>JGI12053J15887_10001553_pt1 | contig 10782 bp, 10 predicted proteins | sample MedBloCAOM1_O3_FD_15887 | JGI IMG/M metagenome (IMG submission 15887) | reverse complement strand
GAATTTAGCGGATCGCCTAGCGCCATCATTTGGATTTGAGAAATGAACGAAGCAGGCTCAAAAAATCCACTCGTCTCACTAGCCATTCCTGTTTACAACGGAAAAGCATATCTCGTCGATGCTATTACGTCTTGCCTCGGCCAAGACTATGATAATTTCGAGCTTATCATTTCAGATAACGCCTCTACGGACGGCACCGAGCGGATTTGCCGCGAATTCGCTACGAAAGACGCTCGGGTAAAATATTTCCGCAATGAAAAGAACTTGGGTGCCGGCCGCAATTACAACCTGGGATTCCATCACAGCTCCGGAAAGTACGTGAAGTGGTGTGCGGCGGACGACCTCATCAGTCCGAATTTTGTCAGTGCTTGTGTCGCTGTTCTGGAGAAAAATCATGACGTCATATTAGCCTATGGGACGACAATCAGTGTCGATACCGCCGGTCGCGAAATCCCTCTGGTTGGGAGGGGCCGCAAGGCGCAGGATCCAAATGACGGACCGGCCAAGCGTCTCCTCAAAGATCTAAACGACCGTGGAACAAATTTTGAGTGCTTCGGACTTTTCAGGCGAGAGATACTTCAAAAATCGACTTTGCATCGCCCGTATTCCGGTTCCGACCTTACGCTGATGAGTGAGCTGACGTTGCTCGGAAGGTTTGCGCACGTGCCGGAGGCGATCTTCTACAATCGCGAGCATCCGGCGCGTTCGATGAATCTCAAGGACAAGAAGGTGCTGTTGGCCTGGCAGGATCCGGAAGCCGCTGCTAAGCACCAGCCTCGCCGGGAGAATTGGGAACGTTGGAAGCATTTGCTGGAAATTGCATTCCGACATCGGCAGACGACGCCCTTCTTGGCCGTCCTCGCCGTGATCGTCATTTGGACCACGGCCAGGGTTCGCGACAGGATAGCGGTTACGCTTCGCCAAATGACATCGGGGCTATTCAAAGGCCACGCTGTCAACAGAGAAATGTAGTGAGACAACCGGGGGCGTTTGTGAGACTTACCAAAATGCTCCAAGAGTGCGGTCTTAGAGCCACAAAATTGGGCCGATATCCTCAACTCGGTGTGGTTTTCGACGGCTTTTCAATCCCCGCCGATCGTAGTGAAGCATCAGAAAAAGCCGAATATGCCTCAATTATCGACGAGGAGAATGCATGGTGGGGCGCTACACCCATCGGCCATCTCAAAGACGATCACCGCCTGCGCCGCAACTATCTCAAAGGCCGCGACGGCGACCGTATCAATGCCGTGCTCGCCGCCGCCGGCTACAACTTCAGCCTGCTCCGCCGCTGGTTCGAGGAGTTTTTGCGTGCCCTGTTGCTGTTGACCTTACGTCGTGCCTTCTCGCCGCTGCGCTTCGCATAGAAACGTTCTTCACGGACGACGATCTACGCGCGTGATGGTGGCCGCGCAGCCGTAATCTATTTTGCGTCGCTTTTCGTGTTCTGGCAGATTGCAGGTCGCCCTGATGGATTTGAAGCCAAGGCGATCGCCCTGCTCAGGAGGTATTTTCGCAAAGTCATGGTTCAGTTTGGACAATGACCCGACTCCAAGCTTCGAACAGAAGCGACAATTGCCAACCGCACGGGCCTATCAAACAGCTATTTTTAGCCTCTGTTCGCTGCTATTGGGCTGAAAGAGGCTCCCAACGTCCAACGAAAGAACCAGATTTTCAACCTCCTGAAATTCACATCAGGTGAACCCCATCGGGCTGAGCGCGACGATCTCCGGCCTGAGACCCATCTCCTTCAGGCTCAACTCGATTTCGGGGACATAGATTGGATTCATCACGATCACCAAATCCGCCGGCTGATTAATGAGCGCTTTCGGGGCGATCACGGGATGCCCCGTCCCCGGCATGAACTTCCCTTGCTTAAAGGAATTGACATCCACCACAGCCGCTATCTCTTCGGTCAGTCCGAGCGTGGTCAGAAAGGACACGCCCTTCGATCCCCCGCCCCACAACACAATCCGCTGTCCGTATTTCCACGCCGAGCGAACGCGTTTTCGCCAACCGTCCTGAACCTGCCGCACTCGCTCCGGAAAGTTCGCTGCGAGGCATTGCAGCTCTGCGAGGTCCTGCTCCAGCGCAAGGCGAGGCGGGGAATGTCGGGACACCGGGTTGGCATATTGAATGATGTACTGATCATCGTAGGCGAGGCGAAGCTCGGTTACGTCAAAGCCCTCCTGGCGAAACAGCCTGGCATGCGCTCCCGGGCTGAAATACGAGCAGTGCTCGTAATAGATGTCCCAGAAAGCGCCTTCAGCAAGCACGCGCTTGGCGTCGGGGGTCTCAAAGAACACGGCAGTGTCGTCGCGCTCACCGATCATCCTGCGGATCGAGCCAACAAAGCTTCGAACTGGTGCGATGTGCTCGAGCGTGTGACGACAAACGATGACATCGGCCTCGAGGTGCTCGTACTTTTCCGAAAAAAGGTCGGTGATGAAGCGAACCTTGTCGCTCGGCGTCGAGCGTCCCTCGTCGGCCCTGTAGCCGGGATCGATGCCGAGCCCCGTAGCACCGCCCACATCACAAAGCTCCCGGAGGAATTCGCCTTTGCCGCAACCGATCTCAATGACATGCTTGCCGGCTATCGCGCACTTCTCGGCGGCTTCGCGGGCCAGCCGTCTGGCAAACGCATTGAAAATGCCGGAGAAGTGTTGGGATTCCTCGAAGTTGGTCGAGTACCCCATCACAGCTTCATCGAAGATGTGGTTGAACAGGAAGCCGCAGGAGTCGCAGCAGGCAAGCTCCAAGTCTCTCCGAGACAAAGCACGCGCCGCCTCGGCTGTATCCAGGAGAATGCAGCTATGAATCGGAATCGACGGTACGCGGTATAGTATCCGCGCAACTGCAGCGGAACATGAGGGGCAAACGCTCCGAGTGAGGGCGCCCGAAGGACTGCCTGAAGTTGCCAACTATGATCCAGAGNTGGAAGCTTTAAGGCCGGTTTCGCAAGCGCAAAAAATATCAGATCCCGGCTTGCGTGGAAATAGGGTCAAATTCCCCACGTGCCATCGCGCAGTTCCACCCAGCCACCCTCGGATCTCAAGTAGGCCCTGAACCAGGAGGGTTCTTCGCGTGTCGTTCAAGCCTGGGAAATTTCCAAATTCCGGTCCAGCGCTGACGCCATCTCCACGATCTCCTGGTAATAGACAGGATTCATCACGATAACCGAGCTGATGCCGCGTCCGACCAATTCCGCCGGTGGAACAATCGGGGTGCCTGTCCCTGGCGCATAATGACCTTGTTTGTGCGGATTGAGATCGATCACCGCATTTATCGCGCTTGCGCCGGGGACCACGTTCAAGAAGTTGACGCCCTTGGACCCCGCACCCCATACCGCCGTCGACAAGGGTCCGCGGTCAGCGATGTAATCCCGCCAGTAACTAATTTTTGAATGATAGATCTTGTCAAAATCTCCTGCCAGTTTCTCAAGCGGCAGCACATCCGACGAGAATGCCCGATTTTGCGGTTTGCCCGTCCTTGCCTCAATATAAAGAAATTGTTCACCGAACGTTGTCCCCGCATTCACGACCTCGAATCCCGCGATATTGAGCGCCGTACGGAACGAGGGTGGCGTGAAATAAGAAACATGCTCGTAAATCAGATCCCAGATTCCCAGCTCGCGCAGAGTGTAAAGAGCGTTTGGCACTTCAAAGTAGAAAACCGTATCTGGACGAACACTGTGATGCGTATTCAAAGCCCGTAGAAAGGAAATCGGATCGGCCATGTGCTCGAGCACGTGTCGGCATGCCACAAGGTCCGGAGCTTCACCCGCATAGGTTTCGTCGAACCAGTTCTTGACGAAGCGGACCCCGGTAATATTATGTGATCGCTGCTCGAAGCTCTTGTCAAAGCCGACGCCTCTGGCGCCGCTCAAAGAGCACACATGCCTGAGGAAGCCGCCTTTACCACAGCCCACATCAATGATCAGCTTTCCGGCGAGATCGTAGCTTGCGTTCAGCCGTCGCGCCAGCTCATCCTCGAACGACACGAACCTCGGTGAGAAATCCAGGGAGGAATCGTAGCTCTGCGTATAGCGAACCTTGCGCTCATCGAAGGCCGCATTGAAAAAGTGTCCGCAGTCACGACACAAGCAACCATCGAAGCGACCGGTCTCCGATCTCCTCGCAGATGCCGCATCCGCGTGGAGTTCATTACACAGCACCGGCAACCTGTCGATCAGGACAGAGCTCAATAAATTGCCGCGATTACACACCGGACACTTCATGCAGATTACTCGCAGTCAGCCGTGTTTCGCCTCGTGCCATCGTGGAGCACGTAACGGCAATCTTCAATTGACCGTAAGCGTGGCGCCGGTGCACCGAATCGCAAGGCTGTTCTCATATGACCGTTGGCCAGGGAATAGGAATGATGAACTTTCCACCGCGCGCGCGGTACTCCCGTTGCTGATCGAGAATTTCGTCCGCGAAGTTCCAGGCAAGCAGCAGGACATAATCAGGCTGGACCTCTAGAAGCGCCTCGGTCGGGCGGATCGGCAGCTGTTGTCCGGGCATATACTTGCCTTGCTTGTGGACGTTGCGATCGACCACAAAATCAACGAGATTCCGGTCAATCCCGACGGTGTTAAGCAAGGTCGCCCCTTTGGCCGCCGCCGCATACGCTGCGATAGATGCTCCTTGCGATTTCAAACTGCGCAGCAGCCTGGAAAGTTCCCGCTTCAGGGTGTCGACTCGTGCGGAAAAATCGCGGAAGTATCCGATCCTATCGAGCCCCCGTGCCTTCTCATGCGCAAGCTGCGTCTTCACGCTTGCATCAACGCGCTCCTCTAGCTCGACGTACAGGCGAAGCGAGCCGCCGTGAATCGCAAGATGCTTGATCTCGTTGAGATAGAGACCATGACGGCGAAACAGCTTATCGAGCGCAGTGACCGAGAAATAGCAGAGATGCTCGTGGTAAATCGTATCAAATTCGCAATGCTCGATCAGCGACTCGATGTAGGGTGCTTCGATCACAGCCACGCCATCGTCCTTTAGAATGCGGCGGATCGCAGCGACAAAGCCGTTGGTGTCTGCGACATGGGCGAGCACATTGTTGGCATGGATAACATCCGCGCGTATGCCTTCCGACCCCAAGGTCTCGGCGAGTTCGCGGGAGAAGAAAGCGCAGCGCGTCGGCACGCCAAGCTTCTCGGCCGCTTGGGCTGGACCTTCCGCCGGATCTATGCCGAGCACCGGAATTCCACCCTCCACATAGTTTTTCAGCAAATAACCGTCATTACTTGCTAGTTCGATGATGAAGCTGCCGGGTCCAAGCTCGCGCCGCGCAATGAGTTCGAGCACGTTCTCGCGCGAATGCTTGAGCAGCGCGGGAGAGAAGGACGAGAAATAGGGATAGGCGTCGGCGAAGAGAATCTCCGGGTTCGCCGTCTCAGTGATCTGTACCAGACTGCACTCGTGGCAGAAGGCAACCTGGAGAGGAAACGTGAGCTCTCTCTTGCCGAGATCGGCCTCTGTCAGAAGNCGATCGGCGAGCGGTGTCTCGCCGAGATCAAGGAACGTCTCCAGCCGCGCGCTGCCGCAAGAGCGGCAAAACACCTCTCTTACTGAATTTCTTACTGAATTCGCCATCTTGCTCGCAAACCATTCAAATCAAAACGGAACGGGCGAGAGCTGGAACANGGCGAAGCTCGTCATCGATCTCTCCGTCGCGTATCAATTTCTTGATGTGGGCGATACGCCTGAAGCGCTCGCCTTCAAAATCGTCCAGCGTAACACCTGTCCTGCAATACGCATCGTAGAGCTGCTCGACGCCGCGTCGCGCAGTCCACTGCGGTTTGAACGCGTGGAGGCGCCGGGCAATGTAATTGCAATCGACACGGTAGCATCGCAAATCGGGGCCGGCGTCGGGCGCAAATTCGATCTTGCTGTTCGGAACAATCTGTTTCACCAGCTCCGCGATCTCGCGAATCTGATAATTTTCGGTCGTCAGGCCGACGTTGAATGCCTGATTGTGAATGCGATCGCGATCCGCTTCGAGGACGGCAATATAGGCAGAGGCGATATCCTCCACGTGAACGATGGGACGCCAGGGCGAGCCGTCGCTCTTGAGATAAACCTGGCCTGTCGTAAAAGCCCAAGCCGTCAAATTGTTGACGACCAGGTCAAATCGAATTCGCGGCGACAACCCATAGGCCGTGGATGCCCGCAGAAATGTCGGGCTAAACGAGTCGTCGGCCATTGTAGCGACGATCTGCTCCACGTTGGCCTTCGACTTTCCGTAGGGCGTCACCGGATTGAACGCTGCACTCTCATCGAGAAAGTCGGAGCCGGACGCCCCGTAACAGCTACACGAGGAGGCATAAAGAAATCGGGATACGCCGGCCCTTTTGGCCAGTTGGGCGAGCTTCACCGACGCCTTGAAATTCACGTCCTCCGTGAGACTGGGGCGATAATCTCCAAGCGGATCGTTGGATAATCCGGCCAGATGGATGATGGCATCGAAGCCCGCTACGTCGTCGACCTCCGCGTCACGAATGTCCTTCTCGATGGTCGGCACCGCGGCAAGCTCGCCCGCAAAGTTGCACGACCGGTAGAGGTCACTATCCATTCCCACCACGGAGTGATTGCGTTCCAGCAGCATGAGGGCCAGGACCGCTCCGATGTAGCCGCGATTTCCTGTCAGCAAAACCTTCATTGATCTTGGTCCTTCCAGAGTTTCCAGGGCGGGTTGCCGCTGTCCCACAACCGCTGCAGAACCGTTTTTTCACGAAGCGTGTCCATGCATTGCCAGAACGATTCATGGCGGAATGCCATTAATTGCCCGTCGGCTGCGAGCCGCTGCATGGGCGCGTATTCGAACATGACCTCATCGCCGTCGATGTAGTCTATCACACCCGACTCCAGCACAAAGAAGCCGCCGTTAATCCAGCCTTCCGCAGCCTGCGATTTCTCGTTGAACTCGACAACGCGATGACCGTCGAACTCAATATGTCCATAACGCGCGGGCGGGCGGACCGCAGTCATCGTGGCGAGCTTGCCGTGTGAACGGTGAAAGGCAAGAAGCCTGTTCAGGTTGACGTCGGAGACACCGTCACCCCACGTCAGCATAAAAGTATTGTTGCCCATCCATTTCATTAATCGCTTGATGCGACCGCCGGTCCCCGTCCTGATCCCGGTATCGACGAGGTCGACCGTCCAGTCGGGGATGGAGCTGCCATGCCGCTTGATTTCTCCCGTCGCCATGTTGACGGTCATGCTGCCATTGAGGCTGTTGTATTCCGCAAACCAGCGCTTGATGTGGTCACCCTTGTAGCCGAGCGCGACTGCAAATTCCCGGTGACCGAAGGTATGATAATGCATCATGATATGCCACAAGATCGGCATCCCGCCAATTTCAACCATCGGTTTAGGCCGAATTTCAGTCTCTTCAGCAAGGCGGGTTCCGAATCCGCCTGCCAGTATTCCGACCTTCATACGTTCCTCCAACGACTCCAGAAGCCCTGCTCCCTCTGCGCCGGGCCGCGCTGACCAAACCGCACAATCGGCATTGGCCCGTCGCAAGCGCAAAATGTGTTAACAAGCCGGGCTCAAAACAAGGCAATGTCCCGAAGTAGAAGTTCCTTATCTGAAGTTAATAAAACTCACGGCGGTCGCAGCCGCCAGATNATACCCGCTGGAACGGATCGCAGAGACCCTCGGGGTNACGCGTTCCAATCAAGGTTNAGTGAGCAGACCCGCGCCGGTCATGCGGAGCTCACGGCCGATATTCGCCGCCTGGTGGACACCGGCCGACCTATGGATATCGGCGGATCGCCGCGCTGCTCAAGCGCGAGCGCGAGCCGCCGGCCACGATCCCGTCAATGCCAAGCGTGTCTACCGGCTAATGAGAAGAACAGACGCTCCCGAACGGGTCATCGGCCATCTCGAAATCCGAGCGCCGGATCCATCGCAATTATCTTTAGCGCCGTGGCGATACGGCCAAAGCCGTCCTGGCCGACGGCTACAACTTCCGCCGCCTCATCAATGGCCCAGCCTTCTATCGAGAGATTCATTAGCCACTTGTCGGACGATCGAATTACCAATGCCATGATAGATGCACACGNAACAGGTCGCCACGGCGCCAGCAGTTGTTTCGATACAGGCGTCCCTATCAGTTCTTGCAGAGCCATCATGGAGCAGAACGACATAAACAGGCCGGTCGCCAATCGCACCGATATGACTCCGTCGATGCGATAGTAGTATGCCCCTAGCACCATCAGGGTCAATTTGAAGCAAACTCAATTAGCGCAAGTCTGGCGAATGGTTTGATTTTACGAAGCGAAATGACCAGAGCTGGCAGTGGCCCGACAAACAATGACGGGACCATCGCGACGGATAACCACTCCAATATTGGAGCTGCGTCCAGCCATCGCTGGCTTAAAACTACCTTGACCATTGGAGCCGAGAGCATGCTCATCCGCATGCGGCTCATCGCCTCGACGTAGGAAATATGCTCAGGTTTAGAGACGAACACGGTCGAAATGTGCAACATCGTGCTCCGGATACCGGAGCGCCGAGGGACAAAGCCACAACCACGAAGCCTCGACTAAGGCCAAATCGTTTGGCATGTCGGCTTGGAGTTCAAACAGATGCCCATCTGGTGGTAACATGCCGGCGCCGAATGTCATAGGAGCGTCATCGCGGACGGCAAGCGTAGCTCGCCAGTGGGCGCGCGGCTACGTGTTGGCAGTGGCGTTAATGCTAGGGTTGGCCCTAGTCGTCCAGCTTGGGCTATACAAGCTAGGTTTCTACCGCGTCACAGCCGACGAGAGCGCAAGGTCGCTGATGGCATTGCGCCTCTCATGGCACAACGCGCTCGATCCGTGGATCTGGCCGCCCTTCTACAAAATCTTCGTCGGTCTGTTCCTCAAGCTGCACAATGACGTTTTTATAGTCCCGCGCGTCCTCGTCGGCATAGCGGGCCTTGTCCTGCTATTGGCTATGCTGCGGCTCGCCGGTGCTCTGTTCGCCGACCGCAAGGTCAGCCTGATCACGACCTTGCTAGCGATCGCGATCCCCGATCGCCTGATCTTCAGCGTCACGCCGATGTCCGACATCTTCTTCTATCTGTTGCTGGTCGGGGCCAGCATCTTCATCCTGCTCTGGCTTCAAGCGGGCGGGCGGTGGCATTTGATCATCGGCTCCGCCTGCCTGATGCTCGCCTCGACGGACCGTTACGAGGGTTGCTTTTTCGCTGTCGCGCTCCTGCTCTACCTGATGGGCGGCTGGATGCGGGGACGCGATATCGGTCATGGCCTGCTGGCGGCGGTCTCGGTGATCCTCCTGAGTTTTCCGGCATTTTGGATCGTAGATTGCTACTGGTGGTATGGGTCGCTCGACAATCTCTCAGTGACGAGCTGGCAATTCCTCGGTTCCTCCGGGCGTAATTATCTCACGGCTCTCGCTCGCACCCCAGCGGGGTCGTTCATCAGGAATTTGGTATGGAACCCGGTGCTGCTGCTCGGTATCGCGGCCTGTTGCTGGCTGTCCCTCAAGGATCGGGTGGTGCGTGTTTGGGCGGCGATATTCTTCGCGCCATTTGCGCTGATCACCGCGACGATGATTGCGACTATGAGCATCCCGGGCGCAGCACCATGGCGCACTTCGGGCGCTTGGGTCCTCCTCCTCTTGCCGTTCACCGCGCTGGCTTTGGTCCGCGTCAGTGAACGGCTGTGGCACGGCCGCGCCGGAGCATGGCCGCTGGCGGGGTTCCTCGTGGTTGCGCTGACCCCTCCAGCGATCCACTCGGCGCAGATCGTCCGGAGCGGCATGCTGGAAGACATGACGCAGGTTTGGCGCGGCGAGCGCGGGGCGGGGCTCTATATCAAAGATGAGCTCGTCCGCTTGGGCGACGGTAGGGTGCTGATCGACAGTATGGACAATTACGACTATCTCGATGTGATGACGGGCTCAACGGTGCCTGAACGTTTCGTCTTGACCTCCACAGCTGACCCGGTGGAGGTCGCCTATTTTATGCCGCTCCGGAAAAAATATTACGGCGAGGCCGATGAGGCTATGATCCACAAATACTTCGCAGACCAATTCGACCTCGATCGTGGCGGTTCCATCGAGGCCCTAGCGAAACACGATATCAGGCTCATTCTTGTGAGGGCCCCCAACCTCGTACAGGGCCTAGACGGTAGTGCCCTGGTCGAGCGGCTGCGCAGCTTTGGTGGGTGGATACTTTATCGGGTGCGGTAGAATGCACCCTAATGCTCAAGCGCGCGCAATGCCGAAAAGCAGCTCGAAAGGTCGGAACTTCAGGATGGCGCACCGCAAAGAAAGGCTCTGACCCCACGCGCTACAACTGTTCGTCCCTTGCCCTCGCGACGCCGTCGCCGCCTATGGCGAAACTTACAAAAACTATTTTGTCCGCAATAACGCCCGCGTCGGCGGCATCAAGACCATGCTCGATCCCTCACCCCGCGTGGTACTGGTGCCCGGGGTCGGTTTGTTCGGGCTTGGCCGCAGCAAGAAGGACGCCAAGGTCGCCGCTGACCTCGCCGAGGCTGCGATCGCTACCATCACCGATGCCGAGGCCGTCGGCCGCTTCGAGCCGCTGCCGGAAGCCGATCTGTTCGACGTCGAATACTGGTCGCTGGAGCAGGCGAAACTCGGCAGTGCCAAGGAGCCGCCGCTGGCGGGACAGGTGGCCGTGATCACCGGCGCCGCCGAGGCGGTGCTGCGCGAGAGCTTTGAATTGAACTTTTATGGCCACCAGCGCGTAGCCCAGGCCGCCGTCAAAATCATGCGGGCGCAGGGCACCGGCGGCTGCCTG
>JGI12053J15887_10001552_pt1 | contig 10783 bp, 4 predicted proteins | sample MedBloCAOM1_O3_FD_15887 | JGI IMG/M metagenome (IMG submission 15887) | reverse complement strand
GCGTCCCTGGTCTGGCGCCGCGAGCAGGACCGCGAATGGCGCCGCGAGCCGATGACCCTGCACGTCAACGACCGCTGGCACGGCACGTTCGTCCCGGACGCGCCCGGACGCTATGTCTATGCGATCGAGGCGTGGACCGACGAATTTGCGACCTGGCAGCACGGATTCGAGCTCAAACAAAAAGCCGGTATCGATGTTGCGCTGGATGCGATCGAGGGCGCCGGCATGCTGACCAAGGCGCAGGCCGGCGGACCGGCGGCGACCGCCGTCATCGTCAGGCAATGCGAAGATTATCTTCAAACCGGTGACGCGGTGTCTCTGCTGACGCCCGAGTTGAAGGACGCCATGGCCGAGAGCCAGTTGCGACCTGACCTGACGCGATCGCAGTTGTTTCCATTTGTCGCAGACCGGCCGCGGGCGCGGGCCGGCGCCTGGTACGAGATGGTGCCGCGGAGCCAAGGCCGGACACCAGGCCAGCATGGCACGTTCGAAGATTGCATCGCGCGCTTGCCGGATGTCGCGGCAATGGGATTCGACGTGGTCTATCTCACGCCGATCCACCCCATCGGTCACACCAACCGCAAGGGCCGCAACAACGCGGTAAGTTCTGTTGAAGGCGATCCCGGAAGTCCGTACGCCATCGGCGCGCCTGAGGGTGGCCATGATGCGGTGCATCCGGAATTGGGTACGCTGGAGGATTTCCGCAGCTTCGTCGCGGCGTGCAGGCGGCTCGACATGGAGGTTGCGCTCGACTTCGCGATTCAGTGTGCGCCCGATCATCCCTGGCTCAAGCAGCATCCGCAATGGTTCAAGCGCCGGCCGGACGGCTCGATGCGCTATGCGGAAAACCCGCCCAAGAAATACGAAGACATCGTCAACCCGGATTTTTCATCGCAGGACGCCGGCGCGCTGTGGAATGCGCTGCGCGATGTGGTGCTGTTCTGGATCGAACAAGGCGTTGATATTTTCCGGGTCGACAACCCCCACACCAAGCCGTTCCGGTTCTGGGAATGGCTGATCCGTGAAATTCAGCTTCGCCATCCCGATGTCATCTTCCTCGCGGAAGCGTTTACGCGCCCGAAACTGATGAAAGGCCTTGCGAAACTCGGCTTCACCCAATCCTACACCTACTTTACCTGGCGCACTCAGAAGTGGGAGCTGGAGCAGTACCTGATTGAGTTGACGGCCTATCCGGAACGCGATTTCTATCGCCCGAATTTCTTCGTCAATACGCCGGATATCCTGCCCTACCATTTGCAGAGCGGCGAGACCTGGATGTTCAAATCCCGCGCCGCGCTTGCCGCTACGCTGTCGAGCAGCTACGGCATCTACAATGGGTTCGAGCTTTTGGAACACGATCCGATACCTGGCAAGGAAGAATATCTCGATTCCGAAAAGTACGAGATCAAGGTGCGGGATTGGGACCAGCCCGGCAATATCAAGCCCTACATCCGTGACCTCAATCGCGCCCGTCGGGAAAACGCGGCGCTGCAACAGACCAGCCAATTGCGTTTCATTCCGATCGACGACGGCAACGTCATCGGCTTTGTCAAGGAATCGGTCGATCATAGCAACACGGTGGTGGCGGCGATCGCGCTGTCGCGCGACGTGCACGAATTCTGGTTTCCGCTCGGCGACGTCGAGGTCGGCGTCGCCGGCGAGCGCCGCCACGTCGCCGCGGTTGAAAACCTGATCACTGGCGAGCGATACCCTCTCGAGTGGGGCGGCATGCGCCTGCGGATCGATCCGGCACGCGATCCCGCTTTACTCTTTCGCTGTCTGGCGTGAGGGCTCCATGAACCTGATGCCATCCATCGACGAAAATGAGTTGCCGGTCACCGACCTCGATGGTGACGAGCTTTGGTACAAAGATGCCATCATCTACCAACTTCACGTCAAGGCCTTTGCCGACAGCAACAATGACGGCATCGGCGATTTCGCCGGGCTGACCGAGAAGCTCGGCTATCTGCAGGACCTCGGCGTCACCGTGCTGTGGCTGCTGCCGTTCTATCCGTCGCCCGGGCGCGACGACGGCTATGACATCGCCGACTACGGCGCCATCAATTCTGATTTCGGGACCATGAAGGATTTCCGCCGCTTTATCGTCGAGGCCAAACGGCGCGGTCTGCGGGTCATCACCGAACTCGTCATCAATCATACCTCCGACCAGCATGACTGGTTCAAGCGTGCCCGCCGCAGCGATCCGAAATCGAGCGCGCGCAACTGGTATGTGTGGAGCGACACCGATCAGAAATATGCGGGCACGCGAATCATCTTCACCGATACCGAGAAGTCGAACTGGACCTGGGACCCGGAAGCCGGCCAATTTTATTGGCATCGCTTCTTCTCGCATCAGCCGGATCTCAACTTCGACAATCCGCGCGTGGTCAGCGCGCTCGTGCAAGTCATGAAGCGCTGGCTCGATACCGGCGTCGATGGTTTCCGTCTCGACGCCATCCCCTATCTGTGTGAGCGCGACGGCACCAACAACGAGAACCTGCCGGAAACCCATGCCATCATCAAGAAGCTGCGCGCCGAACTCGACGCCTACGCCAAGGGCAAGGTGCTGCTGGCGGAAGCCAATCAATGGCCGGAGGACGTGCAGGAATATTTCGGCCAGGGCGACGAATGCCACATGGCATATCATTTCCCGCTGATGCCGCGGATCTACATGGCGATCGCGCAGGAGGATCGCTTTCCGATCACTGATATCCTGCGTCAGACTCCGGATATCCCGAGCAATTGCCAGTGGGCGCTGTTTCTGCGCAACCACGACGAGCTGACGCTCGAAATGGTCACCGACGTCGAGCGCGACTATTTGTGGTCGACCTACGCCAACGATCCCCGCGCGCGCATCAATGTCGGCATTCGCCGCCGGCTGGCGCCGCTGATGGATAATGACCGCCGCAAGATCGAGCTGATGAACTCGCTGCTGCTATCGTTTCCGGGCACGCCGATCATCTATTACGGCGACGAAATCGGCATGGGCGACAATATCTATCTCGGCGACCGCAACGGCGTGCGCACGCCGATGCAATGGACGCCGGACCGCAACGGCGGTTTCTCCCGCTCCGATCCGGCACGGCTTTACGCCCCGACCATCATGGATCCGGTCTACGGCTACGAATCGGTCAACGTCGAAGCCCAGTCGCGCAGCCTGTCTTCCTTGCTCAGTGCAACCAAGCGACTGATCTCGGTGCGAAAGTCGACGCTTGCGTTCGGCCGCGGCACCATGGCGTTCATCCGTCCGGTCAATCGCTCGGTGCTCGTCTATATCAGGCAACATGGCGACGAGGTGATCCTCTGCGTCGCCAATCTGTCGCGTTCCGCACAAGCCACCGAGCTCGATCTTTCGGCCTGGAAGGATCGCATTCCGCTGGAGATGCTCGGCCGCACAAGTTTCCCGCCGATCGGCGAATTGCCCTACATGATCACGCTGGCGCCATACGGTTTCTACTGGTTCCAGCTCAAGGAGCCCGACAAATCCGAGCACATCGCACCATCGGCGGTTCCGGAATTCGAGACCCTCGTGGTGCCGCTGGGCGCGACATGGATGTCGCTAGCCCGGACCCGCGGCGTATTCGAGCGCGACGTTTTGCCGGGACATCTGGCACGAACCCGCTGGTATCCGGAACGTTCGGCACAGGCGATCCATCCGACCCTGACCTCGGCGGTTCCTTTCTGCGATATCGGCGACAACCGGCCCTGGCTTGCCTTTTTTGAAGCGACGCAGCGCGGCACGACGGCGCGTTACGTGTTGCCGATGCAGATCGAGTGGGTGCGCTTCGATCGCGAGCGCTATAATCCCCGCGCATTTGCCGCGGTGCGTCAGGGCGCGCGGGAAGGAACGTTGCTGGACGTTGCGACCGACCAGATCTTCATCGCCCTACTGTTGCGCAATCTGCGCCAGTCCTTGACCGTCGAAGAAGCAGGTGCACGTCTTGAATTCAGGCCAACCAGCATGTTTTCGGATAGGCCGATCAAGCCGCCCGAGCATATCCGCGCCGTCGAAACCGAACAATCCAACAGCACGGCGCTGGTAGATAATGACTACGTGGTCAAGATCTATCGAAAACTCGAAACCGGCATCAATCCCGAGATCGAGATCGGCCGGTTTCTGACCGAGGTTGCGGGGTTTGCCAACACGCCCGCGCTGCTCGGCAGCGTGGAACTGGTCGAAGGCAACAACAGAAGCGCGGTCGCGATCATCAATGCCTTCGTCGAAAATCAGGGCGACGCCTGGACCGTGACATCGGCTTATCTCGATCGTTTTGTCGACGAGCAGCGGCTGCTGGCGGCGAGCGAACATCCCGGTGAAAGCGAGGAGCAAGTCCCCTATCTGCGTTACATGTCGCAGATCGGAAGACGCGTCGCCGAGATGCACCTCGCGCTTGCCAGCAATGACGAGTTCGCCGATTTTGCGCCAGAACCCAGCGGGCCCGCGGACGTGCAGCGCTGGACCGAGGACGTCATGACCCGCGCCGAACGGGCCTTCGACGCATTGAAGCAACGTCGCGATAGCATCAAGGACGCTGACCGTGTGCTGGTCGATCAAATCCTGGCACAACGCGCGAGCTTGCATGAGCGTTTGAGCGCGCTGCTTCCGCCGGACATCGACGGCCTGAACATCCGTCATCACGGCGACTTCCATCTCGGACAGATACTGATCGTAAAGGACGATATCTTCATCATCGATTTCGAGGGCGAGCCTCGCCGGTCGCTGGCCGAACGGCGGCGCAAGGCACCGGCGGCGCGCGATGTCGCCGGCCTGATCCGTTCGATCGACTATTCGGCCACGGCGGCGCTGGAGCGCGCGCTCAAGGTGGCGCCCGACGAGAACGGCAAGCTTGGCGCGGCGCTCGCGGAATGGCGCGATCGCTCGGCCGCAGCGTTTCTGGCGGCCTATCGGGAGATCGTCGCAAACCAACGTCTATGGCCGGCCGATCCGCACGCCAGCGAACAGATGCTGAATTTCTTTCTGCTTGAGAAAGCGTTCTACGAGATCGAATACGAGTTGGCTCACAGACCTGATTGGCTGCGTGTCCCGCTGACCGGAATGCTTCGAATCTTGTCTCAGAACAGCAACGAGGCCTCATGACCAAACTATCCCCGGAGGCCTATGCGATCGTTGAAGGCCGCCACTCCGATCCATTCCATTATCTCGGCCTCCATTCCGAGGGCGACAAGACCGTGGTCCGCGCATTCCTGCCGGAGGCGTCGAGGGTCGATGCGATCGGCGAACATGGTGAAACAGCAACGCTGGCGCGCATTCATGACGCCGGGCTGTTCGCCGGTGCGCTGCCAAACGGCTCCAAGCGCTATCAACTGCGCGCCCGCTTCGGCGAGAACGTGGTCGATCTCGACGATCCCTATCGCTTTCCGCCTGTTTTGACTGAATTCGATCTGTACCTGCTCGGCGAAGGCACCCATCAGCGGATTTACGACAAGCTGGGCGCACATCCAATGACGCTGGACGGCGTCGATGGCGTGGGATTCGTGGTGTTCGCCCCCAACGCGCGGCGGGTCAGCGTGGTCGGCGATTTCAACTTCTGGAATCCGCGGCGGCATCCGATGCGCGTGCGCGGCGTCGGCTATTGGGAGCTGTTTGTGCCCCACGCCACCGCGGGCGATCATTATAAATTCGATATCATCGGTCCGCAGGGCCAGCACTTGGCACTGAAGTCCGATCCGATGGCGTTCGCCGCGGAAATGCGCCCGAGCACTGCGTCCATTGTCGTTGACGAGACAAAGCTGCCGCATCCCCGCGCGGCTCCTGCTGACGTCAACGCGCTGGGCGCGCCGATGTCGATCTACGAAGTCCACCTCGGTTCGTGGCGCCGCAAGGGCAATAACGAATGGCTGACCTATCGCGACCTCGCCGAACAGCTTCCGCGTTATGCTCGCGATCTCGGCTTTACCCACGTTGAATTTTTGCCGATCAACGAGCATCCGTTCGACGGCTCATGGGGCTATCAGCCGACCGGCCTGTATGCGCCCACCAGCCGGTTCGGCGCGCCTGCAGATTTTTCCGCTCTGGTCGACGCCTGTCATCGCGAAGGTCTCGGCGTGATGCTGGACTGGGTGCCCGGGCATTTCCCCGACGATCCGCACGGCCTCGGCAATTTCGACGGCACCGCTCTTTACGAGCACGCCAACCCGCTGCAGGGCCGACATCTCGACTGGGGCACGTTGATCTACAATTACGGCCGCACCGAAATCGTGAACTTCCTGGTATCGAACGCGCTGTTCTGGCTGGAGCGTTACGGTATCGACGGTCTGCGCGTCGATGCGGTCGCTTCGATGCTTTACCTCGATTACAGCCGGCCCGCCGGGGGCTGGATCCCGAACAAGTATGGCGGTCGCGAAAACCTCGAAGCCATCGATTTCCTGCGCCGCTTCAATACCGAAGTGTTCGCCCGCTTTCCGCAGGCCACCACGGCCGCGGAAGAGTCAACCTCATGGCCGCAGGTGTCACGCCCGGTCGAATCTGGCGGGCTCGGCTTTGGTTACAAATGGAATATGGGCTGGATGCACGACACGCTGAACTACATCAGCAAGGATCCGATCCACCGCAAGTACCATCACGGCGACATCCTGTTCGGCCTGCATTATGCATTCTCCGAAAATTTCATCCTGCCGCTGTCGCACGATGAAGTGGTCCATGGCAAGCGCTCGCTGCTCGGCCGGATGCCCGGCGACGATTGGCAACGCTTGCCAATCTGCGCGCTTATTACGCCTTCATGTTCGGACATCCCGGCAAAAAGCTGATGTTCATGGGCTGCGAGTTCGGCCAGGAGCGCGAATGGAATCACGATCGTTCGCTTGACTGGCATTTGCTCGAGCAAAAAAAATACGCCGGCATCCAGTCGCTGATCCGCGATCTCAACAGACTCTATCGGACGTTGCCGGCGCTGCACGAGATGGATTGCGATCAGGCCGGCTTTGAATGGGTCGTGACCGACGACGCCGGCGGCAATGTGTTCGCCTGGATCCGCAAAGGCAACGATGCCCGCGCACGGTGCCTTGTGGTCGTGAATTTTTCGCCCAATGTCTATTACAACTACCGCGTCCGGGTGCCGTTTGCCGGCAAGTGGCGCGAAGTTCTCAATTCAGACTCCGCGCATTATGGCGGCAGCAATGTCGGGAACGTCGGCGAAGTCCGGACGTTGGATGGCCTGGTACCCGAACTCAATCTCACTGTCCCGCCTCTAGCCGCGATATTTCTGATACCGGAAAGCTGAGCATGCGATTGTCTACCGGAACGTCCTCACGTCTCGGTGCAAGCTGGGACGGCAGGGGCACCAATTTTGCGCTGTTTTCCGCCAACGCGCAAAAGGTCGAACTTTGCCTGTTCGACAGTCAGGGCCGTCGCGAGCTCGAGCGCATCGAATTGCCCGAGCGTACCGAGGATGTCTGGCACGGCTATCTGAATGACGTTTCACCCGGACAGCTCTATGGCTACCGGGTTCATGGGCCCTATGAGCCCGAACACGGCCACCGCTTCAATGCCAACAAGCTGCTGCTCGATCCCTATGCCAGACGGCTTGCCGGACGGCTGGTATGGAGCGATGCCCATTTCGCCTATCGCACCGGAAGCGCGCGCGAGGACCTTTCATTCGATCGGCGCGACAATGCGCGCGGCATGCCGAAGGCCGTCGTGGTCGATGAGACCTTCAACTGGGGGCGGCGCGAATTGCGTCCCAATATCCCCTGGGAAGACACCATCATCTACGAAGCGCACGTCAAGGGACTGACGCAGAAACGCAATGACGTGCCGCCAAATTTGCGCGGCACCTATGGCGGGCTGTCGTCGCGCGCGATGATCGAACATCTCAAGCGGCTCGGCATCACTACCGTCGAGCTGTTGCCGATCCACGGTCTCGTGGACGACAGAATGCTGGTCGAAAAGAAGCTTTCGAATTACTGGGGTTACAATACGCTGTCTTTTTTCGCGCCCGAGCCGCGCTACTCGCAAGATAACCCGCTCGATGCCTTCCGCACCACAGTGGCGCGGCTGCACGACGCCGGCATCGAGGTGTTGCTCGACGTCGTCTACAATCATACCGCGGAAGGCAACCATCTCGGCCCGACGTTGTCATTCCGCGGCATCGACAATGCCTCCTACTACTGGCTGAAGCCGGACAATCCGAGGTTCTACGACGATTTCACCGGCTGCGGCAGCTCGGTCAACCTCACCCATCCGCGCGTTCTGCAGATGGTGATGGATTCGTTGCGTTACTGGGTCGAGGTCTGCCATGTCGATGGCTTCCGGTTCGATCTCGCGACCACGCTGGCGCGCGGGCCGAACGGCTTCGACCGCAACTCCGGATTTCTCACCGCGATCCGGCAAGACCCGGTGCTGTCAACGGTAAAGCTGGTCGCGGAACCGTGGGACCTCGGCCTGGGCGGCTATCAGGTCGGCGCGTTTCCGTCGCAATGGTCGGAATGGAACGACCGCTATCGCAGCGCGATGCGGCGCTACTGGGGCGGCGAAGGCAGCCTGATCGGCGAAGTGTCCAGCCGCATGACCGGTTCATCCGATCTGTTCAACCACGACGGCCGCGCGCCACGCGCCGGCATCAATCACATCACGGTGCATGACGGCTTCACGCTGGCGGATTTGTTCAGCTACAACGAAAAGCACAACGAGGCCAACGGCGAGGAAAATCGCGACGGCTCCAGCGACAACCACAGCAACAATTGCGGCCATGAAGGCCCGACCGACGACGCGACGATTGTCGCACTTCGACGTCAGCTTCGGAAGAACCAGTTGGCGTGCCTGCTGCTGGCGCAGGGCCTGCCGCTGATTNTGGCCGGCGACGAGGTCGGCAACACCCAGAACGGCAACAACAACGCCTATTGCCAGGATAACGAGATCGGCTGGGTCGGCTGGGAAGGCCTCAACCGCGACGGCGACGACCTCACCGACTTCATCGGCCACATGACTGATCTGCGAAGACGCTTTCCCCAAATCCGCTCACGCCGCTGGCTCGATGGACGGCGCGCGGATGGATCTTACGGCGTGTTATGGCTGACGCCGGCGGCTGAGGAGATGAAGGAGCAGGACTGGAATTTCCCCGAGGGGCGGTTTCTTGCTTATGTGCTGGGGTCCACCGAACCTGAACAGGCGCCACTTTTCATTGTGCTGAACGCCGCACCCGAAGCAATCGCGTTCAAACTACCGAAGACGGCGGAATACAAGAGTTGGGGGCAGGTGTTGAACACGGCGGAGAGCAAACAGACGATCGCGGACTTTGCTTCAGGCAGCGACGCAGAAGCGCCTCCCCGCTCGGTGCTTGCTTTTGCGGGTTTGCTATGAATGGTCGGCAATTCGGCGCGAGACTGACACCGGACGTCACCTCATTTCGTCTGTGGGCGCCAGCAGCGAAACGCGTCGATTTGCTGCTGGAAAAACCTCTGCCGCTGCAGCGCGGCGTAGACGGCTGGTTTTCGACCGATATAGCAGACGTAAAAGCCGGCACGCGTTACAAATTCCGGATCGACGACGAGATCGATGTGCCCGATCCGGCTTCCGCGTTTCAGCCCGATGATGTTTCGGGCCCCAGCGAGGTGATCGATCACGCGAGCTACCGATGGCGCGCGCCGGACTGGCGTGGACGCCCGTGGCATGAAACGAGCGTGATCGAAGCCCATGTCGGCACCTTCACACCGGAAGGCACTTACAGGGCCATGATCGGCAAGCTCGATCATCTGGTGGCGACCGGTATCACCGCGCTTGAGTTGATGCCGCTTGCGGATTTCGCTGGGCAGCGCAATTGGGGCTATGACGGCGTGCTGTGGTACGCGCCCGACAGCGTCTATGGACGCCCCGACGATCTCAAAGCCCTGATCGACGAAGCACATCTGCGCGGGCTGATGGTGTTTCTCGACGTCGTCTATAACCACTTCGGTCCCGAAGGAAATTATCTCGGCCGATATGCACCCAGCTTCTTTACGGAGTCGCAAACCCCCTGGGGCAGTGCGATCGATTACCGGGTTCCGCAAGTCCGCGCCTTCGCCATCGAGAATGCGCTGTATTGGCTGCGCGAATATCGTTTCGACGGGCTGCGGCTGGACGCGGTGCACGCCATCCCTGAGTTGGGTGAAATCTCGATGCTGCATGATCTCAGTGTCGCGGTGGGAAANTTGGCTGCAGAAACCCGGCGCCACATCCATCTCGTGCTCGAGAACGACGACAACACGGCAAGCCTGCTCGACGTGAACGAAGATCCGCCGCGCGGCAAGTACCGCGCGCAGTGGAACGATGATTATCATCACGCCTGGCATGTATGGCTGACCGGCGAGACGCAGGGCTATTACCGCGACTATGTGAAGTCCCCGATACGGGATATTGCACGTGCGCTCGGGTCCGGCTTTGTCTATCAGGGCGAAGCCTCCATGCATCGCGGCGGACGATTGCGCGGCGAGCCGAGCGGCCAACTCGCTCCCACCGCCTTCGTCAACTTCCTGCAGAACCACGATCAAATCGGCAATCGTGCGCTCGGCGACCGGCTCGAAAGCAATGTGGGGGCGGGCGCTATCGAAGCAGCGCTGGCGATTACCTTGCTGACGCCTGCGATCCCGATGCTGTTCATGGGCGAGGAATGGGGCTCGAAAGCACCATTCCCGTTCTTCTGCGATTTCGAAGGCGATCTTGCAGATGCCGTGCGCAATGGCCGGCGCAAGGAATTCGCGGGCGCCTATGCAAAGTACGGCGATGAGCTTCCCGACCCGCTGGATCCCCTGACGTTTCAATCCGCCATCCTGGATTGGGGGTCGCGCA
>JGI12053J15887_10001551_pt1 | contig 10785 bp, 9 predicted proteins | sample MedBloCAOM1_O3_FD_15887 | JGI IMG/M metagenome (IMG submission 15887) | reverse complement strand
GGGCGCCAGGTGACGGATTGGGAGCACGTGGAGAGCATCGTCATCCACACCAGCCATCACACGCATTACGTCATCGGCACAGGCTCGAACGATCCGCAGAAGTTTGATCCCACCGCCTCACGCGAAACACTCGATCATTCGATCATGTATATCGTAGCTGTGGCTTTGCAGGATGGCGCTTGGCATCACGTCAACTCCTATGCACCGGAGCGGGCGCAGCGACCGGATACCGTGCGTCTATGGCACAAGATTAGCACGATCGAGGATCCGGACTGGACGCGGCGCTACCATTCCGAGGACCCGGCCGTGAAGGCTTTCGGTGGTCGCGTGGTTATCCGCCTGCGGGACGGTCGCGAGATCGTGGATGAGCTGGCGGTCGCGAATGCGCATAGTCTGGGCGCGACGCCCTGGCAGCGGGCGGACTACATTCGCAAGTTCGAGATCTTGACGGAAGGCGTGCTGGATGCGGATGAGGCGGCGCGGTTCCTGCAGGCGGTGCAGCTTCTACCCAAACTCAAGGCGTATGAACTTGAAGAGCTGAACGTGGCGCTCCCCGCCGCGGGGCTGACGATGAGCGACCAGCCCGGCATCTTCGCGTGCCGGACATGACAGGAGATCAAGTGATGAGCGAGACACTGGCCCCGGCGCCGAAAGCCAAGAAGTCCGTCGCGCTGTCGGGGGTCCCCGCAGGCAATACCGCGCTCTGCACGGTCGGCCGCAACGGGCATGATCTGCACTACCGGGGCTACGATATCCTGGACATCGCGGAGCGCTGCGAGTTCGAGGAGATCGCCTATCTGCTGATCCATGGCAGCTTGCCGACCGAAGGCGAGTTGCGCGGCTACAAGGCGAAGCTGCGCATGATGCGCGGATTGCCAGCCGCGGTTCGCTCCGCGCTGGAAAGCTTGCCGGCGGCGGCGCATCCGATGGATGTGTTGCGCACCGGCGTCTCGGTCCTCGGCTGCGTCTTGCCGGAGCCGGAGGATCACAACCCAAGCGCGGCACGGGATATCGCGGACAAGCTCATCGCGTCGCTCGGATCGATGCTGCTCTATTGGTATCACTTCGCGCAGGCAGGTCGCCGGATCGAGGTCGAGACCGATGATGACAGCATCGGTGGCCATTTCCTCCACCTGCTGCATGGCCATGCGCCTCGCGATAGCTGGGTGCGGGCGATGCATACTTCGCTCAACCTCTATGCCGAGCACGAGTTCAACGCCTCGACCTTCGCGGCGCGAGTCATCGCCGGGACCGGTGCGGATCTGCACTCAGCCATTGCGGGCGCGATCGGCGCTTTGCGTGGCCCGAAACACGGCGGCGCGAACGAGGTCGCCTTCGAAATCCAGAAGCGCTACGCCAACCCGGATGAGGCGGAGGCGGATATCCGCCGCAGGGTCGCGGAGAAGCAGGTGGTGATCGGCTTCGGCCATCCCGTCTATACGATCTCCGATCCGCGCAACGAGATCATCAAATCCGTGGCGCTCTCGCTTTCGGAGGAGGTGCATTCGCACAAGATGTTCTCCGTTGCCGAGCGTATCGAGGCGGTGATGATGGACACCAAGCGCATGTTCGCGAATCTCGATTGGTACAGCGCTGTGTCCTATCATCTCATGGGTGTGCCAACCGCGATGTTTACGCCGCTTTTCGTGATCGCGCGCACCACCGGCTGGGCCGCGCATGTGCTGGAGCAGCGGGTAGATGGCAAGATCATCCGGCCCTCGGCGAATTATACCGGGCCGGAGCCACGCGCCTTTGTGCCGCTGTCGGAAAGGGGGCCAGAGTGACCTACCTCGTCGGTTCGGAGAGTCCGGACACCCCTGCGGGTAAACGTTTCCGCGAGCTGCTCGGGCGGCCGGGCATTCTGCGTCTGCCGGGTGCGCATAACGGCATGGCGGCGCTGCAGGCCAAGGCGGCGGGGTTCGAGGCGCTATACCTGTCGGGAGCGGCTATGACGGCCTCCATGGGTTTGCCCGATCTCGGGATCATCACGGTGGATGAGGTCGGCTTCTTCATCCGCCAGATTGTGCGCTCAACCGGATTGCCTCTGCTGGTCGATGGCGATACGGGCTATGGCGAGGCGCTGAATGTCATGCACATGGTTCGGTGCTTCGAAGATGCGGGTGCCGGTGCCGTGCATCTCGAAGACCAATTGTTGCCCAAGAAATGCGGCCACCTGAACGACAAACGGTTGGCGACGGCTGACGATATGGCGGCCAAGGTCGCCGCAGCGGCACGCGCGCGGCGCCATCTGGTGATCATCGCCCGCACGGATGCCGCGGCGAGCGAAGGCATGGATGGTGCGGTGGCGCGGGCGCAGCGCTACATGGCGGCGGGCGCCGACGCGATCTTCCCGGAGGCGCTGACTACACGCGAGATGTTCGAGGAATTCGCGCGGCGGATGCCGGGGGTGCCGCTGCTCGCCAATATGACCGAATTCGGTCGCACGCCATTCTTCACGGCCAGCGAGTTTGAGGAAATGGGCTATCGCATGGTGATCTGGCCGGTGAGCAGTTTGCGGATCGCCAATAAGGCTCAGGCGCAGCTCTATGCGGCGATCAAGCGCGACGGCGGCACGCATAAGGTGGTTGATTCGATGCAGACCCGCACTGAGCTTTACGAGCTCATCGGCCTTAACGAGTTTGAGGCTTTAGATGCCTCGATCGTGCAATCCGTGGCGCCGGAGGCGATGCCGCAGGTTTGAGAGGTGTCAGCATTTCCGCCCGGTGCCGCGATCAATCAGCATCGGTGCGAAAACCTGAGACTCCCAGGCGAAGTCCCTATTGCCGACCAGAGCGCGCACCAGCGCCGCCGCGTGGCGGCTGACCTGGGCCACGGGATACTCGACCGTCGTCAGGGGCCGCGCGAGCACGCGCGAGATTTCGGTGTTGTTGAAGCCGACGATGGCGAAGTCGTCCGGATAGGCGAGGCCATGGTTGCGCATCGCTTCGATGAAGCCGAGTGCCAGTCCGTCATTATGCGCGAAGACCGCGGTCGGCCGGGTGCTTGATGCGAGGATGGCGTCAGCGGCCAGCCGGCCTTCGGACGATACCGCAGCCGCGGTGCTCAAGCCTTGCGGAATTTCCCGCATGCCGGCTTCCCGGCATAGGCGGCTGAATCCGGCCGCGCGGTTTTTGAAGGTCGCGACCGTCTGCGGCCCTTGGATCTGACAGATCACACGATGGTGATGCGTGGCGAAATGCTCCGCCACCAACGCCCCGCCCGCTTCATCATCGCAGGTGGCGGAGGGAAGATCGATCGCTGTGATGCCGCGCACCGCTAGCACCACGGGAACCTCCGCCGCCGCCTCCTCGAGTGCTTCGGCGTCGCCCTCGGTAGAGGTCAAGGAGATGATCGCATCGACTCGCTGGCTGAGGAATGTGCGAAGAAGATGCCCGACGCCGTCGGAACCGTCACCGGTTTCGGCGATCAGCGGCGTGAGTCCCGGTCCCTTGGGATGATCACGGTTGAGATCCGCGACGATCTCCCGCACGACTCGGATGAGCACCTCATTCATCATGTCCGAGACCATGATGCCGACCGTATTGGAACGGCCGCGCCGCAGCGTGGCGGCCATCAGATCGGGGCGGTAGCCGGCGAGGGTGGCGGCCGCGCGAATTCTCTCACGTGTTGAGGATGAGACGAGATGCGCCTTGTCGCTGCTCAGGGCGCGCGAGATCGTGGCGCGATCGACGCCGAGGTTCGCGGCGAGTTCGCGCATGTTGATGCGCTTTACCGGCTTCCGCATTCTCACGATCGTCTTTGCCTGAAATGGTGGCATCACCTCTGCTCAGTTTCCAGTTTCGGAAGCATCTTCTACAGCATGAGCCAATCTCGAATTCAGACTTGTAGTGGCAGAAATGATCTTGCGGACTCGGGAATCGAATCGACCTAAGCACAAGTTCGAGGAGTTGTGCAATCGATTGACATGAGCGGCGTGACGGGCTTAGCCTTCAAAAAAATACGGGGACGAGCGGTCCAATGACACGAGCAAAATATTTGGCTGCACTGGGCGTCTTGGCCATCGGCATCGGCATCGGCCTTGGCCGCTCGGCAAATGCTGCGTATGCGAAGTTGGATGGCAGTGGCAAGGAGATCGTGGTTCTCATGCCCAGCCGCAGCAATGCCTATTTGGCGCAGTGGATTCGCGGTGCGGAAAAGAGCGCCAAGGAAGACAATTACAAGCTCACGGTGATCGAGAATAATTTCGATCAGACCGAGCAGGATGCGCAGACCCAGCAGAGGATTTCGCTACCGCATCAACCCGCCGCCTATATCTGGTGGCCAGCCGATGATCGTGCCGGGCTCGCGACGCTGCGGCGGCTGAGCCGTACTGGCGTGCCGGTGTTTCAGGCCAATCAGGCGGTCCAGCCTTCCGCCAAAAAGCTCGTCAAAGCCTATGCCGGTGTCGACGATTTCTTCAACGGACAGGTTGCCGGCAAGAATGCCGAGGCGGCACGCGATGCTTACGTGGCGGCGGGCGGTAAGCTTTCCGGCGCTGGCGGCAATATCGTTATTCTGAAGTTCATCCCTGGTTATGCTGCGGGCGATGATCGAGAACGCGGCTTTCTGGACGCGACTAAGGACAAACCTTTCAACGTCATCGCGACCGAATATGCCGGCTTCGACAATACGAGCGGATACAAGGCGATGAGCCAGCTCATTCCGCGCATTCGTGCTAAGGGTATCAACTTCGTCTATGGCATGTCGGATGGCCCGGTCACGGGCGCCGTGCAGGCGCTCGAGGAGGCGGGGCTGAAGCCTGGGAAGGACGTCTATCTTGTCAGCGCGACCTGTATCGCGGATATCTCAGCGATCAAATCCGCCAAGGAATTCGCGACGGGCGTGCAGGCGGCGGGACTTGAGGGCTGGTTCGCGGTGAATGTGGTCGCGCGGTATTTCGCCCACGGCAATACGATTGTTCCCGGGCAGTATATAGCGCCGGCGACGCCTGACTCCCGCCCCGACTTCACGGAGGCGCCTAGCCAGGTGAATATCATCCCCAATCCGCCCGTCGTTGTTGGCACGGATGCCGCGAAAGCGCCGGCAGTTCTCTCCGATTTCAAGCTTTGGGGCCAGAGCTTCGCCGATCACTGCGTCTATTGAGGCTCCTGTGCGGCGTCAGGCATCTTTGACGGCTTAGAGAGAAACAGCGCATGGCAAGATGTGCGCTGTTTCCGGGATTATGCAGCGTGGTTGCAGTGCATGCTCGAAATACGTGATCTTTCCAAAAGCTACGGTGCCGTGGCGGCGCTTTCGAGCGTCAGCTTCTCGGCCGAGCGCGGAATGGTCACAGCATTGCTCGGCGAGAACGGCGCGGGTAAATCGACGCTGGTCAAGATCCTGTCCGGCCTCGTCGTTCCCACCAACGGCGGGATTTTCCTGGATGGACGCCCAATCGATACGACGACACCTGACCGCGCCAAGAAATCAGGTGTCGCGGTGGTCCAACAGGAGATCAGCGTTCTTCCGAATCTGACGGTCGCCGAGAACTTCATGCTTTCCGCCCGTTTCGGCCTGCTGCGCCGTGCCAAGGCAGCGGCCGAGTGCCGAGGCTATCTCGATCGTCTTGGCCTGAATAATGTCGACGCCAACCGGCCAACAGGCAGCCTGACTGTCGGAGAGCGGCAACTCGTTGAGATTGCACGGCTTTTGGCGCAGGACGCGCAGGTTTTGGTGCTTGACGAGCCGACGGCGGCGCTAGGTGATCGCGACATTGCTTTGGTGCACCAGGCGGTCCGGCGGCTCGCGGCGGAAGGCAAGGTGGTGCTCTACATCACCCATCGCCTCAATGAATTGGATGAAATCTGCGAGCACGGAATTGTGCTGCGAAACGGCCGTCTCGCAGACAGCTTCGCTACTTCGGAGGCCAGCATCGGCCGCGTAATCCACGCTATGATCGGCCGTGAACTCGACGAGCTCTATCCGCCGGTCGCTGAAAACGCGATCTCATCGGCTGAGTCGTCTCTGGTTCTTTCCGGGCTCCAGACGGCCGCGTTGCACGGGCCCGTCGATCTTGAGATTCGGCCGGGAGAGATTGTCGCGACTTCCGGCCAGATTGGCAGCGGATTCGTCGAGCCGCTGCGTGCGGCTGCGGGGATGGCAACGGTGGCCTCGGGCGATATGCGGCTATTCGGCAAGCCGTACGCGCCCCGCAATCACTTCGAGCGTTGCGCGGCAGGCGTGGCCTATTGCTCCGAAGATCGGCAACTTGATGGCTTCTTCCCTGACCGCCCTGTTTGGGAAAGCCTCAGCGCACCAGCCTTGGCGGCATCGGGGTTGTGGGGCGTGGCAAATGCGAAGCGTCTTCGTCGCGGCATCGACAGGGTTGCAGATCGGATGACAATCTCGCCCAATTATCGCGGGCGGGCCGTGCGTGCGCTCTCCGGTGGAAATGCGCAGAAGGTATCTATCGGCAAATGGTTGTCGAGCGATCCGCGACTCCTGCTGGTCGAGGAGCCAACGCGCGGCGTCGATGTCGGTGCACGCGCCGAGGTCTATCGCCTGATCCGTGATTTGGCCGACCAGGGTCTTTCCGTTCTCTTTGCCAGCACGGATCTCGATGAGGTCCTAGGCTTTGGTGAACGTGTCGCGATCTTCCACAATCGCCGGCACGTGACGACTCTGCCGACGGCTTCCCTGACCCGGGACGGCCTCGCGACCTGGATCACCCATGGCAGCCAACATGGCTGAAGGCGCGGGCACCCCGATAGTTGTGGATGGCGAGACGCCAGGTGTGTCTGGGCGATGGGGCGGCTGGATGCAGACAATCGCCCCTATCGCGCCGATCGTCGTGATTTTCGTGCTCGCGGCGGCATCGGTGCCGGGCTTTGTGAGCGGGCCGAATCTTATCGCGGTCGTGCAGGCTTCCGCGATTACCGGCATCGCGGCCATCGGCGCCGCAGCTATCACGATCGTTGGGAAATTCGTGAGCCTCGCGATCGAGCAGCAAGCCGTAACGCTCGCCTATGTCTTCACGGCGATGCTCATGGTCGGGCAATCTCTGACGGCGGCGATAGCAGTGACTCTTGTTGCGGCCATCCTGCTTGGTGCTGTGCAGGGCTATCTCGTGTCGCGCGGTCTCAACCCAATCGTCGCGACGCTGGCTTTTGGTTCGGCATTGTACGGCAGCGTGGTGTTGCTGTCGGACAACCGCACGATCACACTTCGACAGAATCCTGTCGCGTGGCTCGGCGGTGGCACGAGCTGGGGTGTCCCCAATCAGGCCATCGTCTTCCTGGTTCTCTTGGTGATCGGCACGCTGTTTCTGTCGCGCACGCGATTGGGACGGCAGCTGGTGCTGACCGGTGCCAATCCGAAAGCGGCTGAACTCATCGGCATCCCGGTTCGAAAACTGGTCGTCATCGCCTATGTTCTGGCGGCGATGGGCTCCGCTCTGGTCGCGATCCTGGTTGTCGGCCAGGTGTCGCAGGCGAGCAGCAATATGTTCGACGGTCTCACCATCGACGTTGTGGCGGCTATCCTGGTCGGCGGCATCGCTATCCAGGGCGGCGAGGGACAGCTTTGGCGAGCTGGTGTTGGGGCCTTGATCCTCACTATGTTGTCGAACGTCATGCTTCTGCTGGGACTTGACGCGGGTGTACGGCTGCTGCTGAAGGGCGCTCTGGCGGCCGCTGTTCTCCTCACGATGACGGTCATGAAGGGGCGGGGCCGATGAGCGTGCTCGCCCGGATCGACCGCGGCCTGTGGCTCCGCATTATTCTCAGTATCGTGTTGCTGGTTGCCGGTTCGATCTTGATCGACGGATTCGCAACTACCGCGACGCTCGCTTCTATCACCGAAAATGTCGGGCTTATCGGACTTGTCGCGGCCGGTCTCATGCTGACCATGGTGGTGGGGCAGCTCGATATCGCCGTGGCATCGGTCGCTGCGGTTTCCGGCATTATTGCCTTGCTGGCGGGTCAAAATTCGTTGCTTCTAGGTATTGTCGCGGCGCTCGCGGCGGCTGGTGTCTATGGCGGCGTGATCGGCTGGATTATCGCCCGAACCGGCGTGAGTTCCCTTGTTCTGACGGTGTGCATGCTGATCGGTCTGCGCGGGCTGGCGCTGGTTCTGGTGCCGCAGGCGCCTGCAATCCTTTCCGACGATCTGTTCTGGGTTTCCGACGGGCTGGTCGCGCGCATCGGGCCGACGTCGCTGCTTGGTGTCATCGGTCTTGTCATCATCATCGCCCTCGGTCTCGCAATGCGCGGCACCCGGCTGGGATTGTCGATGTATGCGGTTGGCGGAAACGTGGAGCGGGCGAGAGGTTCGGGCGTCAACACAACGCGGGTCTATGTGGCGGCTTTCGCCGGTTCGGCTTTGCTCGCGGGGACAGCGGGCATTTTGGCGTCGCTTCGGTCGGGTTCGGCGTCGGGCACCGGCATGGATAGCCTATTGCTCGACGGCGTGACCGCGGCCGTGGTTGGCGGAGTTTCGCTGGAAGGCGGGCGGGGCAATATCATCAATGTGCTGCTCGGCGCGCTTATTGTTCGCATCATCGCGGCGGCCGTGGCGCTGGAGGGCGTGCAGAGTTCGGTCGAGAGCATCGCGACTGGCGGGGTCTTGCTCGCAATGCTGCTGGTCGACTACGCGCTCGCGCGTCGGAGTGGTCTGCCATTCGCAAATAGTTGGCGCGTGCTCGCTGGACCCGTGCGGATATGAACAGGCTTTGGGGGAGGATCGAATGAGCGCCAAAACGAAAGGCGGAGCTGTCGTCACAGGAGCCGCACGCGGCATCGGAAGACAGATCGCGGAAGGCTTGGTGGCGGATGGCTACGGCGTTGTCATCGCGGATCTCGATCCGACGACAGGCGAGGCGACGGCGCGAGCTTTGACAGAAGCCGGTGCCACTGAGGCGATTTTCGTCAAGGTCGATGTCACCGACCGGGCGACCATCAAGGCGGCAATCGAGGCTTGCAGGCTTCGCTTCGGCAGCCTCAATGTCATGATTAACAATGCCGGCTTCAACAAGCCGGAACCGTTTCTGGAAATCACCGAAAAGACTTGGCGCGCCATACTGGAAGTCAACTCCCTTGGCGTTCTTGTCGGCATCCAGGAGGCGGGTAAGGCGATGATCGCCGATGGGATCAAAGGCAAGATCATCAATACCGCCTCGATCGCCGGCCGCACCGGATTTCCGGACTTCGCGGCTTATTCGGTCAGCAAGGCGGCGGTGATTAGCCTGACGCAAGCGGCTGCTCGCGCGCTGGCGCCGAAAGGCATCACAGTGAATGCCTTCGCGCCAGGTGTTGTGGCGACGCCACTTTGGGAACAACTCGACAAGGATCTTTATGCCATGGGCGCAAGTGCCGCACCTGGCGAAGCGATGAGTTCGCTCGCCAGCCAAATCCTGCTCGGCCGTGTAGCCGATCCGAAGGATGTGGTCGGAACCGTGAAATTTCTCTGGTCTGAGCAATCGGACTATATGACTGGCCAAGTGCTCGTCATCGATGGCGGGATGGTCCTGCAATGAGCGCGCGGGTTGCAATTCTTACCGGCGCTGCGGGCGGCGTCGGGCGCGCGGTCGCCGAGCGCTTCGCGCGGGACGGCTGGTCTCTGGTTCTCGTCGATACGGCCGATGTTGTGCATCAGGTTGCGGCCGAGGTCGATGCTTCGGCAGAAGGTCGAGTTGTCGGCGCCGTCGCTGACATCACCAAAGCCGAGAACCTCGATCCGATCGAAAACGCACTGCGCGAAATCGGACAGCCGCTCAAGTTTCTCGGACTGATCGCTGGTGTGTTGCAGGAGGTCGGGCCGATCACGACGCTCGACATGAACGAGTGGGACCGCGTGATGAACGTGAACCTGCGCGCGAATGTACTTATGATCCAGCGTTTCGTGCCGCCCCTCAAGGAGTCTGGGGGGGGCGCGATTGTCACGGTCTCGAGCTGGTTTGGCCGCAGCGGTCACGGGCTGTTCGCCGCCTATTGCGCGTCAAAGGCGGGGCTGATCTCGCTGACTCAAAGCGCGGCCGCCGAACTCGCGGACGACAATATTCGTGTCAACTCCGTGGCACCCGGCAATGTCGCAACCCGGATGCATTTCGCGGCGTTGCAGGAGGAAGCCGACAATCGCGGTGTGAGCTTCGAGTCGATGAAGAAGACGGAGTGGGACAAGATCCCGCTTCGCCGCGCGGCGGAACCCGCGGAAATCGCGGCGGCCATCGCCTTTTTGGCCGGGCCCGATGGAGCCTACCTCACGGGTGCCACGATCGATGTCAACGGCGGCGTCCTGTTCACCTGAGAGGGTGACGGACCGAAAGCAAGAGGTCATCATGCTGGAGCAGACGCCGCCTGCAACCGCTGAGCTGGAGACGCGATATCGCGATCTCTGGCGCATCCGGCTCTTCGAGGAACGCACGATCGAATTGTTCAAGAAGGGTATCGTGAAAGGCACGGCGCATTCTTGCGTCGGCCAGGAGGCGATCGCCGTCGGTGCCTGCGCCGCACTGGAGGAGCACGATACGATCGTGACGCATCATCGCGGTCATGGTCACTGCATCGCCAAAGGCGCCGATACCACGCGCATGATGGCCGAGTTGCTGGGGCGAGAAACCGGTTATGGACACGGGTTGGGCGGCTCGATGCATATCGCGGCGCTGGATCGTGGCGTGCTCGGAGCGAATGGCATTGTTGGCGCGGGCCTGGGTATCGGCGTTGGTGCCGGTTTGGCGTCTCAGGTTTTGGGGACGGGCCAGGTGTGCATCGCCTTCTTCGGTGATGGCGCCTCGAATGAGGGGCTGTTCCACGAGTCACTGAATCTCGCGGCATTGTGGCGGCTGCCGGT
>JGI12053J15887_10001550_pt1 | contig 10789 bp, 11 predicted proteins | sample MedBloCAOM1_O3_FD_15887 | JGI IMG/M metagenome (IMG submission 15887) | reverse complement strand
TCAGTCATCCCCGCGTTCTCGCCTTCGACGAGCCGCTCGGCGCGCTCGATGCGCTGACGCGGATTTCCATGCAACGGCTGCTGGAGCGGGTCTGGCGCGATCAGGCTTTTACGGCGATCCTTGTCACGCATGACGTGTCCGAAGCCGTCGCATTGGCCGACCGGGTTCTGGTCATTGAAAATGGCCGTATCGCGCATGACATCAATGTCGATATCCCGCGTCCCCGCCAGCGCGGCTCGGCGGACCTCGCGGCATTGGAAGGCTCGATCTTGCGCGGTCTCCTGCAATCCGCGGAAGACCCATCGGACCTGTGAGGCCTGCCATGAACTCCACCGTCCGCACCATCACGATCGACCGCGAGGTTTCTTCAGGCGATTTTCGCAGCGCCATGCGTCATCTGGCGGGCGGCGTCAGCGTGATCACGGTCGGGCGCGGCAAGGATGTCACGGGCATGACCGTCACATCGATATCGTCGCTGTCGGTCGAGCCGCCGACATTGATCGTCAGCATCAATCGGGGATCGTCGTCCTGGCCGCTTCTGAAGCGCCTTGGCGTTTTCGGCGTCAACATTCTGACCGCCGATCAACTTGACATCGCCGAGCGATTTACCGGCAAGGACGGACTGAAGGGCGCGGACCGGTTCGCCGGCGCCGAATGGGTGACGCGCGCATCGGGCGTGCCGCTGCTGGTGGGCGCCCTGGCAGCGGTCGACTGCGAGGTTGAGGAAATCGTCGAACGCCATTCCCATGGCATCGTGATCGGGCGTGTACGGGACTTGCAGCTCTCGACGCGTACCGCAGCGCTCGCCTACTGGCAGGGTCAGTATGTCGCGATCGATCAGAACGAGGATGCGGTCAAGCTCGCGGAGGTCAGCCTTCCGGCTGCGCGCGCTCTGCGCAAAAGTTGATCTGGCGGCGGTTTATTACGTCGGCGTCACCCAGTTCGCGCTCAACTCCACGGGACGCGAGCCACGACTGAGGGGAAGCGGTTGGTCGCCGAGCATCGCCTTGATAACGACATCGCGGGCCTTCCCGGTGTCGAGCGCATGCTGCGCGATCAGGTCGCCGCATTCGGAGACGATCTGGTCGGCATCCTGCATGATCTTGAGCTGCTTGTGGCGGTCCTCCCGGTGCAACCCCATGCTCTCGCCGACCACTTCGAGGATGTTGATGATCCGGAACGGCCAGTCGCGCTCATGCGCGCATAGTTCGCGATGTTCTGAGTGATAGACCGTAATCAGCGCATCGACGCCGGCGTCGCGCGCCGCCTGAAGCTCGCCCAGTTGCAGCTCGCGCTTGAACGCCGGAAGGACGCCGAGGCTGGCGCTCTGCAAGCCGACGGCCGGCTGTTTCAGGTCGACGAGCTCGACGCCGGGGATTGCCTGCAGGATTTCAGCGGCGGCTTCCATCGCGCCGGCCACGCCGGGATGTCGGTGCAGCGCTACTCGCATTTCGACCCGTCGCCGCAGGTGCGGTATCAACTGAGCCAGCCGGCCGTCGAGAAACCGCATGAACGGCGTCATCTCGAACGGCCGCGAGCCGCGCTGTCGCTCGATCGTCGGCAGCGTCAGTTCGGTGAACTGAACGTAGCAACTCGGGCACCAGGAGATCACCTGCCCGGACTTGGAGTGCGACAGTTTCTCGATCGAGTTCGAGCCCATGCGCCCGGACATCTCGACGTCGCCCGGGCGCAGCTGCACGACGCCGCAGCAATGGCTTGGTCCGCCCATCACCTGGTAGGTGACGCCGAGCACATCCATGATATCGAGGGCGAGCAGCGCGATGTGCGGCGTCTTGAGCACATTGCAGCCAGTGTAAAACACGAAGTCCGGGGCCTCGGCCGGCGTCGATACCGACGCCGATTTCTGACCGAGCCGCTCCAGCACCTCGCCGTCGAGCTGCAAGCGTGACAGCACGGTCACATCTCGGCTGAGATCGCGGTACCTCTCCACGCCGAGGCGGCGCCGGTCGGGCAGCTCGCTCCCGGCCTTGGCGATGGCGAGGCGCGCCATCGCCAGCAGGAAGCGCGGATTGACCCCGTAGTCGCAGGCCTTGATGCACTCGCCGCTGAGCATGCAAGATGCTGCCCATCTGCGCGATGCCTCGGGTCCATCGCCGCTGCGTACGATGTCGAGCACGCCGCCGATGATGTCTTCGGAGCTCGCTTCGGCGATGCCGGCGGGTTTGACGCTGGGGCAGACCTCGACACATTTGCCGCACCGCGTGCAGGCATCGAGCATGTCCGCGACGCGCCCGTCGAGGGCCGCCTCGAAAGAGATATCGCTATTCGGCTGCATATCCGGCCCTCCGGTGAATGTTGACGAGCTAGCACCGCACCGGTCGATTTTGACCTCACGAGCCTAACCCAAACCGGTTGAGACGCCAATGCCGGGGCGGGCGCGTTGTCGCACGGCAATTCGATAGGCTTCATCCGATCAACCTGCGATGGCCTGAGGGGATTCAGGCAGTGGCGTTTTGTGCGTTAGCGGACTAAAAGGCCCGCAGCAGCCCGCGATGGCCGGACCGGGAGGAGGTTACGCGATGGAACGCACGCTTCTTCAGATCGCGGTCGCGGTTGCAGGTCTTGCGGGTGTGGGCCTCGGCCTTACCGGCGTCGTGTTTGGCACCCTGGATGCCGATTTGACCGGCGATGTGGTGCTGGACAGCTACGTTCGCTTTCTCAAGGGGATGCTGCTGGCGATGGGCCTGATCTACTGGTCCTGCCTCCCGCAAATCGATCGGTACGGCGATCGGATTTCGCTGGTGACGTTCATACTCGTGGCTGGCACGCTTGCGCGCCTGATGTCGGTGATTGGCCACGGCGTGCCGACCGTGGGCATCATGATCAACGTGATCGGGGGATTGATCTTCGTTCCGCTGTTGTGGCTGTGGCAGCGGCGCGTCGCCCGGGTGGCGCAACGCGGCGCAGTGACCTGATGAAACGCATCGCGGTCTGGATCTTCTACGCGGTCGGCGCGCTGGCGATCGGCTATCTCGCGCTATACGCCTATGCGGCATTCACCGGACGTGACCTTCAGCCGGGCGAACCGATCCACATTTTTCGCAAGCCGGATGCGCCCAATTACTCGTAGAATACCGACGTGCCACCGGGATGCGCGATTGCGCGCCCGATGACGGGCTTCGCGAAGCAAACCATAACCTGTCATTCCGGGGCGATGCGAAGCATCGAGCCCGGAATCTCGAGATTCCCCGATGCGCAATTGCGCATCAGAGGTCTGGTGCTAACGCACCATCCCGGAATGACGGAGTCTGGATTCGTCGCTGCGCTGCTTGCAATGACGGTGTGGTCCCGATCACAGCGTTGCGGTAGCGCGGTGATATTCGCCGGCGCCCGCGGGCGTGACGGGCAGCCCGCCGTCGGCATATTCGTTCAGCTTGTTGCGCAGCGTGCGGATCGAGATGCCGAGGATATTGGCGGCGTGGGTGCGGTTGCCGAGGCAATGTTTCAGCGTCTCCAGAATGAGATCGCGCTCGACGTCCGCGACCGTGCGTCCGACCAGTGCGCGGGTCACCTGTTCGGCGGCGAAGGTGGCGTGCGCCACCGCCGGCACGGTCCTGGCGAGATCGAGACGATCGCCGTCCGGCGTCAGGATGGCGTCGGCGCCGATCTCGTCGCCCTGCGCCATCAGCACCGCACGATGGATGGTGTTTTCCAGTTCGCGGACGTTGCCCTGCCAGCGGTTCACCGTCAGCACCCGACGGGCATCGGCGGAGATCGGGCGCAACGGCACGCCGTTGGCGTCGGCATATTTCTTGGCGAAGTGCTGCGCCAGTTCGAGAATGTCCGCCGGGCGCTCGCGCAGCGGCGGGATCTTCAGGTTCACCACGTTGAGGCGGAACAAGAGGTCCTCGCGGAACGTGCCTTCGCGCACGGCGTCGGCGAGCTTGCGGTTCGAGGTCGCGATGATGCGGATATCGACCGGCACCGGCCGTGTGCCGCCGACCCGATCGATCACGCGCTCCTGGATCGCGCGCAGCAATTTGGATTGCAGCCGCACGTCCATTTCGGAGATTTCGTCCAGCAGCAGCGTGCCGCCGGTGGCTTCCTCGAATTTTCCGATCCGCCGCGCAACGGCGCCGGTGAACGCGCCCTTCTCGTGGCCGAACAACTCGGATTCAAGCAGGTGCTCGGGGATCGCCGCGCAGTTGATGCTGATGAACGGTTTTTTTGCGCGGTTGGAGCGGGTGTGGACATAGCGCGCCAGCACTTCCTTGCCGGTGCCGGATTCGCCGGTGATCATGACGGAGGCGTCAGAGCCGGCGATTTGCTGCGCCAGCTTGATCACTTTGGCCATCGCCTCGTCGCGGTAGATGAGGTCGCGGGAGTCGTTGGCGACGGCAGCGAGTACGGCTGCGATCAATTCGGGATCCGGCGGCAGCGGGATGTATTCCTTGGCGCCGGCATGGATCGCGGCGACCGCGGCGCGCGCGTCATTGGAGATGCCGCAGGCGACGATCGGCACGTGAATGTGTTCCGCCTCCAGCCGCATCACCAGGTCGCGGATGTCGAGGGCAACGTCGACCAGCAACAGGTCGGCGCCCTTGCCGCCGCGCAACACGCGCATCGCCTGTTCGTGGTCCTCCGCATGGGTCACGGAAGCGCCATTGTCCATGGCGATCTTGGTGGCTGTCGTGAGCTGGCCCTTCAGTGTGCCAACGATGAGAAGCCGCATTTTAATCTCCTGTTCGTTCGCGCCAGTCAAGCGCCATCGCTAGATAACCTTTAGGCGCGTTCCGCCTTGATGATTTCCGTCATGGTCACGCCAAGCTTGTCTTCCACCAGCACCACCTCGCCGCGCGCCACCAGCCGGTTGTTGACATAAATGTCGATGGCTTCGCCGACGCGACGATCGAGTTCGAGCACGGTACCGGGTCCGAGTTTCAGCAATTCGCCGACGTCCATCTTGGAGCGGCCGAGCACGGCCGAAACCTGCACCGGCACATCGAACACGGCCTCCAGGTCGGCTGCAACCCGCGAAGCCTGTTCGTCCTCGTTATACGCCACGTCATCGATCGACGGCGCGTCGGCGGCATTGAGATCCGGAAGCGGAACCTGTCCGTCGGTGTCACTCATGCTTCATTCCTCATGGTCGTAGTTCCACCTCGGGACGCCATGTAGCGCCCGACAAGTTCGTTGATCTTGGCTTCGATCGCCGCGCGCTCCAGCACGACGCCGCCGTCGGCCCACTCGATCCTGCAATCGCCGGTCGCGATTTCCGGTTCTGCCAGGATCACGAGGCGGCCCGCGAAACCGCTTTGTTTCGCCAGCCGCTCGATCCGCTCGTGTGCGGCCTCGTAGAGGGTTTCGTTGATCCGGACCACGAGATGCGGCGTTGAGACCAGGTGGGAGAAGCAATCGCTCACCAGCCCGGTGATCTCGACCAGCGGCTCGTCGGAAATCAACTCGCTGCACAGCTTGCGCGCCACTGCGACCGCGACATCGACGGCTTCGGTCTCCATCCGGATTTCGATGCCGGAGAACCGCGTCGCAATGCCTTGAATGCCAACTGCGATCTCCTCGAGCGCCAGCGCAGTGCGGCGGTCGCTTTCGGCTTTCGCCTCGCGCTGCGCGGTATCGTAACCGTCGCGATAGGCGCGGGCCTCGGCGGATGCGATCTTCTGCGCGATTTCCGAAGGCGTGGCGGGCCGTTCGCGCGTCTTGTCTGGCGCGGAGAAGTCCATGTCGAACAGGAACTTTGCGGGGGCGGCCATCAGTACACCAGCTCGTCGTCGGCGCGGTTCTTGGTCAGCATGATCTCACCCTTGGCCGCGAGGTCCTTTGCGAGATTGACGAGCAGCGCCTGCGCCTCGTCGACATCGCGCAATCGTACCGGTCCCAGTGCCGCCATGTCGTCGAGCAGCATCTTGCCGGCGCGGGACGACATGTTGCCGAGGAAGAAGCCGCGGACATCCTCGTTGGCGCTCTTCAGGGCGATGCCGAGCTTGTCCTTGTCGACGTGGCGCATCAGGGTCTGCGCCGAGGCGGCGTCCAGCTTGACGAGGTCGTCGAAGGTGAACATCAGTGCCTTGATGCGCTCGGCGGACTCGCGGTTGTCTTCCTCCAGCGAAGTGATGAAGCGGGTTTCGGTCTGGCGGTCGAAATTGTTGAAGATTTCCGCCATCACCTCGTGGGCGTCGCGACGGCGGGTCTGCGACAGGTTCGACATGAATTCGGTGCGAAGCGTCTGTTCGACGCGCTCGATCACTTCCTTCTGCACCGCCTCCATTCTCAGCATGCGGCCGACCACATCGAGCGCCATGTCTTCGGGCAGGATCGCGAGCACTCGGGCGGCGTGCTCCGGCTTCAGCTTCGACAGCACCACGGCGATGGTCTGCGGATATTCATTCTTGAGATAGTTGGCGAGCACCTCTTCCTGAACGTTGGAGAGCTTCTCCCACATGTTGCGGCCCGCGGGGCCGCGAATTTCGTCCATGATGCCGGTCACGCGATCGGCGGGCAGGTACAGCTGCAGCAGCCGTTCGGTGCCGTCGAAAGTTCCCATCAACGCGCCGGATGCCGACATCCGCGAGACGAATTCGAGCAGCAGGTCTTCCACCACTTCGGCCTCGACGGTACCGAGCGTCGACATGTGCATCGACAGTTCGCGTACTTCGTCGTCGTCGAGCAGCGACCAGACCTTGCCGCCATATTGCTCGCCGAGCGCCAGCATCAGGATCGCGGCGCGCTTCGGTCCGCTCAGAGGAGGGCCTTTCGGGCGGTCCTTCTGACGGCTCGCCAGCGTGGCGATGACGCTGGTGATATCGTGGGCGTTTGTGGTTTGCGGTACAGCCATGTCAGGTCGCCGGCTCGGTTAGCCATTGACGAATAATGGTAGCGGTCTCATTCGGATTTCGCTCGGCCAGTTCGCCGACGCGATGCACCGACTGCGCATGGACCTGGCCCTGAACCTGGGCGACATCGATCAGCTGCGCGGTGGCATTGGTACCGGGAACGAGGCCGGCGGCGTCGCTGCCGTCGGTCAAGGCCGGCAAATGTTCGTGCGCAAGCGCGGGGATCACTTCGGAAGCAAGGATGCGCTTGACCAGCGGCCGGATCACCATGAACAACACCACGAGGCCGAGCAGCATCATGACGCCGAGTTCGATAATGTACATCACGTCGTCCTTGGTGAACTGCAGCATACCGAGCAGTCCGGTCGGCTCGGCGACCGGAACGGCGGCAGGCGCTTCGGCGAATTTAAGGTTCACGACCTCGACCTGATCGCCGCGCTTCTGATCGAAGCCGATCGCCGAGCGCACCAGCGTCGCGATGCGGTCGAGCTGTTCCTTGCCGCGTTCCTGATAGATCATTTCGCCTTTGTCGTTCTTGACATAGCTGCCGTCGACCAGCACGGCGACCGAGATGCGGTTGACCCTGCCGATCTCGGTTACCTCGGTTTTTGTGGTATGGGAGATTTCGTAGTTGTTGGTCTCTTCGCTCTTCTTGCTCTGGTCGCGCGCGGGCGTCGTGGTGTCCTGGCGCTGATTGCCCGGCAATTCGTTATTGACGGTGACCTGGCCGTTGGTTTCGAGGGTCGCGCTGGATTCTTCCCGGGTCTGGCTCGACCGCAGCACCCGGCCCTCGGGGTCGAACTTGTCCGAGGTNTGGGTGATCTTGTTGTAGTCGAAGTCGGCCGAGAGCTGGACGCGGGCGCGCCCCGTTCCGACCACCGAAGAAACAATCGCCTCGACCTGATTGCGCATCCGTTTCTCAAAGCCGGCCCGGCGCTCGTCGCCGACGGCGTTGTCGGCGTCGCCGGCCGCGCCGTCGGCGAGCAATTGCCCGGCTTCATCGACGATCGACACCCGCTGCGGCTTCAACCCGTTGACGGCGGAAGCGACCAGATGGCGGATGGCACGGATCTGCTGCGGCTCGAGCGCGCCGCGCACGCGCACCACGATCGAGGCCGAAGGTTCGGGTGTCTCGCGCGAAAACAGCGGCCGCTCGGGCAGCACCAGATGGACGCGGGCGGCCTGGACGCGGTCGATGGCGCGGATGGTGCGGGCCAATTCGCCTTCAAGCGCGCGCAAATGATTGATGTTCTGGACGAAGCTGGTGGTGCCAAGCGCGTCCGACTTGTCGAAAATCTCGTAGCCGACACCGCCGCCCTTGGGCAATCCGCCCTCGGCNAGCTTCATGCGCAGCCGGGTGACCTTGTCCTTCGGCACCATGATGACGGCGCCGTCGTTGCGCAGCTCGAAGGGTATCGCCTGGCGTTCCAGGTCCTTGATGATCCCGGAGGAATCTTCGGTGCTGAGGTCGGTAAACAGGGTGGTCATCTGCGGGGTGGTGACACGCATGATGACAAAGCCGAAGAAGCTGATCAGCGCGGCTGTCACCGCGATCATCGCCATCAGCCGCGCCGCGCCCAGACCGTTCAGGAAACCGACAAGACCCTGCAAAACCAACCCGCCCCTGAGATTCGGCCGCAAGCGCCGACTGGGCAATTATTGCCTATGGGATGGTTTCGATATGGTTAACGCAGGTTAAGAGCCGCGGCGAAAGTTCAAGATGAAAAAGATCGGCTTCGCGCAACGAAGCCGATCTTCATCGAAAGCCGTCGGCTCTGGAAAGCGTTTATTGGCGATATTGCTGGATGCGCGTGGTGCGCAGTCCGGCCAGGCCATGCTGGTCGATGGAAAACTGCCATGACAGGAATTCGTCCACGGTCAGCGTGTAGCGGCTGCAAGCCTCCTCGAGGGAGAGCAGGCCGCCGCGCACCGCGGCAACGACTTCGGCCTTGCGGCGAATAACCCACCGTTTGGTCCCGGGCGCGGGCAGATCCGCGATTGTTAACGGACTACCGTCAGGCCCGATGACGTATTTTACCCTCGGGCGATGGGGTTCTGTCATGGCGTACTCACAAACTCTCGACCACTGAACTCACGGGTAACAACCTACGCCCCGCTACTTAAAAATTGCCTAAGCCCAAGGCTGCAATGACAATCTCCTTGAAATTGGCTGCAAGACCTTTGGCCGGCGTCTGGAGGACGCCGGGCGTGAAGCAGACCGTGAATGAATCGTTAATTTATCCGGGGCTCGATCGCCTGGGATTAGCCCGCGATGCCCTTGATCTGGTCGACGGTGTAGTTTTGACCATTGATCGACAGCAATGGGGGCGACTGGGTGAGATCCACCGATCTGACCGTGCCCACTACCTCGGTGGCGACAGCCACGGAATTGCCCGAGCCGTCCGTTGCCTGAGCGGTCAGCGTGTACTTGCCGTCCGGCCATTGCGTGCCGTCATTGCCCTTGCCGTCCCAGCCGAAGGCTTGGCCATCGCCGGCACTGACGGGGTAGCTGCCGGTGAAGACGGTTTGTCCGGTGCTGTTGGTGATGGAGACGTTCACGGTGGAATTCGTCTTGACGCCCAGAATCCAGTTCGCCGCTCCGTTGGTCATGGTCGTGGTGCCGCCGTCGACCATCGCAGTCTTGCCGACGAAATCGAGCGCCTGCGTCGATTGGGCGGTCTTCTGCAACGAGACCAGCGTTGTCAGTTGATCGTTGGTCTTGAGTTGCTGTTCCACGCCTGCGAACTGCACCAGCTGCTGGGTGAACTGGTTGGTGTCCAGCGGATCGAGCGGGTTCTGGTTTTGCAATTGCGTCGTCAAGATCGTCAGAAACGTTTGAAAGTTTCCGCCGAGCGTCGTGTTGGAGGTCGAACCAGACCCCGAAGCGCTGGATGATGTCGGAGCGGGTGTTGTCCCCGAAACGATCGGGCTGGCCGCGTTTGTTGCTGCTGTTGTTGTCATGTCCGTCTCCTCAGACCTTGATGTCGACGCCGCTGCTCGATCCGAGCATGCGGCCATAGGTTCGTCCCACGACCGCCGCGGGGGTGGGGTCTTCGTTGCTGACGACCAGCCGCTGCGCGTTGCGGCCGGTTTGGTCGCCGTTGTTCTGGTTGGACGAGGACTGGTCGCGCAGGCTGAATTGCAGGCCGCCGCTTCCGGTCTTGAAGCCGGCGTCATCGAGCTGGCGCTGCAGCTGGGGTGCATCCTGGCGCAGCATTGACAGCGTTTCCGGTTTTTCGACCGTCAAATGCGAGGTCACCTGGCCGCTGCGATCGACATCGATGCGAACATCGATGCGGCCGAGATCGGCGGGATCGAGCCTGATCTCGAAACGGCTCTTGCCGCTTCGTGCCGAGGCGGCGATCTCGAGTGCGACCCCGCTCAATGGCACGGCGGCATTGGTTGCCGCCGTGACGCTGAAGGGTCCGACCGGAGCGGCCGTGGCCGCCGCGGACGGGAGCTGCGGCTGGATTGCGCCTGTCGCCTGCGCGCCTGCATCGGGTGAACCGGCTAGCGCTTGTCCCGCCTCGGGGATCGCCGAAGGTTGATGGGCCGCCACGATGGCAGCCGGCGTCGATGAGGAACCGGCCGCGGCGTCGGTTTTCGCCGCATCAATAATGCCGTTTTCTGCCTTCTCCTTGCCGGCGCTGGCCGGTTGCGGAGCGGCGTCGCTGTGGGCGGTCCCGGTCGATATGGCCGTTGCGGAAGGATCGGCCGTGCCCGGCGCGGCGGCGGAATCGGTTGATGGCGCGGCACCCGCTTTTGCGGCGGCCGGCGCCCTGGGGAGCGCGGATTTCGGCGCAGCAGGTTTTGTCGCAGCACCGGCGGTGGCCAATGTCGCATCGGTCGCCACGGTTGCATCGGACTGCGTTGCCGGCCGATTCACCGACGCGGCGGCCGCGCCGGCCGCGGTCTGAACCTCGATCTTTGTGCCGGTGGCTGCAGCTGCAGCTGTGGCGGCTGCCGGCGCGGTCGCT
>JGI12053J15887_10001549_pt1 | contig 10796 bp, 11 predicted proteins | sample MedBloCAOM1_O3_FD_15887 | JGI IMG/M metagenome (IMG submission 15887) | reverse complement strand
GCTGGCCATTGCGCTTTGTGGCACCCACCACAACTTGCGCACCCAAGGACGCTCGCTCATCATCGCGCGCTTGCCAATGACATCCATCAACAGCGGGGTTACTTGTGTGGCCAGATAAATTGTCCAGGAGTGCGCAAACGGACGCATCAACGGATCGGCCTCGCGTCCGTAATTGCCAGACAAGGCGCGGCGGGTGGACCAGGCGTCGAGAGCTGCTCCAGTATGTGTAGCGATCATGAGGCTGTACCACGCTATCGTTTCGTTGCGACTGATGTGGCCGTGACGGATGGCTGGCTTTACGGGTTGGAACGCGAAAGGGCGTGGTTCCAGAATCGCAGGATCAGCAAATGTTGAATCAGCGTCGATGTTAACTTTTGGCTGGGGCATGGAAGGACCTGTCGCTTCCGAAGGGGTGACTGGAGTTGGCGCACTCACGTCTTTCGGGGTCGCCATAGGTGAAGTTGTGTTCGGAACTTCATCGACGATTGCGGTGGCATTTGAAGCCGGAAGGACGACATTCCCAAGGAACGGAATAGGGCTCAATAAGAGGAGGGCTGCGAAGATCACGTGATACCACCTCGGACGCGGAGCTGAAACGTAGTTCCAGCAACTGAATCGAGTGTGCCCGTTGGGACAGCTGCGGCGCACTGGCCTAAGGGGTACATTTTCTGTAGTACCTGGCCGTGAGTTTAAAGTTTTCCTGGAGCTGCTTCTGCGGTACTAACGGAGTACCAGGGGTGAATTGGGGAAGGCATTCACGGACTTACAGCGCGACTACAAGATGCATTGTTTCTATAATTTACGGCAAACTGTCACGCCGTCGCGCAACGGAATCAAAACACTGAACAAGTCCTTTGACTCAAACATCAAGCGGTTCAATTCCTGCACGCCTCGGGTATCGGCGTCTCCCGCTTCGGCGTTTCGCGCAGCTTTTCCCGACCACAACGTGTTGTCGGTAATAAACAGTCCGCCGCGACGGAGTCTTGGCAACGCCTGCTTGGCCGCATCGGGATACTCGCGCTTATTAATATCGTTGAAAATTAACTCAAACTCGCCTGGTGTCTTTTTTAGCAGGGTCAACGCGTCGCCAGTTTCCACGCGAATTTGTTGCGCGACGCCGGCGCGTTCGAAATACGCTTTGGCGCGCTTAGCATTTTCCGGGTCGCCATCGGTATAAGTAACTTCTGCCTGAGGACCGGCCGCCCGCGCCAGCCATATCGTCGAATAACCGATGGCCGACCCCAGTTCGAAGATTCGTTTTGCTCCGGAGATCTGCACCAGCAACGCCAGCATCCGGGCGACCGCCGGCCCGATAATAGGAATTTTGTGCTGTGCGGCGTATTCCTCCATATCGTTGAGAACCTCATCGCGCCTGGGCAGCAATTCGTAAAGATAATCCTCGACGTCCTCGTTCATAAATCCGCTTCGTAAATTCTCTGGCAGCTTCACAGACGCTCTCCTGGCTTCAAGGCATGAATCTCCAGCCCGGCAATGTCTTTGCTCTCTGCACGCAACTGCTCAGGCGTCCCGGTGAGAGCCGGAAAAGTTCCGTAATGCATCGGGATTACGTGTTTCACTCCCAACAAACGGATGGCATGAGCCGCCTCGCGGGGACCCATCGTAAAGTTATCTCCAATCGGCAGGCACACAATATCCGGTTTGTACAGTTCGGCAATCAGCTTCATATCGCCGAACACCGTTGTGTCTCCAGCATGAAATAAAGTCAGTCCACCTGGCATCCTCACGATGAAAGATGCCGGCTCTCCGCCGTAGATGAGCTTGCCCTTTTCCTCAATGGAGTTGGAATGAAACGCATGGGTCATGGTCACTTCGAAATCCCCGACGCGCAGGGTCCCGCCTTTGCCCATAGGCTTGACCTGCTTACTGAAACCCTGCTCGCCAATCCAATGTGCGGTTTCAAAAATTGCCACGATAGTGGGCTGGTGTTCTTTGGCCAGCGTCAGTAAATCTCCAAAATGATCGCTATGGGCATGGGTTAAAAATATGGCGTCGAGCTTTTTCATTTTCTTTAATTCGGGAGGACATTTCGGGTTGGTGGTTACCCAGGAATCCAGCAGCGCCACTTCACCGCTCTGGGTCGTTAGAGAAAACGTACTATGTCCAAAAAAAGTGATCTTGTTGCCTTGCATATCCAACATGTCTTTTCTCCGGACGCGAATTTAAGGTGCTGACGTTTATTCAGAGCAAAACAAATGGAGTGTACCTGTCGCGCTCTACGGCGTTCACCGCGAGGTAGCGCTGCTGCCGTCACCAGAACTGAGCACCATGCGGATAGCCGCCTCATAGGTGTCGCGATTATTTTCGCCCAGCAAATGTCCTATCTGGCGCCCATCCTTGGCATAAAAAACTGAAGCCGGGATCGCGCCGCTCCAGCCCGGCATTACCGCCCGCGTAAAATCCGACTCGCCGCCCTTCTTCTTTCGGTAATTAGGAAACACAGGTTTATATCGGGCCANGAATCGCCGCATCAGGATCAAGTCGCCATCGTCATCAAGGTTCACGCCGACCACGTGCAACCCTTTCGGCGCATATTCTTTAGCCAGTTCATTCAGCATTGGGTACTCATCCCGGCAGGGCTCGCACCAGGTGGCCCAAAAAGTCACCAGTAGCGGTTTCCCGCGATACTGCTCCACCAACTCTTGATAGCCCTGCGCGTCGATCATTTTCAGATCTTGCGCCGCTTGTTGTTTCGACGACTGCGGTCCGGCCACAGCAATCGCTAGAGCCACGCCACAAAAGCAGAGTAACAACGCCACGCCTGCAATTCCTCTTCTGATGCTCATTTCATTAATCCGTTCGTCAGTAGCCGAAGCGAAAGTTGAGAATCTGAATCACGTTAACGTACAATGAGTATGCGTCTTCGCCGAAGCGTCGTCACAGTTACATATTCCTATTAGTTAGACGCCCGCGCTGCTCGCCCGTGTTTTGCTTCAAAGGAGATTTTGAATGGCTTACGTAATCGCCGAACCCTGCACCGGCACCAAGGATACCGCGTGCGTGGACGTTTGCCCGGTGGATTGCATTCACCCGCGCAAAGATGAACCCGGCTTCGAAGGTGTCCCGCAACTTTATATCAACCCTGTGGAATGCATCGATTGTGGCGCCTGCGTCCCGGTTTGCCCGGTGACCGCTATTTTTGCTCTCGAGGACCTGCCGGAAAAGTGGCAGAGCTACACTCCCGTTAACTCCGAATTTTTCGCTGCCAAATAGCAGGGCCAACGTTATCAGAAAATTTCCGGGCACGCTCATCGCGTGCCTTTTTTTATTCTTTCGCCTTTAAATCGCGACAAGCAGATTCTGCGCAAATGGCCATTCCGCGTCGATCCACTGGCCTTCGCATCGGAAACCCGTGTCCGCCGCCATTTCCAACACCTCTTCCGCCTTGTATTTGTGCGAGCTCTCCGTCCAGATGGTTTCGCCTTGATTGAGGATCACGCGCAAACCCGCAGCTGGTATCTCCACGGCTTGCTTGCGCAAGGAACAGAGATGCATCTCGACGCGACGTTCCTCGGTGTTCCAGCGCGCTTCATGGCGGAAGGAGCCAAGATCGAAATTCGCCCCCAGCTCTCGATTGATGCGCCCCAGACTATTTAGATTGAAGGCGGCAGTCACTCCGGCCGGATCGTCATACGCAAGAATCTGCACCTTGATATCTTTTTCGAGATCGGTGCCTAGCAACAACGCATCGCCCGGAAGCAAAATTGCTCGCATATCGCGCAAAAAGTTGCGCCCGGCATCGCGGTCAAAGTTTCCGATGGTGCTGCCCAAAAAGAGCACCAACAGGTGGTCTGTTTCCTTGCGACGGTCCGCCACCGCGCGAAGCCCTTCCAGATATGGGCGTTCGTATCCAACAACGCTTACCAGATCGATCTGTCCCATTTCTTTTTCACACGCAGCCAACGCCGACGGTGAAATCTCGATTGGGTAGTAATAAGTTTTCTGGCGCTGCGACAGCGCTTCCAGAATCCAGCGGGTTTTCTTCCCCGTGCCGCTTCCCAACTCCGCCACCTGTAGCGGCGAGGGCAATCGATTTACGATTTCGCGCGCATGATTTTGCAGCAGTCGCGCATCCGCACGGGTCAAACCGTATTCCGGCAGCACGCAAATGGTCTCAAAGAGCGCCGAGCCCACTTCGTCGTACAAATACTTCGACGGCAGCTCACGCTGTCCGCTCTTTGTTAATCCCGCGCGAACTTCCGCGGCGAATTCCGCTACGTGACGAGTTGATAGGGTCTGAGTCGACATAAAGGACGCGTTCCTTCTGGCTTAGTCTTCCACGCAACGGAATGTCGCATATACGTACGGGTAGTGCCGCTGAAACCAGTTTCGAAATGACGGGCGCAACATGCACGCCGCAGTTCGCGGCGAGCCGCCCTTCATCACGTAATGCTTGCCGTCGAAAAAATTCGCCGAATATCCAGGGTAGAAAGACATGGCCTTGAAGCCCGGGAACGGTGCGAACTCCGTGCGCGTCCATTCCCATCCATTGCCGACCAAGTCCTGCACGTCAAATGCGCTGGCGCCTGCCGGATGCGTGCCCACCGGCGACGGCTCCCAGGAATGAAAATCAAAATTGCCGTGTCGCGTCGTGGGCGCCTCATTGCCCCAGGGATAGAGTCTTTTCGTTCCCGGTGTTTTGGGACTTCCATATGCCGCACGATGAAACTGCGTCTCGGTCGGCAATTTTCTTCCCAGCCAATTGGCGTAAGCAGTAGCTTCCGCGTGGCTCAAGTAAACCGGCCAGTCCCGCGGCAAGCGCACTTCCCCAAACATCCCGCGATATAGCCACAAATTTCCGTCACGTCTCCAAAACGCCGGATGCTCCACGTTGTTGGCAGTTTTCCAATTCCAGGTTTCGTCGTCCCACAGGGCGCGGTTCTTATAGCCGCCTGCCTGAATGAACCGCAGGTAATCGCCGTTAGTTACGTTGCACTTCTCGATGGCAAACGCCGGAACGTCCACGTCGTGGGCTTCCATTTCGTTGTCCCATCCGAATTCGTCGCCGGTTTCCTTTACCAGACCCAAGGTCGCCTGGCCTGCGGGGATTTCAGTGAAGTCGGGCTTAACGCGCGCCTTTGCCGGCTTTCTTGTAATTCGGTCGCCAATTTTTTTCTCGCTGGGTAAGCGGTGCAGCATATACGCCAGCGTTTCGGCGTGCATCAAGCGGTGCTCGACGGCTACTTCAAGCATACTTTTCAGTTGCGGGTGCCCTTTATCCGGATTGCTCAAGGCCTCGCTTATCGCTTCATCTAACCTGCCGCGTACGGCTCCCACGTAGGAGGTAATTTCATCGCGCTGCGGCCAGTCCGACGGCGTATCGGAAGGCAATCCTCCGCCGACCGGGTCTATGCCGAAAGAAAACAATTGATCGAAGGTGCGCTGGAATGGTCTTAAGCCAAATGCTCTTTCGGCCAGGAGGTTCCAGTCAAAAGCTTCCAGATGTCCGACATAAAAAATAATGCGGTGCCGCTCCGAGATGGGGCGATCGTACATTGACTCATTTCGCACAATCGCAAACAACTGATCTGTTCGTGCTCGAGCGTCATTTAATCGCACTGAGAGATCATGACGTAGGCGAGCTGCGCTGGTTATTGTGCCCATGATTGTTCCCTGTTATTGATCGAACCGGTCATTAGACGAGCTCTGAAGTCCTAAGGTGATCCAGATTCAGTTGCGGTGCGGGGAGTTAGATGCTCTATGATAGGCCCCCGGTGCGGCCGGTCAATAGGGCCCCCGGGAAACGAGGCTCCTATTACCGCTGCAACGGGTGACCCTATCATCGAGTTTCGGGAGGTGACATACAGCGTAAAGGGTAGGCGCGCACCGCTGATCTCGCAGCTTTCCATGTCGGTTAACTTTCGGGAAACATTGGTCTTACTCGGCCGAAGCGGCAGCGGGAAAACGACCCTTCTAAGACTCATTAATAGAATGCTGGTGCCTACCTCAGGTGCGGTCGTGGTGGAGGGAAAATCCACCGTGGATTGGGATGCTATTCGGCTGCGCCGGCATATTGGTTATGTCATTCAAGAGGCCGGCTTGTTTCCGCATTTCACCGTAGCAGAAAACGTTGGTTTGGTTCCCAAATTAGAAAAATGGGATCCAGCGCGTATTGCCCAGCGTACGGAAGAATTGCTACGAATCGTCGGTCTTGATCCAAAAGAGTTTGCACAACGGCGTCCCGCTCAACTCTCCGGCGGACAGCGGCAACGCGTGGGGGTTGCTCGCGGCCTCGGTGCCGACCCGCCCATCCTGCTTATGGACGAGCCTTTTGGCGCCCTCGATCCTGTGACGCGATCCGAGTTGCAGCGCGAATTCTCTGAGCTGTCCCGTCGTCTGGGCAAAACCATTGTCTTCGTCACTCACGATCTGCGTGAAGCTCTCATGCTGGCGTCGCGAATTGTGCTACTGCAAAACGGTCGAATTGTGGCCAGCGGCACACCCCAGAAATTTCTGAGCATCGATCATCCGGAGGTGAGAGCGTTCAGCGCCACGCTCCACACGGTTCCGGGAGTGCCGGCATGACGCCCTGGACGTTTTTTGTCACGCACCGCTCGGAAATTTGGAGCGCCACGATTGATCACATCGCGCTCGTCCTGGTGGCTATGACGATAGCCATCGTGATTGCCGTGCCGCTGGGCATGTTCATCGTGCAGCGTCCCGCACTGCGCACTTTTTCTCTCGGGGTCGCCAGTGTTTTGCAGACCATCCCGAGCTTGGCGCTGTTTGGATTCTTGATTCCTATGCCATTTATTGGCGGCATCGGCCCCCGCACGGCGATTGTCGCGCTGGTGCTTTACGCATTGCTGCCCATTCTTCGCAACACCTACGTGGGACTCACCAGCATCGATCCGGCCGTGCTGGAAGCTGCGGAAGCGATGGGCATGACCAACACGCAAATTTTGACTCGCGTGCGCTTGCCGCTGGCTTTGGGAATTATTTTGGCGGGCATCCGCACCGCCACAGTAATCACCATCGGAGTAGCCACCATCGCCGCCGCCATCGGCGCAGGCGGTTTAGGCACGTTCATCTTTCGCGGAGTCGCCATGGTTAGCGACGCGGTGATTCTCGCAGGCGCCATCCCTGCGGCTCTGTTAGCGATCCTCGCCGACCTGTTCCTGGCATTGGTCGAGCACCGCCTGCGGGTCCAATAATATTTACCTACACTGGTAGATCAGAATACTTCCTCCTTTCTCTTTATTAGCGCACATGAGAAATTAGTGCGCTAATGCGCCGACTCTTTCCGTTGCTCCTTGTCGTAGCGATCCTCACTTCTTGTCGCACGCCAAAACCTCAAATCGTGATCGGCTCAAAATTTTTTACGGAGCAAGTTGTTCTCGCTGAACTGCTGGCGCAGCACATTGAAGCGCGCACGGGCATTCGCGTGGCGCGCAAAACAAATCTTGGCGGGACTCTACTGGTCCACAAAGCGATGCAAGCAGGGCAAGTCGACCTTTACGCCGAGTACACTGGTACTGCACTCACTGCAGTGCTTAACGAAAGTCCGACCGGCGATTCCTCCGCCGTGTACCAGCGGGTAAAGCAGCTCTACGGCGAGCGATTCAATTTTGAAGTCACCGAGCCGCTGGGCTTCGAAAACACCTTCGCGATGGTTATACGCGGTGAGGATGCGCAACAGCTACATCTTCGGCGCATGTCAGACCTTGTTCCGATCGCTCCCAAGTGGCGCATCGGCGTTGGTTTTGAATTTTTGGAACGCTCCGACGGTTTTCGTGGATGGAGCGAGCGGTATGGCTTGCGTTTCGCCCAGCAACCCAGCGTGATGGATCTCGGCCTGATTTACCGCGCGTTGCAGGATCACAAAGTCGACATTGTGGCCGGCAACTCCACTGACGGAGTCATCGACTCGCTGCATCTGGTGATCCTGGAAGACGACCGCCATTACTTTCCTCCCTATGACGCGGTGCCGATTATCCGCCGAGCCACGCTCGAAAAACTTCCGGCGCTTCGGGGCGTATTGGCGGAGCTAGGCGGCAAAATCACCGGATCAGACATGCGCCACCTCAACTATCTTGTCGATGGGGAGCAACGCGACGTGGCCGCAGTGGTACGCGAATATCGCCAATCCCACAATCTGTAACTGGGGCGATATGGTCAGCGCCAATATCTCCACTCCCCCCCTCAGGAATTTCTCATTACGGCGAAACGATGTTCATCGAGACCATTCGTACGGGTAACTCCTCCGGGAGTGTGCGCAAGTTGAATTGCTTAATGCCGTTCAGCAACTTCGGGAACATGACTGACGAAGATTTGAAATCCATCTTCGCATTTCTGCAAAGCCTAAAACCCGTAAAGCATTATGTTGATAACTCCGAACCCCACGTTTTGCGGCCGGTGCCGACAAAATCACGGATTCGGAGACAAAAACTAGATCCCTCGCAAAATCGCAGTCTCGCCTGGTCATACCCTTAAAAATTAGAGATAGAGGCACGGCGACTGGTCCACCGTAGCGACGCGAGATTAGACTTCTAGCCAATCATCGCTCCATTTGTGCGCCCGCAAACTTAACGCTACTATTTCCGAAGCGCATGGCCCGGTCAATCATCGCTTCATTATTCTTATTCTTTACCGTCACGGCGCTGTGGGCACCGCGCGCCTGGGCTCAAATTGCGGAAGGCTCTGTCTACGGTCCGCTGCCGGTTTTTGAATTCCATAGCGGCTTTTGGGTCAATCTACATCACACGCTTTATCAGGAAGCAAAATTCGGCTCTCTGCAGGACGGATCAACGGCTGCCGACAACGATAAGACCTCCAGTAAAAACCGACCCACGCTCAAAACCTCTCCCGGCGCGAAGTCCCCTTTAACACCGGCAGAGCAGCGCGCCTGGAACGAAGCCTTGAGCTATTACGCCGCAAACTATATCGACAAGGATTTGCTGTTCACCACCGAGTTGATTCTGATAAAAAATCAGCTCGGCGATTTCGACGGCTGCGATGAATTATCGGGAAGAAAAAAAGAAACCTGCAATGCCGGGCTGCCCGCAAATCTCACGCACGTATTGGAGGCCGCCGCGCTGGTCTATCGAGCGCATCAATGGCCCGGCCACGATCTGGCCAACCGGCGCTGGGTGATGCGTGTCGCACCTCTCGTGCGCGAACAAGGGCTCGGCCTCTCGCAGCGGCTGGCGGAAATTTATCAAACTAAATGGCCCAAGGACAAAATTCGTGTCGACGTGTGCGCCTACGCCAATCGCTCTGGCGCTTACACCACGCTCGATCCTCTGCGTGTCACGATTTCCAGCACCGACCCGCGCAACCAAGGCGCCGAAGCTCTGGAAGTGCTTTTTCACGAAGCTTCTCACGGCATCGCCGAGCCGGTGCAGCAAGCCATCATCCGCGAATGCCGCCAACGTGAAAAAGGCATCCCGCGTGACCTCTGGCATGCTCTGATTTTCTACACCACGGGGGAGGTCATCCGCCCGGTCATCTCTTCCACGACCACAGACAATTCCGGGAGGGTATCCACGACGAGCTACACTCCTTACGCCATTCGCGAAGGCATCTATCAGCGGGGATGGGACCGTTACCTCATGCTGCTTACGCAATTCTGGCAACCCTACCTGGACGGCAACTCCACATTTGACGACGCCATAGCTCGCATGGTCTCCGCGCTATAAAAGGTTGCACGACGTTTTCAAATGCCCGTTGGTTCTGACGTATCGCCGAACCTCAAAAGGCAACATCTCGAACTTTAAACCTCAGCGCCGCCGAGATACGTGGCCATAAACCAGGTGTTGTCGAACTCATCTTTAACTGCCGCGCAACGTTCCCCGTAAGACTTAGTCGCCGGGGTCTCGACCGAAGTGGCTCCAGCACGAACGGCCGCTGCATAACCAGCGTCTGCGTCCGGCACGTAAACGTGCAAGTAGCTCGGCATAGGCTGGAACTGCCCCTCAGCTTCATCGATTTCAAAGGTGGCATGGTTGATTTTTACCGTGGCGTGAAGGATTTTGCCTTCTGGCGATTTAGTAACGCCGAGGGTCTCCGCGCGGAAGGCCGCTTCCGCAAATGGAATCATCTTCTCCGCACCACGAAGATGAAGATAGGGCTGCACGCTGCGCATGCGGTCGGCGCTAGGCTCCCAGGTCTTCGCTAGTGCGATGTACCATACGTTGCCAAATTCGTCTTTCGCGCATCCTTGCCGGTCGCCCCAAAACTGGTCGTCCACGGGGTAGATCGACGTTGCACCGGCCTGCAAAGCCCGCTCGTAGGCGGCGTCAGCATCGTCAACATACAAATGGACCGTGGTTGGCCGCGGCGGATGTTGCTCGTTCGCGTCAGCCAACTCGATCACCGAATTGCCGATGCCGATCTCCGCGTGCATCACCGCGCCGTCGGGCCGCGGCACGCGCAACCGTTCGGTGCCCTGAAAAGCAGCTTTGAGGAATTCAATAAACTTCGCGGCTCCATTCACCACGATGTACGGCGCGATGTTGTTAAAACCCGGCCGCACAAATGACGGGAGCGACGCTGAATTTTCTGAAGATTTCGCGGTTCCCTCGTTCATACGTTTTCTCCTTTCAGAATCGGCTTGAATGTTTAAATCCAAGCGAGTAGGTGCTATCAAGTTTCAAATTGCTGAAGGTGGCCTCGAATCCGGGCCCCTCCGGTGCGGCACACATGATTCCGACGCGTACCTTTACTCCAGGCACAAAATACCCTTGACGTACGGACGTGAATTTCTGCCCATTGAGCGAACCTTCCTGGTCACAGCATTCTAATAAAAGGCCAGGCGAAAGTCCCGTCGGCTATTATTT
>JGI12053J15887_10001546_pt1 | contig 10804 bp, 8 predicted proteins | sample MedBloCAOM1_O3_FD_15887 | JGI IMG/M metagenome (IMG submission 15887) | reverse complement strand
TCGGACGTTACCGTCAACGCCGACGGGGCGGAGATCGCAGTCGTCGAAGCCATGCGCTACATCGTCGACTGGCTGCTGTTCCCGGTGATCTTCTACGAGGCCGCCCGTCGCCGCGGCTGGCTCGATCGCTACCCGCGCTACATCGGCGCGCTGAACTGGATCAACCTGCCGGCGATGGTCGTGGTCATCGTCGGGCAGGGCCTCTCGTCGGTGGCGCCGGCGGCGGTCGCGGTCGTCATCGATCTCGGCCTGCGGGCGCTGCTCTTCTACTGGTTCCTGATGGCGACCCGGATGGCGCTCGGCACGAGCTGGCCGATCTCCGTCGTCCTGCTGATCATCAATTGGGTGCCGTCGCTCTTCCTGTCATTCCTCGTCGATCGCTATCTCGGTGTCGTCCCGATCGCCGGCGGCGGCTAGGTCGTAGCGCACTTCCATCAGGCAGAGGCCGTGCGGCGGTGCGGTCGGGCCGGCGCGCGTGCGGTCGCGCGCGGCCAGCGCGTCCTCGACGTCGCGCCGGGTCCATTGGCCGCGGCCGACGAGCGCCAAGGTGCCGACCAGGATGCGCACCTGGTTGTGCAGGAACGAACGGCTGCCGACCTCGATCCGGATCTCGTCGCCGAGGCGTGTCACGTCGAACAGGTCGAGCGTCTTGATCGATGTCGGGGATTGGCAGGACGTCGACCGGAAGCTGTTGAAGTCGTGGTGGCCCTGCAGCACCGAGGCGGCATCGGCCATGGCCACGGTGTCGAGTGGCACCGGGACGTGCCAGACCCGGCCGCGATCGATTGCCGGCGGGGCGCGGCGATTCAGGATCAGGTAGCGATAGCGCCGTCCCGTCGCCGAAAAACGCGCGTTGAAATCGGCCGGCACGATCTCCGCCTCGACGACCGCGATCGGATCGGGCTTGAGGTGGAAATTGAGCGCCGACCGCACGGTCTCGGCGGGCTTCTCGCCGGCCAGGTCGAAATGGGCCACCTGGCCCAGCGCATGGACGCCGGCATCGGTGCGGCCTGCGCCCTGCACCGACACGCGCTCGCCGCTCATCGCCAGCACCGCCCGTTCGATGGCGGCCTGGATCGAGGGGCCGTTGTCCTGGCGCTGCCAGCCGACGAACGGCGCGCCGTCATATTCGATCGTGAGCTTGTAGCGCGTCACGGGATCAGGTCGGCAGCGGAACGACGGCGGGCGGCGGCAGCACGGTGCCGCTCGCCAGAGCAAAGCCGCGCAGAAAGGCATCGGCCGATTGCGCCGACTTGCCCGCGCGCTGCAGCTTCAGCAGTTTCAAGCCTCCGATGCCGCAGGCCACGACCGGAAAGCCGTCGCGCCCCACGCTCACCGTGCCCGGCGCACCGCCGGCCAGCGCGAGGCCCGCCGCCAGCACTTTTATGCGCTCACCTTGCACGTCGAACCATGTGCCGGGCCAGGGATGGAAGGCGCGCACTTTGCGCTCGAGCTCGGCCGCCGGCCGCCGCCAGTCGAGCGCGCCTTCCTCCTTGCCGAGCTTGTGGGCATAGGTGACGCCCGCCTCTGACTGCGGCACCGCATCGAGGGTCTTGGCGAGCAGCCCGTCGAGAGTGGACACGATGAGCCGCGCACCCAGTTCCGCCAGCCGGTCATGCACCGTCTCCGCGGTGTCGGCGGCGGAGATCGGCGTGCGCTCGGCCAGCAGCATGGCGCCGGTGTCGAGCCCTTCGTCCATGCGCATGGTGGTGACACCGGTCTCGGCGTCGCCGGCCAGGATCGCGCGATGGATGGGCGCCGCCCCGCGCCAGCGCGGCAGCAGCGAGCCATGGATGTTGATGCAGCCCAGGACAGGCGCCTCGAGGAAACGCTGGGGTAGGATATGGCCGTAGGAGACGACCACGGCCGCATCGAGGTCGAGCACCTCGAAGGCCTGCGCTTCCTCTTCGCTCTTGAGACTCTTGGGCGTGCGCACCGGCAGTGCGAGCGAGAGCGCCAGTTCATGCACCGGCGTGCGCCGTTCCTGCTGGCCACGGCCGGCCGGCTTGGGCGCGCGGGTATAGACGGCGATCACGTCGTGGCCGGCATCGACCAGCGCGCGGAGCGCCGGCACGGCGAATTCGGAAGTACCGAGAAACGCGAGCTTCATCGCGGACCTTATAGGCAGCCAAGCGCCGGTGAGCTAGGTATGCGCCGGCAATGGACGCAAGTACCCCCTCGACCAGCGGCCCCTCGATCATCGGCAAGGGACCGGCCGCCAATCTCGCCGCTCGCCGCGCTGCCGGCGAAGTCCATCCCGATCCAGTGCAGGAACGGGTCGTCCTGCGCCTGCAGGCAGTATACGACCGGTTGTCGGCCGCGGCGGCGGAACATCCGGCGAAACCCGGCCTGCTGGCGCGGCTCGGCCTGGTGCGCGCGCCCAAGCCGCCCGACGGGCCGCACGGCCTTTACATCTGGGGACCGGTCGGCCGCGGCAAGTCGATGCTGATGGACCTCTTTTTCGCCGACGCGCCGGTGGCCAAGAAACGCCGCGTGCATTTCCACGAGTTCATGCTCGAAGTCCAGGCGCGGCTGTATAACCGCCGCGAAAAGCTCGCGGCCGAAGGCGCGCCGCCGGAAGCCGACACCATCGTGCCGATCGCGCGCGAGATCGCGCAGCAGACGCGGCTGCTCTGCTTCGACGAGTTCCAGGTCACCAACATNGCCGACGCGATGATCCTGGCCCGCCTGTTCGAGACCCTGTTCGGCGAGGGCATCACGGTGATCGCCACCTCCAACCGCAAGCCCGACGATCTCTACAAGGACGGCCTGCAGCGCGACCGCTTCCTGCCCTTCATCGACCTGATCAAGGAGCGCCTGGAGATCCTCGAGCTGGGCGGCGAGCACGACTACCGCCTGGATCGGCTGCGCAACTTCGACGCCTACCTGACGCCGAGCGGCGCCTGGGCCAACGCCAAGCTCGACGAAGCCTTTCGTGCGCTGAGCGGCGGCGCCGACGGCGAGCCGCGCGTACTGCGCACGCAGGGCCGCGATGTCGATATCCCGCGCGCCGCGCCCGGCGTCGCCATGGCGCATTACCTCGACTGGTGCGCCAAGCCGATGGGCGCGGCCGACTTCCTGTGCATCGCCGAGCACTTTCATACGGTGATCGTGGCCGACATTCCGAAAATGGGACCGGACAGCCAGGACAAGGCATCCCGCTTCGTCACCATGATCGACACATTCTACGAAAAGAAAGTGAAGTTCCTCTGCTCCGCCGCCACGGCGCCCAGCGGACTCTACGTCGAAGGCGACGGCGCCTTCGAGTTCCAGCGCACGGTGTCGCGCCTGATGGAGATGCAGAGTCCGGAATATCTCGCGCTGGAGCACATCGCCTAATTGTGATTGTGGTGCGGTTCACCGACGCCCTAGGCTCCATTCGCTCGACCTATTGGAGACTCCCGATGGATGGTGATCGCATTTCATTCGATGACAGCGTGTCCCGCCGCAAGGCCTTGTTCGGCACCGCCGCGCTCGGCAGCACCTTCGCGCTGGCTGTCCAACCGGTGCAGGCCCAGACCATGATCGTCACCCCGGCCGATGGGCTGACCGCGGGTGTCGTGAAGGTGAAGACCAAGGACGGCAAGGAGATGGAGGCCTACCGCGCCATGCCGGCAACAGGCACGGGCTTCGGCACCATCCTGGTGGTGCAGGAGATCTGGGGGGTGCATGCCCACATCGCCGACATGTGCCGCCGCTTCGCCAAAGCGGGCTATTACGCAATCGCTCCCGAACTCTACTTCCGCCAGGGCGACCCCCAAGTGGCGCCCGACACTCAGACCATCGTCCGCGACATCGTCGCCAAGGTGCCGGACGAGCAGGTCATGGGTGACCTCGACTCGGCGGTCGCCTTCGCCAAGGCTGAAGGCAAGGCCGATACCGTGAAACTCGGCATTGCCGGCTTTTGCTGGGGAGGCCGCATCGTGTGGCTCTACGACGCGCACAATCCGGCGGTGAAGGCGGCCGTGGCCTGGTACGGCCCGCTGGCGGGCGAAGGCAAGCCGCTGCAGCCCAAGAATCCGCTAGACCTCGTGAAGGACCTGCACGGTCCGGTGCTCGGCCTCTATGGCGGCGCGGACGCCGGCATCTCCCAAGAGTCGGTCGAGAAGATGCGCGCGGCGCTCAAGGCATCAGGTAATGCCGCAGCGATGAAGTCGCAGATCGACGTCTATCCGGACACACCGCACGCCTTCAATGCCGACTATCGCCCGAGCTATCGCAAGGAGCCGGCGGAAGACGGTTGGAAGAAAGCGCTCGCCTGGTTCAAGGCCAACGGCGTCAGCTGATCGGCCGATCGTGGAAAGCATGGGCATGAAGACCGGGTCTGGCCTGACATTCACCGCGGATGTTTTGGGCCCGACGGGCGGTCCGCTCGTGCTGCTGCTGCACGGCTTTCCCGAATCGAGACACAGCTGGCGCGCGGCATTGCCGGCGCTTGCGGCAGCCGGCTATCGCGCTGTCGCACCGGACCAGCGCGGCTATTCGCCGGGCGCGCGGCCGGATCCGGCGGACCTGTCCAACTACGCCTTCGACAGGCTGGTGGCTGACGTCATCGAGATCGCCGCGGCCGCGGGCTACGACGGCAAGCGCTTCCATCTGGTCGGCCATGATTGGGGCGGGCAGGTGTCGTGGGGCGTGGCGGGCAAGCATCCCGAGCGGCTTGCCTCGCTCACCATCCTGTCGCGACCGCATCCCAGCTCGTTTCGCCGCGCGCTCCTGAAGGAAGACGGCGACCAGAAGCACCGCTCGCGTCATCATCGCGCGTTCCTCGATGCGGACACCAGCAAGCTGTTGCTGGCGGATAATGCGCGGCGGCTGCGCGACGGCCTGTTCGGCCAGGGCGTGCCCGCTGCCGCTCTGGAAGAGCATCTTTCCGTGCTGGGCAATCCCGAGGCCCTCGAAGCCGCGCTCGCCTGGTACCGTTCCAACAAGGGGTTGGCGGCCGACATCGGCACCATCAAGGCGCCGACGCTCTATATCTGGGGCGATGCCGACGCCACGGTCGGTCCCGATGCCGCCTACGGCACCGGCGAATTCGTCGGCGCCGCCTACGCCATGGAAGTGCTGCCGAACGTCGGCCATTTCGTGATGGACCAGGCGCCTGCCAAGGCCACGGACCTGATGCTGGCCCACCTGAAGAAGCATCCGGTCTGAAAATCTCCCCGTCTTGCCGCTCCCCCCGAATCGCGCTACCACGCGCCGCCTTCAAGAATCGGGAGTTTTTCGCATGGCTCGCAAGAAGATCGCGCTGATCGGCGCCGGACAGATTGGCGGCACCCTGGCGCTGCTCGCCGGCCAGAAGGAACTGGGCGACATCGTCCTGTTCGACATTCCCGCCGCCGAGGGCATCGCCAAGGGCAAGGCGCTCGACATCGCCCAGCTCACCCCGGTCGAGGGCTTCGACGCGCGCTACAGCGGGACCTCGGACTACAAGGACATCGAGGGCGCCGACGTCGTCATCGTCACGGCAGGCGTCCCGCGCAAGCCCGGCATGACCCGCGACGACCTGGTGGGCATCAACGCCAAGGTCATCGACTCGGTCGGCAAGGGCATCAAGCAGCACGCGCCCAACGCCTTCGTTATCGTCATCACCAACCCGCTCGACGCCATGGTCGGCCTGATGCAGGAAGTCACCGGCTTCCCGCCGGCCCGCGTCGTCGGCATGGCGGGCGTTTTGGACAGCGCCCGCTTCCGCCTGTTCCTGGCCGAGGAATTCAACGTCTCGGTCGAGGACGTTACGGCCTTCGTGCTGGGCGGCCACGGCGACACCATGGTGCCGCTGCTGCGGTACTCGACGGTCGGCGGCATCTCCCTGCACGACTTGGTCGACATGGGCTGGACCACCAAGGAGCGGCTCGAGCAGATCGTCCAGCGCACCCGTGACGGCGGTGCCGAGATCGTCGGCCTCCTCAAGACCGGCTCGGCCTTCTATGCGCCGGCCGCGTCGGCCATCGCCATGGCCGAGTCCTTTCTCAAGGACAAGAAGCGCATGATCCCCTGTGCCGCCATGCTGAACGGCGAATACGGGGTCAAGGGTCTCTATATCGGCGTGCCGGTCGTGATCGGTGCGGGCGGNGTCGAGCGCATCGTCGAGGTCGAGTTCAATGCCGAGGAAAAAGCGATGTTCGACAAGTCGGTGGCCGCCGTGAAGTCGCTGATCGACGCCACCAACAAGATCGTCGGCCGCTGATCGGCACGCCGTCTGCGACTTTCGTCGAAGACTCAAAACCATCATCAGTCGGTCGTTGCCAAGGGAAGGCGGCACTCATAAAGTGCCGCTGACCCGCGTCAGTTGCGTTTTGAAACTGAGAATTGGCGCAGGCTTTGCACGCGATTCCGAGCAGTAGGGCTCCATGAACATCCACGAATACCAGGCCAAGGCTTTGCTGGCCAAATTCGCCGTCCCGCTGCTCAAGGGGGGCGTCGCCTATACCAAGGACGAGGCGATGGACGTGGCCCGCAAGCTGGCCAGTCCGGTCGTCGCCGTGAAGGCCCAGATCCACGCCGGCGGGCGCGGCAAGGGCAAGTTCAAGGACGATCCCAACGGCAAGGGCGGCGTGCGCATCGCCAAGTCGGTCGAGGAGGTCGGCCAATACGCCGCGGCCATGCTGGGCCATGAGCTGGTCACCAAGCAGACCGGCCCGGCCGGCAAGGCGGTCAAGCGCCTCTATCTCGAGGACGGCTGCGACATCAAACGCGAGCTCTACCTCTCCATGCTGGTCGACCGCGCGATCGGCCGCATCGCCATCGTCGCCTCGACCGAAGGCGGCATGGATATCGAGACGGTGGCGCACGATCACCCCGACAAGATCGTCACGCAGGGGATCGACCCGGCCGTCGGCTTCCAGGCCTATGAGGGCCGCAAGATCGCTTTCGCGCTCGGCCTTTCCGGCAAGCAGGTCGCAGCCTTCGTCAACCTGGTGGGCGGCCTCTACAAGGCCTTCACCGAGCTCGACTGCTCGCTGATCGAGATCAACCCGCTGGTCGTCACCGCCGCGGGCGACGTGATCGCTCTCGACGCTAAGATGACCTTCGACGACAACGGCCTCTACCGCCACAAGGACCTCGAGGCGCTCCGCGACGTCGACGAGGAGGATCCGGCCGAAACCGAGGCCGCCAAGTACGCGCTGAACTACGTCAAGCTCGACGGCCAGATCGGCTGCATGGTGAACGGCGCGGGCCTCGCCATGGCGACCATGGACATCATCAAGCTCTACGGTGCGGCGCCCGCCAACTTCCTCGATGTCGGCGGCGGCGCCACCAAGGAGCGCGTGACGGCAGCGTTCAAGATCATCCTCAAGGATCCCAACGTCGAAGGCATCCTGGTCAACATCTTCGGCGGCATCATGCGCTGCGACGTGATCGCCGAGGGCGTGGTCGCGGCCGCGCGCGAGGTCAACCTGCACGTGCCGCTGGTCGTGCGGCTGGAAGGCACCAATGTCGAGCTCGGCAAGAAGATCCTGAAAGAATCGGGTCTGAAAATAACCTCGGCGGAGAACCTCGCCGACGCCGCCGAAAAGATCGTCAAGGCCGTCAAGGAGGCAAACTGATGGCCGTGCTGGTCGACAAGAACACCAAGGTCATCTGCCAGGGCTTCACCGGCTCACAGGGCACCTTCCATTCCGAGCAGGCGATCGCCTATGGCACCAAGATGGTGGGCGGCGTGACGCCGGGAAAGGGCGGCACCACGCATCTCGACCTGCCGGTGTTCGACACCGTGGCTGAAGCCGTTGCCAAAACCCAGGCCACCGCGACCGTGCTCTATGTGCCGGCGCCCTATGCCGCCGATTCGATCCTGGAAGCGATCGATGCCGAGATCCCGCTGGTCGTCTGCATCACCGAGGGCATCCCGGTGCAAGACATGGTGCGGGTGAAGCGGGCGCTCAGCGGCTCCAAGTCGCGCCTGATCGGGCCCAACTGTCCCGGTGTCATCACGCCCGACGAGTGCAAGATCGGCATCATGCCGGGCCACATCCACAAGCGCGGCAAGATCGGCATCATCTCGCGCTCGGGCACGCTCACCTACGAGGCGGTGGCGCAGACCACGGCGGTCGGCCTGGGCCAGACCACCTGCATCGGCATCGGCGGCGATCCGGTGAACGGCACCAACTTCGTCGAGTGCCTGGAAATGTTGCTGGCCGATCCCGAAACCCAGGGCATCGTCATGATCGGCGAGATCGGCGGCGACGCCGAGGTCAAGGGCGCCGAGTTCCTCAAGGCATCGAAGACCAAGAAGCCGGTGGTCGGCTTCATCGCCGGCCGCACCGCCCCGCCGGGCCGTCGCATGGGCCATGCGGGCGCCGTGATCTCGGGCGGTCAGGACACGGCCGAGTTCAAGGTCCACGCCATGCGATCCGCGGGCATCAGGGTCGCGGATTCTCCCGCCGCACTGGGCGAGGAAATGCTCAAGGCCATGAAAGGCTGACCATATTACGTGCCTCTGGCCCGCTGGGGGAGAGGCCAGGTGAGGGGCGTCCCAAGCTGAGCGTAACCCCCTCGCCCGTCCTCTTCCCCTAGCGGGGGAGAGGGGAAGAGGAGACAGGCAAATGAGAGCGGAGCAGACATCGTTCCTGTTCGGCGCCAATGCGCCGTTCATCGAAGAACTTTACGAGCGTTATCTCGGCGATCCGAACGCCGTCGATGCCGAATGGCGCACGTTCTTCGAGGCGCTCGGCGAGCAGAAGAGCGACGTGCTGGCCGAGGTTCGCGGTGCCTCGTGGGCGCCCAACGGTGCGCATGTCATCGGCGCCGTTGATCCCGAGACCCTGCCGTCACCCGCCAACCGCAACGTGAAGGGCAACGGCGCTGCAGCACCTGCCGCGATCGCCGGCAAGACCGAAGAGGCTATTCGCGCCGCCGCCCTGGACACGTCACGGGCATTCCTGCTGATCCGCTCCTACCGCATCCGCGGCCATCTCGAAGCCGACCTCGATCCGCTGGGCCTGATCCGCCACGCACGGCATCGCGAGCTCGATCCCGCGACCTACGGCTTCGGCGACGGCGACTGGGACCGTTCGATCCTGATCTTCGGATCACTGGGCCTGGGCGAATCGGCGACCCTGCGCCAGATCTGGGACCGCTTGCGCAAGACCTACTGCGGCAAGATTGGCGTCGAGTACATGCACATCTCCGATCCCGACCAGAAGGCATGGATCCAGGAGCGCATCGAGCACGTCGAGAACCGCACCGAATTCACCCCCGAAGGCCGCCACATGATCCTGGAGCGGGTCGTCGAGGCGGAGGGGCTGGAGCGCTATCTCGGCGTCAAGTTCGTCGGCACCAAGCGGTTCGGCCTGGACGGCGGCGAATCGATGATCCCCGGCATCGAGCAGATCCTGAAGCGCGGCGGCCAGCTTGGCATCCGCGACGTGGTGATCGGCATGCCGCATCGCGGCCGCCTGAACACGCTCGTGCATGTCCTGCACAAGAGCTACACGGCGCTGTTCTCCGAGTTCCAGGGCCGCTCCTCGCAGCCCGAGGAAATGCGCGGCTCGGGCGACGTCAAATACCATCTCGGCGCCTCGGCCGACCGCGAGTTCGACGGCACGACCATCCACGTCTCGCTGGCGCCCAACCCCTCGCATCTCGAGGCTGTCGATCCCGTGGTGCTGGGCAAGGCGCGCGCCAAGCAGGACCAGCGCGGCGACACCGAGCGCAGTCAGGTCATGGCGATCCTGATGCATGGCGACGCGGCCTTCGCGGGCCAAGGCCTGGTCGCCGAGAGCCTCGATCTCAGCGATCTCGGCGGCTATCGCATCGGCGGCACCATCCATTTCGTGGTCAACAACCAGATCGGCTTCACGACCCTGCCGACCTACTCGCGCTCCGGCCCCTATTGCACGGAGATCGCCAAGATCGTGCAGGCGCCGATCCTGCACGTGAACGGCGACGATCCCGAGGCCGTGGTCCATGTCTCGCGCATCGCCACCGAGTATCGCCAGCACTTCAAGCGCGACATCGTCATCGACATGTTCTGCTACCGGCGGCACGGCCACAATGAGTCGGACGAGCCGATGTTCACCCAGCCGCTGATGTACAAGGAGATCGCCGGCCACAAGACCGTGAAGGAGGTCTATGCCGCGCGCCTCGAAGCCGAAGGCTTCGTCACCGCGGCCGAAGTCGCAGCCCTGGACGCAGCGTTGCGCGAGAAGCTCGACAAGGCGCTCGAGGCGGCGAACCAGTACAAGCCCAACAAGGCCGACTGGCTGGAGGGCCGCTGGGCCGGGATGACCGTCGCGCCGGGCGAGGAGGATCGCAAGGGCGCCACGGCCGTCGACACCGAGCAGCTGCTGGCGGTCGGGCACGCCATCTCGGAAGTGCCCAAGAATTTCGACCTCAACCGCAAGATCGCGCGCCAGCTCCAGGAGAAGCGCAAGACCATCGACACCGGCCGCGACATCGACTGGGCGACCGGCGAGGCGCTGGCCTGGGGCACTCTGCTCGCCGAGGGCACGCCGGTTCGGCTCTCCGGCCAGGATTCCGGCCGCGGTACCTTCTCGCAGCGCCATTCGGTGCTGGTCGATCAGACCAGCGAGGCCAAGTACGTGCCGCTGAACCACGTGGCCTCCGAGCAGGCGCGCATCGAAATCATCGACAGCCCGCTGAACGAGGCGGGCGTGCTGGGCTTCGAGTACGGTTACTCGTCGGCCGAGCCCAACGCGCTGGTGCTGTGGGAGGCGCAATTCGGCGACTTCGCCAACGGCGCGCAGGTCATCATCGACCAGTTCATCTGCTCGGGCGAGAGCAAGTGGCTGCGCATGGACGGCCTGGTGATGCTGCTGCCGCACGGCTACGAGGGGCAGGG
>JGI12053J15887_10001545_pt1 | contig 10809 bp, 8 predicted proteins | sample MedBloCAOM1_O3_FD_15887 | JGI IMG/M metagenome (IMG submission 15887) | reverse complement strand
CGAGCCGCGAGCGGATCGCGAACCAGGCGCCCGGGATGTGCGCCTTGAGGTAGTCGCGGCTGAGCGAGAGATCGACGACGGTGGCTTCATCCTGGGCAATGAGTTCGGCCAAGCCGGCGTCATCGATGCGCATCTCAGGGGCCGGCGCCGAACCCAGGACCGGCGCCGCCGGCCGCCCGGTCTCGCTCCCGGCCTCGACCAGCACTGATACGTCGGCCCAGCCCATCTGGCGCAGCCACGAAGCGGTCATCACGGCGCGCACCTCGGCGTCGTCGACCAGCACGACGCGCGCGCCGAGCGTACCGACATATTGGTCCGTCGCCTGCACGAGCTGCCCGCCGGGCGCGGAGACAGCGCCGGGAACATGCCCGGCCTCGTATTCCGGAGGGTCGCGCACGTCGAGGAGATAGAGCGTGCGTTCGTCGTCGGCGCGCCAGCGCTCCAGCGTGGCGCGATCGATGCGGGTGATGCCGAAGCGGTCCGCCACCCGGGCGGCGGCGGACTTGGCCCAGGCCAGGCCGTCGGGCGAGACCACTGGTGCGCGCCGCGCTTTGCCGCTCTCGCAGGCGAGACCGGCGAGCGTCCAGCCCATGGTGCCGTTGCGCAGCGCCACCACCTTGTTCGGCACGCCGGCGTTGATCAGTGACTGCGCCCCGATGATGCTGCGCGTGCGCCCGGCGCAATTGACCACGACCAGGGTCTGCGGCGAGGGCGCGAGATCGCGGATGCGCAGCGCAAGCTCTGCGCCCGGCACGTTGACGGCGGTCGGGATCGAGACGCGCTGGTATTCGTCGAACGGCCTGCTATCGAGCACCACCATGTCGGTGCCGGCGCGAATGAGCCGGTCGAGCTCGTCGGCGGCGATGCTCGGAGTGGCGCTGGCGTGCTCCACGAATTCGCCGAACGCCTTGCTCGGAACGTTGACCCCGGAAAACAGCTCGAACCCGGCCGCGGCCCAGGCGCCCACGCCGCCGTCGAGCGCGGCGACGTCGGTGTAGCCGGTGCGCACGAGAATGCCGGCGGCGCGTTCGGCCAAGCCGTCGTCATCGTCGCACAGCACGATACGGGTGGTACGCCGCGGCACCAGGCGGAGGAATCTCAGCTCCAGCCGGCTCAAGGGCACCGAGCGCGCGAACAGCAGGTGGTTCTGCGAGAAGGTCAGCTCCTCGCGCACGTCGATCAGCGCGATCTCGCGCCCGTCGGCCAGCATCGCCTTGAGCGCGCGCGCGTCCAGCTTCCGCGGCAAGGTCTTCAACGGCACGATGTCATGTCGCCTGCTGCGGCGTCATTTGGTGGACCTTGCCCGACGCCAGATCGAACCGCACGCGCTGGATGTTGTCGAGGTTGGTGCCGGTCACCCGGATGAAGCGCGCGCTGTCGGGGTAGTCGATCGAGTGGATGGTGCCGTCCTGGTAGATCCCCGCGTGTCCCGGCAGCAGGCGGTACTTCTTCACCGGCTTGAGCTTGGCCTGATCGGGACCGTTGTCCTCGCGCTCCCATTCCGTCATGTCGGTGTAAAGCGTGGCCTGGCCGTAGATCGCCCACGACGCGCCGTGGTCATGCGGCGGCGACACCCGGGCCTTGTCGTTGATATGGGCGAGCACCTGGAACCCGAGATCGGGATCCTCGTACAGCACCTTCAAGCCGCGCGGAACATGATCGCCGCAGTAGGTCTCCACGAACTCCCGATTGGTGAGGAGCTGCTCGAGGCGCAGGCGAACGTCCTCGCGGCCCTTGGGTCCGGGATCACGCTTGAGAATGGCACGGCAATCCGACACGAACGCATCGAGGTCGTAGGACATTGCTGCCTCCTTGCAGAACCGCTTCTTGACGTTTCCCTAGCTTCGCCCATCGCGCGCAGCGGCGCCAGAGCTTCGTGTCCCGGATGCGGTGCAGCGCGAAGCCTCAAGATCGGCGATGGCCTTGTCCAAGGCTTCATCGCCCTCGTCGGCGAGCGCGGCCTTGATCAGGCCTTCGAGTTGCGCGCCGGAATCGTCCGCTCCGCGCAGGCGTGGGACGAGCGCGGCGAGCTTGTCGAACTTGGCGCGTCCGCACTCATGGGTGTCGCCGTAACCCTTGACCAGGCTGCGCATGCGCGCGACCTGCAGCGCGAGCGCATAATCGCTGCGCGCGGTCTCCGCGACCAGATCGAGCCAGTCCGTGAGCGCAGCCTGTTCCGCGGCGAAGCGCAGCGAGCGCCGCCGCAGCGGCTTGAGCCGCGACAGGGCGTAAAGCAGCAGGAAGCCGCCCACCGACGTGGTCTTGATGACCTTGCCCTTGCGGGTGGCGCGATCGAGCAGGCCGCGGGCCCATCCCGTGCGCATGAGCCAGCGTCCGGCGCCGGCCGGAAGCGTATCGGCGATCTCCTGCGTCCGCGGATGAAAGAATTCGGCGATTTCGAGGATCTGCCCGTCCTTGATCTGCGCTTCTTCGCGCACGCGCGCGAACCGGCTCGACCGAATCTTGAGGTCGGCCACCCGGATCGTATCCTCATAGGTCATCGCCAGCGCGAGCTGGCGCGCGGTTTCCTCCAGCAGCCGGCCGGAGCCGTCGCCGTGCTGCCGCTCGATCTCCCGGGAGCGCTCCAGCCGCGCCAGAAAGTCGCGGACGTAGCTGGCGTCCTGATAGTCCTGCAGCCGTTCCATCCCCGCGGCGATGATGGTGTCCGCTTCGCCCGCGAGTTCGCGCGCGGCATCGTCGCGTCGGACCGCAGGCATTTCCCCTGAACGCGCCCCCTCGAACCCGGCGCCGAACGCGGCGAGGCTGCTGTTGACGCCGACCTGGCCGCGCCGGATCGCCGCCTCGAAGGCGGTGCGCGCGAAGGGGAGTGCACCCGAGCCCGCCAGCGCGCCGAACAGCACCGCGCTCAAGGCGCTACCGGTGGCGTCCGCCAGCGCCTCCATATCGAATGCCACGAGCTGCCGCGCGGCGTCACGGCAGGCCGCAAGCAGCGCCGCCGCGTCCGCGCGTCCGTCGGCGAGCGCGATCTTCTCGGTCATGGCGAACACGCGATGGGTCGAGGCGATCAGCAAGGTCTTGTCCGGCGTGACGAGGCCGCGCTCGACCGCGCGCGCACCCTCCATCAGCTCCGACGCCAGCACCACGTCGACGTCGCCCGGGACCGGCATCAAGGCGAGCACCGGTTCGCGTCCGGCCGCCTGCGCGGCGCTCTTGGGAAACAGCTCTACGTAATAGACCGTCGCGCCGGTGCGCTGGGCGACCCCCGGCACCGAGGTCGCCTGCGCGAGATANNCGCCGTGATTGGCGAGATCGACGATCCAGTCCGCCAGCACGCCGCCGCCTTCGCCGCCGAGCGCAACCACGGCGATGGTGATCGGCCGCACCTTGGCGGTTTGAGCGTCCATCGTCGCGTTCAGGCCGCGGCTCCAGCGCTTTCGATGCGCCGCTGCAGCCAGCCGATCACGGCGCCGCGCACCTTATCCTTGAGCCGATCCCAGTGGGTCGGATTGGCGATGATGGACGCGCGGTAGAACGAGGGGCAAAGCACCGCGGCGTGGGCGACCTCGCCGCACAGGCCGCAGCCGACGCAGGAATTGATCACCTTGGTTATCGGCTCGCGCCGCAGCGGATCGGGATTGGGCGCGAGCGTGAGCGAGGGGCAGCCGGAGAGCCGGATGCAGGAGTGATCGCCGGTGCAGGTGTCGGGGTCGACGCCGAAGCGTTCGCGCACCACGCGCTTGCCGCCTTCCATGCGCTTGCGCATCAGCGGCCGCACCCGCCGCTGCTTGTTCAGCATGCATTCGGACTGGGCGATGATGACCTTGGGGCCCTTGACCGCTGTCGTGAGCGCCTCCCGCAGCGTGTCGCGCATCTTGGCGACGTCATAGGTGCGCGTGAGCGTGCGCACCCACTTCACGCCGACGCCGCGCACCGCCTTCTCGATCGGATTCCTGGTCGCGCGCATGCTGTTGCCGCCGGCCGAGGAGAGCACGTCCTGGCCGCCGGTCGCGGCCGAATAGCCGTTGTCGACCACGATCAGCACGTTGTCGCTCTTGTTGAAGACGGCGTTGCCCACGCTCGACGTGAGGCCGTTGTGCCAGAAGCCGCCGTCGCCCACGAGGGCGATGGCGCGTTTGCCCCCCGCGGCGCTGAGCGCCGCGGCGCCGGCGCCGCCGAGGCCATAGCCCATGGTGGTGTTGCCGAGATTGAACGGCGGCAGGATCGAGAACAGGTGACAGCCGATGTCGCAGCTCACGTGGTGCGCCCCGAGCTCGCGCTCGACCAGCTTCATGGCGGCGAAGATCGGCCGTTCCGGGCAGCCGGTGCAGAACGACGGCGGCCGGCCGTGCACCTTGCCCGCGACCGCCTGCTGCGCCTTCGCGAGCCGGTCGTCCGGCAGCAGCGAGGCGGCCGGTGCGCGCGTCTCGGCAAGCAAGTCTGGCCGATAGGCCGCGACGAACTTGCGCAAGCCCGCCTTCATGACGCCGCCGGTATATTCGCCCGCCATCGGTAGCATGCCTTTGCCCTCGACGCGGGTCTGGATGTCGGCACGCCGCAGGATGGTGTTGACGGCCTGCTCGATGAATTCCGGCTGGCCCTCTTCGATGATCAGGATTGCCTTCTTGCCGACACAGAAGCGGGCGAACTCGGTGTCGATCAGCGGATAGGTGACGTTGAGCACATAGAGCGGGATGCGGCTTTCGCCGAACACGTCGGCAAGCCCGAGCACTTCGAGCGCGCGCAGCGCGGTGTTGTACATGCCGCCCTGCATCACGATGCCGATGTTGCCGGCGTCGCCGTCGAAGAATTCGTTGAGCTTGTGCTGCTCGATGAAGCGCACGGCGGCCGGCCAGCGCTTCTCGACCTTCTCGCGCTCGTGCAGGTAGCTCGCGGGCGGCAGCACGATGCGGTTGGCGTCGCGCTTGGGATGATCGAGCGCGTCCCGCAGCGTGAAGGTGGGACGGGCGTTGTCGCGGGCGGTGAAGCTGCCGTAGACGTGGCAGGCACGGATGCGCAGCTCCAGCATGACCGGGGTGTTGGAGGCCTCCGACAGCTCGAAGCTCTTCTCCACCGCCTGCACGATCGACGGCAGGTTCGGGCGCGGGTCCACCAGCCACATCTGCGACTTCATCGCAAAGGCGTGACTGCGCTCCTGCATGATCGAGGAGCCCTCGCCGTAATCCTCGCCCACGATGATGAGCGCACCGCCGGTGACGCCGCCCGAGGCCAGGTTGGCGAGCGCGTCCGAGGCAACATTGGTGCCCACCGTGGATTTGAAGGTGGCGGCCCCGCGCAGCGGATAGTTGATCGAGGCGGCGAGGGTGGCCGCGGCGGCGGCCTCGTTCGCGCTCGCCTCGAACCGGACGCCGAGGTCACGCAGCACGTCGTCGGCATCGGCGAGCACGTCGACGAGGTGCGAGATCGGCGCGCCCTGATAGCCGGAGACGTAGGACACGCCGGACTGCAGCAGCGCCTTGGTGACGGCGAGGATGCCTTCGCCGCGGAATTCCTGCCCGGCGCCGAGCCGAAGCTTCGCAACCTCGCTTTTGAACGATCGTTCTGCCATGAGCTTGTGCCTATGCGTCCTCTTGTGCGGCGATCCGCAATTGACTCAAATCCCCGCCACCGTGATTATATTTGAAATAATGTATAGCCGACAGGCTTTCCATCTCATTGCAGAGGGCAGAATCATGCGTCCGACGTTGATCGTGGGCTTCGCCACCCTTCTCGGCGTATCGACGGCCCCGGCCCAGGAGGTCACCTTGCGCGCGGTCTCGGCCTTTGCCGAAAAGACCACCTATTCGCGCGGCTTTGAACTTTTTATCGAGCGCGTGAATCGGGAGGGCAAGGGCGTTCTTCAGATCAACTACATCGGCGGTCCGAAAGCCATGCCGCCGTTTGAAGTCGGCAACGCGCTCAAGTCCGGCGTTATCGATCTCGCGAATTCGACGGGCGCATTTTACACCAATGTGATGCCGGAAGCCGATGCCTGGAAGCTGACCGAACGGCCGATGTCCGAACTGCGCAAGAACGGCGGCTATGACTACATGTCGCGCCTGTATGCCGACAAGATGAATGCGATTTTCCTCGCGCGGCACGTCGATGGAAATCCGTTTCACCTCTACCTCAACAAGCCGATCTCGAGTGCCGATCTCACCGGCCTCAAGCTTCGCATTACCCCGGTCTATCGCGATTTCTTCCAGGCGCTCGGAGCGACGGTCGTCCAGACGGCGCCCGGCGAGGTCTATACGGCGCTGGAACGGGGTGTCGTTGACGGATACGGATGGCCGATCACCGGCATCTTCGATCTTGGTTGGCATGAGAAGACGAAATATCGGGTGGACCCCGGCTTCTATTCGGCCGAGGTGTCCATCCTGGTGAACAAGGCCGCCTGGGACAAGCTGAGCGATGCGCAACGCACTCTTCTGCGCAAAGCAGGGGAGCAAGCGGAAGGGGATGCGGCGGCGATCTTCGCCGAGGAGAATGCCAAGGACACCAAACGTCAGGCCGACGCCGGCATCCAGACGATCGCGCTCGACGGCGCGGCGGGGAAGCTCTACCGCGACAAGGCCTATGAAGCCGGCTGGGCCGGGATTGTTCGCCAGAGCCCGCAACACGGGGAAAAGTTGAAGGAATTCTTCGCCAAGGGCAATTAGCCCGGTACGGCGTCAACATTGCGGGCTCGACATGGCGAGACTGTCCCATTGGTACGGTCGCCTGCTCGATGCCCTGCTGCTGCTCGCATGCCTGCTGCTGCTGATCATGACGTTGCTGATCGGGGCCGATGTGCTCCTGCGCAACATCGGACTGGGCGGCATCGCGCCGAGCAATGAGATCTCCGAGGATATCATCTACCTTTTGACCCTGCTCGCCGCTCCCGGCTTGTTGCGACAGGGACAACACATACGTGTCGACATCGTGCTGCGTGCGCTGCCGGCCAAGGTCGGTTGGCTGCTCGAGTGGCTCAGCGACATTCTTGGCGTGATTTGCTGCCTCTACTTCGTCTGGTACGGCTGGCGTGTCGTCGAGGCGAGCTTCAAGAGCGGCGCGCTCTCGATCAAGACGCTGATCATGCCGGAATGGTGGCTGCTTGTGCCGATGCCGCTGACCTTTGTGCTGCTCAGCGTCGAGTTTCTCTTCCGCATGCATCGCCTTGCCCTATCCGAGCGACGTCCACGCGACGACGCGGTGTCCGCTGCCTGAAGGGTGACATCGATATGTCTTGGCAGCTTGCCTCCCTGCTGCTCCTCGGCGGCTCGACCGTGCTTTTATTTATCGGCATGCCCGTCGCCTTCTCTTTCATGGCGATCAATATTGTCGGGGCGATATTGTTTCTCGGCGGCGACGCGGGCTTGAATCAAATGCTCAGGAACAGCGCCGCCGCGGTGATCAATTTTTCGCTGACGCCAATTCCGCTGTTCGTCCTGATGGGTGAGATTCTCTTCCATACCGGGCTGGCGCTGAAGGTCATCGACGGAATCGAACGCCTGGTGCGCCAGGTGCCGGGACGGCTGGCGGTGGTGGCGGTGGTCGCAGGCACCGTGTTCTCGGCCATCTCCGGCTCGACGATCGCGACGACCGCCATGCTGGGGTCGTTGATGCTGCCGGTGATGCTGTCGCGCGGATACCATCCGGTGATGGCGACGGGACCGATCATGGCGATCGGCGCGGTGGACATGCTGATCCCGCCGTCAGCCCTCACCGTGCTCCTTGGCAGCCTGTCCGGAATATCGATTTCGAAGCTGTTGATCGGCGGCGTTGTTCCCGGTCTGATGCTGAGCGTCGCATTCGTCGCCTACATCGTCGTCCGCGCCAGGGCGAACCCAGCGTTGGCGCCGGCGACCGTGATCGCGGAAACATCGGGCTGGGCGAGATACGAGCTGCTCGTCCTTTATGTCCTTCCACTGGTGTCGATCTTCGTGGTGGTCATCGGCGCGATGTCGGGGGGCATTGCGACCCCGACGGAGTCCGCCGCGCTCGGCGCCCTCGCCACCATGGCGCTTGCGATGGCCTACCGCACGTTGAGCTTCGACGCGTTGCTCAAGTCATTGCGCGGCACCGTCGGGATTTCGGCGATGATCCTCTTCATCATCCTCGGCGCCACCACGTTCTCGCAAATTCTGAGCTTCTCGGGAGCAACCGAAGGTATCGTTTCAAGCATTCTCGGTGGCGGGCTGACGCCCTTTGCCATCCTGGCCGGAATGATGCTGCTGTTGATCTTTCTCGGCATCTTTGTCGACCAGGTCAGCATGATGCTCATCACCTTGCCGGTCTTCATGCCGATCGTGCAGCGCCTGGGCATCGACCTGATCTGGTTCGGCGTTCTCTACCTCATCTGCATGCAACTCGGCCTGCTTCTGCCGCCGCACGGGCTGCTGCTGATGACGATGAAGGGCGTCGCGCCGAAGGAGGTCACGATGGCCCACATTTTTCGCGCGGTCGTGCCCTATGTCGCGATGAGCCTGGTGCTTCTGGTCATCATCATCGTATTTCCGGCAATCGCGACCTGGCTGCCGAATTTGCTGGGCTGAGCTTGTCTGCCGCGCGAAGCCAGCCGCCGGCCGGGCGAGACTCAAGATGCCACGGAGGCCAGGCTCACCTCGAGCCCTGCGGTTCGAACAAAAGCTACGAAGCGACCGGACAGGCGGCTATGTCGCGGGCTGTTCGGCGACCTTCGGTCTGGTCATCCGCACCGCAAGCACCCAAGAGACCCAGAGGAAAAGGAAATAGAGCGCCAGGAACACGANCAGGCTCGCGTATGACCCCCACTCGTACTCGACGAAGCGTCCAAGAAAATAGGCGAGGACGTCGCCGGCAACCATGAATACCAGGTAATAGATGAGGAGCGTCACAATTGCCTCCGCAAACGGCTGATCTCGCGATCAATAGCCCCGAAGCGTACGCCCTTTGACGGCGGCAGTCTGCACAAGATTGCTCATTCCGACCGGTTTCTCGAAATCGCCCGGCCTGTGATGAGAGTCTCGCCCGCCTCGGTGCGCCATTCCCGAATTAAGCATCACTCCGGCAGCACTGCCGTCGCCTCGATCTCGAGCCGCGCCAGCGGCTCGACCAGGCGCGTGACCTCGACCACCGCCATGGCGGGAAAATGCCGCCCCATGACCTCGCGATAGGCGGCGCCGAGCGCCGGCAGATCGCCGAGATACTCGTCCATGTCGCGCACGTACCAGGTCAACCGTACGATATGCTGCGGCGAGGCGCCGGCCTCCTTGAGCACCGCCGCGATGTTCTCGAGCGCGAGTTTCATCTGCGCCACGAAACCTTGCGCGAAGCGGCCCTGCGCATCCTGTCCGATCATGCCGCCGACGAAGACAGTTTCGCCGCGCGCGCGCATCCCGTTGGCGAAGCCCTTCGGTCGCGGCCAGCTTGCCGGCTGCAGCACGGCGTGGAGGGCGTCGCGATTTTTGCGGGTCGAGCGTTCGGACACGTTGGTTTCCTTTTTCCCGAAGAAAGTCGTCACGAGGCAAGCTGGTGCGAGGCGGGCTCGCCCGCCAGGCGGCGAAGCTCGAAGCGCTGCAGCTTGCCGGTCTGGGTGCGCGGCAGCGCGGCGACGTATTCGATGGCGCGGGGATATTTGTACGGCGCGATATTCGCCTTGACGTAGTCCTGCAGGAGCTTGGTCAGAGCCGCGTCGCCGGCGTGGCCCGGACGCAGCACGACGTAGGCCTTGACGATCTGCCCGCGCTCCGCGTCGGGGGCGCCAACCACGCCGCATTCGGCGATCGCGGGATGGGTGAGGAGTGCCGTCTCCACCTCCGGCCCGGCGATGTTGTAGCCGGCGGAGACGATCATGTCGTCGGAGCGCGCCTGGTACCAGAAGTACCCGTCGGCATCCATGAGGTAGGTGTCGCCGGTAATATTCCAGCCGTCGCGCACGTAGGCGCGCTGGCGTTTGTCGGCGAGATAGCGGCATCCGGTCGGCCCTCGCACGGCGAGGCGGCCGAGGGTGTTGGGCGGGACTTCGTTGCCGCCGGCGTCGACCACGCGCGCCTCGTAGCCGGGCACCGGCCTGCCGGTGGCGCCCGGCCGGATCTCGTCCTCCGGCGAGCCGATGAAGATGTGCAGCATCTCGGTCGCCCCGATGCCGTCGAGGATCTTGATCCCAGTCGCCGCGCGCCAGGCCTCGAACGTGGCCTGCGGCAGCGTCTCGCCGGCGGAGACGCATTTGCGCAGCGATGAAACGTCATGTTCGGCGAGCTTTGCCAGCATCGCCCGATACGCGGTCGGTGCGGTGAAGCAGACCGTCGCACCGAATTGCGCGGCGGCGGCAAGCAGGTCGTCTGGGCCCGCGCGCTCCAGCAGGATGGTGGCCGCGCCGACGCGCAGCGGGAACAGCACAAGGCCGCCGAGCCCGAAGGTAAAGGCGAGCGGCGGCGAGCCCATGAACCGGTCGGTTGCCTGCGCGCGCAGCACGTGGCGGCCGTAGCTGTCGCAGGTCGCCAGCATGTCGCGATGGAAATGCATGGTGCCTTTCGGCTCTCCGGTCGTCCCCGACGTGAAGGCGATCAGGCAGACGTCATCGCTTGCGGTGTCGCAGGCGGTGAAATGCTGGTAGCCCGGTTTTGCCATCAGCGCTTCGAGCGCGTCTGACGTGCCGCTGCCCCAGTACACGACGCGCTCGAGATCGCCGACGAGCGGCAGCGCCTTCTCCATCTCATCTGCCAGGCGGTGATCGCAGAGCGCGAGGCGGATTTTCGCCTTCACGATCGGATAGGCGATCTCCTTGGCGCGCAGCAGCGGCATGGTCGCGACCACGACCCCGCCGGCCTTGATGACGGCGAGATAGGCCGCCACCATCGTCGGGCTGTTGGGGCCACGCAGCAGCACGCG
>JGI12053J15887_10001544_pt1 | contig 10813 bp, 8 predicted proteins | sample MedBloCAOM1_O3_FD_15887 | JGI IMG/M metagenome (IMG submission 15887) | reverse complement strand
CCGGCCTCGGCCTTCTCGATGCCGGCGAGGCCGAGATAGCGGATGGTGGCGTCGGTCTCTTCATTGATGTCCTCGATCGACAGCGCATTGGTGAGGGGATCGAAGCGCTGCGGATGCCGCGCCTGCACCGCGAGACGGATGTTTTCGCCGACGCTGAGTGCCGGAAACAAATTGGTGATCTGGAACGAACGGCCGATGCCGTCGCGGGCGATATCCTCCGGGGTTTGTCCGGCGATCGGCTGGCCCAGCAGCGATACCGACCCCTCGTCCGGCGGATACATGCCCGACAACAGGTTGAACGCGGTGGTCTTGCCGGCGCCGTTGGGGCCGATCAGCGCATGCAGCGTGCGGTCGGCAATCGAGATGTCGATTCCCTGCACCGCCTTGATGCCGCCAAAACTCTTGACGATGTGCCGGGCGGACAGCACGGGGCCTTCGATATGGGATGTGGGCCGCAGGAAATCCGGCAGCGGCAGCAGCTCGATGCGGCGCGCCGACATCGCGGCATCCTCGACCACTTTTTTGCGGAACGGGGCGATCAGCCGTTCGCCGACGCCGACCAGGCCCGTCGGTGAAAACACGATGAAACCGACGAATACGAGGCCAAACCAGAACAGCCAGTTCTCGGTATAGATGCCCAAAAATTCGCGGAACAGGATGAAGAACAGCGCGCCCAGCGCTGGCCCCAGAAAGCCGCGCATGCCGCCGATCACGACCATCGCCAGCAGATCGCCTGAAAATGACACCGAGATCGGATCGGCCGAGGTCATGCGGTTCTGATAGAGCAGCAGGATGCCGGCAAGCCCGGTGATCCCGGCGGACAGCACGAAGGCGGCAAGCTTGTAGCGGTTGGTCGGATAGCCGAGAAAGCGCGCGCGCTGCTCGTTCTCGCGGATGGCCACCAGCACGCTGCCGACGGTGGAATTGTGGAAGCGCCATAGCAGGATCAGCACCAGGAAGGCGATGGAGGCCACGAACCAATAGTAGACGGTGGAGGATTCCAGATTGAAGCCGAGCAGCGTCGGCCGCGTAATCCCGCCCAAGCCGTTCTCGCCGCCGGTGACTTCGGTCCAGCGAAACGACACCGCATACAGCATCGCCGCCAGCGCCAGCGTCAGCAGCGAGAAATACACGCCGCGCCGCCGCAGGATCAGAAATCCGAACGCGGTTGCGACCGCCATGACGATCAGAACGCCTATGATGGTCGGTCCGAAGAACGAATCGTGCATCCAGTTGCGCTGGAGCAAAGCCGCGGCATAGGCCGCCAGTCCGAACCAGGCGCCGTGGCCGAACGACACCAGGCCGGTACGACCGACCAGGATGTTCAGCGCCATGCAGGCCAGCGCGTAGGTGACGACTTCGGTGGCGGAGGTCATGGTGAGGCCGAGCGCAAGCAGCACCGGCGGCAACACCAGAAGTCCGAGGGCTGCGATCAACAGCGGAATTGGCAGGCGCTTCAGCATGTCAGCGCCTCACTCGAACCGCGTGATGCGTTCGCCGAACAGGCCGCGTGGCCGGAACAGCAGCACCAGGAGCATCAAAAGATAGATGGCCGCGGTGGAGACCGCGGAATAGCCGATGCCGACCATCACGCCCTTGACCAGGCCGACCAGCAAGGCCGCGGCAACCACGCCCCAGAACGATCCGAGTCCGCCGATCACCACCACCACGAAGGCCGGCGTGATGATCTCCTGGCCCATCGCCGGATGGATCGAATAGATCGGCGCCAGCAGCACCCCGGCCAATCCAGCAAGCCCGATGCCGAGGGCGGCGACAGCCGACATATAAGGCTGCAGGGAAATGCCGAGCGCGCCGACCATGTCGGGGTTCTGCACGCCGGCGCGCACCACGCGGCCGAACGAGGTTTTCTGTAGCAGCAGCCACAGCCCGGCAATGCAGGTCGCGGCGATGCCAAGCAGCACCACGCGATAGAACGAGTAGATAAAACTGCCGATCGCGACCTGGCCGCGCAGCCATGGCGGAATCGAATAGGACAGCGGCGGCGCGCCGAAAATCATGCGCAGCACCTGCTCGGCCACCATGGCGAGGCCGAACGTCATCAGCAGCGAGAGAATGGGATCGGAGCGGTAGAAGCGGCGGAACAGGGTACGTTCGATCACCACGCCGAACAGCGCGACGATCACGGGAGCCGCCACGAACGAGCCGCCGAAGCCGAGATAGGGCGATAGCACCAGCGTCAGGTAGGCGCCGATCGCATAGAACGCGCCATGCGCGAGGTTGACGATGCCGCCGAGCGAGAAGATCAGCGACAGGCCAAGCGCGATCAGCAGATAGTAGACGCCGTCAAGCAGCCCGTTGAGGATTTGCTGCGCTAACAACATGGCGGACATGGGGTTGGTCTCACGAGCGATTGAACGCGGCTCTCTTGCTTACCCTCCCCTGGAGGGGGAGGGTCGGCGCGCGTCGTGCGAAGCGCGATGCGCGACGGGGTGACGGTCTCTCAACCCGAACACCGCCTAAAGCGAGAGACTGTCACCCCACCCCGCTCGCTTCGCGAGCGACCCTCCCCCTCCAGGGGAGGGTAAGAGAGCGTCGCCTCTCTCAGCTCGGGAAGGTACAGCTGTTCTCTTCCTTGGTGGCGGCGATCACTTCGAGGTCTTCGTTGGGACCCGGGACCGCCGGGCTCGAGGCGAAGATGTCCCACTGGTTCTTGATCTTGTCGGCGGGCAGTGCGGTGACCGCATACATTTCGTGCATCAACTGATGGTCGGTGCCGCGGAAGTAGCCCTGCCGCGTCTTCAGCACATCGAACTTCGCGCCCTTCTCGAAGTGCTCGATGATCTTGGGCGATTCCGCCGATTTGAGATCGTTGACGGCCTGCGCCACGATCTTGGTGGCGATGTAATCGCCCCAGGCCTGGTTTTCCGGCGGCTTGTTATATTTCTTGGTGAAGGCGCCGACGAACGCCTTGCTGCCGGGGGTGTCGATCAGATGATGCCAGACCACCGGCCAGGTGCCGACGAAGTTGCCCTTGCCCGCGGCCCAGGCCAATGCGGTATCGAAACCAAAGCCGCCGACCGGGAAGGTCAGGCCGAACTCGGCATATTGCTTGAGGAAGTTGGTGATCTGGTTGCCGGCGAGATTGATCACGACCAGGTCAGGCTTGGCTTCGCGGATCTTCAGCAAATAAGCGGAGAAGTCGGTGGCGTCGGTCGGCACCAGGTCGTCGCCGGCGAAATTGCCGCCATTGGCCTCCATGAAGCGTTTTGAGACTTTCAGGAGGTCATGGCCGAAGGCGTAATCGGCCGTCAGCGAGTACCACTTCTTGCCCTTGACCAGGCCGTCGCGCAGGAACGAACGGCCGACGGTTTTGACATACATCGAATTCTGCGACTCGACGTGGAACATGTAGCGCTGGCAATCCTTGCCGCGCAGCGCGTCGGAATTGCCGCCGGTATTGATGAACAGCGTCTTGTTGCGCGAGGCGACCTGGGCGATGGTCAGGCACGAGGCGGACGAAATCTCGCCGATGATGCAGGCGACCTTGTCGCGCTCGATCATGCGCTCGGCCTTGGTGGAGGCGGTCTGCGGATTGACCGAGTCCTCTTTCAGCAGTTCGACCTTGCGGCCCATCATGCCGCCGGAGGCGTTGATCTCTTCCACCGCCAGATCGATCGCCATCACGGCGTATTCGCCGAGCGGCCCGAGAAATCCGGTGCGCGGCGTCAGATGGCCGATCTTGATGATTTCGGCGGTCTGCGCGCGCAAAATCGCCGGCGCGGACACCAGCGCGATGCCGCCGGCGGTCTTCAACAGGCGGCGGCGCGTAAAATTATTGTTGTTGGACATCAGTCTTGGTCTCCCTGATACGGCCGCGTGACGCGGCTGTTTTGTTCTTTCGGCACGCGCCGCGCTATTCTCCGGGGAGCGCTTGTCTCGCTTGCCGTGATCTGTGATCACAGTTAGAGTTGCAAAAGACGGGGCGCTTGTCGAGTCCCCCCTCTGGAATTATCGGACTGCATGGAGACTCTGCGTTGAATTTGCCCGCCGCGCTCAATCTGGTGGAGCCGCTCGACCGTCAGACGCTGGGTGAGCGCGCCTATGCGCAACTGGCCGATCTCCTGATTTCCGGCCGGCTCGCGCCGGGAGAAAAACTGTCGCTGCGGAGCGCGGCCGAGGTGCTCGGCGTCTCCATCATGCCGGTGCGTGAGGCGGTGTCGCGGCTGGTCGCCGACAAGGCGCTGGAAGTGACGCCGAACCGCGCGGTGCGCGTTCCCCTGACGTCGGCGGCGCAACTTCGCGACCTGACGAAAGTGCGGATTGCGATCGAGGGCCACGCGGCGGCGCAAGCCGCCCTGCATCGCGACAACAGTGACCTCATGGCGATCGCCAGCGCGGAAGAAGCGATGCGGGCGGAGAGCGAGTCATCCACGCCCGACCTGCCGCGCGCGGTCGAGCTCAACAAGACCTTTCACTTCGCGGTCTACGACGCCGCGCATTCGCCGATCCTGGTGGAAATCATTCGCGCGCTCTGGCTCAAGGCAGGGCCGGTGATCAATCTCGATCTGCGCGCCAATCCCGGACGGCTGGCAAAGGGCGACGCCATCCGGTTTCACGCCAATGTACGCAAGGCCATTGCGGCGGGAGACGAGGCTGCTGCGCAGGCTGGAATCGCCGCCGACATCACGGGTGCTGCGAACGTCATTCTTTCTCGCGGCGGCCTCGCCGGCTGAAACCTCTCAAAACGACATCTCGGAGCGATCATGGATCTTGATATCAAGGGTTTGCGCGTGCTGGTAACCGCCGGCGCCAACGGCATCGGCCGCGCCATTGCGCGTGCCTTCGCCGCCGAAGGCGCCAAAGTCCACACCTGCGACGTCGATGAAATCGCGCTGTCTGACCTCGCCTCCAGCAATCCCGCGATCACCTCGACGCCGTGCGACGTTTCCAACCGCGCCGCTGTTCAGAAGCTTTTCGCCGAAGCGATGGCAAAACTCGGCGGCCTCGACGTGCTCGTCAACAATGCCGGCGTCGCCGGGCCGACCTCGCGGGTGGAGGAGATGAACCCGGAAGACTGGGACCGCTGCCTGGAGATTTGCCTGACCGGGCAATTCAACTGCACGCGGCTCGCGGTTCCCTTGCTGCGCAACAGCAAGAACGCCTCGATCGTCAATATCTCCTCGGCCGCGGGCCGGCTCGGCTTTGCCATGCGCACGCCCTACGCCGCCGCGAAATGGGGCGTGATCGGCTTCACCAAGTCACTGTCGATCGAACTCGGGCCGGATAACATCCGCGTCAACGCGATCCTGCCCGGCCTTGTCGCCGGCGACCGGCAGCGCCGGGTGCTGGAAGCCAAGGCGCAGCAGCGCGGGATTTCCTATTCCGAAATGGAACGCACGGCGTTTTCCTACACCTCGATCAAGGACTATGTGACGCCGGAACAGCTCGCCGATCAAATCCTGTTCATGTGCAGCCCGCGCGGCAAGACGATTTCGGGCCAGGCGATCTCGATTTGCGGGGATACCCAGATGCTCGGATAGGCCCGCGCCCAAGGCGCTTCAGCGGAGGTTAACTGCCGGATTAAGCCTGCATCGCCTTAAGTTTCTGATAGCACTACGATAGAGTGCCCGGAACCGTTCGTAAGGCAGGGCGAGGATGGCAGACAGCAGCGAAGACGAGCGCCGGCGAACCGAAACCCTCTCGTTTTCGGAAGCGGCTTCGATCGACATCTCGCAGATCGCCAAGGTCGCGGCGGTGTCGGTCGATCTCCGCGACGGCTTTCGGAACGAGCGGCGGTCTCCGGAATACCGGGCCATCCACGGATTATCGCCCGATGTCCACGACACCCATGAGGACTGGGTCGCGCGGCTGCATCCGGAAGACCGCGCCCGTACCGTGCAGCAATTTCTCGACGCGGTGAAAGGCACCGCCGAACAGTTTTCCTATCAGTATCGCATCATCAGGCCCAGTGACGGACAGATCCGCTGGATCGCCACCGTCGCCCGGATCGAGCGAGGGCCGGATCGCCAGCCTTTGCGGCTGGTCGGCGCGCACATCGACATCACCGATCTCGCCGTGGCGAAAGAGGCCCTGCGCGAGAGTGAAGAGCGGTTCCGGCTGATCGCCAACAGCGCGCCGGTCCCGATGTGGGTGACCAAGGTCGACCGCACCCGGGCGTTCGCAAACCAGGCCTATCTGGAATTTCTCGGCGTTCCCTACGAGCAGGCGCTGGCGTTCGATTGGCGGACCATTCTGCATCCCGACGACGCGGACCGCCTTGTGAAGGAGAGCGTGGCCGGCGAGGCGACCCTAAAACCATTCGTGCTGGAAGGACGCTATCGCCGGGCCGACGGGCTATGGCGGTGGATGCGGTCGGAGTCGCAGCCGCGCTGGGATCCGACCGGAAACCATATCGGCTTCATCGGCGTTGCCCACGACGTGACGGTGGCCAAGGAAGCCGAGCGGGAGCTTCGCCTCGTCAACGACACGCTGGAACAGCGTATCGCGGAACGCACCGCGCAGCTGCAGTCCAACGAAGCGCAAATGCGCGCCATCTTCGAGACCAGCAACCAGTACCAGGGCCTGTTGGATCTGCAGGGCAACGTCGTCTACGCCAATGCGACGGCGCTGGCCGGCATTCGCGCCAGCGCGCAGGACGTTACCGGAAAGCCGTTTTGGGATTCGCCGTGGTTTGCCGCAACGGAAGGGATGCGGGAGGTCGTGATCGACGCCTTCGGCGCGGTCGTGCGCGGCGAAAGCGTGCGGACGGAAATGCTGCTCAATCTGCCGACCGGCGAGCGCTTTTTCGATTTCACGATGCGCCCGGTGTTCGATCAGCACGGCGCAGTCTCCGGCGTATTGCCCGAGGCCATGGACATCACCGAGCGGCGGCAGGCCGAGGAAGCACTTCGCCAGTCCCAGAAGATGGATGCGGTCGGCCAGCTCACCGGCGGCGTGGCGCACGATTTCAATAATCTGCTGACCATCATACGCTCCGCCACCGACTTCCTGCGCCGTCGCGAATTGAGCGAGGATCGCCGCCGCCGTTACATCGATGCGATTTCGGACACGGTGGATCGCGCATCAAAGCTCACCGGCCAGCTGCTGGCCTTTGCCCGGCGCCAGCCGCTGACGCCGCAGGTGTTCGATGTCGGATCACAGGTTGAAACCATCGCGCAGCTGATCCGCCCGCTGATGGGCGGCCGAATCCAGATCGGGGTCGAGCTTGGCGATTTCAGGTATTTTGCCACCGCCGATGTCGCGCAGTTCGAAGGCGCGCTGGTCAATCTCGCCGTCAATGCCCGCGATGCGATGGCAGGAGAAGGCAGTCTGTCGATCAGCGTCAATGCGGTCGATGCCGTTCCGGCGCTGCGCGGCCACGCGAGCCGCGACGGGCAGTTCGTCGCCATTTCCGTCACCGATACCGGGTCGGGCATTGCGGCCGACAAGCTCGATGCCATCTTCGAGCCCTTCTTTACCACCAAGGACGTCGGCAAGGGCACCGGTCTCGGTCTCAGCCAGGCGCTCGGCTTTGCCAAGCAGTCCGGCGGCGACATCAAGGTGACAAGCACGCCGGCGAAAGGCTCCACCTTCACCATCTATTTGCCGCAGGCCGAAAGTCCGGCCGCGGGGGCGGAAGCCGCCGCCGTCGGCGCAGAAGCCTCGATGAGCGGCCGCGGACATTGCGTTCTGGTGGTGGAGGACAATGAAGACGTCGGACGGTTCTCGACCGAATTGCTGCAGGACCTCGGCTACGCCATCAAATGGGCTGTTAATGCTAGGGAAGCGCTGGCGACCCTCGCCGAGGATGAGTTCGCGTTCGATCTGGTATTTTCCGATGTCATCATGCCCGGGATGAACGGTGTCGAACTCGCCACCGTGATTCGTGAGCGTTACCCCGGGCTGCCGGTGGTGCTGACCAGCGGTTACAGCAGCGTTCTGGCTGACAATGCCCATCGCGGCTTCGAGCTGATCCAGAAACCTTATTCGGTCGAAGCGCTCTCCCGAACCCTTCGCAAAGCCATTTCCGAACGGCGGCCGGTCGAGTGAGCCAGGGTATTCGTTGACGTCAGGAATTTCATGCCTGGGCTTGGCCAGCATATCAGGTTCCGGCGGTGGTGTGGCAGGTGGCCGATCCGCAGATCGCAATCGTCATCACCGCTCTGTCATTCGTGGGCTGGCTGATCGTGCTGACCAGCACCTTCCTGATCAATCATTTTGAACTGTTCGGGCTGCATTAGGTCACGAACAATCTTACGGGCCGCGCGATGCCGACGCCGATTTTCCGCACGCCGCTGTATTACAAATTCGAAAGGCATCCGATCTATCTCGGCTTCGTGATTGCATTCTGGGCCGCGGCGACGATGACGGTACCTGCTGTTTGCCGCGGTCACCACGGCCTATTTTTTGGCCGGAATCCTCCTCGAAGAGCGCGATCTGATCGATATCTGTTCGGCGACGAATATGTCAGGTACCGGGGTCGCGTATCGATGCTGGTGCCCCGGCGTAAATCGGCGTGATCGATCGGATTGTCCGATCGGTCCCGCCGGAGCGGCGGGCCGCCTCCTGCACTACAGCAAATAGTTCTCCATCGAACAAAACCTCTGTCGCGGCGTTAGGACCGATCGGAGAAATCCGCTTGGAAATTAACCCCCCGTCAGGTGTCAGACATGAACTCCGTAGAGGTTCGCACCATCGCGAAGGTCACGAGGCGGCTCGTGCCCTTCCTCATCGTCTGCTACTTCATCGCCTATCTCGATCGGGTCAATGTGGGCTTTGCCGCGCTGACGATGAACCAGGATCTGGGCCTGTCGCAGACCGCCTTCGGGTTCGGCGCCGGCATCTTCTTCGTCGCCTATTTCATCTTCGAGGTGCCATCCAACCTNATGCTGGAGCGGTTCGGCGCCCGGAAATGGATTGCACGGATCATGCTGAGCTGGGGCATCCTGTCTGGCGCCATGGCGTTCATTCCGTCCATCGGCCGCGCCACCGGGCTCGGCAACGAATACTCTTTCTATCTTGTGCGCGTGCTGCTGGGCGTGGCCGAGGCCGGCTTCTTTCCCGGCATTATCTTTTACCTGACCCTGTGGTTTCCGTCGGTATACCGGGCGCGCATCGTCGGCTACTTCATGGCGGCGATTCCGCTCTCCACCGTGATCGGCGCGCCGATCTCCGGCGTGCTGCTTTATCTGCACGGCGGGATGGGGCTGGCCGGCTGGCAGTGGATGTTCATTGTCGAGGCCGTGCCCTCCATCATTCTCGCCGTCGTGGTGTTTTTCTATCTGACCGACCGGCCCGCGGACGCGCAATGGCTCGCGCCCGACGAGCGCGCCTGGCTGTCCGAGCGATTGGAGGTCGAGCAGCGCCAGCGCGAATCGGTTCGTCGATACTCCGTGGCACAGGTGCTGGTCGATCCCCGGGTGCTGGGGCTTAGTCTGGTCTATTTCGGCGCCGTGGCGACCAATTACGGATTGAGCTTTTTCCTGCCCCAGATCGTCAAGGCGTTCGGCTTCAACGCCTTTCTCACCACGGTGGTTTCTGCCGCGCCCTATGCGGTCGGCCTGATCGCGATGGTCTGGTGGGGCCGGCGCTCCGACCGGCTGGTTGAACGGCGATTCCACGCCGCGTTCCCGCTGTTCGTCGCCGCGGCCGGCATCGCTGTGTCCACGGCGCTGGACGATCCGCTGCTGAAGATGATCTCGCTTTCGGTGGCGGGCTTCGGCATCTTCGCCTGCCTGCCGGTGTTTTGGACGCTGCCGACCGCCTTTCTCTCCGGCGCCGCTGCGGCGGCCGGCATCGCCGTGATCAATTCGATTGGAAACCTCGCGGGTTTCGCCGGGCCGTTTGCGATGGGCTGGATCAAGGACCACACCGGCAGCTACGCCGGCGGACTTCTGCTGCTGGCGGGTCTGGGCATTATCGCCATGGGAGCCGTACTGACGCTCGGACGCCACGAACCACCCGAACGCGCGCCCGTGCCTGCGGCGGAGTGAGCGCGTCGAGCCTCGCCTGAGGCTCGCGTTCACCAGCCAAACCAGCGTAGAAGCATCGCATGATTCCGTGGTCGCAGATCGATACCGCACGCGTGCCTGGCGCCGACGTCGAACTTCGCCTGATGCGGCGCGGCGCCGAGTTCTCCATGATGCTGGGCCAGAACGAGCTGATGAACAGCCGGCTCAGCGGATCGGAGGAGGCGCTGGCCACGCTGGCCTGCCGGCAAATCGAGGCTGTGAAGGCGCCGCATCTGCTGATCGGCGGCCTCGGCATGGGATTCACGCTGCGCGCCGCGCTCGCCGTGCTGGGTTCTGAGGCGCGGATCGTGGTGGCCGAGCTGGTGCCAGCCGTGATCGCCTGGGCGCGCGGCCCGATGAAGGACATTTTTGGCGAGAGCCTGGAGGATCCCCGCGCCGACATTCGGCAGGCCGACGTCATCGAGGTGATAAGATCGCAGGCGAAAGCGTTCGATGCCATCCTGCTCGATGTCGACAACGGTCCCGAAGGTCTCATTCGCAAGGCCAATGACGCGCTCTACGATACGAAGGGGCTGCAGGCGATCCACCGGGCGCTGCGGCCGGCCGGTGTGCTCGCGGTCTGGTCGTCGGGGCCGAACCCGAAATTTACAAAGCGGCTGCGTGATGCCGGTTTCGCGGTCAACGAGGTGGCGGTGCGCGCCACCACAAAGCGCAGCGGCGCGCGCCATGTCATCTGGTTTGCGACGAAAGCTTGAAGGCTTGATCGTGATGGCTTTGAATTAATCCGGCGTCGACGTTTGCTTACCTCGCCCCGCTTGCGGGGAGAGGTCGTCGCGCATCGTCAGATGCGCGGCGGGTGAGGGGGACTATCCGCGAGTCCG
>JGI12053J15887_10001543_pt1 | contig 10815 bp, 9 predicted proteins | sample MedBloCAOM1_O3_FD_15887 | JGI IMG/M metagenome (IMG submission 15887) | reverse complement strand
CCCGAGTCATCGCATCGAGCGCACCGAACGGCTCGTCCATCAGCAGGACTTTCGGATCCCGGATCAGGGCACGGCAAATCGAAACGCGTTGCTGCATGCCGCCCGACAGTTCAAACGGATATTTCCGTGCGAAGTCCTTCAGGCCCATAAAGTCCAGCAGACGTTCGGCGCGTGCGACTGTTGCCGCCGAAGCATCGCCCTTCAACTGAGACGGAAGCAGGACATTGGCGAGCACAGTATTCCACGGCAGCAGCACCGCCTGCTGGAATACGACGCCTGTATCCGGTCGAGGCTCGGTAATAAGCTCTCCTCCAGAACGAACCGTACCTGAAGAAGCAGTTTCAAGACCGGCGAGAATTCGTAGCAGTGTCGTCTTGCCGCAACCGCTCGGACCAACGACGGAGATGAATTCGTTGTCCCGGATGTTCAGATCGACGTCCGACAGAGCCGTGACGATTTCACCGGAGCGCGACGAAAACCGCTTTCCGAGCCCGGCAATTCGGATCAGCGCCGGAGACGATCGATCCGGCTCGGGAAGATGCACACCGTCGCCGCTTCCTTTTGACCGAACTGCCAGCTTCGTCATGATCCCGATCTTCATCAACGTGGTGAAGTAATTTGATCTGGATCAAGTATTTCACAGTTGACCGTCCAGTCAACTGAATGTTCTGGCTTGCAACCGGCTGCGCTGGTACGGCGATTGCGCATCACTTTTTACGTATGCAAGCGCTCGGTTTGCCGCGAAAATGAGCGCGGGTGCCTTTGGAAACGCCGGCGACGTTCGATATGACCGGGATTCCAGCGTCGTCCTGGAAATGCGGGTCAGATCCAGGCCTGCTGACTTTTGATGCAACGTTCCCGGACGGCCGACGGCTTCGTCAGCTGTTGATCATCTCGCGCTGAAGCTTTTTATGATCCGCGACCCGGGGATCGGACAGGCAATACAGCAGGACCAGACTGCTGACGTGGTCGAGCCATAGTTTCTGTGCGTCGTCGGATCCAAGGTCGCGATCGAGCGCGATTTCCAGCGTGTATTGGTTCGACAGGTAATGGTAGCAAAGAGACGAAAGCGTCAGGTAAACGATCGTCGGATCGAGGTGAGGCCTGAAAATCCCATCCTTCACTCCGCGTTCGAGAATGAACCGGATCGTCTCCACCAGCGGATTGTAAAGGTCCCTCATACGTCCGGACTTGCGGATATATTTGCCGCGATGCTTGTTTTCCTCGTTCATCAGCCGGATCGCGCTCGGATTGACCTTGAACGCGAAAAAAGTGTGGTGAACAAGTTGCTCCATGGCAGCGACGGGATCGCTCGCGCGCACGGAAAGATCCTTCTGCTGATCGCGCAAGCTCTGGTACATCCGCTCGAGAACGGCTACGAACAAACCTTCTTTGGACTTGAAATAGTAATACAGCATGTTCTTGCTCAAGCGACAGCGCTCGGCAATGCGATCCACACGCGCCCCTTCAAAGCCGATCCGGGCAAACTCCTCGGTTGCCTGCTTCAGTATCTTGTCCCGGACCCGCGCTGGATCGCTGCTACGAGGTGCCACCCTGATCCCCCATGCCGACGTGTAACGATGGAGTTGTGTACACGTGATTCGCAATGCCGACCGTCCGAGGTCAGCCGGCCAACTCACAACACGGCTCGGCGCCCATCGCAATCCCATGCGAGCATAGGCTTTACGAGCCGCTTCAAAACTTCGCGCTCCGCGCGGTTCGGAACCTGCTACGCGACCGCCCGGATCGCTTCGCCGTCTTCAACCATTTGCCAAATCCGAGCTGGCGACAATGGTAGCTCCATCGGCTGAACGTTCAGGTGCGACAGCGCGTCCGCGATCGCATTGGCCATGATGCCGCCAACCGGGATCAGGCCGCCCTCACCCGCTCCCTTTGTGCCCAAGGGATTATTCGGGCAGGGCTTGAGCTCCAGCGTAATCGACCGGATGTTGGGGAAATCCGACGCGGTCGGCATCAAATAGTCTGCGAACGAGCCCGTCAGCAACTGCCCATTCTCGTCATAGACGAGGTGCTCCAGGAAAGCACCGCCCAGACCCTGGACGATCGAGCCGATGGCCTGACCATGCAACGTCAATGGATTGATGATCCTCCCGACATCCTCGACCGACAGATAATCGATCACCTTGACGTGGCCGGTTCCCGGATCCACCGCAATATGCGCCGCCTGGGTGCCGTAGGCCCAGGTATACTTCTTGTTGAAGAACGACGCTTCCACTTCGAGCGGAACGTCGGACAATCCCGCCAATAACAGCGTCTTGCCGGCGCAGGCGACTTGCTCTCCGTCGATCGTAACGTCGCCGGCTGCACAGCCGAAACGCGCTGCTGCGGCCTCGCGAATGCTGTCCTTCAGCTTCTCGGCTGCAAGAAGGATCGCCGAGCCGCCCATGACAGTTGAGCGCGAGTGATAGGCGCCATGGCCGTTTTTCACATGGCTTGTCGAACCATGATTGACCGTGATTTTCTCATAAGGAAGCTCGGTCGCGTCGGCAGCGATCTGGGCCATGATCGTTTCCAGGCCCTGCCCCACTGAGGACGATCCCAGATAGACCGACAGCGAGCCGTCGGTCTCGAGCACCAACCGCGCGTCCTCGCTCGGCCCCGCCGCGCCGCCTTCGATGAAGCTGCCGACGGCAAGACCGTGATAGTAGCCGTCGATCAGCTTGCCGCTAAGCTTGCTCTTTTCGGCCCAGCCGAATTCCTTCATGCAGAGATCGAACACCGCGTGATAATCGCCGCTGTCGAGTTCCGTCGAGCTATCGTAGGGTGTTATGCTGGCGAGCGGATAGGGCATCTGGCTGTCCGCGACGAGATTGCGTCGGCGCAGTTCGACACGGTCGATCTTCAAATCCTTGGCAACCAGGTCGATCAGCCGCTCGCGAATGAAATCGGTCTCGAACCGTCCTGGTCCGCGATAGGTCCCGCTCGGTGTCTTGTTGGTCGTCAGCATCGTGGTCTTGAGGTCGATATTCTCGAAAGTATATGGTCCTGACATGTATTGCGCGACGTTTCGCGGACCTACCGAGCCGTTGGTTCGGATGTAGGCGCCGATGTCCGCCCAGGCCAGGCCTCGAAGGCCGAGAAAGCGACCGTCGCGGCTGACAGCAATCTCGACATCGCATTCGATATCCCGCGCATGATTGGCGGTCATCATGTGTTCGCGGCGATCCTCGGTCCACTTCACCGGGCGTCCGACGAGTTTCGCCGCGGCTGGAATCAGGTAATCCTCGGGATAGAATTCGCCGCGCGACCCGAATCCGCCGCCGACATCGACCTCGATCAGCTCAATGGCATTCACTTCCAGGTCGAGCGCGGCAGCAAGCACTCTGCGGTTATACCATGCCGTCTTGGCCGCGCCCCACACCGTGAGCTTGCCCGCATCGCTGTTCCATTCGGCGACAAAGCCGCGCGGCTCCATGAACATCGCGGCGTGCCGCTGAACCCTGAAGGTTTCGCGTCGCGTATAATCGGCGGAGGCGAAAGCCGCGTTCGCATCGCCCTTGAATGCCTTCCAGGTGATGGCAGAATTCGATCCGTGGTCCTCAAACAGCACAGCCGGCATGGCCTCTGCCTGCTCGCGGCTTGTGATGGCGGGGAGCGTCTCGATATCGAGATCGATATGATCAAGCGCGTCCTCTGCAATGCTCGGTGTATCCGCCAACACCACCGCAATGGGCTCGCCGACATAGCGCACCTTGCCGTCGGCAAGCATCGGCTGGTGAAACGGTTCGAGTTGCGGAAGCGGCTGCAGCCGAAGCGGGATCTTGGGAACGACAACGCCAAGATCGGCACTGATCAGGATGTGGCGGACTCCGGGCAACTGCGTCGCGCGGGAGGTGTCGATCGTGTTGATCTTGCCATGGGCGACGGAGCTGCGCAGAATCACGGCATAGAGCTGGTCCGGCCGGTTCACGTCGGCGACATAGGTCCCCCTGCCGCGCAGGAGACGCATGTCCTCGGTGCGCTCCATCGGCTGGCCGATGTAGGAATTGCGAACTCTCATGCTTTTTCCTTTTGACCCGCATAGAATTTGCGGGCGTCAAGAACCGCCTCAACGATCGGAACGTAACCGGTGCACCTGCAGAGATTTCCCGACAGAACATCGCGGATGCGCTCTTCGTCGGCATCGGGCTCGCTGGTGAGCAAAGCATGCGCCGTCGTGATGAATCCGGGCGTACAGAAGCCGCATTGAAGCGCGTGATGTTTGCGAAACGACGCCTGCAATGGCGACAGGTCGTCGCCCGACAAACCCTCGATGGTCACCACCTTCTCACCATTGGCCTGAACCGCGAGCATCAGGCAAGCGCGAACCGCCTCGCCATTCACGAGCACAGTACAGGCGCCGCAAACGCCATGTTCGCAGCCTAAGTGCGTGCCGGTCTTGCCTAAATTGTCACGAAGGCAATCTGCCAGGCTGGTCCGCGCTTCGACATTGGCGCCGACATCCGCGCCATTGAGCTCAAATTCGATCTGCATCTGCGTTCCTTGACGTTCTACCGGACCGACCGCTTCAGCCCTCGGGCCAGAAGCGTTCCGACGAGGGCACGACGATAGGCAGCGGGCGCGTGAATATCCGACGGCGGACTGATCTCCGATCGTGCAGTCGCAGCGACAGCCGCGATCGTCTTCTCGTCGATCGCGCTTCCGTTAAGCGCTGCTTCGGCGGCACCCAGCCTGATCGGGCAGTCGGAAACACCGATCGCGCCGATATGCGCATCGACGGCGCGACCATCGCTGTCCAGATCGTAGAACAGAGCGACACCCGCCATGGCAAAATCGCCTTTTCGGCGCGCAAATTCCTCAAATGCCCAACGTCGCGCAGCGGGCCACGCCGGAAGATGGACCTCGGTGAGAATCTCATCGGGCTCCAGGGTCGTCTGCAGCGGCCCGGTAAAAAATGCTGACGCCTTCTCGACCCGGGTCCCGGTGCTGCCCATGATTATCATCTGCGCGTCGCAGGCCAGCGCGATTCCCGGCATCTCTGCTGACGGGTCGGCATGCGCGAGCGAACCTCCGACGGTACCCCGGTTTCGAATCTGATAGTGCGCCACATGCGTGATCGCTTCGGCAAGCAGCGGGTGCGCTCTTACCAGTCGGTGATCGCTTGTGATGTCGCACCACCGGACTTTCGCACCCAGATGCACGCCATCGTCACCGATCCGGATAACATCGAGATCCGGGATATGCTTCAGATCGACCAGCAATTCGGGAACGGCGAGCCTGAATGCCAACATCGGCATCAGACTCTGGCCACCTGAAATCACCTTCGCATTGCCGTTGCCCGACTGTAGCAGGCTTACGGCCTCAGCTAATGTCGTGGGAGACCTGTATTCGAAAGCGGACGGCTTCATATAGCCCCCCAAAAGAGAGTGAAAATCCTACAGCTCGAAGCCTGTTTAGAAGATGTCTCAAGTTGACCATATAGTCAACTGATGCTTCGGAGGTGACATTATTGCAGAGCTTGCGCAGGATTCCTTTTAGGTATCGATGGCGTCTTCGATGCTTAAAGCAAATCTCGATCCATGCGGCCCGCCTCCCGCTCCACCCGAAACCGACGCTTGTATTTCAGTTGACTATACGGTCAACACAAAATAGATTTTTGGTCGCTGGACAGCACCGGTACGTCTTTGATTTTCGAAGGAGATTGACATGGCTACGGCGAGACACGCGCGCCCGAAGGAACTCGAGGGCGTATCGATCGATACGATCATGGAGCGCTATGTCGCGCGTTTTGCAGACCGCAAGGCGGATTGGGCTGCGTTCGAAGATGCGAAGATCGAGGGCTTCAAGCGCGCGCAACACCGTTTCATCGGCGCCGGGGGCTCGGGAAAACACGGCGATACGTCGTCGATCCCGGCCGGCAATTTCACGCTGTCCATCATGTTTGTGCCGCCCGGCCAGGGCAATGCCGCGCACACCCATGAAGTCGAAGAAGTCTTCTTTGTCCTGCAGGGCCATCTCGACGTCTTTGTCCAGGATGAAGACGGCCGCAAGATCACGCGCCGGCTCGGCCCCTGGGAATGCATTTCCTGCCCGGCGGGGGTCATCCATGGCTATCAGAACGACAGTCTGGAGCCGGTCTATTTCCAGGTCATGATCGGACGCGGCAAGCCCGAAACCATGGGATATGCCNACGATGAGCTGTTCAAGCGCCGGGGCGATCACCTCAAGGCATGACCTGTTTCGTTTGCGCGCGGGCATTCGGCGCGCCGGCATCGCAATCGAGACATGATACGATACCGGCATTTTAGCTCGCCTTCCNNGAGAGACCTTTTCGGGCGGCCGCGCCATATTGAAGATAGCCGAGCGTAAGATCCTCAATATGCACGATCCGCGCCTTCATCTCGCCTTCGGTGGAAAGCTTCCGATCCAGAAGATAGGACAGCGTGTAGCGGTTCGACAAATAGTGATAGGCGAGCGCCGAGATCGAGATGTAGAGCTCGACCGGATCCACGCCAGAGCGAAAATCGCCGGATTTTTCGCCCTCTTTCAGCAGATTTGCGATGTTGCCAAGCAGGCCACCATAGCCGGCTTTCGTCAGTTTCGACTTGCGTAGATGTTTGCCTTTATGAAAATTCTCCGAATTGAGAAGTCCAATGAACTCGGGAGAATCCCGCCAATATTTGAACGTGGACCGAACCAGCTTGCGGATCCCGTCCACCGGCGATGAGACGTCCAGCGGCCACGTCATCTGGTGCTTGTGCATGCCTTGATAGGCCTGCTCCAGAACGGCGATGAACAGCTTCTCCTTGCTGCCAAAGTAATGATAGATCAGATTCTTGCTGACCTTGCTCAGTCGCATGATGTCATCGATACGCGCCCCGTCGTATCCTTTGGCGGAAAATTCCTGGGTTGCAACGTCGAGAATTCGCTGCCGCGTTTTATTGGCGTTCGTCGCGGCGCCGTTGGCGGTCGTCGGCGCTTTGCTCCGCGGCGAGGCGGTGGGCGACTTGGCGGGCGCAGCCTTTCCGCCCTTGACCGGTGCGGCTTTGTTCTTTGTCGACTTTTCGCGGACCGGCTGTCCATGACGCATGATCTTGGCTTTCAATAAAGTGGGCGTGGCTACCCTACGGGTGCGTACCGCAACCGATCCAATGCCTGAAAGAACGTTCCTCCACAACCTACCGCTTTATGAGTTCAGCCGGTACATCAACGCACTACATTGAACGCCATGAGATTAGCCGCCCGGCCGGATGCCGATGAACTTGATCTGCGAAAGTTCTGCCATGGCGTATTCAACACCTTCGCGCCCGACGCCACTCTGCTTGACGCCCCCGAAGGGATACATGTCAAGACGAAAGCGGCTAGCCTCGTTGATCCACAGCGAACCAACGTCCATGTCATCGGCAAAACGCATGGCGTGCGCGAGGCTCCTGGTAAATACCGCGCCCTGAAGCCCAAAATCGGAATCATTGGCGAGTTCGATGGCCTGGTCGGCGCCGTCGAACGCCGTCACCACGACGATCGGGCCGAAGACCTCTTCATTCCACAACCGCGAACCGCGCGTCACGCCCGTCAAAATGCCGGGCGATATGGTTGCCCCGTTTTGTTCGGGCGCGAGCGTAAGCTTCGCGCCACGCTCGACTGCATCGGCGACCATGGCCATCACGCGTTCTGCCGCAGCCGCATGCACCATCGGCCCGACATCGGTTGCGGCGTCCGATGCGGGACCGACCTTCAAGGAACGGGCTGCCTTTACAAACAATGGCAAGAAGTCGCCGAGAACAGAACGATCCACCAGAACGCGCTGCGCGGAAATGCATTGCTGGCCGCTCGCTTCGAAACCCGCCGAAGCGATGCGAGATGCCGCAAAGGCAAGGTCGGCGTCGGCGAGAACAATATTGGCGGCATTGGAACCAAGCTCTGCGAGANACTTGCGAGCGCCGGCGGCGCGCACCAGATCGTTGCCAGCCGCCGTGCCGCCTGTGAATGAGATCGCGGCAATGTCGGGATGAGACGCCAGAGCGATCGCGGTGTCCTTGTCTCCCGTCACGACAGTGAACAAGCCTTCCGGCCACCCCGCAGCCAGGAACAGCTCGGCGAGCCGCAGCGCAACCCGTGTACCAGCAAAAGCCGGCTTCACCACGATGGCATTGCCGACCGCAACAGCGGGAGCCACCTTCTGCAGCAGGAGGTTAACCGGCGCATTGAAAGGCGTAATTCCAGCAACGACTCCAAACGGCACCCGTCTGGTCATTCCGATCAAGCCGGCACCGGCTGCGGCCGCATCGAGCGACAGCACCTCGCCCTTCAGCTGCGGTGCAGCCGCCGCGCAGGCCTCTAGGAATTCCGCGCCTCGGTTGGCTTCGAACCGCGCCATCCGGATCGGCTTTCCGACGTCCTCCGAGATGAGATCGGCAAGCTCCGCGGCGGACGCCCGCACCGTTCTCGCTGCCGCTTTCAGCCATTCGACGCGGGTGGCGAGCGGACTTCTTCGGTGTTGGCGGAACGCTTGCCTGGCCGAGACAACCGCGGCATCGACGCCGGCCTTGCCGGCCTCGCCGATGCGACCAATGACAGTTCCGTCTTGCGGACGCTTGAATTCGGTATGGGACGTGGCGGCAACAGCTACGCCGGGTATGAAGCTTGAGGCGGTAAACATCGGTTCATTTCGAAAGAGAGGATCAGGACGGCGGGAGTAACCCCACCAAGAGGTTTGATTTTCTGGTCAGCCGGCAATGGCTTCAAAACCAGATAGCGCCGCGGCGAGACGTGGGCTGCTCGAGATTGCTTGGCCCCATTACTGCTCACATCGTTCCGGCTCCAGTAGCGCCGTTCGCACGCTCCCGATACGGCATCGCGAAATGCTCCAGCATTTCGATCAGACCGAACAGGATGAGGCCAAGCACCGTGAGCGACAACACACCTGCGAACAGCAGAGGCGTATTCATGTTCCCATTGGCCACCATCAGCTGGTAGCCCAGACCGGAGTCGCCGCCGACGAACTCTCCGACGACAGCCCCGACCACGGCAAGCGTGATGGAAATCTTGAGACCCGCGAAGATCGACGGCAGCGCATTGGGAAAGCGGATCAGCCGGAACGTGGCGAAACTCGAGAGGCCCATCGAACGGGCCAAAAATATCTTCTCGTGCTCGATCGCACTAAGACCCATCACCGTGTTGATCACGATCGGGAAAAACGCGATCAGGAATGCGATCAATATTTTGGGCAACAGGCCGAAGCCGAACCAGACCACAAACAGCGGCGCGATGGCGACTTTCGGCATCGCCTGAGTGGACACCAGCAGCGGATAAACCGACTTCGCGAATACGGGCCAATGAAAGATTCCCAACGCCAACGGAATCCCGATCACAATGCTGAGCATGTAGCCGAGCACTATCTCAACAGCGGTCACCCAGGATTCGCGCAGCAATAGCGAGGCGTTGTCGATGCAGGCCGCAATGATCTTGCTGGGCGCCGGAAACAGATAGGTCGGGACCTGGAAGAAGTCCGCCGCGACCTCCCACGCCACCAGCAGCAGCCCCGTCACCAGGATGGGGGAGATGATCTCCGTGCGCCTGTCGCGGGACCGCTTGCTTCTGCTCTCGCTTTGAACACGCCGCTCCACCTGCTCTATGGAGAGCGCCGATGTTTGTTCGAGTGCCGCGGCAGCTGGCATGACAGGCTCCTGCATCAATGCTCCCGCAGAACGCCGCGAGCGAGAAAAATATCAAGAATTTCGCGGCTGTAGGCAGCAAATTCGGGCGATTGGCGCATCGCGAGGGTCCGCGGGCGCGGTAGATCGATATCGATGATCCTGTCGATCTTGCCAGGGCGCGGGGTCATGACGATGACCCGGTCGGACAGAAACACGGCTTCGGCGATACTGTGCGTCACGAACAGGATCGAGACGCTGCGCCGGCTGCAGATATCCTGCAGATCGAGCACCAGCTGATCGCGGGTCAAGGCGTCGAGTGCACCGAACGGCTCGTCCATCAGCAGATGCACTGGATCGTGAAGCAGCGCGCGGCAGATCGACACGCGCTGGCGCATGCCGCCGGACAGCGACTTGGGATACTTGTTCTCGAAGCCACCGAGGCCGACCGCAGCCAGCAGCTCACGCGCGCGAATTTCGGCCGCCGCCATATCCATCCCGCGGGCTTCCGCCTGCAGCAGGACGTTTTCGAGCGTTGTCCTCCAGTCGAGCAGCACGTGATTTTGAAACACGATTCCGATATCGGTGCGGGCCTTTGTTACGCGCTGGTTATCGACCAGAATTTGGCCGTCCGACGCCGAGGTCAGGCCCGCCGCGATCATCATCAATGTGCTCTTGCCGCATCCACTCGGGCCGACGAGCGATACGAATTCGCCCTTGCGCTGCTCGATCGAAACCCTGTCGAGTGCCCGCACCGGGCCATCATCAGTCGGATAGACCTTGCTGAGCGACTGAATCTGCAAATATGCAGACTCCGGACCGATGGCGGCGGCGGCAGGTGGACCAGCTTGCATCACGACCTCAAAACTCAGAGTTGATCCATTTTCAACGAGGACACAGCCCTTCGCGAGCGGATGCCCGGCATCGAATGCGTTTTCCGACTCCGTGCAGCTCCCTTCGCGCAGCGAAGCCTCTGGAGCATGATCCGGAAAAGTGGAAACCGGTTTTCCCTCGCGACAAACGCGGAAGGCGTTTGCCCGGAGATCATGCTCAAACAATAAGCTGGAGCGCGATGACGATTCATCCTGAGCTCATCGCACTCTAGGCGCTTTGCGGCGGAATAAATTCGGCCTGGGTTGGTACGAACTCATTGGTGTAAAGTTCCGCCGCCTCCAGCGCCGTGGTGACGCCGCCATAGGCT
>JGI12053J15887_10001542_pt1 | contig 10816 bp, 6 predicted proteins | sample MedBloCAOM1_O3_FD_15887 | JGI IMG/M metagenome (IMG submission 15887) | reverse complement strand
AGGCTCTGGCCGAGACGATGCCCGCGGCGTTGGAGCCCCATATGGAGCTGGTGGCACGGCGCGTGGCGGCCGGCGCGGTGCGCCGCTGCCATGGCGACCTGCACCTGCGCAACATCGTCATGCTGGGCGATGAACCGGTGCCGTTCGACGCCATCGAGTTCTCCGAGCGCATCGCCAATATCGACGTGCTCTACGACCTGTCGTTCGCCCTGATGGACCTTTGCGAGCGCAGGCTCAGGCCGCTGGCCAACCGCCTGCTGAACGAGTGGCTGTGGCGCATCGCCGAGTTGGCCGACGCCCCGCACGAGGAGGCACTCGCCCTGTTGCCGATGTTCCTGTCGCGGCGCGCCTCGATCCGCGCCTTCGTCGATGCCCAGGCGGCGGCGGTGGGCGGCACCGACACGACACGCGCCCGCGACTACCAGAAGGTGGCGCTGTCCTTCCTGCGACCGGCGGCGCCACGGTTGGTGGCGATCGGCGGCCTGTCGGGCAGCGGCAAGACCACGCTGGCGCTGAGGATGGCGCCGGAGATCGGCCGCGCGCCGGGCGCCGTCGTGGTGCGCAGCGACGTCGAGCGCAAGCGGCGGGCAGGGATCGCCCTGGAAGAGCGCATGCCGGCTGGCAGCTACACGCCGCACGCGTCCGCCGCGATCTATGCGGCTTTCCTGGCCCGCGCCGAACGCGTCCTGCGGGCGGGCCACAGCGTCGTGCTCGATGCCGTTTTCGCCCGCGAGGACGAGCGCGCCGATGCCGAAGCGCTGGCGCTCAAGGTCGGCGTCCCATTTGAGGGTATTTGGCTCGATGTCCCGAAGGAGGTGGCGCAGGCGCGGGTGGCGAGCCGCAAGGCCGACGCATCGGACGCCACGCCGGCGGTCGTCGAGCGCCAGTTCGGCTACGACCTGGGACGGATCACGTGGCAGCGGCGTCATGGTCTTGCGGATCGTGGCTCGCCGGCGCCCTCGTGACGGGCGCCGAATTTCCGGTATTTCCGGTATTTGCGGCGGTCGATTTCGGGTCGCCGGGCCTTTCTGTTTTCGAGCAGCAGAACCTCGGCCAATTTCCGCAATTTTCGCAAGCGCTACGCCAATCAGGGCGGGCGTCTCCAGCACGTGCCAGTTTGCACAGGGTAGGTCGGCCGCCGGACATGGCGATGCTCCGCGGTTTGTGGCCGAGCATACATAAGTGTTACTATAGTAAAAGTCAAGTTATACTTTTAGACGGCCAGTCCAGTAAGTGCGTGCCGTGCGGCGCAGAAACTCGAGGCGACGCGCCGGTCGGTGCAGGCAGCCTTATCGTCCGCCTTCGCCGATCAGGATCTCCTCGGAGACTCTGCCGGTCAGCTCTTCTTCCTCGTCCAGCAGGCGCTTCTTGCGCCAGCCGCCATGCAGGTAGATTCCTGCGGTCAGGAGCGTGATGAGGACGTTGGTTACCGGCACAGACCAATAGAGGCCCTCGGCTCCGAGGGACGTGTGCCTGGACAGCACGTAGGCCAGCGGGAATTGCAGCACCCATTGCGACACGATCGTCACCATCATGCTGATCACCATGTTGCCTGAGGCGCGAAATACGCCGGTCAGCGCAAATTGCGCGCCCATGAAGCCCCAGGACAGTGCCATGATCCTCAGGAACTTCGCTCCCTCGGCAATGACCGCGGCGTCCTGCGGCACAAAGAATCCCACGAGCTGAGTCGGGAAGAAAAAGACGAGCAGGCCGAACGCGCTCAGCACACCGAAGCCCATCAGCGCCCCCAAGCGCCCGATGCTGGCGGCGCGCGCGACATTGCCAGCGCCGATGTTCTGCCCGGCGAGCGCCGACACCGCCATCGACAGACCCATCGCCGGAATGATGATGACCTGCAGGATGTTCGAGCCGACGCCGTAGGCCGCGAGCGTTGTCGTGCCGAAGCTGGTGACGAGGAAGGTCATCACCATCAGGCCGAGGGCGCGGGCCGACATCTCGACGGATGCGGGAAATCCGAGGAAGAACGCCCGCTTTACATGCGCGACGTCGGGAATGAAATCCACTGCCCGCACATGGATGCCGTGCATTCCCGCCCGTAACACGACGATGCCGATGATCGCTGCGATGCTCTGTGTGCCAAGCGTAGCCAGCGCCGCGCCCATCACGCCATAGCCGGGCACCGGTCCCCAGCCGAAGATCAGCAGCGGATCGAGGGCAAAGTTCAGGAACACCGTGCCCAGCACGATGTACACCGGCAGGGTCGCGCGACCGATCGAGCGCATGATCGCCTGGAAGACGAAGAACGAGAAATTGAAGATCAGCCCGATGAAGGATACGCGCATGAAGCCAAGCGCGCCGTCATAGACGTCGGGCGCCACGCCCATCAGGCGCAACAGCGCAGGGGCAGCAAAGAAACCCGTCGTGCCGAGCACCAGCGAGGCGGCGATGACCATCAGCAGGGTCTGGCCCGCAACGTGGCCGACCATCTTGTGGTTGCCGGCGCCGACGAACTGCGCGATCAGGGTCGAGCCCGCGATCGACAATCCGGCGCCGATCGCGAACATCAGAAACATCACGGGAAAGGATAGCGACACCGCCGCGACCGCCGCCCCGCCCAGCCTGCCGACCCAGAAGGCGTCGATAATCTGATAAGCCGACTGGAGGATGTTCGCCGCCACGATCGGTACGGCAAGCGTCAGGAGCGAACGGAGGATCGGTCCTTCCAGGAGTCTATTCTTCGGGGATGCCACGCTGTTCGCTTACTCTTTCGACTATTCGATAGCTACCGAGGGAAAAAGGCGACAATTGGCCCCGTAAGACGGCCTCGATGCCCGCGATCTTCATGGCAGCCCCCGGGGCCGCGTATGCGGCTTCGATGGTGCGACGCGCGACTTCTGCGCTAGGTTCGCCGGCACTGTCCAGCACCATCGCGTAACCATCGAGGAAGCGACCCATGACCGATCGGCTGATCCCCAGCGAGACCCCCATCGGCGACGAACTGGCGGTGAGCCGTGCCAAGGCGGGCCAGCCCCCGATCGTGCCGGCGCGTCAGCGCGACCGCGGCGTCGGACCCTTCAAGCGGCTCGTGCTGCGGGGCGCGACGGTGATCGACGGCACCGGCGCGCCGCCGATCGGGCCGACCGATATCGTGGTCGAGAACAACCGCATCACGCTCCTGAAGAAGGTCACGGGCAATCTCGCCAACGCCGCCAACCGGCCGGCCGCCGGCGATCACGAGATCGATTGCCGCGGCAAGTGGGTCACGCCCGGCTTCATCGACTGCCATGCCCATGCCGGCGTCCCCAACCACGCGGCCAACGGCTGGGTGCCGCCCGTCGACTGTGTCTACAAACTCTGGCTGGCGCACGGCGTCACCACCGTGCGCGAGATGGGCTCGATGAACGGCCTGGGCTGGATGCTCGACCAGAAGAAGCGTTCGGCGGAGAACAGCATTGCCGCCCCCCGCCTGCTTGCCTACGCGTACTTCCCGGCGGTCAACGACATGCTGAAGGTGCTCCATACCCCGGACGAGGGGCGGGCCTGGCTGCGCAAGCTCAAGGAACGCGGCGCCGACGGCGTAAAATTCTTCGGCGCGCCGCCCGCCATCATGGAAGCAGCGCTCGACGAATGCGCCAAGCTCGGCCTCCGCTCGGGCTGCCATCACGCCCAGATGTCCGTCACCCGCATGAACGCGCTCACCACGGCGCGCTGGGGGCTCACGAGCGCCGAGCATTACTATGGACTGCCCGAAGCCCTNTTCGAGGANCGCGTGGTCCAGAACTTCCCGCTCGACTACGACTACAACGACGAATATTTCCGCTTCTCGGTCTCCGGACANATGTTCAAGCAGGGNGCGGAGCCCGGCTCGGCGAAATGGAACGAGGTGCTGGAGAAATTCCTCGCGCTCGACTTCACGTTCGTGCCGACCTTCACGATCTACGATGCCAATCGCGACCTGATGCGCGCGCGGCAGGCCGACTGGCACAAGGAGTACACCTGGAAGTCGATGTGGGACTACTTCACGCCGCAGCGCGGCGGACACGGCTCCTACTGGTATCGCTGGTCGACCCAGAACGAGATCGAGTGGAAGGAGAACTATCGCCTCTGGATGGCGTTCATCAACGAGTACAAGAACCGCGGCGGCCGCGTCTGCACCGGCAGCGATTCGGGCTTCATCTATCAGATCTTCGGCTTCGGCTATATTCGCGAGCTGGAGCTCCTGCAGGAGGCCGGCTTCCATCCGCTCGAAGTCATCCGCTCGGCCACGTCGCAGGGCGCTGCCCTGTGCGGCCTGCAGGACGAGCTGGGCACGCTGGAGGTGGGCAAGTACGCCGACCTGCTGGTGCACGACCATAACCCACTGACCGACTTCAAGCTGCTCTACGGGACGGGCGCGATGCGCCTCGACGAGGCGACCAACCGCGTCGAGTGGCATCGCGGCCTCAAATACACGATCAAGGACGGCGTGATCTTCGACACGGCCGAGCTGCTCAGCGACGTCCGCGACCTGGTCAAGGCAAGCTGGGCGGAAGAGGCTCCCGCCCAGGAGGCCGCGCAGTGAACGGATCCACGGTGAACGGGGCCCCGGTGAACGGGGCCGGGGCGCCGGATTTCGTCGTCCTGACGGGATTTCTCGGATCGGGCAAGACCACCTTGCTGCGCGACTTTCTCCGCCTTCCCGATGGCGCCGACACCGCCGTGATCGTGAACGAGGCGGGCGAGATCGGCCTCGACGGCGCGATCCTGCGCGAAAGCGGCGCGGGCACGCCCATCGCCATGCTGTCGAACGGCTGCATCTGTTGCCAGGCGGGCAGCGACCTTGCCCACACCGTCGACGCGCTGCTCGCCGTCGAGCGGCCGGGCGCCGGCGGCCCGCTGCGGCGGATCATCCTGGAGACCAGCGGTCTCTCAAAGCCGGGACCGGTCCTGCGCCAGCTCGCCAGCCTCGCCGAGCATCGCATGCGGGTAACCGTGGTCGCGACCTTCGATGCCACGCGCGGGATGCAGCCTGCTTCGTTCGAGGAAGCGGCCGCGCAATGGGCGGCGGCTCACCGCATCGTCGTCACCAAGGCCGATGCCGTCCCGGACGGCGCCTTGACGCGGGCGCGCGGTGAGGTCGCGGCCCTCAATCCGCTGGCGGAGATCGTCGCGACGACGTCGCGCGACGAGGCGGTCGCGGCCGCCTTCGCACCCCTGGCGGGGATCGCTGCGATGCCCGCCCTGCCGCGCAGCGCCGCGACGGCCGCGCATCCGCGCATCGCCGTGCGTCTTGCGCGGCCGGCCGGCATCCTGGGCTATGACGCTCTTGCGGCGTGGCTCGACAATCTCGCCGGTGCACTCGGCGACCGATTGCTGCGGCTGAAGGGCCTGGTCCGCGTGGCAGAGAGCGAGCGCCCGGTCCTGGTGCAAAGCGTCGGCACCTCGTTCTCGACTCCGCGCCCGTTTGGTTCGCCAGACTCCGACATGCCGCTCTTTCTCGTTGTCATTGCCCGCGACCTCGAGGACGCCGAACTCGACGCGGTCCAGCCGGTGGGCCTCTTCGCGTTCTCTTCCTGGACGGAACCCCTGACTGTTGCCCGTGCGGGGTCGCTTCAATCCGCCGTGGTGGAATGGATGTGATGCCGCGTGATCATGGGTGAGACAGTCTGTCTATCCTCGGCGCAGCGAGGCGACGCGCGAGACGAGGCAACGCAGGGCGAACATCCCCGTGCGGCCATGATACGAAAGGTATAGGAACTCGACCATGAACGCGCTGTTGGACCGCATCACTATCGACCCCAGAGTTTGCGGCGGAAAGCCGACCGACCGCGCTGCGTGAAGTTCAAGCTCGACGAGAGCATCGGCCGTCGTGGCCTGGAAGTGCTCAAAGCGGCCGGTCGATGGACGGCAGCGTGAGTCAATCCCACACGTAGACGAGCTTCTCGTGCGCTTCCACAAGACCGAGGCGCTGCAGGTTGGCCATGGAATGCGCCATACCTCGGTTGAGAAACTTCGCCGGCCGGTGCATCTTCGCCCCATGAATTGCAGGACCCTGTTCGGCATCGTCGCGCTTTCCGCGCTGGCGGCCTGCCAGTCACCGGGCGGGCTTGCCCAGAAAGCGCCGGCATGGACCGCCGCCTACCACGTGCCCTATGACGCGATGGCGAACTGCCTTGTCGAGCGGGAGCGGTCTCCGCTGGTCACCGTGACTCCGTCGATCTATCCGGGGGAACGTCGCGCGACGGTGGCCGTCACCGCCCCGACAGGCTCGGCTCTGGGGGTATATGACATCCGCCAGATTTCCGGCGGCGACACGGAAGTGGCCTATCGAAGCATCTACGGCGGGCCCGGCAGCGGCGCGGGAGGCGACGCCCTCGAGAAAGCCACTCGCTGCGGCAATCCTGTCTAGGGCGTCTTCCGTTCCAGTCGGAATACGCTGTCAGGCCCGCTTCTTGGCCGCCGCGCTGCGCGGCAACATGCGGGCGAGGTACTGGCCGGTGTAGCTTTCGGCCACCTTCACGATTTCCTCGGGCGGACCTTCGGCGATCAGCCGGCCGCCGCCGGAGCCGCCGTCGGGGCCGAGATCGAGCACCCAGTCGGCGGTCTTGATGACCTCGAGATTGTGCTCGATCACGATCACGGTGTTGCCGCTCTCGACCAGGCGATGCAGCACTTCCAGGAGCTTGCGCACATCCTCGAAATGCAGGCCGGTGGTCGGTTCGTCGAGAATGTAGACCGTGCGGCCGGTGGCGCGGCGTGAAAGCTCCTTGGCAAGCTTCACCCTTTGCGCCTCGCCGCCCGACAAGGTCGTCGCCTGCTGGCCGATGTGGATGTAGCCCAGGCCAACCTGTTGCAGCGTCAGCATCTTGTCGCGGATGACCGGCACCGCCTTGAAGAACTCGACGCCTTCGTCGACCGTCATTTCCAGCACGTCGGCGATCGACTTGCCGCGGAAGTGGATCTCCAGCGTCTCGCGATTGTAGCGCTTGCCCTTGCAGACGTCGCATTGGACGTAGACGTCGGGCAGGAAGTGCATCTCGATCTTGATGACGCCGTCGCCCTGGCAGGCCTCGCAGCGGCCGCCCTTGACGTTGAACGAGAATCGGCCGGGCTTGTAGCCGCGTTCGGTCGATTCGGGGAGCTGCGAGAACCAGTCGCGGATCGGCGAGAAGGCGCCGGTATACGTCGCCGGGTTGGAGCGCGGCGTGCGGCCGATCGGCGACTGGTCGATATCGACGATCTTGTCGAGATGGCCGACACCATCGAGCCCGCTATGCACGCCGGGATGCTCGCGCGCGCCGTTCAACCGCCGCGCCAGCGCCTTGTAGAGCGTCTCGATGATCAGCGTACTCTTGCCGCTGCCCGATACGCCGGTGACGCAGGTGAAGGTGCCGAGCGGGATGCTAGCCGTGACGTTCTGCAGGTTGTTCTCGCGCACGCCCTTGATCGTCAGCCAGCGGCCGCCTTTGGCGGGCGGCTCGCGGCGGACCTTGGGGATGGGGACTTGCCGGAAGCCCGACAGGTACTGACCGGTGAGGCTGGCGCTGTTGCGCATCACCTCCTCGGGGGTGCCTTGGGCGACGACGTTGCCGCCATGCGCGCCGGCGCCCGGCCCCATGTCGACCAGATAGTCGGCCGAGCGGATCGCGTCCTCGTCATGCTCGACCACCAGCACGGTGTTGCCGAGGTCGCGCAGCCGCGTCAGCGTCTTCAGCAGCCGTTCGTTGTCGCGCTGGTGCAGGCCGATCGACGGTTCGTCCAGCACATAGAGCACGCCGGTCAGGCCGGAGCCGATCTGGGAGGCGAGGCGGATGCGCTGGCTCTCGCCGCCCGACAGCGTGCCCGAGGTGCGGTTGAGCGTCAGGTAGGAGAGGCCGACATTGTCGAGGAAGCCCAGCCGCTCGTTGATCTCCTTCAGGATGCGGGCGGCGATCTCGCGCTGCTTGGGCGTGAGCTTCGGCGCCAGCTCGAGGAACCACTTCACCGCGTCGCCGATCGAGAACTCGGTCGTCTGGCTGATGTTGAGGCCGGCGATCTTGACGGCCAGCGCCTCGGGCTTGAGACGGGCGCCGTTGCAGGTCTCGCACTTGCTCTCGCGCTGGAAGCGCTCCAGCTCCTCGCGCACCCAGGAGGAATCGGTCTCCTTCCAGCGGCGGTCGAGATTGGGGATCACGCCTTCGAACGGCTTGGTGGTCTGGTACTGGCGGATGCCGTCGTCGTAGCGCATGGCGATCGATTCGCCGCCGCTGCCGTGCAGGATCGTNTCGCGCACCTTCTTNGGCAGGTCGCGCCANGGCACCGACATCTTGACCTTGAAGTGCTTGGCGATGCTCTCCAGCGTCTGCATGTAATACTGGCCCGACGAATCGGACCACGGCGCGATCGCNCCCTCGGCNAGCGACAGCCGGTCGTCCGGCACCACCATCTCCGGATCGAAGAACATNTTTACGCCCAGCCCGTCACAGGCCGGGCAGGCGCCTTGCGGCGCGTTGAAGGAGAACAGCCGGGGCTCGATCTCCTCGATGCTGAAGCCCGAAACCGGACAGGCGAAGCGCGCCGAGAACACCGTGCGCTCGCCGGTATCGGCGTTCTCCGCCACGGCCAGGCCTTCGGCGAGATTGAGGGCGGTCTCGATCGAATCGGCCAGGCGATTGCCGAGATCGGGCCGCACGACGATGCGGTCCACCACCACGTCGATGTCGTGCTTGTATTTCTTGTCGAGCGCCGGCGCCTCGGCGATCTCGTGGATCTTGCCGTCGATCTTGACGCGCTGGAACCCCTTCTTCTGCAGTTCCTGAAGTTCCTTGCGGTACTCGCCCTTGCGGCCGCGCGCGATGGGCGCCATCAGGTAGAGCCGCGTGCCTTCGGCCATCGTCTTGATGCGATCGACCATCTGCGACACGGTCTGGCTCTCGATCGGCAGGCCGGTGGCCGGCGAGTAGGGCACGCCGACCCGGGCGAACAGCAGACGCAGGTAGTCGTAGACTTCGGTGACCGTGCCGACCGTCGAGCGTGGGTTGCGCGACGTCGTCTTCTGCTCGATCGAGATGGCGGGCGAGAGGCCCTCGATCGAATCGACGTCGGGCTTCTGCATCAGCTCGAGGAACTGGCGGGCGTAGGCCGACAGGCTCTCGACGTAGCGGCGCTGGCCCTCGGCGTAGACCGTGTCGAAGGCGAGCGAGGACTTGCCCGAACCGGACAGGCCGGTGATCACCACCAGCCGGTCGCGCGGCAGGTCGAGGTCGACGTTCTTCAGATTGTGTTCGCGGGCGCCACGGATGGAGATGAAGCGATGCGGCTCGGCGACGGTGGAGCGGTTTTTTGCCATTGGACCGAGAGAATAGGCGATGGGCGGGACCGCCGCATATGGCGATTAACCCCCAGCCCCGCCAGTCCCGGCGTCAGGCTGTCGCTGCCTGCAATGCCTGCATTCGGGCGGTCGGCCGGTCGTTCATCAGGAGCTGCATCGTGCCGGCGACCAGCCCGACGAACACCCCGATCTTCCAGGCGAGGTCGTAGGAGCCCATCAGATCAAAGAGATAGCCGCCGCCCCAGGCGCCCAGGAAAGACCCGGCCTGATGGCTCAGGAAGGCGATGCCGGTCAGGGTCGAGAGGAAGCGCAGGCCGAAGAGCTGGACGACCAGCCCGTTGACCAGCGGGATGACGCCCAGCCAGAGCGTGCCCATGGCGGCGCCGAACAGCACCACCGACAGGGGCGTCGGCGGGGACATGAAGAAGAGCGCCAGGAAGAGCGAGCGCAGCAGGTAGATCCCGCCCAGCAGCAGGCGCTTGGGATAGCGGTCGCCCAGCCAGCCGAACAGCCAGGAACTCACGACGTTGAAGCCGCCGATCAGCATCAGCACGATGGCGCTGTAGCTCGCGTCCATGCCGCACTGGGCGAGGTAGGTCGGCAGGTGGGTGGTGAGGAAGACGAGCTGCAGGCCGCAGACGAAGAAGGCCATGGCCATCACGACGTAGCCGGGATGGCGGCGCGCCTCGTCGAGGGCGCCCCGCAGGGTGAGCTCGCGGTCGGTCGGTCGGCCGTTGGGCAGCTTGTCGGCGCGGCTGCCGATCCAGGCGGCCGGCAGCATGGCGATCGCCAGAATGGCAAAAGCCCAGACGGCGGTGCGCCAGCTGTCGTGGTTGAGCAGGTAGGCGGCGATCGGCGCGGTCAGCATGGTGCCGACCGAGCCTGCCGCGGAGACGATGCCGAAGGCGAGCGTCCGGCGGGTCGGCTGGACGACGCGGGCGGCGATGTTGGCGGTGATGCCCGAGGTCGTGCAGGCCAGCGCCATGCCGATCAGCACGCCGGCGCCGATCACGATCGGCAGGGCGCCCTGGGCCGTCGCCGTGAGCCAAAGGCCGGCGATGAACAGGACGCTGCCGCCGAGCGCCACCCAGCGCGTGCCGTGCCGGTCGGCCAGGATGCCGGCGAAGGGCTGGCTCAGTCCCCAGGCGACCTGCTGCACGGAGATGGCGAGCGCGAAGTCGGAGACGGCGATTCCCAGCTCCTTGGAGGCCGGCGCCTGGAACAGGCCGAGATTCTGCCGGATGCCCATGGCCAGGGTCATCATCAGGGCGGCTCCACCCAGCATGGCGTAGGCCTGGCCGCGCGAGACCTCGGCAACGTGAAAGGATTTGCTCATGGCCGGTGAGGATAGGGGAAGGCTTTCCAGCCGAGCCAATGAATTGTCGGAGGGCCAGCATGAGCCCAGCTCACGCGATCCTGGCGTCACAACCCAAAATTGGTGGCTGCCCACAGGCGGTCGGCGCTAGTTTGCCCGCCGTGAGGTAGGTGCCGCGTCCCGCGGCACCGGGAAAGCGAAGGAGGCCCCCATGGCGGGCAGCGTCAACAAAGTCATCCTGGTCGGCAATC
>JGI12053J15887_10001541_pt1 | contig 10817 bp, 8 predicted proteins | sample MedBloCAOM1_O3_FD_15887 | JGI IMG/M metagenome (IMG submission 15887) | reverse complement strand
TCTCGATGCGACCCGCCACGGCTTCGACGCGCGAACCCAGCAGGTCTTCGAACTGCGCCACGCGGACATCGATATCGGCGGCAACCGCGCCAACCCGGGTTTCGATGCCCTGATGGATTTCCTGGAACCGCGCCGTGATGGTGTCGGTCAGGTGGGTGCTGCGGCCATCGATGGTCTGGGTAACATTGGAGATGCGCTGGTCGATCGCTTCGATCGCCTGGATAGTACCTGATGTCAGCGAAGTGGTGAGATGGGTGATGCGTGAGTCGATCGATTGGATCGCCTGGGCGGTCCCGTCGGTCAGCGAGGAGGTGAAGAGGGTCAGACGCGAGTCGATCGATTGGATCGACTGCGCGGCGCCGTCGGTCAGCGACGACGCCAGCGTGCCGAGACGGTTGTCGATGGTTTCGGTTACCGACTTCGCCCGTGTATCGAAGGTCTGTTCGAGCGATCTGAGACGGCCATCGACGGACTCGTCGAAGGATTTGATCTTGCTGTCGAGCGAGCTATCGAGATGGGCCACGCGGGTTCCGAGCGTGGTCTCGAATTGCAGCAGGCGCTGGTCCAGCGAAGCGGTGATTTCGCCGCCATTCGAAGTCAGGCGGGTGTCGAACGTGTCGACATAGGTTTTCAGGGTTTCCGCGATATCCTGGGTGCGCTGGCCCATGCGATCGACGATCTCGCCGCCGAAGGTTTTGACGGTGCGATCGAATTCCGAGATGTGGCGGGTAATGAGAGCACCGAGCGTGCCGCTGTCGCGCGCGAATTTCTCNGCGAGTTCGCTGCCCTGGTTCTTCACCAGCTCATCGAAGGTGCTCATCTGCAGGCTGAGCGAATCGTGGGCGGTTTCGGTCTGGCTGACGACCTTCGCCACCAGCGAGTTGACCGTCACGTCAAGCGCATCGCTGGCCTTGTCGCCGGAGGTGAGGATCTGGGTCGCGAGGCGATTGCCCGCTTCATCGATCTTGCTGACCAGATCGCCGCTGCGCAGTTCAAGCTCGAGCAGCAGGGAGTCGCCGGAATTCTTCAGCGAGTCGTGAACCTGTTCGGTCCGGTCGGAAATTCCATCGACGATGGTGGAAGAGCGTTGCTCGAATTCGCTGGTGATGCGGTCGATGCGCTCGTTCAGCATCTCGTGGACGCGGTCGGCCAGATCGACGAACTCGTCGTGCACGTGGCCGGTCTTGAAGTTGAGGCTGGTGGTAAGGCGTTCGCTGGCATCGAGCACGGCGCGCGTGGTCTCGGCGCTGGCTTCCTCGAGACGGTCGAGCAGGTCGCCGCCGCGCTCGCCGAGCGCGAGGATCATGTTGTCGCCGGCGTTGCTCAGCGCACTGGTGATGTGGGCGCCGCGTTCTTCCAGCGCGCCGGTGATGCTCTTTGCGACTTCATCGACCCGCGATGCGATCGCGTCTGAGATCAGCGCGATATCGTGGCGGAGGTCGATTTGCACGCCGGAGATGGCGCTGCGCACCTGTTCGGCCTGTCCGACAAGGTTGTCGCGCTGATGGGCGATGTCCTGCAGCAAAGCGCGGATTCGTACCTCGTTGTCGCTGTAAGCGCGCTCGAGTGCGGCGACTTCGTTGGCAACCAGGGTTTCGAGTTCGCCGGCGCGGGCAATGGCGCGTTCGACACCGTCACCCATGGCCGCGACTTCGCGGCGGATCGCCTGACCGACTGTTACCATCGAGTCGCTTGCCGCGCCCTCAGGCTCCGAAAAGCGGATCGCAACCTGCGCCATCGACTGCGCGATCATGCGCAATTCCTGGCCGCGCCACGAAAGGCTCGCCAGGAAATAGAACAGCAATACAGGTGCGAAGAACAATGCCGCCAGACCGGCCAGCACCAATGTGCCGCCGCTGCCCTGGCCAATGGCCGCCTGCAACGAGGGGAGAAAGCTGAAAGTCAGAAGCGCGGCGCCGAGAATCCAGACCCCGGCAAAAATCGTTGCGAGCGTATAAACGTTGCGGGCGGGCCGGCCTTTCTGAATGGCCTGCAAAATCTGCCCGATGGTTTCGCGATCGTCGTTGGCGGCGCGGCGGATCGGGCGCGGCTCCTCGATGGGTTCAAAGATCGGCCGATCGGCGCTCGGCCGGGTTTCGAACGCGCTCTCGTCGTAAGCCGATGTCGAAGACGGGTTTGTCGGCGTCACGTCGCTGCGGACTGAACTCCGCGCGTCGTCGGCCGCGTTCACGTCGCTGATGTTCAAGGCTTCCTGAATAGCAGAAAGCGCGACTTCGGTAGGGTCTTTGACCTTCTTGGGATTGTTCGCCATGTTCAGTCTGAGCCCTCGTTTTACGTTTACGCATCGCGGAGAGTGCTGCGAGAACGCCCCCTCGCAAGCTCGATGCCTGTGTATCGCCCCACACTGGTCGCGAAAGCGCCGCCGTCGGTCGGCTTGTCCGCTGCCATCGGGAAACATCCTATTGGCTAGGCGATGCGAAAGAAATGGCCGCGATTAATACAATCTTAATCATCGTTAATAGCACTGCGCCGTAACGCCTTGCGGTTCCTCGGAATTTTCGTTCCGGGCCGCCACCTGGGGCAACTTTTTGCCCAAAACAAGGCGAACTTACGGCAGATACGCAAAACGTGCCGTTAACCATTTCCATGATTGGCTGACCAAAACTTCGCGGCCGAATCGCCGGGCCGGGGAGATTTGGGGTACGCCATGCCGCTTCATCTGGAACGGATTGACTGGATGCCATCGCCGCCGCTCGTTCCCGATGACGGTCCGATCGATATCGAACATCTCCAGCGCATGACGCTTGGCGACGCCAGCCTCGAGCGCGAGGTGCTGGCGATGTTTTCGGCCCAGGCGGTCAGCCTGATCGGCACGCTTGCCACCTTGCCCGCTGACGCAGGTGCGCTGGCGCATACGCTGAAAGGCTCGGCACGCGCGATTGGCGCATTCGCAGTTGCCGACGCCGCCGGACATCTCGAAGCCGCACTCCAGAATGGCGACGATTCGACCCAGTCGCTCGCCGAACTCAGCGATGCTGTGGCGCAGGCGCGCACGGCGATCGACGCGATCCTGCGCCGGTCCTGATCTCGACCGTCAAACAGCCGCAAAACAGCACCGCAGGTTTTCGCCCCGACCGCTGGTGCCCCGGTTCTAACGTCGCACTCCGGCTCGGCTGGCTCTTTGCGAACGTTAGAACCGGAGGGGCACCAGCAAATCTTAGATTCTAGTGCGGTTGCGACTTCACATTCGCATGGAGCACTCGCTGATACGCTGATGCGAATGTCAAATCCCCCGCACTAGCGCGGAGCGGATCGACCCGTTATAGGACTGCCCGGACCCCCTCATCCGGTAGCACGAGCGCACATGGCCAAAATTCACTTTGTCGACCATACCGGCGAAACCCGCATTATCGACGTCGAGAACGGCGCGACCGTGATGGAAGCCGCGATCCGCAATGCCGTTCCCGGCATCGAAGCCGAATGCGGCGGGGCCTGCGCCTGTGCGACGTGCCATGTCTATGTCGATGAGGCCTGGCGCGGTAAGGTTGGCGCTCCGTCCCCGATGGAAGAGGACATGCTGGATTTCGGCTTCGATGTCCGGCCGAATTCGCGGCTGTCATGCCAGATCAAGGTGACCGACGAACTCGACGGTCTCGTGGTGTCGACGCCGGAGCGGCAGGCTAGGCGACGCCTGTATTATGCGCCTTCCACTCCGCGGCGCAGCCAGCGCTGGAAATTCGCGATGATCTCTGTGGTGAGCGGCGTCGGCTTGCGCGTGCTCTCGTCGATCAGCACCGTCACCGATTGCGCCGAAGCCACGCATCGGCCTTCCGAAAACACCACCTGATCGAACGTCACGGATGTTCGCCCGAATTTCGCGACACCGAGCCCCATTTCAATGGTGCCGGGCCAGCGAAGTTCGGCACGAAAATGGATGTCGAGGCGCACCAGCATCCAGCCGAGCCCCGGCGGCATCAGCCCGAAACTGCGGTCCTTGACGAGCGTCACGCGGCCGGTTTCGAAATAGGTCGCATAGACCGCGTTGTTGACGTGCTGATTGGGGTCGAGATCGGCAAAGCGCACATTGTCGGTCAGCCGGTAAGGAAAATCTTCCAGGCGAGGCGTGGAATCGAGGCGGGCTGGTGCGTTCACGGGGAGATCTCCGAAAGTTTCCTGCCCTTACAGCCCAGTTGTCGAACTGCGGCAAGGGGTTGCCGCGATCACAGGGGCCATATTTTGGCTTTCCTCTCTGCGCCACCTTGGCTAGACAGGCCCAGCCTGCCGGCAGGTTCAACCGAAAAGAAGCGATATGAGCGAAGCGATCAAAACCGATGTGCTGATTATTGGCGCGGGCCCCTGCGGACTGTTTGCCGTTTTCGAACTGGGCCTGCTCGATATGAAGGCGCATGTTATCGACATTCTCGACAAGATCGGCGGCCAGTGTGCCGAGCTCTATCCGGAAAAGCCGATTTACGACATTCCGGGCATCCCCTTCGTCACCGGCCAGGGCCTGACCGACGCGCTGATGGCGCAGGTTAAGCCGTTCAATCCGACCTTCCATCTCAACGAAATGGTGGAGAAGATCGAGAAGATCGGCGATCCCGGCTTTCGCGTCACGACCGATGCCGGCCAGGTTTTCGAGTGCAAGGTGGTTGTGATCTCCGCCGGCGGCGGATCATTCCAGCCGAAACGCCCGCCGGTGCCGGGGATCGAGGCCTATGAGGGCACCTCGGTGTTTTACTCCGTGCGCAAGATGGAGCAATTCCGTGACAAGGACTTGCTGATTATTGGCGGCGGCGACTCCGCGCTGGACTGGACGCTCAATCTGCATCCGATTGCCAAGCGCGTCACGCTGTTACACCGGCGCGACGATTTCCGCGCAGCACCTCACAGCGTCGAACAGATGCGCGCGCTGGTCGCTGCCGGAAAGATGGATCTGAAGATCGGTCAGGTCACCGGACTTGAAGGCGAGGGCGGCATGCTCACGGGCGCCACGGTCAAAGGCAACGACAATGCCGTCTCAAGGGTCGCTTTCGATACCATGTTGCCGTTCTTCGGCCTGACCATGAAGTTGGGGCCGGTCGCGAACTGGGGCATAACGCTTGAGAACAGTCTGGTGCCGGTCGAGACCTCGGCTTTCGAAACCAGCGTGCCCGGAATTTTTGCGATCGGCGATATCAACACCTATCCCGGCAAGCTGAAGCTGATCTTGTGCGGCTTCCACGAGGGCGCGTTGATGGCACAGAAGGCGTACCATTATGTCTATCCGGACAAACGGCTGGTGTTCCAGTACACGACGTCGTCGTCGAGCCTGCAGAAGAAGCTCGGGGTCAACTGATCCCAACCGGTAATGCGGCTTAAGAACGCTTCCCGCGAATTCGCAGCGGAATTTTTTCTTGCGTCGCATTCACGGCGGCCTGCGACCGCTCTGGCGACCCCCGGTATGCGGGCTGTGGCGCTGGAACCATCCGCGAAATGGCCTTAGTCTGGGCCCATTGTTTTTTATGGATGGTCAGGTGGTGACGATGCGGACTGCGATATCCAGACTTCGACTGGCGCTGCCGTTCATCGTCGGTCTCGTGCTGTTGCCCTCCAATATGTCTTGGGGACAGGCCGCAGAGCCGTCGGCCGCGGGGCTGTGGCAGAAGATCGAGGACGGCAAGCCCGTGATCTGGGTTCTGGTGATCGATCACGACGGCATCTTCGAAGGCGTGATCGCCAAGACGTTCCCGGCGCCCGGCGAAGCTCCCAATATGATTTGCGCGAAATGCACCGACGACCGCAAGAACGCCCCGGTGCTTGGAATTTCCTTTATCAGGGATATGAGGCGCGACGGACTGAAGTATGAGGACGGCAACGTTCTCGATCCGCGCGACGGCAAGGTTTATAAAGCCAAGATGAGCGTCAGCCCGGACGGCCAGACGCTCACGATGCGCGGCTATTGGGGGATTTCGCTGCTCGGCAAAGATGAGACCTGGTTCCGATTGCCGGATACGTCGATGGCCTCGCTCGATCCAGTTATCGTGGCGAAATACCTGCCGGCGCAGGCCGCGGCGAGCAAGCCCCCGGTCGCGGTGGTTAAGCAGCCGCCCGTTGCTGCAAAGAAGAGCAATCCACCGGTCGGCGCGCCTGCGCGCTGACGCGGAGCAGCTGCGCAGCTTGTGTCAGCGTGCCCCCGGCGCAATTACGATGGATGCCGCCGGTTCCCGAATTACCTCAGGCACAGCCGTATCAAGCTGGAGCACCGAAGCCACCGCAGGCAAGGCTGCGTCCGCCATCGCGGCATGGCCTTCGGCGCTAGGGTGCACCGCGCCGCCATAAACCGCGGAGAGAATTCCCCAGGTCGCGTCATGAATATCGGCCGGCTGGCTGGAAGACGGCAATCCTTGCGGATAGGTCATCGCCGCGAAGTAACTGTCATTGGCATCGCGAATCCAGCGCGCCCGCGGCAGATAGGCGCGATATTCCCCGGCGCTGCGGCCACACAGCATCGGCTGGTTGGATGCGGTGACGATGTCGGGATCGAAGCTTTCGCCCTTGGGTGAAAAACACTGCCGATCGAATTCCGGATCGCTCGAGGCGCGCGCGCAAAATCCGTGATCTGCGAATGCCGCCTGATGGGCATCGACGAAGGTCATGCGATCAGCGGCCGGATCGCGGCACAATATGCCCGACTGGCACAAGGCGAGTGCCTTCAACTGGGGAAGGAATTCGTTTTGCACATAGCTCGAGACGTTGGCCAGCCGTTGCGGTTGCGCGTTGAACGAGGGATGAATATCGAAGCCGGCGCGCCCGCCGGGGCAGGGTGCGCCGCCTGCGAGCGTCGGGTTGGCGTAGGATACATAAACAACGCGCGACATGTCGCCGACCAGCGGCTTCAGCGCCTCTCTCAGCTTGCCGAAGCTTTGCGGCAGGTCTCGTGCCAACGCCGCGCGTGAATCGTCTACCGATCCCATGACGCCGCTGCGCCTGAACAGCACGCGCTCGGTGGGGGTGTCCACGATCACATCCGCGACCAGCCCGGAAAAATTGATGTCATTGGCGCCGATCGACAGCAGCACGAGATCGAGCTTGCGCTCGGGCTGACGGCGCTTCGCAGCGGTAACGGCTTCGCGCAATTCGGCCAGTTGGGCGTTGACCGTGCCCTGGCAGGAGCTCGCGGATTTCGTCGGCGGGCATTCCCGCGCCCGCTGTCCGCCGAACAGCCCATCGGGGATGGTGGCGCCGGTGCATGCGAGCGGCAGATAGGTCACGGCGATGTGCGGATATTGCACGGCAAGCGCCAGCGCGGTGCGGGTCTGGTAGCTGTACAACGAGCGATGGCAGGCGGAATTGAGCCACAACGCGCTTTGGCGCTGCCAGACCTGCAGTGAATCCGGCGCTTCGCACGCCCGTCCGCCTTTATAGCCGGCGCGGCTCGGACGGTAATATTGGGCATTCGCTGTACCCAGATAATAGCGGAAGCAAAAACCCTCGTCCGACAATGCGACCGGCCGGTCCGGATTGCCTTCACCGGATGCGATGCTGTCGCCGAGGCCGGCGATGAAAAAATCACGCACCATGATCTCGGTAGAGACGCGCTGCGGCGCCTCGGACCCGCTGGACACCTCCACGGTAGCAATCGTGGGGCGGCCATAACGCACCCGCAGATTGACCGGTTCGGCGCAATCGAAGGTGGATTGCTGCGGACCTTCGCCGTCGTCGAACGACCAGGCGCAGGTAGCGCCAACCGGAATAGGGCCGGTCAGCCGAACGATCACCGGATGATCCACCGGTGTCAGGTAGCTTTCCTTGACGTTATCGCGGGTGCAGGGCTCGCTGACGCGGCCTGCGAGGTCGATACAGAGCCGGCTCACCGTATTGCGCGCCCAGCCGCGGCCGTCGCTCTGCAGTTCCAGCGCCTGCTCCGATGCGAGTATGCTGCGGCCTCGCGAGCTGTCGGTATGGAGCAAGAAATCCCGCTCTTCGCGGAACAGCCGGAAGCGGTTGCGGACCTCCCACGAAATCTGCAGCGGGGCATCCGGCGCGCTCTGCGCTGCCGCCGGCGCGCCCTGCGCTGCCACCCACTGCGCAGGGAGTGCCGCCAGCGCTGCCACGAGCGGCGCGCATGCGATCATCAAACGAAGGTGAATTCGGACCATGGCGCGTTTGACGTTACGGATGGGGCGGAAATAAGAGAGAGGACCCAAAACCGAAAGAGCCCTGACGGAGCAGCCTATATTGTAGTGGCGCATGATCTTGACGCCAAACCGCTCGCCCCCACCGGTCATCTAGCGCGAAGACGCGCGGAGCCTGTCAGCAGGCCGCGCTTTGCGCGGACCCGTTGGCACTTCTGCCGAGGGCATGCCTTGGCGGATCATGCGCTAGCCCCGCGCCTGCCGGCGTTTCACCGGCTGCGACTGCCGGCCCTTGAGCGGCTGCGGCACCGCGGCCGGGGCCGGGAAAGTCTCGTTCAGCCTGCGGCGCTCCTGCCATGGCAGCACCACGTTGAGCCAAAGCTCGCGCGCTCCCAGGATGCTGATCGCAATTGCGAAGGGGATCACGAAATAAAGAATGCGAAACACCACCAGCGTGGCCAGCAATTGTTCCCGGCCGAATTGGGGCAGCGCGACCAGCATCGCGGCGTCGAACACGCCGATCGAGCCTGGAGCATGGCTGGCGAAGCCGAGCAGGGTCGCCAGAATGAACACTACCGCCAGCGAAATAAAATCGATGCCCGGCTGCGCCGGCATCAGGAGATACATCGCCATCGCGCAGAATCCGAGATCGACCACGCCGATCAGGATTTGCAGCAGCGTCAGCCGCGCCGAAGGCAACACCACTTTCCAGCCGTTCTGCCCGAGCTCGCGCCGATTTTCGCCGAGCGTGAGCCAGACCAGGTAGGCGACGATGGCGGCGATGCCGCCGAGTGCGATCAGCCGGTTGATGGCGGACGGCAATTGGTCCATTGCGGACGCCGCCCACGGGTGCCAGGCCATTCCGATGCCGAGCACGAAGGTGTTGCCGAGCCAGAATGTCAGGCCGGAGAGGAAACAGATCTTGGCGACGTCGATCGCGCTCAGGCCATAGTCGGAATAGATCCGGAAGCGGATCGCGCCCCCGGTGAAAACGGTGGCGCCAATGTTGTGGCCGATCGTGTAGCTGGTGAAACTCGCCAGCGCCGCGATGCGGTAGGGCACGTGTTTCTTGCCGATGGTCCGCAGCGCAAAGAAATCATAGAAAGTCAGCGTACAGAACGCGCCGACCACGCACAACGCGGCGAGCGCGATGCGGCCCGGCGGGATTTCCGTCAGCGCAGTAAGGATCACGCCGGCATCGACGCCCCTGAGGGTACGCACCAGCGTCGTGAGCGCGAACGCGATGATGAGGAGGCTCGCCGCGATCCCCAGCCGTTTCCAGCCGATGTATTTCTTGAAGCCGCGCCCGAGCGTGGTCAGCAGTCCGTGCATTCATCCTCCCGGCAGGGCGGCAACAAGTTGGAAGCCCAATAATAAAGCGATTGACGGCAAGCGGCGGCCAATCGCTCCAGATACGACGACCCATAAGGCAAAAACGGGTCGTTGTGCAGTCCTTGACAACGCTGGCTGCAGCCTGTGATCGGCGCTGCTGTCATATGCCTTACATATGTCCTGATGCAGGAGATTCGAGTCTTGGCGCTGGCGATCCCAACTCCAGCATCTCTTGCCATGTTCCGATGTTCCATCACGAGGTTTTCGCCGCGGGGAGGAACAACCTCGCGATCAGCTGGTTGGCATTGGTATCCGCAACCGAACATATCGGCATGCCCGCCGCGAACGGGCCGCGCCGTCGTGTTCCCGAAACAAAAAAGGATCCAAGGAATGGGACTCTTTACCAAAGACATCAAGACCATGAACGACCTGTTCCTGCATCAGCTGCAGGATATCTATTATGCCGAAAAGCAGCTGGTGAAGGCGCTTCCGAAAATGGCCGAGAAGGCGACGGACAAGCAGCTCAAGCAGGGCTTTCTGACCCATCTCGATGAAACCAAGACCCACGTCCAACGCCTCGAACAGGTGTTCCAGATGCTTGGCGCCCAGGTGACGGCGGTCAACTGCCCGGCGATCGACGGCATCATCAAGGAAGCGGACGAGGTCACCGGCGAGGTCGCGGACAAGGCGGTGCTGGATGCGGCACTGATCAACGCCGCGCAAGCCGCCGAGCATTACGAGATCGCGCGCTACGGCAGCCTGGTCGCGTGGGCGAAGCAGCTCGGCCGCAACGACGTTGCCAGTATCTTGCAGAAGACGCTCGATGAGGAAAAGGCAACGGACAAGAAGCTGACCGCACTGGCCGAGAGCAAGGTCAACCTTCGCGCCGCGAGCTGACCTCGCGCGAGCGATAATTGAGGCAAAACGTCGCGCGGAAAGCCGCCGTGCGGCGTTTTGCGTTTACCCCCATCGGCACATTTTGCAGGCATACTTCGATCTCTGGCGAAGTGTATGCCCTGAAACGCAAACATTTGTCCCATATTGGTTCCTCGAATCGAGGTGAACCATGCGAAGTGCAGCAGCATCGGGAGTCACCGAGAGCGGCAATGATTCTCGTCGATGCATGGGCCCGGCACGGTTCCTCGCGCGATCGAACGCTACGCCTTGCGCAACGCAAAGTGCGCGCCGCAGAACGCCATCACGGCGCCGAGGCACAGCGCCGCGAGACCCGCAAGCACGCCTGATATGCTCGGGATCGGACTGGGCGCGGATGCCGCCTGGCCCGCGGCCGCCAGCACGAGCACGCCGACCGCGACCAGGAACTGGCGCATGCGTTGCGGAATTTGCCCCGAGACTGCGCTGTCCATCAGCGTCGCAGTGAAATAGCCCCCGGAGAAACCGACGGTC
>JGI12053J15887_10001540_pt1 | contig 10820 bp, 13 predicted proteins | sample MedBloCAOM1_O3_FD_15887 | JGI IMG/M metagenome (IMG submission 15887) | reverse complement strand
GCCAAATCCGAACCAGCCGCCGCCGCTGGATGATGAGCAGGAGCAAGCCGATATACGAGCACTCGATGCGAAACTCTCAAGCTCGGGCAATATCTGGGACGCGGTGGCGCTGTACAACGCCCGCAAATCCAGCCGGCGCTAGCGGCACGTTTTATCAGGCCTGATCGGCAACCGAAGCAATCCAGCAACCAATGCACCTCTCTGGATGCTTCGCTGCGCAATGACGGTTCGGCCAGACTTTCAAGAAACACAAATACAAAATGCCAAAATCGCTCACAGAAATCCGCTCGCTAGCGCGAAGCCATACCAGAACTGCGCTTAATGTCCTGGTCGGCGTCATGCGAAGCAAAGACGCGACCGCCACCGCGCGGGTTTCCGCCGCCAACGCGATTCTGGATCGCGGCTGGGGTAAAGCGCCCCAGGCCATTCACAATGGCGACGACGGCGCTTTTGAACTGATCCAGAGAATCGAGCGTGTCATTGTCCATCCTGAGAATACCGACAGCTAAAATATTCGAGCCGCTGCTCGCGCCATCGCGATATAAGGGCGTGTATGGCGGACGCGGTTCTGGAAAGCTTCTGGTGTGGGACAAGGTTTTGGGACTTGGAACGACCGACCCACTGGCGGGGTTTGCGTCGGTTACCTCGAATCTCGTCGTGTCGTTTTATTTCGCCAAGCGCGGATTTGAAAACGTCGCGCGGATCATCAAGCGATGACCGCCATGCGTGACCAGGATATCAGGGCAATCGTGGCCGAAACGTTGGCCGAACAGCAAAGACTTCACCACAACGATATCGACGCCGTGGTTCTTCGGACTATGGCCACAATTCTGACCTCGTTCGGAATAGAGGAAGAGGACCGCAAGGAATTGCGGGCAGACTTTCAACACTTGAGGCGCTGGCGCAAGAGCGTCGAACAGGCGCAGAGCTATACATTCAAGGCCGTCATTACCATTATCGTCACCGGCCTTGTCGGAGCGGTGTGGCTCGGCATCAAAGTCATGCTCGGCAAATGATCCGCTCCATTGTTTTGGTTGCCACGTTGGTGTTTTCATTCCCGGCGCACGCCATTCCCTGCTGGGTCGTGAAGAAGGCCGTCGCCCAATATGGCGAGGCCGCTGTCGAATCCTGGGCGCGAGCAAAAGGCGTATCCGACAGGGAAATCGAAAGAGCCCGGCGATGTCTGAAATGATTTCTCCAGACGGCGCGTCTTGAACGGCATCTACAGCTCTCATCCCTGGATCATTGGCCATGCCTCATCGATCGGCACGGGGCGTATCGCCGACGGACCATGACGACGGATGACTTCGTTCGTAGAGAACGAGATGATTGTTATGTGCGGCCTTCCTGAAGAGCTTGCCGGATCGCGATCTCAACTGGCGAATAATTGCCGTCCTCCCGCTCAAGCCGGAAGGGTTCGGCCGGATGGAGCGGCGGCTGCGCCATGAACCGCGGTGTCGTGCCGCGATGGATCTGCGCGGCATGGACCACGAAGGGATGACACAAATAAACGGTGCCGGCTTCACCGGTCGCGAGCGCTTCCGGCCGTTCAGCCCCCAACCGGTCCAGCACCAGATGAGACATGCCGATCTCGCCCGCCGGTGCGAGAAGCCTCGCCATATCCAGGTGCGAGCCTGCCCGTATTCTGGTCGGGGCGTCCCGCTCGGTTACGTCCGAGAACAGGAATAACATCAGCAGTGCACGACCGCGGGAGGTCACATTGACCCGCCAGGAGGAGAAGTCTTCTCGTTCGTTCGGATCGCTGGACTCGCCGGGAAAGCTGACATCGACATGCCAGCCTGTGTCACCCGGATCATCCGGGCTCGGAAATCGCACCGGAAAGCTGCCAAGGTTGNGGCGTGGCCGCCAACGTCCCTTTCCGACGAGGCGGTCGAAAGCCGCGTGCAACGCTTGCGTGTTTACCGCCGTCCTGAACGGTTCTTGCTCGTAGTAACCGAGTCGAATGACCGGTTTTCTCCACGTTGCCGGGTCGTCGGGATCGCATCCGGTGTCGCGCCACAGGATGGCGCGGCCCACATCGGCAAGCTCCCGAGGAAAGGCCCGGTCTATTCGGATAAATCCATCCTCAATGAACTGCTGTACCCGTGCGTCGCTCAGCGCATGCGTTTCGTGATCGTCGGCAGGCATGAACATCCTCTTATTGGTCCCGACCGGCCACTGTCGTCTCGTGATGCAAGGTCGGGGCTCATCTGGTCCGGAGTGTAGCGCAGCCAAGCACACGCACGGTACTCGTCTTCCGCCCGCTCGAAGCAGGCAACGCCGTTAGCGGCTAAGGAAGAAGACCGGAACGATATTGGATACACGGATCATCATCATGCTCTCAAGCTGGCACAGGCTAGCTTCGTTTTGAAGGCCTGGCAGATGTATAGGATTCGCGAGGTCGACGGGCATGACGACGAAATCGCCGATACACTGGCAGATCTTCACCGCCTGACGTTCTTTGACGGCGCACCCATTCCGGAATTCGATTGCGGGCATTGGTGGCTGGCGTATCACGAGATGGTGCCGGTAGCCTTCGCCGGCGTCGTTCCCTCGACGCACGCTCACAACGCGGGATATTTCTGCCGTGTTGGCGTATTGAAGAAGTATTGCGGTAATGGTCTCCAATTGCGCCTGATGCGCGCGCTGGAATCGCGTGCCAGGCACCATAGATGGAGCTCTGTGGTTTCGGACACCACCGACAATCTTGCCTCCGCGAACAACTTTATCCGCGCTGGCTATCGGCTGTACCAGCCGCAAACTCCGTGGGCCTGGCCTAACACGCTGTATTGGCGCAAATTCATCACGTGAAAGTTCAGTACCTGCAATCCGTCAAATGGGGCGCTGATTAGGCGTCTTTCGAAACTCTACTCGCCCGGTGGCCATTAGGCCACCGGGCTTTTTCGTTTTTCGGAGGACTCGGGGCATAACATCTCCGTGTCGCAGCGCATCGCATTCACTAACGTCCAGCGTGGGAACGGGTGCCGTATTTGCCGGCCTCGGTGATCTCATCCCGCACGGCAAACACGTCGGCGAGTTCGCGGTCGTAGCGCTTCGCCCAGCTGTGGCTGCCAACGTTGACAGCGCGTTTTGCGCGCCGCAGTTCGCGGCGTTCAAGATCGATCTCGCAGTCGCCAAAGCTGAACGTCATTCGTGGCGCCGAGCTATGCGGCAAGGCCCATTGTCAGCCGCCGTCAAGGATCTCGCGGCTGGACGAAAGGCGGCGTGAGGCCTGTTCGCGTTCTGGCATCGCCAGGCGGGTAACTCGCCCCGACTGTGACACCTCCTCAGGAGCCCTGGGTCAACCACATCGCAAGGTTGCCGCAGCCATGCAGCGAGGCACGGATACCGGCGTCGGCTCGTTGCCGACGCTGATGTCATTTTTTTTACTTTCAACAATGCCATCATGGCAGAATACACCGCGCTAGGCGATCCCAAATTAGCGTCGTCGAAATCGGATCAAGAGGTGTTGTCATGAAGGTGATTGTTGGCACCGGATTTGCGATCTTCGCTCTAATTCTTGTTAACAGCGTCGCCACGGCACAGCCCGCCAACATGGGTTGTTCGCCGGACACTCCGGCCAACACATCGCAGACCCTGCGGTGTGTTGGCGGCGTCACCATCGTCGCTGAAAATGGCGCGCGATTTACCCTTCTTGATCACGATAGAAATGGCCGCGTGGATTCGGTCGAACTGAGCAGCAAGGCCTTATTGCTCGAGGTTCCCAAAAAACCTGGCGGAAATCACTTCGAGGTCATGACACCGCAAGCAATTGCGGCGGTGCGCGGCACGAAATGGGCGGTGGATACCGCAGAAGGCAAGACTTCGGTCTTTGTGGTCAATGGACAGGTGAGTGTGGCGCGCCGCGCCGGTGCCAATCGAGTTGTGCTCGGGCCCGGCGAGGGCGTCGATGTGGAAGCGACCGGCGTCTTGACCGTAAAGCGCTGGCCACCCGCCCGCGTCGCCGCATTGCTGGCACGGCTTGCACAGTAATTCAGCGAATGGATAGTCGACATCTCCAGACACTGATTGCGGTGTTCGCGAGCGCCCTTTGGGGGGCGGCCGTGTACTTTGCCCACGAGCGCAGTCACCTGAACTTTCTCGATCGCATCGAATCCGCCATGACTGATCTTCGAACGCTGGCTCGCGGCGTCAGGATGCCGCCTGACTTCGTCACCATCGTCGCAATCGACGATGCCGTGGTTAAGCAAGGCGGAAGTTACCCCCTTGCGCGAATTGACCTTGCCAGGATTATCGACGCGATCGCGCGACTGGAGCCTAAAGTCATCGCGGTCGATCTCCTGTTGGTTGATCGAGGAACGAACGATGGTGATGAAGCGCTTGAAAGAGCGCTGACGGGGCGTACGAGCGTGATTGCGGCGGCGGCGGTGTTCGCTCAAGTAACTCAATCGATTGCTGAGAAGGACGGACCGCTCTCCGGCCTGCCAAAGGCCGAGAGGTTCTTGCTGCCGCTCCAGAGATTTGCGGATCATGCCGAAATCGGCATCGTCAATGTGACGACCAATCGGAGCGGTACTCCAAGCTCGATTCCGATGCTGTTTCGAACGCACGACAGGATCGAAATGTCGTTTGCGCTCCGAGTTGCAGCGCTGGCGATCGGCGAGCAGCCCATCATCGAGCCAGACCGTCTGGTGTTCGGCGAACGATCCGTTGCCACCGACATCGATCACGCGCTGCCGGTCGCTTTCTATGGCCCGCGCCGCACGTTGCGAACGATCAGTGCGGCCTCGGTGCTTGCCGGCGAGGTTGCTGCGGACGCCATCCATGATCGAATTGTTGTTGTTGGTGCGACGGTCACCGGCGGCGGCGATTTTTTCCCTACCCCGTTCGATCCAGTGATGCCGGGGGTGGAAGTCAACTCAACTGCGATCACGCATCTGTTGGCCGGAGACGGGATATTGCGGCACCATCCGGTGCGCCTCGCTGACAGTATCATTGCCGTAGTGCTGCCGATGATTCTGGTCGGTTTGCTGGCGTGGCGCCGAAGCGCGGTTGGCCTTATCGCGACGCTCGTTGTCGTTCTGACATGCGCGGCAGCGAACGTCTTCGCGTTTTCGCAAGGAATCTGGCTGAGCGCGGCGCTGCCGATCGCCGCGGCCGCGCCACCGGCAATTTTATTTGCCGCTGTGCAGCTCTCGTCGGGCAGGCGGCGCGCGCAGTATTTCGCCACGCGAAGCAAACTGCTCGGACAATTCCAGGCGCCGGACATTCAGGAGTGGCTGATCCGGGATCCCGGTTTCCTCAAGGAGCCGATACGCCAGAATGCGGCTGTAATTTTCATCGATCTGTCCGGCTTCACCTCGCTCAGCGAGAGGCTCGGACCAGGCCCAATCCGCGATTTGCTGAAGGACTTTCATGCGCTGGTCGACAAGGAGGTGGTGAACTCGGGGGGAATGATCCCCAGCTTTCTGGGTGACGGCGCGATGATCCTGTTTGGGCTGCCGCAGGCTACGCCGGAGGACGCTCGCAGGGCAGCTCAATGCGCGACAGGACTCTGCGCCAGCGCGGAACGGTGGCTTGCTTCCTTGCCGGAATCGATCCGGTCGAGACTTGGGTTCAAGGTTGGAGCCCATTTCGGAGCTATCGTTGCATCGAGACTGGGCGGTGGAAGTTATCAACACATCACAGCGACTGGCGACACTGTGAACGTGGCGAACCGGCTGATGGAAGTGGCAGCCGGTCGCGGAGTCGAACTCGCAGTGAGCGACGAATTGCTCCGCGCGGCCGGTCGCAATAGTGCACTGTTTGATGTCGGCGCTCTCACCGGGCCGATCGAGACGCGAGTTCGCGGCCGTACGGGTTCGCTCGACGTCTGGCTCTGGCGAAGCAGTTGAGAAATCGTGAGACGGTCTCGTCGATTTAGACTGGCGGTCGCGGCCTCTTGCACCTGGTAACACAAAGCGGCCGCCGTTTTCTGTTTGGCTGCCATCTCGGCGCAGGCTCTAGCCGACCAGCAGCCTGCTGTGCTTTGATGTAGGGAGCCTGAATAGCAAGCCGCGCAAAGCGGCGACCGGCGGCGGATGCGGCCGGCCATAAGTGCCAAAAGGAGGATAGGCCATTGGAAAAGTACGGCCGTACGCTGCTGACCAAAATCTGGGACCAGCACGTCATTGCTCGAATTGGCGATGATACCGATCTCCTCCACGTCGATCGTCATTTGCTGCATGATCTCGGGGGGTCGCGCGGGCTGCTCGATCTGAAGAGCCGCAACCTCAGTGTTCATAATCCGGAGCTGACCTTCGCGACGCCGGATCACGCGATTTCGACGGCGCCCGGGCGGGCCGGCACGAGCAAGGTAGGGCAGGAACTGTTAGGGGGCTTGAGGACTGAGACGTCGGCCGCTGGCATCGAGATGTTCGATATCGACGAGCCCGGTCAAGGTATAGTCCATGTCATCGGACCCGAACTTGGCCTCAGCCTTCCCGGTTGTCTGATCGTCTGCGGCGACAGCCATACCTGCACGCATGGCGGCCTGGGCGCCCTGGCGTTCGGCATCGGGTCGAGCGAACTGACGCATGTCCTGGCAACACAAGCCATTATCCAGCGTCGTCCCAAAACGATGCGTGTGAAGTTCGAGGGCCGCCGGGCGTTCGGCGTGACCGCCAAGGATCTCATCCTCGCGCTGATCGGCCACGTCGGAGCTGCAGGCGGGACTGGTTACGCCGTCGAATATGCCGGCAGTGCCGTCACGGACATGCCGATCGAAGGGCGGCTTACCATCTGCAATCTTTCGATCGAGCTCGGCGCCAAGATGGGTCTGATTGCGCCCGACGAGAAAACCTACGAATATCTCCGTGGGCGAAGCTACGCGCCGCAAGGCAAGATGTGGGAGCGGGCCGTCGAGGCGTGGCGTCAACTTCCGAGCGATGCCGACGCTATGTTCGACCGGGAAGTCGTCATCNATGTCGAGAAGATCATTCCGCAGGTGACCTGGGGCATCAGTCCGGAACACGTCATCGGTGTCGATGGTCATATCCCTGATCCCCTGGAAATTGCAGATCCAGTACGCCGCGCTGCTATCGAGACCGCGCTCGACTACATGGGTCTCAAGCCCGGAGCGCCGATCATCGGCACGCCCGTTGATTGGGTCTTCATCGGGTCATGTACCAATAGCCGGTTGAGTGATTTGCGTGCCGCCGCGGAGGTCGCACGCGGCCGTAAGGTTGCCCCCGGTGTACGGGCTTGGGTCGTGCCGGGTTCGGAGATGGTCAAGCGCGATGCTGTTGCCGAGGGGCTCGACAAGCTTTTCACCGACGCAGGTTTCGAATGGCGCGAGCCCGGATGCTCGATGTGCCTGGCCGCCAACGGCGAAACGGTACCCCCCGGCCAGCGCTCGGTCTCGACATCCAATCGAAATTTCATCGGTCGCCAGGGGCCGCGCGCCCGTACCCATCTGGCGAGCCCGGCCACGGCGGCGGCGGCAGCGATATCCGGCGCAATTGCCGACGTGCGGACTATGGAGCGCTAGCATGCCGAAACCCTTCACCAAACTAACGGCAATCGCCGCGCCGATCATGCGCACCAACGTAGATACCGACGTCATCATTCGCATCGATCGCATCGTCGGAAACTCCGTTCGCGGCCATCTTGGAAAATGGGCGTTCGGAGCTCTGCGCTACCTACCGGACGGCTCGGAAAATCCGGCATTCATTCTCAACCGCGAGCCTTATCGTCGGGCGGAAATCCTTGTTACCGGTCCTAATTTCGGCTGCGGCTCCTCGCGCGAAGCCGCGGTCTGGTCGCTGCAGGAGATGGGTATTCGCGCCGTCATCGGCTCAAGCTTCGGCGACATTTTTTTCGCTAACTGCTTTCAGAACGGCATCCTGCCCATCGTCGTCGATGAGGAGATTGTCGACGGCCTCGCCGCGGAGGTGGAGAGCACCCAGGGCGCCGGAGCTATCGGTGTCGATCTGCAGGAACAGATGATCACGTCGCCGTCGGGAAAGCGACATAGCTTCGAGATCGACCCGCGGCGGCGCGCCGGGCTGCTCGAAGGTCTCGATGAAGTCTCGCTCACGTTGCAGCGCGACGACGAAATCCGGGCCTTCCAGGTGTCTGACCGTGCGGAACGGCCCTGGATCCATTTCGCAAGGAAATCGGCATGAACAATCTGTCCAACATGATCAAGGTGGCCGTGGTCGGCGGCGAGGGCATCGGCCCGGAAGTCACGGCACAGTCGCATCGAATTCTCAACTGGTTTGCCGCCAAGCGCGGCGTTCCGATGATCCTGCGTGAAGCGCAATACGGACTCATTCCCTATTTGGCGACCGGCAAGGTGTTGCCGGAGGACACCGTCGAGGCGATGGAGGAGGCCGATGCGATTCTTTGGGGCGCGACCGGCGGCCCGGAGACAACAGAGGTTCCAGCCGCTGCGCGTAAGGCGGGAAGCCTACTATCGCTCCGCCGCAAATACGATCTCTATGCTAACCTGAGGCCTATTGCGGCCAATCCGGCGCTGGCGGAGTCGGCGCCGCTCAAGGCCCGCGTGCTCAGAGATGTTGATTTCGTTATCATCCGGGAGCTCACTAGCGGCATCTATTTCGGAGAACCGCGCGGCATTGAGACTCTTGCCGACGGGCAGCGTCGCGGTTTCAACACCGAGCAATACACCACCGATCAGGTCCGACGCGTGGCGCGGGTTGCTTTCGAACTGGCGCGCACACGAAAGGGAAGCGTCTGTTCGGTGGACAAGGCGAATGTCCTCGAAACCAGCGTGCTGTGGCGCGAGGAAGTCATCGCTCTGCACGCTGCGGAATTTTCCGATATCGAACTCAGCCATCTCTATGTCGATAACGCCGCCATGCAGATCGTGCGAGAGCCATCGCAGTTCGATGTGATGGTGACCGGCAATATTTTCGGCGACATCCTCTCCGATTGCGCGGCGATGGCATCGGGCTCGCTCGGCATGTTGCCGTCGGCCTCGCTTGGTCCGGTCGATCGGTTCGGACAGCGAAAGGCGCTGTACGAACCGGTCCATGGCAGCGCGCCTGATATCGCTGGCAAGGGCATCGCCAACCCGCTCGGCTCCATTCTGAGCGTCGCCATGCTGCTGCGCATGACGCTGAACCGGCCCGATGACGCCGACCTGCTCGAAAAGGCAGTGGATACCGCCTTGGCAGCCGGCGCGAGAACGGCCGATATTGCCGAACCGGGCGCAACAAGACTATCGACCCAGGAAATGGGCGATGCGGTGCTGAACGCACTGGAAAAGGTCGCCGGCAAGGCGAGGGAGCCCGCGTGATGACAAAGCATTTCACAAGACGTTCGGCGCTGACGATCATCGCTGGCTGTAGCGCCTCCGTTGCAGCAGGCCGGGCATGGGCCGAGGACAGATCCGGCCGCGTGATCTACCCGGTGGCGGTGCCGGTCTATCAGACACAATTTGTGGCTGATAGAATCGGCTTTTTCAAGGAAGCGGGCCTCGACTGCAAACTGATCCAGGGCGGCAGCGGCGTCAAGACGCGCGAGATCATCGCCTCTTCGCAAGGTGACATCGGCATCGGCGATATCACTCATCCGATGCAACTCAGCAATCACGGTCGCAATGGGCGCGTGTTGATGCCGGTCGATACCCGCAGCAGCTCGGTGATGTTCATTATCCGCAAGGATTTAAAAGATCAGGGCATCGCGACGCTGGAGGCGCTAACGAACTGGAAGAGGCCGGATGGGCGCAAACCGATCATCTCGGTGTCGTCGCTGGGAGGTACCAACCATGTCTGGGCTTCGTACTACATGGAAACGATGGGGCTCGACCAGAAGGTCACCTGGGTCGGCACCGGTAACGTCGATACCATGCTGGGCTCGCTGAAGACCAAGCAGGTCGATGTGCTGGTGAGCTCGCTGTCGTTATTGAACGAATCGGCGGAGCAAGGTTGGGGAGCTCTGTTGTTCGATGGAACGGACGAAGCGATCTGGAACAAACATATTGGAGGCAAGGTCCCGGTAACGTCTCATTTTACCCTGCAGTCAACGATCGACAAGGACCCGCCCAAGATGCAAGCGTTCGTCACCGCTTTGTGGCGGGCCACGCAGTGGATTAAGACGCATTCGCCTGACGAAATTTACGAGGCCATAGAGCCGTATGTCGGTAGCACTTCGCGCAGCGCCAACATCATCGAGATCACGGCGCTGCAAAAGGTCGCCGACTATGAAGCCACCATCGATGCGGCAGGCTTTGCGCGCGGCGAGAAAGTCTGGTTTCGGGAGATGACGGGCATCAAGCCGCTCACCATTGCCGATATCGTCAGCCCCACCTTCATTGAGGCGGCACGAAAGGCGTATCCGGGTTGAAAGCGCAGGACATGTCTGCGACGCCGCATCGGCAGGATGTACGTCGTATCGACGTCAGGCAATTGAGCAAATCGTTTCAGTTGGCCGGCACGGCCATCGAGGCGGTGCGGGATGCGACCTTTAGCGTGCGGCGCGGTGAATTCGTTGCGTTGCTGGGGCCGTCTGGCTCCGGCAAGAGTACCATCCTCAACATGATCGCTACTTTGGTAAAGCCCAGCAGTGGCCAGATACTGATCGACGGTACGCCGGTGGTTGCCGGCAAGGCGACGCCTGGCGTCGGCTATGTCTTCCAGCGCGACACTCTGTTCCCCTGGCGCACGGTGGTCGACAACATCGGCTACGGTTTGCAATTGGCCGGCGTTGCGAATGCGGAGCGCAAGGCGCGCATCGCGGCCTGCGTGGCGCAAGCAGGCTTGCAGGGCTTCGAACAGGCTTACCCCTCGGCCTTGTCAGGCGGAATGCGTCAGCGTGCTGCGCTGATGCGAACACTGGTCGTCGAGCCGCAGATC
>JGI12053J15887_10001539_pt1 | contig 10821 bp, 11 predicted proteins | sample MedBloCAOM1_O3_FD_15887 | JGI IMG/M metagenome (IMG submission 15887) | reverse complement strand
CCATTCCAACGAGGCGATCCGGCTGGTCGGCTCCCAGAAAGCGGACATCGGCTTCGGCTCGACCCCGGTGGCCCTGCCCGGCATTCACTGCGAGCCCATCAGCACGCACGAGGCCATCTGCGCGCTGCCGCCGGGCCATCCGCTGGCAGCCAAGCCCACCATCCGTGCCCGCGATCTCCATGGCCAGCCTTTCATCACCATGTCGCGGACGGAAGGCGTGCACGAGCTCGTCGAAGGCATCTTCCACCGGGAAAAGGTCGAGGTTGCGACTGTAGCGGAGTGTTCGATGTCGACGGCCGCCTGTGCCCTGGTCGAGAACGGGGTGGGCGTCACGCTCGTCGAACAGGGCGCCGCAACCCTGTTCGCCGGACGGCCCGTCGTGCTGAGACGCTTTCTACCCACCGTCCCGGTCACCTTCTATGCCTACTGGGTCGACAAGGTGACGCCGCATTTCCGTCGAAACGCCTTTGTCGACATCCTCAAGAGGGAAGCGCTCAAGATGGAAGCCGCGCTCGACCTGCAACTCGACGGTCCGGTCGTGCGCCCTCGACGCCAGGCAACGTCCCTGCCAGATGCGGCCGCGCTCGCGGACGTCAGCCACCCCGGCGACTAGAACGGCTCCTTGTAAGGCCGCAGATCGATCTCGTGTGTCCAGGCGCTGCGGTGCTGTTTGTGCAGGTGCCAGTAGCTGTCGGCGATGGCTTCGATGTTCAAAAGACCGTCGGCGCCGGCCTTGTCCTTGCGGTCGGGCATGCGCGACAGCAGACGGTCGCCCTCGATGCCGCCGTCGATGATGGCGTGGGCGATGTGGATGCCCTGCGGGCCGAACTCGCGTGCCAGCGACTGCACCAGGAGCCTGAGGCCGCCCTTGGTGGCGTTGAAAGCGGCGAAGCGCGGCCGGCCGCGCAACGAGCCCGAGGCGCCAGTGAAGATCACCGTGCCGCGGCCGAGCGGCGCCAGTCGACGCACCGCTTCGCGGCCGAACAGGAAACCGGCGAAACAGCCGACCCGCCAGGAATCCTCGAAATGCTGCGCCGTCATCTCGCGGACATCGACGGCGGCGTTGTTGCCCATGTTGAACACAGCCAGGTCGACCGGCGATCCCTCGGCATCGTCAGCCATTGCGTTGTCGAACAGGGCGATCACCTCCGCTTCCTTCGTGCCGTCGACCGTGACCGGCGTCGCCGAGCCGCCGGCAGCGCGGATGGAGTCGGCGACCTTCTCGACCTTGGCTACCGTCCGGCCGGCCACCAGCACGTGATAGCCCTCTTTCGCAAAGCGGCGACTGGCGGCGGCGCCGAGTCCGCGTTCCGCACCCACGCCCAGCACGACTGCCTTCTTTTTCGCCATGTCGATCCTCGCAATAACAGATCGTGCGGAACTTGCGGTGCGAGGCCCGCCTTCGCTACGGTCCGCCCGCATGAAATTACCTCCGTACCCCATGATCGATCTCGATCTTGGCGCTCCCCTCGACCGCCATCGCGCCACCGTCCTGCCGGAATGGATCGACTGGAACGGCCACATGAATGTCGGCTTCTATGTGGTGGCCTTCGACAAGGCGACCGACACTCTGTGCGCGCAGTTCGGCTGCAGCTTCGAATACACGCGCGACAAGATCGGCATGACCTTCGTGCTGGAGGCGCATGTCACCTACGACCAGGAGGTCAAGGAGGGCGACGCGCTGCGCATCACCACCCAGATCCTCGATCACGACGCCAAGCGCCTGCATTACATCCACGCCATGTACCATGCCGACGAGGGCTACCTCGCCGCCACCAACGAGCTGATGCTGATGAACATCGACTATGCGACCCGCCGCTCCGCGCCCTGGCCCGACTTCGCCATGGAACGCATCGAGAAGCTCGCCGCCGCCCACAAAAGCCTGCCGGTGCCCCGCCAGGCCGGGCGCCTGATCGGCATCAAGAAGAAGAAATAGCCATGCTCGCCTCACTGCCCTACGAGCTGCCCGAGCTGGTCATGTCGGCGCCGCTCGACACCCACCGCTCGACTGTGCTGCCGGAATGGGTCGACTGGAACGGCCATATGAACGTCGCCTTCTATGTCACGGCCTTCGACCAGGCGTCGGGCGCCTTCATGCGCAACATGGGGCTGGGCCGGCGCTACGTCGACGGCAAGCTCGGCATGACCTTCGTGCTGGAGACCCACGTCACCTACGATCGCGAGATGCGGGAGGGCGCGCCGATGCGCTTCACCAGCCAGCTCCTCGAACGCGATGCCAAGAAGGTCCATCTCTATCACGAGATGTTCCACGCCGAGCGGGGCTACCTGGCGGCGACCAACGAGGTGATCGTGATGAACATCGACTACGCCTCCCGCCGCTCCGCGCCCTGGCCGGCGCCGGTGGCCGAGCGGCTGGAGGTGTTGTGGGAGGCCCACGGGGCCTTGCCGCGACCGGCCAAGGCCGGCCGGGTGATGGGGCTGAGGAAGAAATAGTCTTGCCGGACCGCGTATGTGGACGGCCCCCTTCCTGCAAGAGCTTTTTAGAGGAGGAGTGCCGAGGCGAATGCGGTCGNAAACGCCGGCCAACCCCGAAGTCGCCGCGCCGCAAGCTTATCGGCCGAGTGTCGGCGATTTGATGACGATTGCCGTTCAGCCGCGCCACATCAAGCTGGGGCTGGCCGGTCAGGAGAGGAACTGGACATACGCAGCGTATGAACTTCGCGAGCTACGGGGAGCGTTCGAAAGGATGGCACGCGCGGTACCGACCTACAGATCGATGAACATGGCCGATCTGATCGCCGCAACCACCAAGGCCCCGATGGAGGACGTGGCGGCGGCCCTCAAGAATGGCGATGCGGCCAGGTTTGCCACGGCCTACGCACAGCTTACGGCAACCTGCAACGCTTGCCACCAAAGCACCGAACACAGCGCCGTGGTCATACAGGTTCCGAAAGCGTCGTCATATCCGGATCAGGACTTTAGGCTGCCGAAGCCTTGAGGCTCGGCTGCAGGTGCTACCCCGTCCGCGTGTCGGCGGGCTGCGCTTGGTTTCCGGATCCGGAAAGCACGAGACGGATTGGCACCGCCTTCGACGACGGCGTGTGGCTGCGGGCGTCGCGGCCATAGAGCGGCACCAGCGGATTGGTTTCGGGATAGTATGCGGCGCAGCAGCCGTCCGGGAACTTGTATTCCACGACCCGGAAATTGCGCACGACGCGCGCCAGACCGTCGCTCGAGGCCGTGACGAGGTCAACGCGGTCGTCGGGCTTGAGGCCCCGTTTGAGCATCTCCCGGGCATTGATGAAGAGGACGTCTCGCTGGCCANACACGCCGCGATAGCGGTCCGACATCGAATAGACGGTGGTGTTGTATTGATCGTGGCTACGTACNGTTGTGAGCCACAGCACTTCCGGATCGTTCTCGTACGGATCCTCCGCCAGTCCCTCGAACACCAGGAAGTTGGCCCGTCCCGACGGCGTTGTCCAAATCCGCTCGCGGGCGGTCGAGGTCAGGTGGAAGCCGCCAGGTACGCGGATGCGCGCGTTGTAGGCTTGGAAGATCGGAAAAACCGCCTCGATCGCATCTCGGACGCGATCGTAGTCGGCGACGAGTTCCTCCCAGTTCACTCTTGACCGGGTGCCGAGGGTGGCGCGGGCGAGGCCGGCGACGATGGCGGGCTCGCTGCGCAGATGCGCGCTTGCCGGCGCGTTCATGCCCAACGAGGCATGCACCATCGACATCGAGTCCTCGACGGTGACGGATTGCGGGCCGGTGGCCTGGACGTCGATCTCGGTGCGACCAAGACAGGGCAGGATCAAAGCCTCCCGGCCATGGACGAGATGGCTGCGATTGAGCTTGGTCGAGATCTGGACGGTGAGCTCGAGCCGGCGCAATGCCGTGCGGGTCTGCTGCCAGTCCGGGATCGCCGCGGCGAAGTTGCCGCCAAGCGCCACGAACACCTTGACCTCGCCGCGCAACATCGCTTCAAGCGCCAGAACGACGTCGTGCCCATGGGCATGCGGTGGTTTGAAGCCGAACCGTTTCTCCAGCCGCTCGAGGAATTCGACCGTGGGTTTCTCGGTGATGCCGACGGTACGGTCGCCCTGGACGTTGGAATGGCCGCGCACCGGGCAAATCCCGGCGCCGACGCGTCCGACATTGCCGCGCAGCAGCGCGAGATTCGCAATCTGCTGCACTGCCTCGGTGCCGCGCCGATGCTGGGTGATACCCATTCCATAGACAAGGATGGCGCTAGGCGCCGTCATGTAGATCATGGCCGCCGAGACGAGTTCGCCCTGGCTGAGGCCCGATCGGCGCTCGATCGCTTCCCAGGGCGTCGCGCGCAGGTCGGCAGCGAGCCGCTCGAAGCCTTCGGTATGGTCTTTGATGAAGTCGGCGTCGACGACCCGCGGCGCGCCGGCGGCGACCGCCACGTCGGCGTCGATCACCGCTTTCATCAGCCCCTTCAGTGCCGCGACATCGCCGCCGACACGCACCTGGTAGAGGTTCTCACTGATCGGGGTAGAGCTCAGTGTCGCCATCTCGAATGGGTCCTGAGGCGCCTGGAAACGCTCCAACGATCGCTCGCGAAATGGGTTGAAAGAGATGATGCGCGCGCCTCGGTGCGAGGCGTTGCGCAGGCTGGTCATCATCCGTGGACTGTTGGTGCCAGGGTTCTGGCCGAAGATGAAGATCGCGTCGGCATGGTCGAAGTCATCGAGGAGCACCGTACCCTTGCCGACGCCTAGCGAGTCGGGCAGGCCAACACTGGTCGCCTCGTGGCACATGTTCGAGCAGTCGGGAAAATTGTTGGTGCCGTATTCGCGCCCGAAGAGCTGGTAGAGGAACGCCGCCTCGTTGGAGGTCCGGCCCGACGTGTAGAACTCGGCCGCATTGGGATCCGGCAGCGCATTGAGATGACGGGCGACCAGCGCCAGGGCGTCATCCCAGCCGATCGGCACGTAGCGGTCCGAAGCGGCGTCATAGACCATCGGGTGGGTGAGCCGGCCCTGCATCTCCAGCTCGTAATCTGCCCANCCTTCGAGCTCGGTGACGGTGTGCGCTGCGAAGAAGTCCGGCNTGCAGCGTTTGGCGGTCGCTTCCCAAGCCACCGCCTTGGCGCCGTTCTCGCAGAATTCGAACGACGAGGTGTGCTTGGGATCCGGCCAGGCGCAACCGGGGCAATCGAATCCCTCGGGCTGATTCATATGCAGCAGCGTCGCGCTGCCGCGAATGGCAACGCCCTGTTCGACAAGGGCTTCGACGGTTGCCTTGAGGGCGCCCCAGCCGCCGGCTGGACGATGATAAGGACGGATCTTCTTCCGGGTTGCCATCGTGGGAACCTCCAGTTCGGGAATCCCTCAGGAAAGATCCCTGCAGAGCTATGCTGCGAGCGGCGTAAGGTCAGTGATCTTGCGGAATGGGGCCACGCCAGGAACCCGTTCGTCCGCTTGCTGCCCTGGCCACGGCAGTATCGACGCGGTGTGAGGCCGAACGACTACTTGAATGCCCGACACCGACTGTGTGTGTCGCCGCTGCGGCCTTCGAGGCATCTTTGAAGCTCGAAACCAGGGTTGAACGACGCCAGCGGTGCGGTGTGACCCCGGTGAAACGCTTGAAGACCGTCGTGAAGTGCGCCTGGGTCTGGAAGCCAACACAGAGGGCGATGTCGACAAGCGCAAGGCTGCGGTCCCGCAGCATTTCCTGCGCGCGCTCGATTCGCCGGTGCAGGACGAAGTCATGCGGGCGTGTGCCCGTCGCCACCCTGAACTGCGCGGCGAAGTGCATCCTGGTCCGGCCCGCAGCGCCTGCCAGGTCGGCAAGCGTGATGCGCGAAGCAAGATGCGAATCGACATAGTCGACGACCCTCTTCAGGCGCCACTTCGGAAGGGCCGCCGTGCGGCGACCGGCGGCCGGCAGGTCGCGACGGCAGCGCATGCTGAGGAGCCGCGTGAGGATGGCCAGGCCGAGCGCCTCGACATGGAGCGCGACGAGGTCTTCCTCGATACCGTCGAGGGCAACAAGCGCCCGGACGAGGCGCTCGACGGCGGGCTCCCGCACGACACGCGGATCGACTACCAGGACCTCTTGAGACCCGGCTTCGTCGCGGAATTCCTTCAGACGTTCGGAGAGTGCCGCGCTCACCACGTGGAAGTGCACGGCATTCTCCTGCCTGCACGGCGTTGGCTGTACCGGCCGGTCCGTTACCGAAATCAGGATTTCCATGCGATCGAACAGGATCCTGACCAAGTGAGCGCGCGGCCTCACGTCCACCGGCAGAGCGTCGCCGGCGATGGGCGAGAGCTGGTGCATTACAGCGGAATTGGCATCATCCGGCAGCGACCGCATCAACATTGCTTCACTCCATCATCAGACCAGGGACTGTCGAAGTCTCCTCGGTCTGGGGCCCTGCATCCATTCTACGTGTGGTGCGCAAGACCCCGCGTTGGTTTGGCCCGACTCATACTTTCGTATAGTCGGGCGCTTGCCGGCGATCGCCTCCGTGCCAAACAGCAATTCCGCTGCCTTCACGAAAGACCTGGCGCGGATCCGATGCCAAATGTGCCTCGTCGGGCCGCTGTCTGGCCTGGAAAAGGAGTCACGCGATGAATGACATGAGTGCAAGGGAGCGGCGCGTCGCCCCGCTCGGTACGCCGTCGGACCTCGGGACCAAGGCCATCAAGGACCTTTCGACGTCGCTCACGACGTTGCTGGCCGACGTGTTCGCCCTTTACGTCAAGACCAAGAACTTCCACTGGCACATGTCCGGTTCGCACTTCCGCGACTATCACCTGCTTCTCGACGAGCAGGGCGACCAGATCTTCGCCATGACGGACGCCATTGCCGAGCGCGTTCGCAAGATCGGCGGCACCACGCTGCGATCGATCAGCCACATCGGCCGCCTGCAGCGCATGCTCGACAACGACGCCGAGTTCGTCTCCCCCTCGGCTATGCTCGCCGAGCTACGCGACGACAATAGGCAGCTCACCGCCTACATGCGCGAGACCCATGCGCTTTGCGACGAGCACAACGACGTTGCGACCGCGAGCCTGCTCGAAAACTGGATCGACGAGTCCGAACGGCGCACCTGGTTCCTGTTCGAGACGACCCGCTGAGTCAGGGAGACGCAAGCTTCTCCAGCGCCTCGCCGCTCAGGCGGTAGGGCAGCCAGTTGCGGATCCACTTGAAACCGATGCGCTCGTAGAAGCCGCGCGCCGGGTTCCAGTCGAGCACGTTGAGGTCAATGCGCTTGAAGCCCCTGGCAGCGCATTCCTGGGCCAGCGCTTGCATCAGGGACCGCGCCACGCCGCCGCGCCGTTCCTCGGGCACCACCCAGATGTCCTCGATGAAGATGCCGCGCGCCGCGGTCCACACCGAGTAGTTGAAGGTATAGAGGGCGAAACCGACCGGCTTGCCGCCGCGCTCGGCGATCAGGGCGGCGAACTTCGGATCCTTGCCGAAGCCGTCGCGTGCCAGGGTCTGCGGCGTCGAGGTGACGGCGTCGGGCTCGTCCTCGTAGGTCGAGAGATCGACCGCGAAGCGATGCAGCAACTCCACGTCCTCGATCGTGGCCAGGCGAACGATTATCGACGCGGGCACCGATGCCTTTTCAGACGGCAAGAAAACCTCCATCGACGGCCAGGATGGCGCCGGTCACATAGCTCGCGGCGTCCGAGCAGAGAAACACCACCGGACCCACTAGTTCCTCGGGTTGGCCGACGCGCTTCATCGGGACATGCGTCAGAAAGGCTTCCAGCCGCTTGGGATCGGCGATCGTCGGCTGGGCCATGGCAGTGGCGATGATGCCGGGCGCGATGGCGTTCACCCGCACGCCGTCGGGCGCCAGCTCGGCCGCCAGCGCCCGCGTGAACTGGGCGATGGCTCCCTTGGAGACAGGATAGACCCCGCTGCCGGCGGGGGCGGTGAAGGAATTTATCGACGCGACATTGACCACGGCGCCATGCGTGCGCTTGAGTTGGTCGGCGAAGGCCGCGGTGACGTTGAACGCGCCGTCGACATTCACCGCCATGGTCCTGTCCCAGCGCTCGCGGCCATCGGCCGCCAGCATGTTACCGCGCAAAAAGACGCCGGCGTTGTTGACCAGGATCCGGATCGGCCCGACCAGCAGCGCGATGTCTTCCGCGAGCTTGCGGCAACCCTCGTGGTCGGTGACGTCGAGCGCATAGCCGCGCGCCTCGCCGCCTGCCTTGACGATGCTCTCCGCCATGGCGTGGGCGGCCTCGATGTCGATATCGGTCACGATCACCCGGGCGCCGGCATCGGCCAGGCCGCGGGCGATGGCGGCGCCGTTGCCGCGGCCGGCGCCAGTGACGAGGGCCAGGCGGCCGGTGAGAAGGTCTTTCAGCATGCTGCACTCATAGCTGGGAGCATCAATCGGCCTTCTCCAATGCCGTCCACATCTCGAGGTCGCGCTCGGCGGTCCAGATGCGCGGGTGGTCGAGGCCCTTGGCTTCGTCATAGGCGCGCGACACGTCGAACGGCAGGCAGTGCTCGAAGATTACCCAGTTGCCATAGCGCGGCTGCAGGGCCGCCATGGCCTTGTCATAGGCCTGCTTCAGCGACTCGCCGGCCTCGGCGCTCTGCGACACCGCCTTGTAGAGCTCGCCGAGGAAGGCTTGCGTGCCGGCGATGCCCTTCTCGACGTCTTCCTCGCCGGCCAGCGCATCGCCGCGGCCGGGCACCACGGCCAGCGGCTTGAGGTCGCGCAGCTTCTGCAGCGTCTCGGGCCAGTCCTTGAAGTGGGCGTCGCCGGCATAGGGCGTGGCGCCGTATTCGACGAGGTCGCCGCTGAACAGCGTGCGCTCCTCGGGCAGCCAGACGACCGTGTCGCCCTTGGTGTGGCCGCGGCCGGCATGGATGATGTCGACCTGCAGCTTGCCCAGCCAGATCGTCATGCGGTCGTTGAAGGTGATGGTGGGCCAGGTCAGGCCGGGAATGGTCTCGGACGCCTGGAACAGGCGCGGGAAGCGCTGGACCTCGGACTTGTAGTCCTGCGCGCCGCGCTCGACGATCATCTCGCGCGTCGCCTCGCTGCAGATGACGTGTTGCGCCTCGTAGGCCGAGGCGCCCAGCACGCGCACGGCGTGATAGTGCGACAGCACCACGTATTTGATCGGCTTGTCGGTGACGCTGCGGATGTGCTCGATCACGGTCTGCGCCATCTTGGGTGTCGCCTGGGTGTCGATCACCATGACCGCGTCGTCGCCCACCACGATGCCGGTATTGGGATCGCCCTCGGCGGTGAAGGCGTAGGCGTGCTCGGACAGGCGACTGAACGTGACCCTCTTTTCGGCCATGTCGGCCTGCGAGGCGAAGGCCTTGGCCATCGACTTCTCTCCCGTCGTCTTCTTGCGGCGCTCAGTCGGAGCCGTACTTGTGGTAGCGCGCGCGATCGCCGGTGCGCACGGTGACCTCGAAGGAATCGTTGTCGCGCTCCATGCGCAAGGTCACCGCCGTGCCGGCCGGACCGCTTGCCCACAGCTTGCGATAGAAGTCGGGTATGTCGTCCAGCACCTCGCCGTCCAGCGCATGCAGGACGTCGCCGCGCTGCAGGCCGGCGCGATCAGCCGGACCACCGTCGGAGATGCCGCCGACCACGAGCTGCCCCATGTGCTCGACCGTGAGGAGGCCGAGCCAGGGCCGCGGCGGCGTCGAGAGCCGGCCGTTGGCGACAAGTTCCTGGAAGATCGGCTTCAGACGGTTGATCGGCACGTACATGTTGCCGGGGAAAGCCGGCGCGCCCGGACCGAGCGCTTCCTGCACGAGGAGCGAGCCGATACCGAGCAGCGCGCCGTCCTGGCCGATCAGGGCGGAACCACCCCACAACGGATAGGCAGGGACCGTGAAAATGGCGTTGTCGAGCAGGTACTCCCAATAGCCCGCGAACTCGCGCCGGCCGGCGACCTTGACCTTGAGCGTCGCCTTCTCACCGCCCAGCCCCGCGACATAGGCTTCGCTGCGCAGTTCGAGCGTGTCGGAATCGCCGAAGCTCATCGGCTTGAGGTCGATCGGCCGGTCGGTGCGGACCAGGCCGAAGCCGCTTTCATAGTCGTAGCCCACGATGTAGGCGGGCAATTCGTTGCCGTCGATGTCGGTGATGGTGACGCTGTCGGCCTCCATGATCAGGTAGCCGATGGTGAGGATCAGGCCGTCGTCGCCGATCAGGGCGCCATGACCCTCGCGCTCCGTGCCCAGCGTCTGCGCCGAGCGGCGGTCCTTGGGAATGGTCGTTTTCAGGCCGACCACGGCGGACAATGCCTGCGCGACCGGCGGCGACAGATTGGATACGCCGGGCAAGCGCGCTTCGACGCCTTCCCGGCCGGTCGGGCCATGACCCGCGCCGTTCATGGAACCGTTCAACCCTCGGGCCATCGGTACACCTCCACGTCACACCGGGACGCAACCCCCTTCTGAAAGATAGGCGTCTGCCGCGCCGATTGCTATATGACGCTGCATGGCGTCCCCCGCCGATCCGTTCGAAATCACCGACGATCCCGTATCGTCCCCCGCCGAAGGGGCCGAATCCCCGCCGGCGCGGCGCACCGTTGCGTCCACGGCCCATCTGGAAGGGCTGAACGACGAGCAGCGGCAGGCGGTTATCCACCAGGGCGGCCCGCTGCTGGTGCTGGCCGGGGCCGGCACAGGCAAAACCCGTGTGCTGACGACGCGGATCGCCCATCTCCTGATCACCGGCCGCGCCCGGCCGTCACAGGTCCTGGCCGTCACCTTCACCAACAAGGCGGCGCGCGAGATGCTGGACCGCGTCGCCAGCCTGATCGGCGGCGCGGCCGACGGCATGTGGCTCGGCACCTTCCACGCCATCGGCGTGCGCGTGCTGCG
>JGI12053J15887_10001538_pt1 | contig 10823 bp, 9 predicted proteins | sample MedBloCAOM1_O3_FD_15887 | JGI IMG/M metagenome (IMG submission 15887) | reverse complement strand
AAGCTGTCGAAACTGCGGCCAAGGCCGAGCTCATGAAAAAGACGCGCTGTTCCCGGGCCGTTTGCATTCCAGCGGCCCCAAACTCCTTCGCCATCGTGCTGGTCTCGAATGACCAGTTGATTGAGGGTGGCGAAGTCGAGTTGAAGCTGTCCGCGTTCGCGCAAGGCTTCGATTGTGCGAATGAAAACGAGGTAAGTAGCGCCGGAGCAAAAGCTCGGAAAAGGCGCCTTGGGAATGGCGAACACTTTCCCCGATTCAAAGTGCGCGGCCGATTGCAATCGGATCTTGGCATAATGCGAGGTGGAATACTTCCCGCCGCTGGGCATTTTCCTGACCTGCTCGAGGATAAGATTATTGAAGTTTTCAGCTGTTGCTGGAATTGCCGACCCGGCTGCAATCGCGCATGCACAGACAACTGTGATTCCCTTGAGCATCGACAAAATTAGCAACCAATCGGCGCGCGGCAACGGCTGACAATAGCCCAGCGTTCTAACGCTGGGATCAAATACGCTCGATGTCTTATTAGATCATGCGTGCCCAGCACAAATGCAGAGCGATTATCGTTGAAGGTGTGTGTCTGCGCCGCAGTTTGCGGCTCAGGACAGCCACCGCTACAATGAGAAAACATGCTGCGTTTCACAAAGATGAATGGCGCGGGTAACGATTTCGTCATGCTCGATAATCGTGCCGGTGACATCGAATTGAGCGCGGAGCAGGTGTCACGAATCTGCGATCGCCATCGCGGGGTGGGGGCGGATGGGATTTTGTTGCTCGAGAAATCTACGAACGGGGCGGATTTCCGGATGCGCTACTACAACAGCGACGGCGGCGAAGCGGAAATGTGCGGCAACGGCGCGCGTTGTTTTGCGCGTTTTGCCCATGAGGTTGCGCGCGCACCCGAGAAGGTTTCGTTCGAAACGCCGGCCGGAATCATTGGGGCGCAGCTTCATGGCGATTTGGTCACGCTCAACATGAGCGATCCGAGCGACATGCGGCTAAACATGCCGTTACAAGTCGAAGGCGAAGAGACCGTCGTGCATTACATCAACAGCGGCGTTCCCCATGTGGTCGTCCCAGTTTCACGTGTCGATGTCGTCCACGTTTCGACGCAGGGGGCAGCGATTCGCCGGCACAAGATGTTTTCGCCCAAAGGCGCGAACGTGAATTTTTTGGAAAAGCGGGGTCCGCGGAAGATCGCCATCCGCACTTACGAGCGCGGTGTCGAGAACGAAACGCTCGCCTGCGGAACAGGGGTCGTAGCCAGCGCCCTGATTTTTGGCGCCACCGAAAATGTTGATGGGCCGATCGGAGTGTTGGTCCGTGGTGGAGACGAATTGACGGTCGGGTTCAAACGCAAGGGCAAAAGCTTCGCTAATGTCACGCTCGCGGGCCCGGCTGAGTTTGTTTTTGAGGGCACGATCGAACTGTAGCCACCGGCCTGCGACCGGTGGCTTGACCTAGGATCAGACGGCGCACCCGCTTCGCCGGGGAGGCTTCGGCGTGACACGCAGCGCCGTGGCTACACCGCGATTGCGGCTGAGGACAGCCGCCTCTACACTTGCCCGATGTTTCGCGGCACTTTTACTGCGCTGGTCACGCCATTCCGAAATGGAGATGTTGATCTTGCCGCGTTCCAAAAACTGATCGAAGCGCAGATCGCCGGCGGAGTTGACGGCATCGTCGCGGTCGGCACNACGGGCGAATCGCCCACGCTTTCGCATGAAGAGCGCGAACAAATCATTGGGCTGGCGGTTAAAGTTGCAAAGGGCCGTTGCAAGGTTTTGGCCGGCACTGGCTCCAACTCCACGCAACACGCTGTGGCCGATACGAAAAAAGCGGAGCAACTCGGCGTCGATGGTGCGCTGCTCGTCGCGCCGTATTACAACAAGCCCAGCCAGGAGGGGTTGTTTCGCCATTTTCAAACAATCGCGCAATCCACGTCGCTCCCGATCATGCTCTATAACATTCCCGGTCGTTGCGGCGTCGACATTGGGGCGGACACGGTCGTGCGTCTGGCAGAGGGGTGTCGAAGTATCGTCTCGATCAAGGAAGCGAGCGGCAGTGTCGAACGTGTGGGCGAGCTCCGGATTCGTTTGCCGGAAGCCTTTACCATTTTAAGCGGAGACGATTCCCTGACTTTGCCGTTCATGGCCGCCGGCGCGGTCGGTGTGGTGAGTGTCGCGTCGAATTTGTTTCCCGCAGAGATTTGCGCTCTGGTCCGCGCCTTTGCCTCAGGCGACGCCAAGCGCGCGCGCGAATTGCACGGCAAAATGTTCGGCCTTTTCAAAGATTTGTTCATCGAGCCGAACCCGGTTCCGGCAAAGACGGCGCTGGCGTGGCGCGGAGCGATGTCGGGGGAAGTCCGGTTGCCTTTGTGCGAAATGAACGAGGCAAATCAAGCGCGGCTGCGCAAGACTCTGGAAGCGTTCGAGCACGCGAAATGAGCAAGCCGGTACGCGTGCTTCTCGTCGGTTCGGCCGGACGAATGGGGAAGGTCATTGTCGATCTTGCCAAGAGGGAACCGAATTTAGAGATTGGCGCTCAATGTGATCTTGGTGATGACGTCGCAGCGGCCATGCAGAACTGCGATGTCGCAATTGATTTTAGCAGCCCGGGGCGGTCGAAGGAATTTGTCGTGCGGCATTGCAAGCTCGACGTCCACTTGTTATCGGCACCACTGGACATTCGCCCGAGCAACGGCGCCTCATTGAAGAAACCGCCAAATCGTTGCCGATTGTTTTCGCTTCCAATTTCAGCGTCGGCGTAAACGCCCTTTTTGCCCTGACGGGCAGAGCCGCCGAAGTCCTCGGTGACGAATTCGATCTCGAAATTATCGAGACGCATCACGTTATGAAGAAGGACGCGCCGAGCGGGACGGCCAAAACACTGGCTGAGATCCTAAAAAAAGCGCGCAGGTCGGCGCCTCGGACGAACTCGTCTGGTGGCGAGATCGACAAGGAGATCCCGATTCAATCGATCCGCGAAGGCGAGGTCGTCGGTGAGCACACCGTGATTTTTGACGGAGCGGGCGAACGTTTGGAATTGGTTCATCGCGCCAAGAGCCGCGAGACTTTTGCCAAAGGCGCGTTGCGCGCGGCTGAGTGGGCGATCGGGAAACCGGCCGGACTTTACACCGTGCAGGATGTGCTCGGACTGTAGCGGCGTTCTATGAGCGCCGGAATTAATGCGACGGTCGTAGACCGCCGCTGCAGCAGATGAGAGTCGGAATCGCGCTTGGATCGAACATCGGCGCGCGGCTGGCTAATTTCCACGCGGCGCGAAAGGCGATTGTCAATCTTGCCGGCGTGAGCGGGCCGATTCTTTCCTCGTCGATTTATGAGACGGAGCCGGTCGATTGCGAACCGGGCGCGGAGAAATTCTTCAATGCGGTGCTGGAAATCGCATACCAGGGCGATCCCCGAAATCTTTTGATGGAGCTGAAGAAAATTGAAAGGTCACTGGGCCGGCCGGCGAACCATTCGCGCAATGTCTCGCGCCAGATCGACATCGACCTTCTTTATGCCGGCGACCGTAAGATCGAGAACGAACATGTGCACGTACCGCATCCGCGCATGCATTTGCGCAGGTTTGTGCTCGAACCGCTGGCCGAGATTCGGCCCGACCTGCTTTTGCCGAATCAAACGCAGACCGTAGCCCAATTAATCGAAAATCTGCACGACTCGGCCGCAGTGGTGCGGTTGAAAGACCAATGGTAAGCTCGAACGCGATGGAGAAGTTTCGCGAGATGAAGCGGCGCGGAGAAAAGATCACCGCGTTGACGGCTTACGATTATCCGACGGCGCGGCTGCTCGATGAGAGCGGCATCGACATTATCCTGGTGGGCGATTCCGTGGGCATGGTCGTGCTTGGCTGCGAGGACACGACGAGTGTGACGCTTGACGAAATGAAGCATCACACGCGTGCTGTGGCTCGCGCTGTCAAACACGCCTTGCTCGTTGTCGATCTTCCGATCCACACCTACGACACGCCGGCGCAAGCCGTCGCCACCGCCAAACAACTTGTCGATGTTGGCGCGCAAGGGGTGAAACTCGAGGGCGGCCTGAGTCACGTGCCGCAGATCGAAGCGATCACGCGCGCGGGTATTCCGTTTATGGCACACATCGGGATGCTGCCACAAAGCGTGCGCGAAGAAGGCGGTTATAAGTTGAAAGGCCGAACCCAAACCGAGGCCGAAGCTTTGATTCGCGACGCGCAGGCGGTGGAAAAAGCCGGCGCCTTTTCCGTTGTTTTGGAGATCGTGGCCAAGGAAACGGCGAAGCAGGTGACAAATGCAGTCAGCATTCCAACGATCGGGATCGGGTCCGGCGAGTCTTGCGACGGACAAATTCTTGTGACGCACGACCTGATCGGATTGTTCCCGTGGTTCACCCCGAAGTTCGTGTCGCCGGAGGCGCGCGTGGCCGATGAAATTCGCAAGGCGACACGCGTTTTCATAGAACGAACGCGGGCGACCGGGAGGATGTCTAAACCGGGGAAATGAAAACGGAGTACGCAGAATTCGACGACGTCAGCTACAACGCGCTGCTTTCCGGCCAGCAGCAGCGCAACTGGCTCTGGTTCGGATTGTTTATGTCGTTGCTCGTGCACGCGGCGCTTTGCACGTATTTTTATCGGACGCGTTTCCAATCACTCGACGTGGCACTCCTCGCAAATCAGCGGCCGCCTACGTTCAAGGTCAAGAATATCGATCTGAAAGCCCTCGATAAGACCAATGCCGATTCATTGAATTCGGCGGCGAAACCGTTGCCGGATACGACCGATATACAACAACCGGATGAGAAGAAATCGTTCGATCAGTTGCTGGAAGAAGTACACGCGAGCACGGCCATGCCCGACGACATGAGCAACGTATTGCCGGATAAACCAAAGGTCGAGCAACCGGATGCAACTTCGGTCTTGAGCGAGATCGAGCGTTCCAGCGCGCAAACGCTTTCCAATAATCCGAACGCTACGCACGAACAATCTTTGTTGAATGACAGCGCGGTGTCGGGACGGCCGCAACCTGCCTTGAGCGGAACGGAACTCGCCTCGAGTACGATCATCAAAAAGGCGAANAGTTTCACGAGCAAGATCCAGGCNGANAGCGCCGGGCCNAATAAGAAGGGCGCGCCTGGTTTCAGCGATCTCGACCAACTTCTTTCGCAGAGAGGCCCGTTGGGTTCGGGCACGAAGATCCGGATGCCGGACGACCAGCTATTTGCATTCGACAGCGCGGAATTGCAACCGAGCGAGATGCTGCAGAAGCTGGTCACGCTGCTGAAGCGCAATCCCAGAGCGAAATTTACGATCGAGGGTTATACCGATTCAATCGGCTCGCCGGAATACAATTTCGACCTGAGCCAGCGCCGCGCCGAAAGCGTGCGTCAATACCTGGTCGAGATTCTGGGAATCGATCCCGCCCAAATCAGAGCGCAGGGTTACGGCGCGACTAAGTTTTTGGTGTCGCCTCGATGGGTCCCGCTTACGCCTGGCCCCGAATTGGAAGGCGAGATCGCGCGGCAGCATCTGAATCGGCGCGTCGTTCTGTCGGTGGACGCGAACGAGTAGCAAAGAAGGGCGACTTCCCAGTCGCTCACGGCGGTTTGCCTCCTTCGCCCCGCTGAAGCGGGACTACGGCGCGCCACGGGAAACCGCCGCTCCTTGAACACGATGGTTCGAGACCGCCGCTACAGAAGCTCTGTCATTCCGAGTCCCGCCGTGGCGGGAAGGAATCTTTCAATTCACCAATTCTTGATCCACCGCTGTTGGTACTGCTGAAACGTTTCGCCCGATTTCTTCCCCTTTTCGCCACAAGTCGACCATAGATCGAAAGTTGGATTGTATCCGCTAGTTCCGCTGAGATTAGCAGCTTTTACGGTTGAGTATCCATAACAGTATCCGAATGAATCTTGGACGTAGGTATTTGGTCCGGGCGGACTAGGACTAAGCATGTTTGGCTTCAGGCTGCCACCGAGATAGCTTTTTGTTTCAATTCCATTTGTGGGGTCGCCATCCGAATCACCGGAAATTTGTTTGTACAGAAATTTTCCGGCCGCGACATAGTTGGCGGGATCACCACCGTCGGGATCGATGTTCGCTTTTAGTGTTTCACTACTAGCCGGGTCGGTTGGGTAAATTCCATTATCCGCTTTGTAACTCTCGAGCGCGGCGGAAATGGCGGCGATCTCGGCTTCGGTGCGCGAACGCCGGCCTTTCGTGGCGATATAGCCGGAGGTGGCGAGAACCAGACCGGCCAGCACGATGATGATGCTGATGACGACGAGGAGCTCGACGAGGGTGAAGGCGTTGTAACGGCGCTTATGCTGACGCGTGAAAATTGTAGGGCGTTTCTGTGAAACGCCGATAAATATGCCGGAGTCTGACACAGACGCCCTACAATTCGTGCGCAAGATTAACATCCTCCTATTCGCGCGCGCCGGTCAGGTCTGTTGTTGCAACCCGGTGATAATGCTGATGAGCGGCATGAACAGCGCGATCACGATCGTCATCACCACGACCGCGAGAATGATGATCATGATCGGTTCGAGTGCGGCCGTGAGCCCAGCGACCGAGTTGTCCACTTCATCGTCATAAACGTCGGCGACCTTGAGGAGCATCTCGGGAAGCTGACCGGTTTCTTCGCCGACATCGATCATGCTAATGACCATGGGCGGAAACGCGCCACTGGTTTCGAGTGGTAGCACGATCGATTCGCCTTCCTTGACGCTGTCGTGCACCTGCGAAATTGCGTTCGCGATGACGGTGTTGCCGGCGGTTTCGCGCGTGATGTTGAGTGCTTGCAAAATGGGGACTCCGCTCGTTACGAGCGTTCCGAGGGTGCGCGAAAAACGCGATACCGAAGTTTTGCGAATGAGACTGCCGAAAAGCGGCAGGCGCAGCTTAATCCGATCGATTGTCGATCTTCCGGCGCGAGTGCGCGCGGCAAATTTGTATGCCGCCAGCAGTGCGATGATGAGGCCGATCAAAACGAGCCAGTGGTTTTGCACGAACCGGCTCACGCCGATAACGAACAGCGTAATCGTCGGCAGCGGTTTGTCGCCGAGCATATCGTGAAAAATCGCTTCGAACTTCGGCACGATGAAGACGAGCAGGAAGGCCATGATGGCGACGGCCAGGACCATGACAATGACCGGATAAACCATGGCGGCAGCGACCTTGTTCTTTATCTTGGCCGCTTTTTCCTGGAACTCAGCCAGCCGGTTGAGCACGACCTCGAGCACACCGCCGAGCTCGCCCGCTTTCACCATATTGACGTAGAGATCGTTGAAGATGACCGGATGTTGCGCTAGGCCGGTCGAAAATGTTTCACCGCTCTGCACTGAATCCGCTAGTTTGAGGATGGTCTTCTTGAGAACAGGATCGCGTTCCTGTTTGGCGAGAACGTTAAGACCGCGGAGCAGGGGCAACCCCGAATCAATGAGCGTGGCGAGTTGACGCGTGAAAATCATCAGGATTTTCGGTTTTACCTTTTTGCGCTGGAAAAGTCTGATCTCTTTGCGCGCCAAGCTCGACCGGGCCGTGCGCAGAGTGGCCGTCGATCTTTTTGCTGTCTTTCCGTCCGGGCCGCCTTTGCCTTCTTCGTAAACGCTGGTCGGAAAATATCCGGCCTGACGCAGTTGACCGATGGCTTCGTTCGTAGAGGTCGCCTCGACTGAGCCGGTCGATTCCTGGCCGCGCGAATCCAGAGCTGCGTAAGAAAAACGTGGCATGACAATCAGGTAGCGATCTAACGATTTAGTGACTTAGCGATTAGAGCAAAGCGTTCCGTCGAGGTCGATTTCATTCGTTAAATCACTAATTCGATTAATCGCTAAATGCCTCACGTATATTTCAGAACCTCTTCGATCGTGGTGTCGCCGGCGAAGATGCTGCGCAAACCGTCCTGCCGTAGCGTGACCATGCCGAGCTCGACCGCTTTTTGCTTCAAGACGACGGTGGGCGCGCGTTCGTTAATCAGTTCGCGAAGCGGATCGGTGATCCGCATCAGTTCGTAAATTCCCTTTCGGCCTTTGTATCCGGTCTGATTGCAAGTCTCGCAGCCTTTGCCGTGATAAAAATTCTTGGCGCCGATGTCGCGCCGCGAAAGTTCGAGCTGCGCCAGAATATCGTCGCTCGCCTGATAAGTGGCGCGGCAGTTCGGACAAATGCTGCGCAACAATCGTTGGCCGAGGACCGCTTCGAGCGTTGATGAAATCAGGAACGGCTCGACGCCCATGTCGATCAAACGCGTGACTGCCCCGGGTGCATCGTTTGTGTGCAACGTCGTGAACACCAAATGGCCGGTAAGCGATGCCTGGATCGCAATTTGCGCCGTTTCCAAGTCGCGCGTTTCACCAACCATGATGCGGTCCGGGTCCTGCCGCAGAAACGAACGCAGCACGCGCGCAAAAGTGAGTCCGATGTTTTCGTTTACTGGCACCTGCACGATTCCTTCGAGGTCGTATTCGACCGGTTCTTCCGCGGTGAGCAACTTGGAATCGATCGTGTTGATCTTGCGCAGGCAGGAGTAGAGCGTCGTGGTTTTGCCGGACCCGGTCGGGCCGGTCGCGATAAAGATCCCGTTGGGCCGATTGATGACCTCAAGAATGTATTGGTGGATGTAATCGGGCATGCCGAGCATCTCGAGATCGAGATTCACGGTGCTGCGATCGAGCACGCGCAGGACGACGCTCTCACCAAATTGCGTCGGCAAAGTGGAAACACGAAGATCGACAGTGCGGCCAGCGATGTTCTTTTGAATGCGCCCATCCTGCGGCAAGCGACGCTCGGCGATGTTCATGTTCGCCATCACTTTGACGCGAGAAATGACCGGCAGAGCAAGATGACGCGGCGGCGGTGACATTTCGTAAAGCGCACCGTCCACGCGGTAACGAATTTTGAATTCGTTTTCGAACGGCTCGAAATGAATGTCGCTGGCGCGGTCCTGGATCGCCTGATATAGGATAAGATCGACAAAGCGAATGATCGGCGCGGCGTTCGCTTCCGCTTCGGCCACGGCCGCGCCATCTTCGCCGCGGATTTGCAACAGCTCACCGGCATCGCCGAGCTGTTTGAGGATGTCCTCCATGCTCGACGTGTCGGTGCCGTAATGTTCCTTGATCCGCTCCTCGATTCGCTCGGTTGGCGCAACGACAACATCGACATCCTTGCCCAATGCGAAGCGGAGATCTTCGGCCGCGCGCGGATCGAGCGGGTCGACCAGGGCAACACGCAGCGTCTTGCCGCTCAGTCCGATGGGAAGGGCGCGATGCAATCGCGCGAGTCCGCTCGGAATCAACTTCAAGACCGCGGGCGGAATTTCCTGGTCATTAAGATCGACATATTCGGTACCGAGCGCATCGGCGATGGTTTGATAAAAGGCGCGTTCGTCCACGAATCCGCCATCGACCATGGCGTGCACGATGGTTTTTCCATTTAAGGTCGCCTCGTTCAAAACGTCGTCCGCTTGCGACGGCTGAAGCACGTTTTGCTCGATGAAGATTTCGGCGACCTGTTTGTTATTCATTTAGCGATTTAGTGATTTAAGGACTTTAGTCAGTTTTTCTGTTCATTCGTTAAATCGCGAAATAGATCAGCTTACGTCCCCCAGCGTAGTTGATATGACTTCGTTCGCCGAAGTGAGACCGGCCAAGACTTTGCGCACGCCGTCTTCGCGCAAGGTGCGCATACCGAGTTCGTGCGCACGTTGCCGCAGCGTCAAGGTCGAGCGGCGTTTATTGATCATGTGGCGGACTTCGTCGTCGATGATGAAAATCTCAAAGATGCCCATACGACCTTTGTAGCCGGTCTGCCGGCATTGTTCGCAACCGACCGGCTTCATGACTTGCGCTTCGCGAAGTTGCCCAGGCTCGATGCGCAGCGCGCGCAATTCGGTTTCACTCATTTCGCCGGGTTGTTTGCAGTTTTGGCAAAGCCGCCGCACGAGACGCTGCGCCATGATCGCGCGCACGGATGAGGCGACGAGAAACGGTTGCACGCCGATGTCGATCAGACGCGCCACAGCGGAGGGCGCGTCGTTCGTGTGCAGCGTACTGAAAACAAGGTGGCCGGTGAGACTCGCGTTTGTCGCGATCGTCGCCGTTTCGCGATCGCGAATTTCGCCAATCATAATGATGTTTGGCGCCTGCCGCAGAATGGAACGCAGCGCAGCCGGAAAAGTCATGCCGATCTCCGGATTCACCTGCACCTGGTTAATGCCGTTCATCTGATACTCGATCGGCTCTTCCACAGTGATGATTTTGCGGTCCGGTTTGTTGATGTAATTCAAGCAGGCGTAGAGCGTGCTCGTTTTGCCCGAACCAGTTGGGCCGGTGACAAGAAGGATGCCGTCGGGAAGTTGAATGAGACGCTCGAANGTTTCCTGATCGTCAGTGAGAAAGCCAAGTTCGGGCAGTCCGAGCACGAGGCTTGATTTGTCGAGNACGCGCATGACCACGCTCTCGCCGTGGTTTGTCGGAATGGTGGAGACGCGAAGATCGATCGGTTTCTTTTTGATCTTCACCTGGATGCGGCCGTCCTGCGGGAGACGCTTTTCCGCAATGCTCATCGAGCCGGTCATGATCTTGATGCGGCTGACGATGGCGGACTGCAAACGTTTGGGCGGTGCCTGCATTTCCTGAAGCACGCCGTCGATGCGAAAGCGCACCCGAAATTTTTTATCGAGCGGCTCGAGGTGAATGTCGCTCGCGCCGGCGCGATGCGCTTCGATCAATAGCATCGAGACCATGCGAATGATTGGTGCGTCGGCTTCGTCGGTTTCGGCGAGGGCTATGCCATCACCAATCTCCAAGCCAAGATCAACA
>JGI12053J15887_10001537_pt1 | contig 10830 bp, 10 predicted proteins | sample MedBloCAOM1_O3_FD_15887 | JGI IMG/M metagenome (IMG submission 15887) | reverse complement strand
GGTATCGGGCCGCAGATGCTGCATTACGTTCTCGGCATCACCAAGGCGTATACCACGCGCGTGGGCTCCGGGCCGTTTCCGACCGAGCTCGACAACGCGATCGGCGAGCTGCTGCGCACTCGCGGGGAGGAATTCGGCGCCACCACGGGCCGGCCGCGGCGCTGCGGCTGGTTCGACGCCGCCGCGCTCAGGCGCTCGATCCAGATCAACGGGGTTTCGGGCCTGTGCATCACCAAGCTCGACGTGCTCGACGGCATGGAGGAAGTGAAGCTTTGCACCGGCTACCGGATGGCCGGGACTCTGGTCGAACTGCTGCCGGCGGGTGCCGAGGACGCGGCGCTTTGTGAACCGGTCTACGAAATCCTTCCGGGCTGGAAGGACAGCACCGTGGGAGTGTGCGAATACGACAGGCTGCCGGCGCGGGCGCGCGCCTATCTCGAGCGCCTGCAAGCGGTCTGCGGCGTGCCCGTGGACATGATCTCGACCGGGGCCGATCGAAACGAAACGATCGTCCTGCGCCACCCGTTCCACTGAAAAGGAGACAGAGCGTGCTGGACGGGGTTGTGCCGTTCCCGCCGGAGTTCGCGAGGCGCTACCGGGAGGAAGGCTATTGGCGCGATCTTTCGCTCGCCGGGGAGTTCGCCCCGGTTTTCAGCCGCCACGCAAAGCGCGTCGCCGTCATCGACCGCGACGCGCACATCACCTACGCCGAAGTCGACCGTGTCTCCGACCGCCTCGCCCTGAACCTGCTCGACTCGGGACTTGCGTCCCTCGACAGGGTGGTGGTGCAGCTGCCGAACGTCATCGAGTTCGTCTACCTCTATTTCGCGCTCCAGAAAATCGGCTGCATCCCCATCGCGGCGCTTGCGACGCACCGGTTTCTCGAAGTGAGCCAGTTCGCCAAGCTCTCCGGGGCGGCCGCGTGCGTGACCCCTGATCGGCACGGCGACTTCGATTTCACCGAAATGGTCCGCCGCGTGCGGAAGGAAACGCCATCGGTCAGGCTGGGAATCGTGCTCGGCGAGGCGCCCGCCGGTTTCCTCTCTCTCGCAGACCTGATCTCCCGCGAGCCGAAGAAACGGCCGGAAGACCTGCGTGCGCTCAAGACCGATCCGACCGACCCCGCGATTTTCCAGCTCTCGGGCGGAACGACCGGCGTGCCCAAACTGATACCGCGCACCCATAACGACTACGCCTACAACTCCAGGATCGCGGCGAAAGTCTGCGGGGTTACCGGTGACTCGGTGCTGCTCCTTGCCCTGCCCATCGGGCACAATCTGCCGCTCGCCTGTCCGGGACTGCAGGGGACCATGCTGCAAGGCGGAAAGGTGGTGCTTTCGGCGAGCACCAAGCCTGAGGATCTGTTCGGACTGATCGAGCGGCATCGCGTCACTCACCTGAAAGTTGTGCCGGCGCTCCTCATTCGGCTCACCAACGATCCGGCCATTGGAAAATACGATCTGTCCTCGCTGCGCGTCATCCAGAGCGGCGGACAGCGTATGCAGCCCGAGGTGCGCGCGCGCACCAAGGGGCTCATCCCCAGCGTCACCGTGCAGGAGAATTTCGGCATGTCCGAAGGCATGCTCTTTTTCGTGCGCCTCGACGACCCGGAGGACGTGCGCATGGATACCTGCGGCCGGCCGCTGTCGCCCGACGACGAGGTCAGGCTGGTCGACGAGGAGGGCAGGGAGGTCGCCCGCGGCGAAGTCGGCGAGCTCACCTGCCGCGGGCCCTACACCCTGCGCGGCTACTACGGCGTTCCCGAATACAACGCGCGGCAATTTACGCCCGAGGGCTTCTACCGGTCCGGCGACCTGATGCGCCTGCACCCTTCCGGAAACTACGTGGTCGAAGGCAGGAAGAAGGACCTTATCAACCGCGGCGGCGAGAAGATCAGCGCCGAGGAGATCGAGAACCTGATCCTCGGGCACCCCGCGGTGCAAAACATCGCCTGCGTGCCGATGCCGGACCCGCACTTGGGCGAGAAGATGTGCGCTTGCGTGATCCCGAAGAAAGGCCGTAGCCTGAGCTTGAAGGAGCTGGTCGAGTTCCTCANGGACAGGGAGATCGCCAAGTTCAAGCTTCCGGAGCGGCTCGAAATCCTGTCGGACTTCCCGGTGTCNGCTTTCGGCAAGGTGTCGAAAAAAGCGCTGGTCGAGATGGTCNCGGCGAAGCTGGAGCGGGAGAAAGCCGCGTGAGAATCATCGATCTGCACTGCTACCCCGGCACCAAGGAATGGATCGCGTGCCAGGGCCCTTACGTGGACGCGCTCGCCAAGTACTGGAACCGCGGCTGGACCGCGAAGACCGAGGACGAGGTGATCCGCGAATTCACGGACGCCGGGGTCGAAGCCCTGCTGGTCGCACTCGACCTCGAAACGACGATCAAGACGCCGCCCGTCACCAACGAATACGTCCACGCGATGTGGAAGCGCCACCCCAAGCGCGTCATCCAGGCCTGGGGCGCGCTCGAACCGGCGAAAGGCGAAGTGGCGATCGCCCAGGCGAAAAAGGCGGTGCGCGAGCTGGGGCTCATCGGCTTTCACTTCCATCCGATCATGCAGCGCTTCGCGGTGAACGANCGGCGCTACTATCCCTTGTTCGAGCTCATCGACGAACTCAAGGCCGCGGTCATGATCGACGTCGGCACGACCGGAATGGGCGCCGGCATGCCCGGCGGAATGGGGGCGAGGATCCGGCACGCGCACCCTTCCGCCATCGACGATCTAGCGGCGGATTTTCCGAACCTGAAGATCATCATGGCGCATCCCGGATGGCCCTGGGTGGACGAGACCACAGCGGTCGCGCTGCACAAGGGAAACGTCTACTGGGAGATGTCGGGTTGGGCCCCGAAATATTTTCCGGCCCAGCTGAAGGTGGACATGCGTGCGAGGCTGCAGGACAAGATCATGTTCGGCAGCGACTACCCCAGCCTGCCTTACGCGCGCATCCTCTCGGAGTGGCGCGAGCTCGGCTACCCCGACGCCGTGATGGAGAAGATCTTCCACGGGAACGCCGAGCGCGCTCTCGCACTGTAGGACCCAACGCATGCCCACGCCCTCGACAAAACGCGCAGCGCTGGTGACCGGAGCGGCAAGCGGCATCGGCCGCGCGGCGGCGCTCGCCCTCGCGCGCGCCGGCTACGACGTCGCGATCAACTACAGCCGCAGCGAGAAGAAGGCCAAGGCGGTCGCAGAGGAAGCCGGCCGCAGCGGGGTGCGCGCGCTGCTTTGCCGCTGCGACGTCGCCGACGAGGCCGGCGTGCGCGCAATGCTGAAGGCGGTCGGGGACCAGTTCGGCCGCCTCGACGTGCTCATCAACAATGCGGGCACGACCACCGAGGTCAAACCCAAGGATTTCGACGCGTTGACGGTGGAGGAATGGGACCGCGTGTTTGCGGTCAACGTCAGGGGCTTGTTCCTCGTCACGCGAGCCGCTCTGCCGATGCTGCGCGCGTCGAAAGGCTGCATCGTCAATACCGCGAGCATCGTCGGCCTTCGGCCGGGGCCGCAGCCGCTGCCTTACGCGGCGAGCAAGGCTGCGGTAGTCAATCTGACCAGGACGCTCGCGTACAACCTGGGTCCGGAAGTCCGAGTGAACGCCGTCGCGCCGGGCTGGATGGAAGGCGACTGGATGCAGCGGATGCTGAAGGACAAATACGAAGAGCTCATGGAGCGCCGTGCCAAGCAGACGCCCTTGAAGCGCTGTGTCACCGCGGAGGACGTGGCCGAAACAATGATGTCGCTCGTCCAGTCGAACCGCTTCGTTACCGGTGAGGTGATCGTGATCGACGGCGGTTTTTCCAGCTCGACCTGAGCTGACGGCGACGCGAACCCAGGAGCTATAATGGCGATCGCATNACGGGAGGAAACAGGGAATATGAACGAGCCGGCGATGAAAGAGACTCTGTCGAGCAAGGCACTCACAGCCGAAGAGCTCAAGCTCGCCCAGTTGATCGTCTCGGCGCTCAATCTGGAGACGCAAGCCGCGGAAATCGATCCGACCGCCCCGTTGTACGGGGAGGGCATGGGGCTGGACTCGATCGACATTCTGGAAGTCGCCCTGGCGGTCTCGAAAGCCTACGGCGTCAAGCTGCGCTCCGACGACGACCTCAATCGCAAGATCTTCAATTCGCTGCGCAGTCTGAACGAGCACATTCAGCAACATCGGGCTAAATAGAGCGGCAGCTTCCAGCCGGCGGGTGCGTCATGGCCGATATTCCGCTGATTCGCAATTTCGACGCCGGAGCGGTTTTCGCTTTTCGGGACAGGCGGCCCCTCCGCGTCGAAGAGTTCCTCGCCGAAGCCCACTGGCTGGCCGGTCTGATTCCGGATCGGCGATACGTAGTGAATATGTGCTCGGACCGCTATCGATTTGCCGCCGGCCTCGTCGCAGCGCTGTTGCGCCACCAGGTCAGCTTGTTGCCGCCCAATAGCACCGACGATTTTCTGAACCGCTTGAGTCTCGAGTATCCGGGTGCGTACTGTCTGGGCGACGGAACCGCCCAGACATCGCAGCTCGAGACCTTCCACTATCCGCAGCCGACGGGCGAAGCCGCGTCCACAGCTTCCTCTCCGCACATTCCGGAGGAACAGGTGGCAGCCATCAGCTTCACCTCGGGCTCGACCGGGCGGCCGAGATCTCACCCCAAATCATGGGGGGCATTGGCGAGAAGCGGACAAGCGGCGTTCGAGCTGTTTTGTCCGGGCGCCTATCGGAACATGAGCGTCCTGGGCACGGTACCTCACCAGCACATGTACGGACTGGAGGCTACCATCCTGATGGTGATGCAGGGCGGCCTCAGAATGCATTGCGGACGGCCCTTTTTCTCCGCGGACATCTGCGCCGAACTGGAAGCACTGGCTCGCCCGCGCGGTCTCGTCACCACGCCCGTTCACCTGCGGATGCTGCTTGCCGAGACAAACGATCCCCCCAAGGCGGACTTCCTTCTTTGCGCAACGGCCCCGCTTTCCCCGCAGCTCGCCGCCGAGGCGGAAGCGCGCTTCGGAGCACCGCTTTACGAAATCTACGGCTGCACCGAAGCCGGACAGGTCGCGACGCGGCGCCCGGCCGAGTCCCATCTCTGGCGGCCTCTGCCAGGGGTGGCTCTTTTCGAGAGCGAAGAGGGAACACGGGTGAAAGGCGGGCACATCGAGAAGGAGGTGTTGCTCGGCGACGTCATCGAATTGTGCGGTGGAAACGAATTCCTTCTGCATGGACGGACTGCGGATCTCATAAACATCGCCGGAAAGCGGACTTCGCTCGCGCATCTCAACTTTCACCTGAATTCCATCGAAGGCGTGCGCGACGGGACGTTCGTCATGCCCGAGGAAGACGACGGGACGGTGACCCGGCTGACGGCTTTCGTCGTCGCTCCCGGGCTCGCGAGCGAAACCATCATGGCCGCCCTGCGCCAGCGTATCGACGCGGCATTCCTTCCCCGACCGCTTTGTTTCGTCGAGTCCCTGCCTCGCAACGAGACCGGCAAGCTGCCGCGAATGGCGCTCGACGATCTGGTGGCCCGGCTCGCGGCCAAAGCGGGGTAGCGTTGGCGACGGTCGAGCGGACCTTCCCTTCGGATCACGCCGCCGCACAAGGGCATTTCCCGGGAAATCCAATCATCCCCGGGGCGCTCCTGTTGAGCGAGGCGCTGCGCGCGATCGAAGCGAGCCTCGGGAAAGACCTCTGCCCGTATCAGATCCGATCGGCCAAGTTCATTCATCCGGTGCGCCCGGGGGAGCGCGTGTCCATCGATTTTTCCAGGCGCGACGAAAAGAGAATAAGCTTCAGCTGCAAGGTAGGGGTAACTCCCGTGCTTGCGGGGGAGGTCGTTCATGAGCCAAGCCGCGCGGAGAGACGATCCTGAATACCAGCACCGCAATCAGCAGCGAGAACAGCCGGCGCTGGCGTCCGGCGCCGGCGATTCATGTCTCGGTGTTTCTGCACGCTGCAGCGGCCGTCTGGCTCGCCGCACACCCGCCGTCATGGCCCTGGGTGCTGGGCGTGATTGGGGCGAATCATCTTGCGCTCGTTCTCGCAGTGCTGTGGCCGCGCGGACAGCTGTTGGGTCCGAACCTGGTGCGCCTGCCCGCATCCGCCGTGCGTCGCAGGGAGATTTCGCTCACTTTCGACGACGGTCCCGACCCGGACGTGACGCCCCGCGTTCTGGACCTGCTCGATCGCTACCAAGCGAAGGCGAGCTTCTTCTGCATCGGCGAAAACGCGGCCGCTCAGCCCGAGCTCGTGAAGGAAATCGTGCGTCGCGGCCACAGCGTCGAGAACCACAGCTACCGTCATCACCGCGCGTTCGCATTTTTCGGAATTTCCAGATTGAAGCGCGAAGTGGATGCCGCGCAGTCCACGGTCACCTCGATCACGGGCCGCACGCCGGTTTTCTTTCGCGCACCCGCCGGGTTCCGCAGCCCGTTTCTCGATTCCGTGCTGGCGCCTCGCGGATTGCGCTACGTGTCGTGGACGCGGCGCGGCTTCGACGCGGTGAGCACCGATCCGAAACGCATTCTGAGGCGCCTGATCAAAGGGCTCGCCGCCGGCGACGTGCTGCTGATGCACGACAGCGCTCCGGTGGTGCTCGCGGTGCTGCCGGCATTGCTGGAGCGATTGTCCGCGCGCGGCCTCAAGGCGGTTTCCCTCGTTTCGGCCTGCGCGAGCGAGCCCGGAGAATAGAGATCCGCGGGGCGACGAGTGCAGCCTCTCCTCATCAGCCAAGTTTCCGTCGTGAACAGCCTGGGCTCTGGAGTGGAGGCGATGCGCCGCGCCTTGCGCGAGAAGCGCTCCGCGCTCGCGCCCTGCGATTTCGAGACCGCCCGCATCGATACCTACGTGGGAACGGTGCCGGGGCTCGACGATGTTCGCGTGAGACCCGACCTCCTCGATTACGATTGCCGCAACAACCGCCTGGCGCAGTTGTGCCTCGAGCAGGATGGATTCGCCGGGGGAGTCGCGGCGGCACGCGATCGTCACGGCGCCGGGCGGATCGGCTTCTATCTCGGTACGAGCACCTCGGGACTGCACGCGACGGAACTCGCGTATCGCCGTCGCGACCCGAAGACCGGCGCGTTGCCCGCGGACTACCGCTACGCCGAGACGCAGAACGCCTACTCGCTCGGTGAATTCGTGCGGCGCTATCTCGGATTGGCCGGGCCGGGATTCGTGGTCTCGTCCGCCTGCTCGTCGACCGCGAAGGCCTTCGGCAACGCAGCGCGCATGATCACCGCGGGAATCTGCGATGCCGCCGTGGTCGGCGGTGCCGACAGCCTGTGTCTCATGACGCTCTACGGATTTCATTCGCTCGGCCTGACCTCGCGCGCTCCGTGCCGTCCCTTTGACGTGGATCGTGACGGGATCTCGATCGGCGAGGGGGCGGGCTTCGCCCTCGTCGAGAAAGGGGATCGTGCACGACCCGGCGCGGTCCTGCTCCTGGGCGTAGGAGAGAGCTCGGACGCCTACCACATGTCTACGCCCCATCCCGAGGGTCTGGGTGCGAGGATCGCCATGCAGCAGGCGCTGGACTCCGCGGGTCTTCGGCCCGCCGACATCGACTATATCAACCTGCACGGCACTGCGACGAAGACCAACGACACCAGCGAGGACAAGGCCGTATTCGAGATCTTCGGACCCGAGACCCCGTGCAGTTCGACCAAGGGGGCGACCGGGCATCTTCTCGGCGCGGCCGGGATCACCGAAGCGATCGTCTGCATTCTCGCGATCGGGGACGGCCTGATGCCCGGCAGCGCGAATACACGCAGCGTCGACCCCGCGATGAGGAGCAACTACCTGCTCGAAAACAGGCAGGCGAAAGTCACGCGCGTCCTGAGCAACTCGTTCGGGTTCGGCGGGAGCAATTGCAGCCTGGTCCTGGGGGTCGCCCCGTGACGCGGGTCTTTGTCGAAGGCGTGGGTCTGCTCGGCCCGGGCCTGCGGGGCTGGGAGGCGGCTCGCCGCGTCCTCGCGGGCGAGGAGCCCTTTCGTCCGGCCTCCACGTTCATCGGTACAAGCGATCTGCTGCCCGTTGCCGAGCGGCGCCGCACCCCCGTTCCGGTCAAGCTTGCGCTCGCCGTGGGGCAGGAAGCGCTTCAGAACGCCGGCCGCGACGCTGCGGCCACGGCGACTGTGTTCACGTCCTCTTCCGGCGAAGGCGAAGCGCTTCATCACATGTGCGAGGCCCTTGCTTCGACCGAACGGGAAGTGTCGCCGACGCGGTTCCACAACTCGGTGCACAACGCCGCTGCGGGTTACTGGGGCATCGCGACCCGGTCGCAGGAAGCCTCGACGAGCCTTTGCGCCTACGACGCGAGCTTCCCCGCGGGGCTCGTCGAGGCGGCGACGCAGGTTGTCTCATGGGGCAAGCCGGTCGCCCTGATCGCCTACGACCAGCCCTATCCGGAGCCGCTTCATTCGGCGCGTCCCCTCCTTGGGAGTTTCGGCGCTGCGCTGGTCCTCGCGCCGGACGCAACCCGCGGAGCTTCCGCGACGTTCGAATTGGCGGTCCTGCCGGGCGATGAAAAGCCCACCGCCATGTCCGATTCCAGGCTTGAGGAATTGAGGCTGGGCATACCGGCCGCGAGAGCGCTTCCCCTGCTGGAAGCACTCGCGCGAAAGATGCAGGGCGAGGTCGTGCTCGATTTCCTGACCGAACTGCAGCTGCGCGTCACCGTGAGCCGGTGTTGATTTCCCGGGAGGCTATCGCCGCGATGATTCCACACGCGGGATCGATGTGCCTGCTCGACGGCGTGCTCGCCTGGGATGCTGGCAGCATCCGGTGCTTGAGCCGCACCCACCGGGACCGGCACAATCCCCTGCGGGTGGATGAAAGACTCCCCGCCCTGTGCGGCGTCGAATATGCCGCCCAGGCGATGGCGATACACGGAGTACTGGCCGGCAACGTCGGGAAGCGGCCGCGACTGGGATACCTTGCGAGCTTGAGGGAAGTACATTGCAGCAGAAGCCGCCTCGATGATCTCGAGGGCGACCTCATCGTCGAAGCCGAACGGCTGATGGGCGAGGAAAGTCGCGTGATCTACAGCTTCGACGTGCGGGTGGGCGATGTCGAGGTCCTGCGCGGCAGGGCCGCAGTGGTCCTGGAAGCGGGCCGGGCGGGGTCGTGATACGGGCGCTCGTCACCGGCGGCAGCGGCAGCATCGGGGCTGCGGCATGCAGGCGCCTCGCGGCCGACGGCAGGCATATTTACGTCCACGCGAACAGCCGCCTCGCGCGGGCGGAGAAGCTTGCCGCCGAGATCACCGCAAGCGGGGGTTCCGCGCAAGCCGTGTCCTTCGATATCGCCGACCGCGACGCCACCGGGACGGCGCTGCAAAAATTGCTCGTCGACGGCCCCATCCAGATCGTGGTCAACAATGCCGGAGTTCACGACGACGCGGTGATGCCGGGAATGCGGCCGGAGCAATGGTCCCGGGTGATCGATGTCTCCCTCAACGGATTCTTCAACGTCACGCAGCCTCTGCTCATGCCGATGATAGGGACACGCTGGGGAAGGATAGTCAGCGTTTCTTCCGTGGCTGCGCTTGCGGGCAACCGCGGCCAGACCAACTACGCTGCCGCCAAGGCGGGCCTGCACGGCGCGACCAAGGCGCTCGCCCTGGAACTGGCGAGCCGCGGCATCACGGTCAATGCGGTCGCGCCCGGGATCATCGAATCCGCCATGACGGAGAGCGTTTTTTCCCGAGACGCGATCGAGAAGTTCGTGCCGATGAAGCGCGCCGGGACTCCGGAGGAGGTCGCCGAGCTGATCGGGTTTCTCGCCTCCGAACGCGCCGCGTATATTTCCGGGCAGATCATCTCGATCAACGGCGCGATGATCTGAATCCGCCTGCAGCTAGTTCTCCGCCTCGACCTTGGCGGTCGAAGCGCGAAAAATCCAGGCGACGGCAAAGCCCCCGCTGAAATTACTTCTCGCCCTCACCAGCGGGCTGTCGGCGAATACCGCGCCGCTGACGCTGTCCCATTTCGCAAACCCGCCGACCCAGAAACCGGGAAAGTGCTTGCTGACCGCCGCGAGGAAGTTCAGTCCGCCGTAGCCGCCGCTCGGGTCGAAGGCGGGCCGGTCCGCGGTGACGAACACCGGGTCGACCGCGTAGAAATACTGGTTGTAGCGCCGGTTCGCGTAGATGAGGCTCCCCTGCAGGCCTAGCTTCCATCCGCGGTCTCCCAGGACGTTCTTGAAATCCAGGCTCAAGTTCGGCTGAAAAACCCAGCCGGTTTGCCTCACGTGGGAGAAATCCGACGAGAAGACGGTGCGCACCGGCAGTCGCAATTCCAGTTTTTCATTTCTGTTCTCGGATCGAAAGAGGGTGATGTTGAGCGAGGGACCCAATTCCAGTGTGGCATCGAGATCGGGCATGCCGCGCCGCGCATCGTTGTCTTTGGCGGGCGGGGAGCCGCTCAGGCTGAGCTCGACTTCGACCTTGTCGCCCAACAGGCCGCGCAGCCTGCGGTCGTCGTCGACTTTAAGGGACGCTCCCCGGTAGACCACATAAGGCACCGGGAGCACCCAGGTCTTGGCTTGATCCGAGCCGCGATAGTGAGGAAGGGTCGTAACTGCGAATCCTGCGCCGGCCTCCCACAGCGGGAGCTGATCCGCGTGTGCGAAGCTCGCCGCCAGGCACAGCAATAGAAGGCCCTTACAGATCCGGAAAACGGATTGCACGTCGAGCGGATTTGAGGTTCGGGCTTTGGAAAACCGGTTAGAATCTTGTTGGAGCGAAGCTGGTGCCGAGGAAGGGACTCGAACCCCCACAGTGTTGCCACCGCTAGGACCTGAACCTAGTGCGTCTACCAATTCCGCCACCTCGGCG
>JGI12053J15887_10001536_pt1 | contig 10830 bp, 11 predicted proteins | sample MedBloCAOM1_O3_FD_15887 | JGI IMG/M metagenome (IMG submission 15887) | reverse complement strand
GAAGGCGATGATGAGGAGGCTCGCTGCGACCCCGAGCCGTTTCCAGCCGATCCATTTCTTGAAACCACGCCCAAGCGCGGTCAGCAGTCGTAGCATTCGTCCTCCCGGCAGGGGCGGCAACAAGGTTGAAAGCCCATCGAAGCGATCAAGGGCTAGCGGCGGCCAATCGCTCCACTTGCGAAGACCCATAAGGCAAAAACGTGTCGTTGTGCAGTCCTTGACAAGGCCGGCTTCAGCCCTCGCTCGGCGCGGCTGTCACACGCAGTACATATGTCGTAACGCGCAAAGATTCGAGTCTCCTGCATCGGCGGGTCCGGCCGTTCATTTTTCGCGATGTTCCCTGTTCCACCACGTTTTTGCGACAGGGAGGAACAACCTCAAGATCGACTGGTTAGCGTTGGTATCAGCAATCGAGCATTTCGGCGCGGACTACGGCGACAAAGGCCGCGCCGTGTGTTCCCTAAATTAAGAAGGACCAGCGCAATGGGACTCTTTACCAAAGACATCCAAACCATGAACGACCTGTTCGTCCATCAATTGCAGGACATCTATTATGCCGAGAAGCAGCTTGTGAAGGCGCTTCCGAAAATGGCCGAGAAGGCGACCGACAAGCAGCTCAAGCAGGGTTTCCTGAGCCATCTCGATGAAACCAAAACGCATATCCAGCGCCTCGAACAGGTGTTCCAGATGCATGGCGCCGAGGTGAAGGCAATCGACTGTCCGGCGATCGACGGCATCATCGAGGAAGCAGACGAGGTCGCCGGCGAGGTCGCCGATAAATCGGTGCTGGACGCGGCATTGATCAACGCCGCGCAAGCTGCCGAGCATTACGAGATTACCCGTTACGGCAGCCTGATCGCGTGGGCAAAGCAGCTTGGCCGCAATGATTGCGCCAGTGTTCTGCAAAAGACCCTGGACGAGGAAAAGGCAACCGACAAGAAGCTGACCGCGATCGCGGAGAGCAAGGTCAATCTTCGCGCCGCAAGCTGATCGCGAGTTGATCCTCCGATCGAAGGATGATTGAGGCAAACGCCGCGCGGGAATCGTCCGCGCGGCGTTGTTTCGCGAGTTCTTGAAATCGACGCCATGCGCCTTGGTCAGCGATTATCCGATTTATCACTGGGGATATTTGATCCCGAAGCACAAGGCCACGAGCGCGAACACGCTGATCGTCACCGCAAAGACCAGACTGGCCGCGGTCGAGCTTGCCAGCGTCGAGATCACACCGACGCCAATAACGGGCAGGGCGTTTCCCGAGAAGCCGCAAACGAAGTAACTCGAAACCACTTCGGCGCGCCGATGCTCCGGAGCAATCTGGTTCACCACCTGCAAACTGCCGCGATAACCAAGCCCGGCAGCGATCCCGCACGCGGCAGTCGCAACGATCATGATGGCCATCGAAGCGACAATCTGCGCCGACGCCAGCAGGGCAACGCTTGGAAGCATCAGCCCGAGCGCCCAAAGCATGGCGGCGCGGCTCGACAGCGACTGGGTCGCCACGATGCTCGCTGAAACGACTGCCGCGAGTTCGAGGAAGACCGCACCGGCCGCCGCGTGACTTGTTTCGTGGAGGTGTTCCGCGAGGAGGCTGGGGGCGAGCGCTGCGTAGAAGCCGACAAGGGCCATTGCGCCGAAGCCGGTCACGGCAGGGGCGACGAATTGAGCGCGAATTTCAGCTGGAACCGAAAGCTGCGGTCGCAAGGATATTCGCTCGATAGTCTGCACCGGATCCGAAACGGTTTCATGGCTAAACCAGACCAGCGCCGACATCGGCACAAGCACAGCGAGGTAGACGATAAATGGAAGTCGCAACGGCGATGATATCCAATCCGCCAGCACGCCTGACATCAGCGCGCCGATGCCCAGGCCGACGAAATTCGCGCTGGTCGCGATTACGGTAGCACGCGACTTGTTTTCTTCCGCGATCAGTTCTGCGAGCCACGCCGTGCCGGTTCCAGCGCCGATACCGATAGCTAGTCCGCTCAATATTCGCCCAGCGTAGAGCGAAACGATACCTTGCGCGAAAAGAAATATCAGGGCGCTGATGATCGCAATCGCCATTGCGATAACGCCGCTTCGCCGGCGGCCAATCTGATCGGACAATCGTCCGAACAGCAAGAGTGCGGCCAGGTTTCCAACGACATAGGCGGCATAAATCAAAGTCAGCGAGATTTGCGAGAAGCCGAATTGCTGTTTGTAAATGACATAGAGCGGCGTGGGCACGGTGCTGCCCGCGAACAGCGCGCCGATCATCGAGGCGACAATGCATATGGCCGCGGTGCCGCCGAGTTCCATCTTTCGGGATCGGATGAAACCAAAATGGTCACTGAGTGTCATTGGAGCTAACCGTCAACTTCACACAGAGGGCAAAACTCACAGCTCCTGCCTGTGTTCCTGGGCTCGCCGATCCGGCAGCGGCTGAAGGAAAGCGGCACCGATTTGCATACTTCGATCTTGGACGAAGTGTCTGCCTTGAACGCAGGCTTTCTTTTCGCGTTGGTTCCTCAAAATTTGAGGTGATGCATGCGAAGTACTTCCTCGAGGTTCCAGTCAGTTCTGGCCGGTGCAACGTCCCGACCTGATGCGAAACCGGCCCGCTCCAATCTCGCAATCTCGCTGACGCTAGCCGCCATGAGTCTTGGCTATGGGGTGGTTCAGCTCGACGTCACCATCGTCAACACCGCGCTCAACGCCATCGGCACGTCGCTGGGCGGCGGCGTCTCGGAGCTGCAGTGGGTGGTCAACTCCTACACCATCGCCTTCGCCGCTTTTATTCTGACGGCCGGCGCGCTCGGCGATCGTATCGGTGCCAAGCGAGTCTTCATGGCGGGTTTTGCGATCTTCACCGCCGCATCGCTCGCCTGCGCGCTGGCGCCCAACGCCGCAATCCTGATCGCGGCACGCGGTGTCCAGGGACTAGCCGCGGCCATATTGGTTCCGAATTCGCTCGCGCTGCTCAGTCACGCCTATGCGGACGAAAAGGCACGTGGACGCGCAGTCGGAGTATGGGCTGCCGGCGCAAGTCTCGCCTTGACGGCGGGCCCCCTTGTCGGTGGCGGCCTGATCACGCTGGTGGGCTGGCGCTCGATCTTCCTGGTCAACCTGCCAATCGGCCTTGCTGGCCTGTGGCTCACTTGGCGTTATGCCCGCGAGACCACGCGTTCGCCGCAACGCGAGATCGATTTACCCGGCCAGATCGCCGCGATCGCGGCACTCGGCTGTCTTGCCGGCGCCATCATCGAGGGCGGCGCGCTCGGTTGGGAGAATCCGTTGGTGCTCGCAGGCGTCGTTGCATCCGCGGTGCTCGCGGCATTGTTCGTTTGGCAGGAGTCGCGCGCGCCGCAACCGATGCTGCCGTTGTCACTGTTCAGGCACCGGATGTTTGCGCTCGCCTCTTTGGTCGGCCTTCTCGTCAACGTGGCGATCTATGGGCTGATCTTCGTGTTCAGTCTGTACTTCCAGCAGATCAACGGATTGTCGCCATTCGCAACCGGTCTCGCCTTCGTGCCGATGTTGAGCGCGGTGTTGCCGGTCAATCTGATCGCGCCGCGGGTCGCCGAGCGCATCGGCGCGCCCGCGACCATTGCGGCCGGCGCCGCACTGTCGACGATCGGATGTCTGGCGATGCTAGGAATAGAGCCCGGCACCGGCTATGGGGCGATCTGCGCGCAATTGATCGCAATCAGTACCGGTCTCGGCTTGTTGGTGCCGCCGCTCACCTCGACTCTGCTCGGAAGCGTCGAGAAGTCGCGCTCCGGTATCGCCGCGGGTGTCCTCAATGCCACCCGGCAAACCGGCAGCGTTCTGGGAGTCGCGCTGTTCGGCTCGCTGGTGGGTCAGGCCAGCGCGTTCATGGCGGGCATGCATGAGTCACTGATCATCTCGGCGTGCCTTCTGCTCGCAGCCGGAGCGGCAATCTGGCGCGGCGCTTCAACCTAAGGCGTCGTGGCGGTCTGACTCTTCGCTGGAGGTCGAAACCGGTGGCGAATTGGTGCCCGGACTTTCCGGATGATTTGCGCGCGGCCGGCTCACGCCTTGCGCAGCGCAAAGTGCGCGCCGCAGAAGGCCATCAGCGCGCCGAGGCACAGCGCGGCTAAGCCGGCGAGCATGCCTGAAATCGTCGGGATCGGACTGGGCGCTGAGGCCGCCTGACCGGCGCCCGCCAGCACCAGCACCCCGACGCCGATCAGGAACTGCCGCATCCGCTGCGGAATTTGCCCCGACACGGCGCTGTCCATCAGCGTCGCGGTGAAATAGCCTCCGCAGAAGCCGACCGACGCGATCAGCCACCACGCGACGGCGGCCCCCGCGGGCATGAATTCGCGCGCATCGGATCGCCACAGGCCGCCGAGATCGAGGCCGTAGCGCACGCCAAGCATGTGCACGGCTAGCGCCAGCAGCACGCCCGAAACCATGGCGCCCGCGAGAATCAGACGGCGCGGAAAATAGGTCGTCTCGGCCATGGGGCGCTTGTAAGATAAAGCCGGCTCACCGCGCAAGCCGACGCAATGATTTTAGTCGACCTTTCAAAGGAGGGTTCAAGGCATGATCATCGGACTCCTCGCGCTCACAGCGGCCGCCATCTTCACCGGCGCCGCATTTTACGTTGGTGTCGTCGAGCAACCGGCGCGGCTGTCGCTGGACGATCGCGCGCTGCTCACGGAATGGAAGCCTTCCTACAAGCGCGGCGCCGCGATGCAGGCGCCGCTTGCGCTGCTCGGCTGCCTCCTGGGTTTGCTTGCGTGGTGGCAGACCTCGCAATCTGGCTTCTTGCTCGGTGGCATTGCGATGATCGCGCCGTGGCCATGGACGCTCATCGGCATCAAGCCCACCAACGATGCGCTGCTGGCGACCGGGCCCGATCGAGCGGGGCCGCAAACCCGTGCGCTTGTCGTCAAATGGGGCGCCCTCCACAGCGTGCGCACCGCATTGGGCGCGCTCGCCACGGTCGCGTTTTTGTGGGCATGTTCGTCGCGCTAGGCGCAACCCCGCGTCGATTCCCCGAAAACGGCACATCGCCCATGACGACTGATTTGTCGGACCAGAGCACTGCTGAGGTCCGTTACGCCTACAAGGCGTCGCTCATCGGCGCGGCGCATCAATTCGAGCTGAGGGACGATGGATTGTCGTGGCAGGTCGGCGGCAAGTCCGGGGTCTGGCCCTACGCTGATATCGCGGCGATCCGTCTGTCGTACCGGCCGGTGTCGATGCAGTCGCGTCGGTTTCGCGCCGATATTGAATCTATCAACCGTCAGCGAATCGCGATTCTCTCGACCAGCTGGCAGACCGTCGCCCTGATGGCGCCGCAGGATCGGGATTACCGCGCCTTCGTCACGCAGTTGCATCGACGCATGAGGGACGCCGGAAGCAGGGCCGCGCTGATCGGTGGCATCGGGCCGAAAACCTATGCCGCCGGCATCGTGCTGTTGGCGCTGGTTGGGATCGCGATATCGGGACTTTTCGTTCGCGCCACCGCCACCGGCGAATTTTCGGGCGCGTTGTTTCTGATTGGTTTTGCCGTCCTGTTTGGGTGGCAGATCGGCGGCTTTATCAGGCGTAACCGGCCGCGGACCTATACGTTCGATGATCTGCCGCAAGCGCTGCTGCCGTAAAGGCATCGTGCCCCGGACGCTGCGCAGCGCACTCGGGTCCGCGCGTCGCGCGGCCCGAGCACAGGCTCCGCGATGCGCTGCAGATCCGGGGCCCATGCAAAGTTCACCTGCGAGGGATCCCGGCTCTGCAGTGCACCGTGAAGTACGCTGCACCGCGTCCGGGACACGGTCTCGTCTCGCAATGAACCGCAATCAAATGTGACTTCGAGTTGCGACCGGTGCCCGGCATCGTAGCAGCGCCTGTTTCAGCTCGCGACGCGAGGCGCTCCGTGGATCGACGCACCCGATTGCCGACCGAAGCCGAAATTGCCGAGATCAACGCAAGGCATCTGATCGGCACACCGATAAAGCCGGCCGATCTTTTGTTCGTGTTCGGCACGCGACAGGACGTCGCGCGGCGCGTCGATGAAGCGATCAGGCTGTGGCGTGAGGGTTTGTTTCGCTGGTCCATCGTCAGCGGCGGCGTGACGCCTGGCTCAACGCTCTCGGAATGCGCGATCATCAAGGCCGCGATGGTTGCGCGCGGCATCCCGCCCGAACGCATCCTGGAGGAACACCGCGCCACCAACACCGGCGAAAACGTGGTGTTCTCGCTGCCGATCCTCGAAGCCGCCCTCGGGCTCAAAAATATCCGCAGCGTGATCTGCCTCGGCAACACCTGGACGGCGCGCCGCTACCCGATGACGCTGCATCGCTATTGGCCGGAGGTGGAGAAGATGTTGGTCACCGTCGACAGCTTCGAGACGCCATTGGCGCTCTGGCACANCGATCCTGAGTTCCGAATCCGGGTTCTCTCCGAATGGGACAAGATCGAGCGCTACAAGGCGAAAGGTTTTATCGCGGAATGGCCGGTGGCTTGACAGCGATGAGCGCGATCGCCCGGCTGTTATTCAGTCGAATCGAAATCCTCTTCCTTCGCGCTCAACATTCCCGAAAGCGTGCGCAGGGCGGTTTCGAGTTGTTCGATCGGAGGGGCCGCCAACGCCAGCCGCACGCCGTTCGGTGCATGCCCGGGGCTGACGGCAAACGTCGTCGATGGCGTCAAAGCGATATCCCGCCTGGCCGCGGCGGCGACGAATGTTTGCGACCGCCAGTGCGGAGGCAACGTCAGCCACAGATGATAGGATTTGCTGTTGGTCTGGATCTCAAGGCCGGAAAGGCAGGCAACTGCAATTTTCTGGCGCTGCTGCGCATCGATCCGCTTCAGCCGCGAAAGCTCGGCAGCCGTGCCGTCGCCCATCAGTTGTTGCGCGGCCGCGAACGCAAATCCCGACGCCGTCCAGCCGCCCGAGCGCACCGAAGCCATGACGTTTTCGCGTAAGCGAAGCGGCGGAACGACAAAGCCGAGCGACAGCCCGGGCGCCACCTTCTTGGAAAGGCTGTCGAGCACCACGCAACGGTCCGGCGCGAGCGCGGCCAGCGGCGGCTCGTCGTCGAGAAAAGCGTAAACGGCGTCTTCGATGACGGTGAGATCGAGCTTCTCGACAACGCGCAGGAGATCAGCGCGTCGCGAGGACGGCATCGTCATGCCCAGCGGATTTTGAATGATGGGTTGAACGTACAGCGCCGACAAATGCGCTTCGCGATGGGCCTTTTGCACGGCGTCCGGACGAACGCCATGTTCATCCATCGCTAGCGGCACCAGCGTGACGCCGAGCCGGGCGGCGATGCCTTTGATGAACGGGTAGGTCAAAGCCTCGACGCCGCAGCGGCCGCCGGTCGGCACTACCGCGGCAAGCGCGGCCGCGATGCACTGCCGGCCATTGGCGGTGAACACCATCTGCTCCGACTTTGGCGACCAATCCCGGTTTTGACGGGTGAGATAGTCCGCGGCGACTTTTCTTGCGGCCTGCGTTCCGATGCTGGTGGCTTGTCTCGACGCGATATCGAGTGCCTCCGGCCGGTTCAGTCCCTCCAGGCTCTTTGCGATCAGCGCCGATTGCGCCGGCAGCAGGGGATAGTTGAATTCCAGATCGATACGCGCGCCGCGCGGCTCGGTCGGCGCGGCGATGCCGCGGCGCGCTTCTCCGGAAATGAACGTGCCCCGTCCGACTTCGCCGACGACGAGGCCACGGCGCAATAGTTCCGTGTAGACCCGGCTGGCCGTCGAGGTCGCAATCTTGCGCTCATAGGCAAAGCTACGCTGCGGCGGCAAGCGGTCGCCAGGCTTGAGTGCGCCGCTCGCGATCTCGGCGGCGACAGCATCGGCAAGCTTCGCATATTCGAATTTCGACATTATTGCACCGAGAGCAATGTTTTACTTGAACCGATACAATTACAGGATCATCTAGCCAACATCAAGCCACGATTGCACCGAGGAGATCGAGAGCAATCCGACGCCCAAGGCGCCGCTGTCAAGCAGCGTCGCGCCAACGATATCGCTTTGCCGGGCGGAAGCCGATTGGAGAAGAAAGATGACCACGATATCCCAAAGCCCCGCGCGACCTTCGGTCCCCAATCTGTGGGGCGGACTTGTCCGCTGCATCGGCATTTGGGCGCACGCCTTTGCCGCCTATTGGGAGCGTCGCGCCGCGATCAAGGTGCTGCTCGAACGGGATGATCGCGAATTGCGCGACATCGGACTCGTGCGCAGTCAGATCGAGGCAGCGGTCGGCGGTGCCTTCAATCCGGACATGGGAAGAATGCGGTAAGCACCGTGATCACGCGCCATGGACCTTAGTGCCGCACCACCAGCACCGAGCATTTGGCGTAGCGCACCACATGGCCGGCGTTGGAGCCGAGAAAATAAGTCCGCATCGCCGGCCGGTGCGATGTCATCACGATCAAGTCGGCCCTGATCGCGGCGGCTTCTTCGAGGATCTCGTGATAGATGCCGCCTTGGCGCACCACGGTGGAGATGCGCGCGGCATCGATGCCGGATTCCCGTGCGACGATGGTGAGCGCCTCTTCGGAGGTCTGGCGCTGCTGGCTGTCGAAATCCGCCGGCACATATTCCGCCAGCATCACCGGCGTCATCGGCAACACGTTCAGAAGCCGCACCGCGCCGCTCCAAGTCTGCGACAGCGTCGCCGCCGTCGCAATCGCGGGTTTCGCCAGATCGGTATCGGCGAGATCGATCGGCACGAGAATGGATTTGAACATCTGCGCCTCCGTGGGTGAAACCAACCTAGCATAAAACCAACACGGCGGGCGGTTCCGCTTACTCGCCAGAGGTTTGCTTCAGCAGCTTTGGGCTGACGAACAGCACCAGCCGTCCGCGACGGAATGCCACGTCAGCCCAGTCGTCGCCCGCAAAGTCGAATACGGCAAGCCCGGATGTCGGCAGATTGTCGGCGAGCGCCTTGCGCCCCGCTGCGTCGCCGCTGCCGGTAAGCGCAAGCGCCAATTCATGCATTCCGGGATTGTGCCCGACCAGCATCAGCCGCTGCGGATCGGCTGATGATGCGGCGTGGATGGTCTGCAGCAGCTGCGACGGGCCGGCCCCATAAAGTTCCGGCAGCAGTTCAACGTGCGGCTGCGGCCTTGCGTTTTTCATCGCGTCCCAGACAATCTCCCAGGTCTGGTGTGCCCGGATCGCGGGCGAAACCAGCACTAAATGGGGAAAAGGCGGGTGCCGGCCGATCCAGCCTCCGATCTTCGCGGCGTCGGTGCGGCCACGTTGATCCAATCGGCGGTCCTGATCGCGGCCGCTCGGCGCGTCGCTCTCGGTCTTGGCGTGACGCAGCAGCATCAAACGGCGCATGACAATCTCGATTCGTTTCAGGTCTGCCGATTAATGTACAAGCTGAAGCTCAGGACAAGGTGACAAGCGACTGATCCGTCCGTAAGAAAACGATATGAGCGAGACTTCTACAAGCACCACCACGGGAAATGACGCCGCGACGATGATGGCGGGACGCTCGCGCCTGTCGTTCGATCTGGATGTCGATATCTGCGTCGTCGGGGCAGGGCTTGCCGGCCTCACAGTAGCGCTGGAGGCCGCGAGGCTCGGCGCGAGCGTCGCGGTTCTCGAAGGTCGGCACGTCGGCTGGAATGCATCCGGCCATCAGCTCGGCACCGTGATGCCGGGTTTCGGCCTTCCGATCGGTGAATTGATCGCACGCGTCGGTCTTGAAGACGCGCGCGAGCTCTGGTCATTGTCGAAGGCAGGCGTCGATCATGTTCGGGCCAACGCGACCGAAGAGCTGATGCCGGGTATTGCACTGAGCGAGGGGGCGCTAGAGGTTTCCAATGTCGAGGCCGGCGAAGAGCTGATCGGCCGGCTGCAAACGCTGGGCGAGGATTTCGAGACGGAAGTGGAGGGTTGGCAGGCCGATCGCGTGCGCGATCAGCTCAAGACCGATCGTTATTTCCACGGCGTGTATTATCCCAAGGCGTTTCAGATCGACGGCCGTAAATACGTCCATGGTCTTGCGGCGCTGGCGAGGCGGGCGGGAGCCCGGATTTTCGAGGACACGCCGGTCGTCAGCATCGATTCATCGGGCATTCGCAAGCGCATCGTCACGCCGTCGGCGCGGTTGCGCGCGTCGCACATCGTGCTCGCCGGCAACATCCATCTGGGCGAAGCGTTGCGGCGGTTGTCGGAAACGCTGCTGCCGGTCTGGCGCTACGCGGCCGTGACCGCGCCGCTCGGCGAGCACCTTGCCGATGTGGTGGCGTTCAAGGGATCGGTGACCGACACCGATGGCATCGATCAATTCCGGATCGTGGACGGTGACCGGTTGATGTGGGCCAGTCCGGAGACCACCTGGGCCGCGCCACCGCAGCGTTTTGCCGGTGTCATTCAGCGCAGGATCCGCACGATCTTTCCGCAACTCGGAACAACCGAGATTGCCGAGGTTTGGGGCGGCGCCGTCGGACAGACCGTGCACGGCATGCCGCAGATCGGCCAGCTGCGTCGCGGCTTGTGGGTCACCAGCGGCTTTGGCCGTCAAGGTTTGAACACCTCGGCAATGGCCGGGCAGCTGATTGCGCGCAGCATTTTGTGGGGCGACGAGCGCTGGCGGCTGTTTTCGCCGTTCGAGCTGGTATGGGCGGGCGGCCCGACCGGCCGAGTGGCCGGACATCTCGTCGGGATGTGGGGACGGGGAAGCTCCGCCGTCGCCGGCGCGTTGGCCCGTTATCGGGAAAGAGCGCGGGTGCGGGAACGCGTCCGCGAGGTGCGCCTGCTCGAGGCCAATCGCCAGGCTGGAACCAGACCGCCACGGCGCCCGCCAGCGCCGGTCCGCCGGCCGCCAGAGCGTCCCCGGCCGCCCGC
>JGI12053J15887_10001535_pt1 | contig 10831 bp, 16 predicted proteins | sample MedBloCAOM1_O3_FD_15887 | JGI IMG/M metagenome (IMG submission 15887) | reverse complement strand
ATGGAGATGGCTGACCTGGAGGAGTTCCTGACCAGCGGCGCGTCGGTCAAGGAGATCGCGAGCTATCTCTGTCGCGAGGTCGATGAGGTCGAGGCCAAGATAGTCTCGCTGCGCGGAACTAAGGTGCTGCGCCTGCGCGGGGAGCGCGCAATGGGCGCCGAGCGGATTGCTCAGCTGCGGCGAGAGTTGGCGCAATCCGAGCGGCAAATTTGAAGGGGTGACAAACATCGCCAAGCAGCTGAAACTCATCGCCGAAATGGAACGCCTCGGTCACGACAGGGCCGCCGCGGAAAACCTTCTCGCTCTCTTCGAGGAAATCCAGCGGATGCACCAACAGCATCGCCAAGCCATCATCCGAGAACTTGATGAGTTGGACCCGCCCCTGCCGCCTCAGAGAACCGGCGGCGCGAGCGGTTGAAGCAGGAAGCCCCCTCCTAACTGCCCTCCATCGCCTTGGCCTTCATTGACTGCACGATGCTTCGACGACCAATTGGCTTTATCGAACCCTGCCAGCCGTCAGCAGCCCACAAACCACCCTCGGCTCCAGGCTGGATTCACGAAATCAAACACGCGACGGTTATCGGATGATGGCTTGGCGCGCTGGCCGGCGTGTCCGCCTCCGTGAGACTAATGTTCCAACACGGTGGAACTTTGTGCCGCCGTCCGACTAATTTTTGGACAAACCCTGTGAGGGCTTGCAACTGGTCCTAAAACGCAGTTCGCTTTGTAATCACCCAGCAAGGCCTCTTATGCCCAGTGCTCCAGGTGAGCGCAAAAGGTCGTGCACGCAACACTAAGTAGTGGTGTGCGGTTGGCGTGCGTGCAAGTTCCCCAGGAGGCGACACATGACCGCCTCGCATACGCGTGCCGCTAATGTCAGCACGGATGTCCGGGTCTTTTGGCTCGGACAGGTATCGGCGGCTGCGACCGCGTTTGCGGGTACGCAGGTGCCAAGGGAGCTTAGTGACAACGATGGCGTCACGACGATCTCAGGTCGAGCCATTGCCGCGGTGACATCCACCTCACTCTCGATTCGGCGCGATGATTCATTCTATCCAAGCATTCCTCTCGCTAAATCGGATCTCCAATGCCGTTCGAAGCTGGCACTACTTGGCCGGCTGATGATCACATTGGTGCTGGCCTGCATCTCTCTGATAGCGAGTGGCGAGTTCACCTCTACTGGCACAGATCATCGACTAACAAGCGAGGGCTTGAACGGCAGTTTCTCATCGGCGCTTTCGCAAGATGCGGTGAAGGCAACAGTAGGGGAACTGTTCAGCCCTCGCCTGATGGCTCAGCCATCGAGCGGAATCTCAGGGGAACCCGTCCCATTGGGCTTAGCGGTTTACGGTGCGCCCGAGCAGGCAATTGTTTATCTCACGGACCTGGTGCGTGGGATGGAGTTATCAGCTGGGAACCAGGTCGGCTCTCATAGCTGGGAGGTTCCCGCAGCGGAGCTGAACTACGCTTGGATCGCTCCCCCCGATGGCTTCGTGGGTGCGATCAATCTTATTGCCGAGCTGCGCCTTCCCGATGGCACGACTGCCGATCGGCAAGTACTACAGTTTGAATGGCTGTTGCCAATGTACCAAGCGACCGCAATCCGCCCAGTTCAGGATGCAGCTCTGCCGATCTTGCTCCGGCAAACCGTTCAGGCCGAAGGCGATCCAGAGACACGACCAGTCGATCGGAACGGGACTGCGGCGGTGCCGTCGAGCTCCCCTGCAGCGGGTCAGATCCACCTGGCCCAGACAGCGCCGTCACCATCCAAACTTAACCGGGCCGAAAGCGGAAAGGCCCCATCAATCTTAGCTGAACCGATTCAGTTGAAAACTAATCGGGATCAGATCGAGACATCCGACTCATCCCTTCCGCCGTTGCAGCGTCAGCTAGACAGCCAAGATGTGGCGGTGCCCCCGGTATCCCCTGCAACGAACTCATCCCTGCCGCAGCATCAATTAGACAGCCAAGATGCGGCGCCCTCGGTATCCGCTGTGACGAACTCATCTCCTCCTCAGCGTCAGCTAGACAGCCAAGACGCGGCGGTGCCCCCGGTATCCCCTGCAACGAACTCATCCCTGCCGGAGCATCAATTAGACAGCCAAGATGCGGCGCCCTCGGTATCCGCTGTGACGAACTCATCTCCTCCACCCGTGCAGCGTCAATTAGACAGCCAAGATGCAGCGGTGCCCCCCGCATCCCCTGCAACGAACTCATCCCTGCCGCAGCATCAATTAGACAGCCAAGATGCCGCGCCCTCGGTATCCGCTGTAACGAACTCACCTCCTCCACCTGTGCAGCGTCAACTGAATAGCGAAGATATCATCGTGCTTTTAAAACGGGGGAAGGATCTCATCGCAGCCGGCGATCTTGCTGCCGCGCGTATTGTGCTGCGAAAAGCCGCCGATGCGAACGATGCCGAGGCAGCATTGGCGCTTGCTGCAACATACGATCCTGTCGTGCTGCGAGAACTCAAAGTGTACGGCTTTATGCCGGATGCCGCCTTGGCCCGCGCCTGGTACGGAAAAGCGACCGAGCTCGGTGCGCCAGCAGCGTCCCGGCGGCTCGAAATATTGACGAAAGAGACGGGACAACGGTGAAATCGTCAGGATTGTGCAAATGTACCCAAAGCTCGGTGGGACCCTGTTTATTGCTGCCCTGATCTCTTGCGGCCAAATGGATTTCGCAAGTGCACAGGCGATACCAAAGTCAATTCAGCAAGGTGGCAGCGAGTGGATCATCAGGGAACGCAAGAATGCCTGGACTGTGGGCATTGCCGGCGGGCTGATCGACGGCACCTACATGCGTTTTGCTGATGAACTGGCCAAGATCCTTGACGATGGCGACAATTTACGGATTCTGCCAATGGTATCGTATGGGGCCGCCTCCAACCTAGACGATCTGCTGTATCTGAAGGGTGTTGATCTCGCCGTCACACAGTCCGACGTGTTCGAATACTTCAGGAGCGAGCGCAAAACGCCGAACCTACAGAACCGGGTTCTTTACGTTCTGCGTCTCCCGATCGCAGAGCTGCACATCTTGGCAAAGACCGACGTTCGCTCGATTGAAGATCTGCGTGGCAGGAAAGTCAATTTTGGCCCGGCCGGAAGTGGATCTAGTCTGACGGGAACAATCGTATTCCAGCGCCTGGGTGTTCAAGTCGATCAGATCCTGATCGACCAGCAAAGCGCTCTGCAGAAACTGCGCAGCGGAGAAGTCGCGGCAGTGGTGCGCGTCGTCGGAAAGCCCGTTGACTTCTTCACCAGAATCCCGCCGAACTCCGGTCTTCATCTCGTTCCGATTCCGTACACAAAAAGTTTTGCCGACTACTACACCCTGGGTGAGTTCGACGCAAAAGACTACCCATCACTTATTGCAGAAGGAGAGAAGATCGAGACCGTCGCAGTACCAGCCGTTCTTTCCGTGTTTAACTGGCCAAGAGGTAGCGATCGATATCGTCGCATCGAGCGTTTTACCGAGCGGCTGTTTGCAAATTGGGACAAATTCCTGGTTACGCCCCGTCATCCAAAGTGGAGAGAGGTCAATTTGGGTGCCACGGTTCCGGGCTGGACTCGACATATAATCGCTGAGCAAATGCTGGCACGTTTTTATGGTCCGTCGGCATCTGCTCAGGGAGATATCAGTCGCGACTTCCAGGCGTTCCTAAATGGCATCGGAAGCGCAGCGCCACAAGGTCAGGCCGATCGTGAGGCTTTGTTTCAACAGTTCATGGAATGGCGCGCGCAAAAGAGCGGCCAAACACGCTGAATGCCGCGCGCCGATAGCGAGCGCGCAGGTTAGATAGTATCCTCGAAAAAGGAGGCTTCGTCGTATGCGGATCTTTAGGTTGATTAGTCTCTTGGGCTTCGTCGTTTTGCCGCTCAGTGCCCATGCGCAGACCTATCCGAGCAAATCGATCACGGCGGTGGTGCCGTTTCCGGCCGGCGGCCCAAGTGATGTCGTGGCGCGTATCGTGACGGAGCATATGAGCCGGACGCTGCGGCAGCAGATAGTTATCGAGAACGTGGGGGGTGCCGGGGGCGCATTGGGTACCGCGCGAGTCGCCGCCGCGCAGCCAGACGGCTATACCTTACTGGCTGGGAGCATGGGATCGCATGTCGCTGCACCGGTGCTTACTCCGAACGTTAAGTATGACTCCGAGCGTGACTTTGAACCAATCGGTCTGACGGCCCATGCACCGGCCGTGATCGTAGCTCGGAAAGACTTTCCGGCAAGCAATCTCAGTGAGTTTGTGACCTACCTTCAACAGAACGGCGATAAGGTTCGACAGGCGCACGGTGGGATCGGGGCATCTTCGCATATGGCTTGTTTGCTATTTAACCAAGCCTTGGGTGTCAAGCCGACGTCGGTGGCGTATCGTGGGACTGCTCCAGCGATGAATGATCTTATCGGGGGACACGTCGATTTTCTGTGCGAACAATCGGTGAGCGTAGCGGAGCAGATCAAAGCGGGGGCGGTAAAAGGGTATGTGGTCTCCGCCAACCAGCGCTTAGCCGCGTTACCCGACATTCCATCTGCCAAAGAAAGCGCAATCAACTACCAGATGAGTATTTGGGCTGGCATTTTCGCGCCGAAGGGCACGCCCAAGGAAATCATCATCAAGTTGGCAGCTTCTCTGGAAAAAGCGCTGGATGATCCCTCCGTCAAGAAGCGGCTCGGCGATCTCGGCGGATCGATCCCCACCAAACAGGAAAGAACTCCGGCAAGCTTTGCACGACTGGTAAAGGCAGAAGTTGCACGTTGGTCCCCCATTCTGAAAGCTGCATCTCTCGCGGAGCAGTGAACCTTCAGCGGTTGTATGTCGAAGAAGGCTGGGACCGAATTCGCAGATATACGGCGGAATTTATCGCGGGCGCGCTATTCGGCGATCAGGAGGCGCGAGTGCGCGCGATTATGGAGAAGATCGAAGATCATCTACGCCAAGTCCCTGAAATGGCAGCACGAATGCGAATATCGCCTTGCCGTCCCGCTTGGCCAGGACGAGGCACCCTACGACACGCTGCCCCTATTACCCTGAAGAGATTACAGAGATGTACCTCGGGCTCGCAATGCCACCCCAAGGCGCCCGGCCTGTCCCTCACGGGCCTCCGGTTGGTCGTTGCTGACCACGTTTGGGGCTTCCGGTGTTTCGTGCGCTTTCCTTGTGTACATGCTGCCGCCACTACCCCGGCGCAGCGACTGGGCGTAGTGCTTCGCTCACTTCACCCAGCCGTGTCACCCTTCCCCGAAAGGGTCATCGGGTCGGCCTGCGCATTGTCCTTTTCGAGGCTTGCTCGGCGGTCACTCGCGTTGCGGCTTGCACACTCGCGCGGTCACCAATTCGTGACCCGCTAGTTCTTCGAACCCGAGCGCTTTCAAATCATCCCACGGCTTGATTGATCACTGATTATAAGTTCGAGCTGGTCATGAACGCGCAGACCGCCCGGATGCTCGGCCTCGCGGTTCCGCCGTCCCTGCTCAGCATTGCCGACGAAGTAATCGAATGATCAAGCAGGTGCGACGGCAACGTGCGCGACAGCCAGAGCGAATATCGGCGGAGCGCAATCATTCGCGGGAGCATCCTCACCGCCTCGTCCATCGTATCGACAATGGCCGCGCTGATTCACCCCAGGGGGACCGGCAAAGGCAGCCTAGGCGCGAGGGCCAAGCGGAGTCTGTATAATAGTGATCACTAATTTTCGAGAGCAGAACAAGCAGACACGTAGGGAGGAGAACAGAACATGTGCATCTTCAGCATTTCGGGTCGAGCCCGTGGAATCTCAGCGCTGCTGATCGCCTGCGCACTGATCTGGCCGAACGCAGCGCACGCCGCCGAGCTCGTTCGCGTGGGCATGAGCATGGCACTGACCGGCGGGGTGGCGCCATCGGCAAGCAGGTGCTGACCGCGCTGCAAATCTGGCGCGACGACGTCAATGCGAAGGGCGGCCTCCTGGGGCGACCGGTCGAGCTCGTGTTCTACGATGACCAGAGCAATCCGACGAACATCCCGCAGCTCAATACAAAGCTGATCGAGGTCGACAAGGTCTGATCGGGCCGTATGCGACCAACATGGTGGCGCCCGCGATTCCGGTCTTGATGCAATTCAAGAAGACCACCATCGGCAAGCTCACCACCGGCCGCCTCTGTTAACGAGCCTTAGAATGACCAACAGCACAACGGCGCCAATAGTAGCCACGATAATGGACGAAACGATACCAGCGCCAAGATGGACGCCTATTTGCGGTAGTAGCCAACTGCCAATGAGCGCACCGATGATTCCAATGCAGATATCTGCAACTATGCCGTATCCTGTGCCCCTCACGATCTGTCCGGCAAGCCATCCTGCTACAAGACCAACCAACAAAATCACAAGGATAGATTCGTTCGACATACCCATTCCCTCACATTGATGCCGATGTGCTTATTTCGAGTTTGTTTATGGAAGAAAGATCACTATAGCGGGATCTTCTGGGAGGCGCCAATGGCCAAGACCAGTCTTGCGTCAATGTCCGTGGATGCGCTTTTGAAGCTTCGCGATGACATCGGAAGAGTTCTCGGCCGCAAGACAAACGAGCTGAGAAACCAGCTTTCGAGGCTTGGAGGTGAACTCAGCAACGCAAAGAAAGGCCGAGGAAGCTCGCTGAAAGGCCGGAGGGCGCCCGTCAAATAACGCGACAAGTCGGGCAACGCGTGGGCAGGGAGAGGTGCGCAGCCCATCTGGCTGCGGGAGAGGCTCAAAACCGGCGCGAAGCTTGAAGACTTTGCCGTTCANNAGACGGTGGCAGCGCGCAGGNCGTCTCCCAAGAAATCTAAAAAGCGGCGCAAGGCGAAACGCTGAACGGNTGCTCATGGTCACGTACGAGTCTCAGCCTCAGATCGTCGCGCAAGAAACTCGCACTTTTCAAATCCAGCACTGCGGGACGCAATCGAAGCGATAGGACGTTACCCGCTAAAGAGCCCGGCAGCTATTGGTCCACAATGCCCGTAACGAACGCCAGGATGCGCGCCCAATCCATTCGTCCTCCACGCCAGCCGATTCGCGATTGGTTGCCCCAAAATCGTAGCCAGTGCCAGCCGGCGAGGCTACGACGGGAATGGACAACTCACCGTCTTTTCTACCGTTTCAATACTTTGGCCATACGGATAGTTTAGTAGCCGCCTCGGTTCTGCCGCGGCGGATTGGACCAGGTCCCACCGGTCCCGAACGCTGTCCCAGGAAACGGATTGGGCCGACACCATCCCCCGAGCCCCAGCACCTGGGCCTGGCACTGCTCGAGCGTGGCATAGCCGCAGTTTTCGCTGCGCTGGGGATAGGTCGCACACCAGCTTCCACTGGCAGCACTGACATCGGTTGCGGTCAGCGCCATTATGGTCAGAGTGATTGAGACAAGGCCGAGCGCGCGCATGATTGCGTCCTCGTAGGCGAACCGCGCCCCAGCCCGAAATAGGCTGTTGGACGGCGGAATGCTGTGCCGCCCTTGCCGCCTCTTGGCGGGAATTGCCGTTATCGCGCGACGTCCGCGGGCAATCTTCGCGGGAACGGCAAACGCCTCACCAATTCACTTCGGGTTGTGATCTGCCCACACTATTAGCCGCCAACGAATAGCTCCCTGCAGTGGTGTATGCGTGTGGTGGTCCTGCCGCGGCAAGGTCGTGCCTCCAGCGAAGCCGATCTCCCTATGGCAACCCATGCAGCGGTAAATGCCAGCCAGTGGCGCCTGGTCGCCTATGCTGTAGTCCCTGTCGAAGGCCGAGTCATCGTTTTGACCCAGGTAATTTTTCTCCTTGTAAACAGCCATAGCCAATCTCCTCGTTGGTGGCTGCGGCGGATCCGGGATGTCCCCATTTCGAGTTTTCCCGGCTCATCCGACGGATCAGGTTACGCAGGCCCCGATCGATCTTTGGCCGCCTGCCCTCTCTCGCAGGATTCGAGTCATGCCGCCGATCGGAAACAGAAGCGATATCCCACCATGACTTTAATGGTAATCCATGCCGAGGAGCGCGGCACACCGGAAGCTTGCACCGCAGATGCCAAGCAAGGCCGCGGCCGAACGCGCGGGAGCAGGGCTCGACCGATCTCGACTGCAGCGCCTGGAGTTCGTGTTTGCCAGCGGGTCGCAAGGACCGGCGTGGCAAGTTGACCCCGTAATCGCTTGAACGGCCGCGACCGATCGGCTCTTATGATCGCAATGCTAAATTTGGGACCGTAGCGGGAGGAAGAATGATCACGATGGCAATATTCATCACCGCGCTTTGCGCTGTGGCCATGGTCGCTGGTGCGAGCACATCGGCACATTCGCAGGACGTGCTCAAATTGGCGGTGCCCCAGCGTGGCTCTTGGGACGCGGGCCTTCCCGAGCTTGGTAAGCGTGGCGGCATTTTCAAGAAGCGCGGACTCGACCTTGAAATTCTCTACACCCAAGCTGGCCCGGAATCGATCCAGGCACTGATCGGCGGCAGCGTCGACATAGCGACCGCGAGCGGCGTGCAGGCCGCCTTCGGCACCTTCGGCAAGGGAGCGCCGATCCGCATCATCAGCAGCGAGATCATCGGCTCCCCCGATCTCTACTGGTATGTCCCGGCCGAGTCCCCGATCCGCAAGATCGAAGACTTCAACGGCAAGACCGTCGCCTATTCGCTCACCGGATCGTCGAGCCACGCCGGCCTGCTTGCGCTGATTGCGCAGTACAAGCTCACGGCCAAGCCGACCTCCACAGGCAGCATTACCGCGACGCTGACCCAAACGATGACCGGGCAGGTCGATGTGGGTTTCTCCGGGATTCCATTCTTCCTCGATCAGGTGGAGGACGGCAAAATCCGTATCGTCGGCACCGGCAGTGACGTCGATTCGCTCAAGAGCCGCAGCGGGCGTGTGAACATCACCAATCTTCAGACACTACAGAGCCGCCGCGACGTCCTGGTGCGTTTCCATGCCGCCTACAAGGATACGATCGAATGGATGTATTCGGATCCGAGCGCGCTCAAGATCTTCAGCGAATTCACCAACCTCCCGGAACGGGTGGTGAGCAAGGTCCGCGAGCTTGTGCCAAAGGAGACCTTGGCGCCCGACCGGATCGTGGGTGTCGATCAGATAATCGCGGAAGCTGTCAGCATGAAATTCCTGGCTGCGCCGCTAACGCCTGAGCAGGTCAAGGAGCTGATTCAGATTCCGCAGTAGGACCAAATTCATATTGAGTCAGTCCCATACAGATGGCGGCGACGCACGGTGATGAAGGTGACCAGGCGTATCGCGCGATCCGGCGGCGACTTGACGCTACAGCAGAACGATTCGGCCTCGGCAATGGGCGCAAGGGCCACCGATTTGCCGATCGAGCAGCCGACCACGTTCGAGCTGTTTATCAACCTCAAGACCGCCAAGGCGCTCGGGCTCTGACAGCGCACCTTGCCGGGTTCGACCCGCACCCGGCACAGGCCGCCGGCGCGGGTGAGCGCGCTGCAGACCGGCCGGTCTTTGCGGCGCTTCCGCCGATGTGGAGACGAGACCATGGGTCGAATTCTAACACCCCATGACGCGCGCGTTCATTATACATGCGCCCTCATCGGGATGCATTGATGACCCGGCGTTACATGTTACGCCATAGCCCCTTGCGCGGTGCACGTCGCGCGGGCTCCTGTCGACCCCCCCTTGCTTCTTGGCGACTTACGCCGTGCACGTCACGCAGGGGGGTGGCCACTTACGGACCCCCTCCGACTCCCCCCGCGGGCGGACGCGGTCTTGCCGTCCTTGTGTGGCTCGAACCACAGCAACAATGTCGTAGGCCTGTGGCAGTGGCGACACATTTCGAGCGGGCGCCATAGGTTTCGCCCGGTTCCCTGTCGGTTTCATGCATGCCGGCGACCAAAAAATGCGCGATGTCGAGTCTCACAATTATCGCGAAGGTCTGAACGGACCCCTGCCCGCGCTTCCCCCTGTCTCACCTCCGCATCCTCTTTGCTGACGCCCGCCTGGGGCAGAGCACCGATGATCCGCCGATCGCGCCACCTGCAGCCGCGCCGGTAAGCGTCACTACGAGCCACCCAGCCGCCACGACGGGACCCACGCCGGGGATCGCCGACTTGGTTCAAGTCCGAGCGGTAGATTGATCTCATGGCTGCAGCCCTCTATTGAGCTGATATCTTCGCGCACGCTGCAACAATAGGGCTATTGCCCGGCACGGGGGTGCGGCAAGTTGCGGACCGCTCGGTCGGAAAGACTGCGGCGTTCCGTCTGGTGCCACAATAGGCGGTCAAAAGCATCTCGTCCTCACGGCATTGGATCGTGCACCTCGCCTCGTCGCAGTTTGATCGAAGCACCCGGAGACCGAAGGGCGAGCCTTCTGGGCCGGGATCGCCTTTCGGGCCGGGAGGGCCGGGCGGCCCCACATTGCCCATCGGGCCCTGGGGACCTTGGCCGCAGCTCATCAGAGGTCCGGCTAACGCAATCGCAAGGACCAACCGCAGAAAATGCATGTTCCTTCCTCGAGCTCACGCGTGCGTGCGTCGAGCGTCTTTTCCAGCTCGGTATCGCGCATTCGGCCAATGCGCGCTCTCGCCTTCGTTCCTGCCGACGAACGGCGCTGAGCTGGAGTCCGGCTTTTTGGCCCGTTGGGGGACAAGGTCACCTCGTCGGCATGGACGATCGAGCCAAGCTGGCCGCCCACAGCCGGCCGTCGACTCACTTTTTCATCGGGGCGTAAAAGGTGCTGTCGATCTCCACTATGTCATCGTCGAATAGGCGCTGGACCTCGACCATCGTGCGGGGTGGATATGGCGGATTTCCCCAGAGCTCCGCCTGCGCCTTGTCCACCATGGGTGCGAAACGACGCAGGTC
>JGI12053J15887_10001533_pt1 | contig 10837 bp, 10 predicted proteins | sample MedBloCAOM1_O3_FD_15887 | JGI IMG/M metagenome (IMG submission 15887) | reverse complement strand
TTTCTTAGAGAGGCGGTCGCTTGCTTTGAAACTGCTTTGAGAAAGGAGCGACCGCCTATTCAATATTGTTGATATACACCTTTCCTAGAGTTGCGGCCGCCTCCTTGGATAGAATACGGAACCACTTTCTTAGAGAGGCGGTCGCTTGCTTTGAAACTGCTTTGAGAAAGGAGCGGTCGGACCAGCTATTCAAGAATATTGACAAATATCTTTCCTAGAAATGTGGCCAACTCCTTGGGTACCAGCTATTCAAGAATGTTGACATACACCTTTCCTAGAATTGTGGCCCACTACTTGTGTAGAATACACATCACCTTTCTTAAAAAGGCAGCCCCTTGACTTGAAACTGCTTTGAGAAAGGAGTAAGGACAGCATCTTATATTGAAAACATTCCTGAGTTGGCAGTCATGATACAAATGGTTTGAACTGAAATCTTAGTCCACACACTAAATCTTCATCAGGAAAACATATGGTTTATTTGAAATGTAATTTAAAAATAAAAAAGATTACTTAAAGGACTGAAAAGACCCATCTCACCAAGGACAATAAAAAAAATGGAGCAAAAAAAGCACTACAAAAATATTTGCAGAAGATATAAAGAAAATTCTATTGAGACCAGACCTCAAGAAAGCTACCCAGTGGTTGGGGGTAGAACCACAGCATCTAAAAGGGATTCAATTTGCTGGACTTCCTTGATACCAAAGGGGGAGTCTATCAGCTGTTGGGGGGTGGTGGTGGTGGAGTCTGGCTCTATTTCCATAGACCGGCAGACCTCTCGATATGCAAGCCCCAAGAGGAGCAAAGGGGGATCAACCTTCTTACCATCTAATACTGAAGAGTCCTCAAAAGAATCTTTAACAATAGATAAGATATTGTTGAAAGATTTTTTAGAGTGAAACTCAGCCGGTAAATGGACCTCTCGGCTGTTCCAGGAGGCCCAGGATGGGTAGTTGCCTGGAATTTGAGTAGGCCTTGGCTGAAATTTCATGAATAAACTAAAAAAATGTCTAAAAGTAAATAAATTCTTACCACAGGTAGAACCAGATCCAGGATCGACAAAAACTTTGGCAATTTGCAGAGACTTCGCAAGAATGCAATCCTTGACGCACTTGTCGTCACATTTCCAGCTGGGAACTCCTTTACCCTTAACGACCCCCGAGTCCCGGCTTGCTTTGCGGGAGATGGAGGCGGCTTCAGATTAGAGGCCGATCTGGACGAAGAGAGTTTTGAGCGTCCAGAACCTTAAGAAGACGAAACACTCACTTGGGGGAATCCGGTGCCGTTTTCTTGGTGATTTTTGGCTTCTTAGGAGGGGATTCTCCTTCATCCTCAGATTTTCGCTTCTACAAAGCTCTCCCTCAGCTCGTCTTCCATGGTTAAAAAGATTACTTACCTTTGTCACTTTATCATCCGAAGATATTCCTTCAGCCCCCTTCTTCTTTCGGATGACATCAGTCTTAGAGCTTTTCGTATCATCAGCTTTTCCTCCCCCTTCTTCAGTTCTTCTATTTTTTAAAGTCAACTTCTTCAAAGACTGCCGAAGGCCGGATTTGGAAGACCCCTTGATGGTTTTCGTCCTGGATTTCTGAAATTCGAATATATCATTAGTTTAAAAGGGAATTGAGATTAAAACATACCTTCTTATCTCCTTGTACCTTCATCAGGGACTTCTTCGAAGCCGATTTGCTTCTTCTGAGGTCCTCATCATGCCTATCAAGCTTGGAAGATCCCTCGAGCCGAGTACGTCCTTCAGGCTGGGTTTTCTTTTTCCGGATTCCGACCGGTGGCCCCATTTTGCCTGGGGGACTAACGAAGTCCGCCATCGACACATTCTCCTCTTCATCCTCCCCCTCCACCTCATCATCATTGGTAGTTGGGAGCTTAGAAGGTCCCCCAAACCCATTTCGTCCTTCAGACTGGGGTTTATTTTTCCGGATTCCGACCGGTGGCCCCATTTTGCCTGGAGGCTTAACGACGTCCCCCTCCCTGTCCACGTCATCATCATCTTCCTCATATCCTTCATCATCTTCCTTATCTCCATCATCGTCTTTCTCACCATCAGTCGATACCTCTACATAAGCCTGCTTCATCTTCCCTTTCGACTTTTCAGACTTCGTTGCCGCTTTTTCATGCAAAGGGCCAGGATTCAGAATAACGAAAGGTGGGAGTTTTTTCCTTTGACGTCCGAGAAGATGGTTGTACAAGGAGTCTATTTTCGGAGCAGGGATGTGCTCCGGGTCCATCAAGACGAAATCTTTTGGAACGGAATCCGATGAATAGATGGTTTGGCCTTCCGTCGAAGCCTGAAGGTAAGGGAATGTCGCCCTTTGGTTCCCAGTGAACTCACCTGTCCTTAGAGTGAAAAAAGAAAAGAAAAACTAGTGAATGGATTGACTTACGGTAAACAGCCCCTATGTACCCCCGAATCACCTTCTGCCTCTGTCGGTTTTTTTTGAAATCTTGCTTTGGCGGCAGTATGAAGTGGCCTCGATTGTTCTTCTCGAAGACAATGTCTTTTGATTTCTGTTTATCGACCGGAACCTCTGCTTCATCGTTTGAATCCAATTCCTCAACACCGAACTGCCTCACAGCCCAGCCTTTGAAATTCTCATATGTGCCATCCCTCCACTCGTCGCAAGAATTGGTAAAGGCATTCCCAATTAAAGGGGTGCTCTCAATGCTAGAAAAGGATGAGACAGGAACTGTTATGAGAAATGACTTAACATACTGGAAAGATTGAACTCGATTTCCATCATAATATGCCACAAGGCACATCACCAACGCACCGCTGGAAGTCTTCCATTCTTCAACCTTTTTCCCAATGTCTTTTGGAAGCCTTGTCTTCGCCATTCTAGTGGTTCCATTAGTACAGAAATGGAAAAAGTCTCAGAACTCACTTCAATTTAATATCCGCCGGAGCTCCTTCCGCATTCCACTTGTCGACAATTGTCTCAGCCTCAGCCAGTTCCTCCTCAGTCATCTTTTGGATAACCGTCGATACCGCTTTTTGGTAATGGCTGAGATATAGCTTGTCTGTTGATTTGTAGGGATTTTCTTCCTCAACAAGCGCTCGATACTTCTGTTTAATTACATCCCTGATTGCGTAGACTTGTTTTGTCTTCGTAGGTTTGGAGACCCCAGCATCCGAGCTGGATTCCTTATTGGCGCATCCTTTGAAATAGCGATGTATTGTCTAAAGTGAAAAAAAGAGGATGTGAAACAAAACATGAACAAGAAAAAAAAGAACCGAACGGTTTTTAGGTCTTTGGGGAGGCTCTCTCCTTTGTCCTCGAGAAGACCTCTGCTTTCCACCACTGCGTCGGCCGCATCTTTCAAGACTCCTTTTCTCCGTTTTTCATTTTCCGCTTCTTTGTATTTCTTCAAAAATGGGGAAAGAATCTTGCCATATTGTTCAGCGAAAGACATCTTATGAGGAAAATGAGTTTGTTGGGTTCGTTGGTATGGGTTGGCGGGTGGTGGTTGAAAGTAAAAAATTATGGTCACATGATCGCGAGGATTGATCGGCCTTCTAAACATAGATTGATCTCATCCTTGTGGATATGACATACAGGAAAATAACTTTTATTTTGTTATTTTTACAACAGAAAAATGCAATATAAATTATTTATAAAAAATGCGATGAAAAAAAGACGGCCCCCCCCCACCCCATCAGCAAATTTTCCGGCTCTTGAGTGGTCTGTCTGGTGAACCCTCGCTGTCTCCCGAGGCATTGCGTTTCTCACCGGCGGCAGGCGTTGAAGGTGGTGCGGAGTCCAGCTCAGAGTCCAAAATAATATCATAAATTGGCTGGGTAGGACTGTCCAGCCTTTCGCCAATAGCAATGATGGGGATAAGCGACGCCACAGCCTCAGATCGAGCGACAATTTGCAGTTTGGGACCAGTCCATAAGAAATGCGAATGCTTCCGCTCCAAGCAACGCGAATAATAAGAAAATGCCGTTGGATAGGAAGTTTGGAGGATGCCTTCAAGACTTGCAGTCAAGTCGGAATTCGTGACCTGCTTCTTGCCTGGAACGGCCTCAGCCATAACCACAGTAGCAGCTGCAAACTCCGCGAGCATCCTGTCGACGATGTAACGATGATTCACAGGCACTCCTGCAAGAAGAACGATAAACCTCTGCTTGAATGTGCTGAGGATTGAAAAGAAGTGCGCCACGGCGCAGGCAATCTCTGCCACAAGACTGCGCTCAGGTTTCTCATCACGGTAAAACCGGATCTCGAAGGCGGGGGAGAGGATGGCAAATATGCCAAGGTATAGGACATCAAAAAATCCCACCTCAGAAGAGATGTCGGGCAAATGCGCGCCTAAAGTGAAGATAATTAGAACTAGACCGCTGTCTTTGAAGTAAGAACTTACCATCAACGTCAGTTTTGTCAAGACGCATTGCCCAGAAAACGAGCATTTGATAAAGAAAAGTGCGGGTCTCGAAATTACTATCATTTGTCAACGCTCCTCCGAGGACAAAGGTTTGCGCAATGGCGATCACCGATGACCGAATGGTCGATTCCGCATAAAAGTGCCTGCCAGCGCAGAGGGAATTGGAAGTACCCACAACAAAATGAGGCGTGCCCCCCGGCATGATGCTTGGGGAAAAAAAATCAGCTGCATATTACAACATTCAAAACCAAACTTACAGCATGTCGCCCTTCTGGAGATGGACCCCCTCAAAACGGTAACGATCAGCGTTGTTCCCTTTGTTTATAAAATATGGATCCCAATTGGGCCCCAGGGAGTCAATGGAGCAAATGATATCATCTTTACCAAATTGCGTCACCACAATCCAATACTTGCTTCCCCTCAGGACAACTACCGCAGTCCCAAGACCTTCAGAGTCCGCATGGAGTGGACTGATGGTGCCCCTAGTTCCGATTAGCGACCATTCCATCTGGTGCTGAAGTTTGGGAACTTCAAACACGTTTTCATAGCCCGGCGCAACCCGAGACACAGCTACTTCGTGAGATGCTAGGCTTTCAAACTGGGGAGGGGTATACACATTCCTTCCGTACGCAGGCAATGAAATGGCGTTGAGGGGTGGGCACTCCTCTTCGGAAAAGGTTTGAGTGATGTTATGTAATTCCCTCAAAGTTCCTTGATGCTGCCGATTATCAGGATTGTGAGGATCAAACTTTGTCGAAACTGATCGAAGTTTTAGAAAAAATGTCTTTGACAAAAGGAAAGCCATTCTCACCCTGCACGTTGATCTTTTTGTCAACATCGTAAAGACGACCGAAACTCTCCAGATCCCAACCGTAGTCATAACCGATTGGATTGTCGTGCACCAATATAACCCGATCTCGAAGGATGTTTTGAATATCTGCAGCGCGTAGCCTCGAGTATTCAGAATGCGAAGCAACAAAAATCCGGGACTGGTCGGACCCAGGCTTGTATTCCTTGCTTTTGGCATTCGGTTGAAGGTGGGGAGGTAAACCATTTTTGAAGTCAGCCTGGATGCGAGCTTCAATTTTCTTTAGGGTTTCGGTATCGTCTCCTGCCTTAATAGGTCGTGATGGGGGACGAAAGTAAAAATATGTTTCAACTTACTGACGCAACGTTTCCGGGCGGAACGATCTTAACGGGTACGTGTTTGAATGGTTTTGGACCAGCTTCCGCTGTTGAACCCCATCCTGAAATCTCGGCATATAGCGTTGGGTGGTACTTTGTGACAGATTATCGCCAACCAATCATATATGCACAATTGAAAAAATTACCTCCGCCCTCCCAACATTACTGAGCTTAGCCGTATCGTATTCAGGGTCACCCTAAACAACATTTAGACTATCTTTGTTTGGTAAAATAATTGAACACTCACTCGGAAAGACACCTCACCCTTTGAAAAGGCCGGCTTCCTCTTGCTCTTGGATGGTTTACGGGGTACAGGTATAATGATCCTTACAGCAGGATTTTTTTTCATCGGGGCGATGCGCGAGCTCCTGCGGGGCTCGAACGGCGCAGCGAGGTCCACTGACAAATTCGAATCCTGCAACGTTTCGCCGGACTCGCCCATTGGGTCATCTTCCTCATCCGACGACTTGTTGGACTCGTCATCCTTCATTGGGTCATCTTCATCATCCTTCAATGGGCCATCTTCCTCATCCGACGACTTCTTGGACTCATCATCCTTTAATGGGTCATATTCCTCATCCGACAATTTCTTGGACTCATCCTCCATCATTTGGTCATCTTCCCTAACGCGGGCACTGGGGCCATCCGGTGACTTCTTCGGCTCTTCATCACTCACAGAGTCATCCTCCTCGACGTGGGAAGCGGGGCCATCGGGTGACTTCCTGGACTCATGACCAGTCATGGGCTCATCTTCATCAATGCAGGCGGTGGGGCCATCAAGGGACTTCCTGAAGTCCGCGGGCTGACCTTCATAAACTGCCATTGAATCCAATGATAGTTTCATAGACTGTGCCGGCTGATCATCACCAACCGCCGTTAAATCTGATTCGCTGTTGGCATCGTCTTCATCACCACTTGAACTCCGTAATGGATCCTTCGACTTTGTGGGGATATCAGGGTCATAATCTTCGTCGTCCGATGAATCTGGCGGTTCCTCCCCTCCAAGCGTGGCCCTTTCCTCTTCAATTCTCGAATATTGCAAAGCCTTACTTGACTGCATGGAGGGTTTAGGCCTGACGTATTCTTCTTCGCTCTCCGATAAACCTGGCGCTGTTCTCACTCCAATTGTGGTATCTTCCTCTCCGTTGCCCAAGGAATCTGACGTGGGATTCACGTCCCCANCCTCTGACNTAGAAGACAGCGACGAAACAGAGCGGGTCTTCCTCAACATTGGCTGATCTGTCAGGTTATCCCGTTCCTGGGTATCAGGCCCATCCCCGAAGCACGCCATCGATCTCTCAAGATCCTTGGGGTTGACGCATACTTGTTCTGACCGCTCCAGATGGTCGCCTTCACCTTCGTGATCGTTGTCTGAGCAATCAAAGTAGACATATTGACTTGGCAAAAATTTACCTGCATGCAAAGCAGAAGCCGATGCAACGGCATCATTGGCGGCTACAAATATTGACTGCGGAGGAGACGCTAGTTCTGACTGCTCCAGATGGTCGCCTTCAGAAGGCAATGGTTTCTCCGTTGTTAAGTTCTCCTGATGGTGACCTTCGTGATCGTCTTCTGAGTAATCGAGGTTGAAATATTGACTTGGCGAAAATTTACCTGCATATAAAGCAGAAGCCGATGCAACGGCATCATTGGCAGCAACAAATATCGACTGTGGTGGAGACGCTAGTTCTGACTGCTCCAGATGGGATGAAGCCGATGCAACGGCATTATTGGCGGCAACAAATATCGACTGTGGTGGAGACGCTAGTTCTGACTGCTCCAGATGGGATGAAGCCGATGCAACGGCATTATTGGCGGCAACAAATATTGACTGTGGAGGAGAGGCTAGTCCTCCTATTGCAAAGAAAAACATTTAGTACGATGTCGAGTAATTAATGAGAGCTGCTGACCTTGAACTATGTTTTCTAAAACTGTAAGGGGTGCTCCAGGGATGTAAGACAAAGAATTAAGTTAATTTAAAATAAATGGACATACCAGGCCCAGAGGGTGGGGGAGTGGAAGGAGTGAAGGGGACCTTAACCATATTAAACCACGCCAAGGCTTCGGCGTCTTTAACCAGATCTTTCTCCAGAGACAACAGTTGCGTATAAAGGGTTTCCATCGCATTCTCACGCACTTTTCCTTCTGAAATAGAAATAATGGCTTGGAGAACACAGTCTTCGAGCTGAACAAGGATTTGAGGGCGGTCGTTGCCAAGTGCGAGGAAGGCCTTGAAGATAGTCAACAAATGGAAATGAAAGAACCTAATCATCACCTACTCTAAGGAGAAAAGTGCTATGGCAAGTTTTTGACGACCAACCATAGGGTGATAGCGCCAAGAGTGGTGATGTTGCGAAAACAATTTCTATGACGTTTTTCATCGCTTTGTGTAACATTTGAATCTCACTGGACATTTCTTCAAACTGCTCCGGTTCCAGTTCATTTGACCAAATTCTTAATAATAATCAATATTCAGCGAACTATTTCCTCAAAATTTCTCACCTCCACAAGACATTTCTGACATCAGAAAGCAATTCTGGAAATACCCCGTTATTCTAAGGGAAGAAAATATTTAGATAATGAAAAAATTCAGATATAACTTACCTTTGAAGATATTGCAATCGCTAGAGCAACCATGTCCAGCCCTGCCTCAATATGGAGGATGTTTTTAACTCTCACTCCCGCGATGAGTCGCCTTGACAGAGTCAACGTTATGTCAGTGGGTTTCGAAGCAGTCTCCTTCGAAAGCTCCGCATCTGCAGCTGCCAGAGATCGACACATCCTAGCGTATTCCGACCTTTGCTTGTGGCGATCTCCCCACGCTCGCATGAATTTATGTATGACTTTCGTAGGAGGGTTGAGATCATGGAGGAGCTGAAACAAGCTAAGAAAAGTAACGAATATGGAGAAAAAATAATAATCACATTCAAGGCGGTGCCTAAATATTCCTCGGATTGCATCGTCCTGGGCATAGGATTGCCCGGATGGACCACCGCCAAACCGAGAGTTTTAACAAAGCGATCAAGTATGACGAACTTGGACAAGAAACCCCAAATACGCATAGCATTCTTGTACCCCACTTTATGTGATTCTGACGTGAATATCGTTTCCGATTCGCGCAAAACAACGTCCACTCCAATAGTATCGGAGAACGGGTGAATTTCATCCAAACCCTTGCCGATTTTCTAACGGAAAATTCTTAGGTTAGTCGGTAAGGGTTATCAAGGGTGAGCTTACAATCAATAACGTTTGGAAACCGCCTTCTCCAAGACCTTGTTCCAACGTAGCTGCCATTTCATCGATCCTTGGAATATTGGAATAGAAGGGTAGATTGTCAAAGAATGTGTGGGATTTGCGCCACAGTCTGCCCGTAAGAATTTCACCATTCGAATGCTTGACGGTGTTCATGAGCACCATTTTCGGAACAGAGAAATGAGTCGCGACGGAGGGAAGAAAAAAGCAAAGTCAGGTGACAGAGACACCCAATTCCTTCGTCAGCTGAGAAATTATTGGTCAGGATTCCACGGATCGACGAAAGCGTGACAATAAAACTGACAAACAAAGACAAAGTGCTTCTTCCACCTCAAAAGCCATGTGAACATTCTACATCCACCTTCCGGAATACATGGGAAGACGCGGACGCGCATTCTTCATAACTGTGTAGAGGCAGATGTGAATCCCTTCATTCGGTTTATTAGCCAGGCAGTCCGTTCTGTGTTTAAGCGGAAGGATTGCATTTGGCATTTTTTGGACTTAATATGGTGTTGGTTTTCCGGGCACGAAACACATTGTGTGTAAAAGCCGGTGTGTTTGCAGTTGCCATCATTCTGTGGGATCGTTTCTGGTATTGAGCCTGCAGCGCATTGTGTGTAATAGCGGATGCGCAAGCAGTTGCCTGCCATTGACTTGTGGGATCGTTTCTGGTATTGAGCCTGCAGCGCATTGTGTGTAATAGCGGATGCGTTAGCAGTTGCCTGCCAGTAACTTGTGGGATCTTTTTGCATACGGAACCCCGTATCGCGTCTTTTGCACGATATCACAATACTCCTTTCCGTAGTCCCCGGTAAGCCTAGATCTTCATCTCGATCACATAATGATGTTTCGATAGGTTCTGCGGTTTGTCTGTCGAATGCGAACTTTGAACTACGCTTTTGGTTGCACCTCAAGAAATTATCATCTTTAATGCGGCAGGGGTTGGTTCTTAATATAGGCTAAATGCGACCGCAAGTGAGTGTTGTTTTATTGTCCAAAACGCCGGATATTCAATGCTATACCAAACAGCCGGTGATATTCAATGCTATTCCTAACAGCCGGTGATAACTGGATTTCGAACGTATTCAATATCTCAGGCAAGCCCTTAANGTTCGTCCAAGCAATGTTTTCTGACCTTCCTTTGATAAACAGCTACTTTTTCGAATTTCTAAAATTTCTTTATATAAAATTCCATTGATGCTTTGTTTGACGAGAGATGAAGGGCCCCATCTCGGATTAAACAAATCATCCCATTTATTTGTATTTTATTTATGTTTTTTTCTTTAAATTTGTTTGTTTGGAATTGGATTCGAATGCATTTGTATTAAGTCAAATTATATAAAAATCTGATGTGATGTTATGCCAAAAAAGTCTGATTACGTAACATTTAGTGCTCAAAGGTCAACATATGGAAGTCCACCATTTAATTACCAACTAAGAGTGTAATATGTAGCAAATGCCCAACGTCTAACACCTGTAAAAGGTTAAAACGTTTTATTGCATCAAAGACTGAGGAACACGAAATGTCTTTTTCATTCCCTACATACCATACATACAACAAATCACAAGTAATACATCTATTGCAATTCTATTCTCCTTCCAAAATCATCGTCTCCTGCCTGATATACATTAAAAAATATCTAACTACTTTTTCTTCTCTTTCTTGCCGTTTTTCTTTCCCTATTTTAAATCAATAAAAAGCAAGAAGATGCTAAAAAAAAGCACTTACTACACAACGAGGGCAGCCGTAGACTTTCCGCCCCGTAACAAACTCCCTCTTAACAAACGCCTGCTGGTGCTCCCCGCAACATTCTTCGTGTTTCTTGCAAAATCCATTTTTCCGACGGCAACTACTTTTCGATTGCACTGGGCAATGGTGACGGCGTGTGGTGTCTCCATCGGTCATCTGGTCAATAGCAATTAGTTAGCGTATTGTAAAAGAAAGAAAACTTACGTTCAAATGGACTGTATGCAGTGTGAGTAAAGGGTGGACGATTGTGGT
>JGI12053J15887_10001532_pt1 | contig 10837 bp, 10 predicted proteins | sample MedBloCAOM1_O3_FD_15887 | JGI IMG/M metagenome (IMG submission 15887) | reverse complement strand
TTCACGAACGTGGTCACTACTGGATCGCTGAAGGTCGGTAGCGAATCGGCGAACGCGCGACCGGTAAACTCGGAAACAGAAAAAACAGCAGCCAATACCAAGGTGGCCACCTGTATTGAGCGCATATCGCCTGAAGTTTTCATGATGGGGCACACGCCTCAGTGGGCCGCTGCGGCACCGGCATCGATCGGGACCCTAATCGCCCGATTCCGAAGTGATCAGACTACTTCGCGGCGTCGACGATCTTTTGGGAACAAGTTGCGACAAATTTCTGAAACTTCTCAGACTCGTCTGGTTTGAGTTTTCCGGCTGCCTGAGTTGCCTGGCTCTGAAGTTCTCCCGCCTTGGTCTGGACATCGGCCAGCTTCGAATTGTCCCCGGTCTTGGCCGCTTTCAGCGCAGTGATGTAGTCGTCCACGAACTGGGCGTAGGTCTTGACGAAGGTGTTAACGTCCGGATCAACGAAAGTGGGCAAATCGTCGGCCAGCGCGCGAGCGCTAAATGAAAAAATCGAAAACGCGGTTGCCAGAGTGAGAGCGGCCATCCGAAGGGAACGAATAAGAGGAGAAGTCTTCATCATATTTATTGAATATTGCTAGGTTCAATTGTCGCGCCAAATGGCGGATACGTTCGAGCGAAGCGGGATCGTGCCGAACTGACTGCCGAACCGTCAATGAAAATTACCGAATCATCCGCTCAAAGGCAGGAACCGCCACTACCGCTTCTACCCGACTGACATTCCAGCACGAGTTTAACCTTTGACCGCGCCGGACGTGAGGCCTTCGACGATACGATACTGGAAAACCATGACCAGGATCACGAGCGGTATGGTGACAACCATTGAACCCGCCATAATCGATCCCCAAGGCTGCTCAAAAGAACTGCTCCCGCTGAATTGCGAAATGACGACCGGGACCGTTTTCATCGTGTCCGTTACTGTGAAGGTGAGGGCGAACAAGAATTCGTTCCAGGCAGCAATGAAGGCGAGGAGACCGGTCGAGACCAGGCCCGGCACGGTTAACGGTAGTAAGATGTCCCAAAACACCTTCAACGGGGAGGCCCCGTCAACGTATGCAGCCTCCTCCAGTTCTTTCGGCAAGCTACGGAAATACTGCGTCATGACCCAGATTGTGAACGGCATGGTGAAGATCAGATAAGTGACGATAAGGCCTTGCCGCGTGTTGAACAGACTCAAAGTCTTGAGCATGACGAACAGACCCGAGAGCACGGCGATCGTTGGAAACATGGTCATGGTCAACACGAGGTAAAGCACCGGTCCCTTAAAACGAAAAGGAAGGCGTCCAAGAGCGTAAGCGCACAAGCTTCCAAGTCCGAGTGCGATCAGGACCGTGCAACCTGCTACGATGATTGAGTTAATCAGACCTGCGACAAAACGGGCGTCCTTAAATACCGCCTGGTAGTGGGCCAACGTCAATTGGGTTGGCAAAAGCTTCGTTGAGAACAGTTCACTGCTTGGTCTGAACGAGGAAAGAAGCGCCCAGACAAACGGGAACAGATTGAAAACGATGATGGCGGCGACCAACAGATAGAAAAGGACCCGAAGGACGACAGTCTTGGTATCGGTCTCTTTGGTGGCGCTGCTAACCCCAGCGGCCACGACTTTGGTATCGATCCCTTTGGTAGTACTCATTCGAAACTAGTCCGGCTAAAGCGAGTGTAAAGGACGACAAACAACATAATGATAATCAGGATGATGACCGACGTCGATGAACCTACGCCGGCGTCCAGGAAGGAAATCAGCTGTTGCTGATTGTACACGGCCATCGTCGCCATGTTGCCTTGGCCCCCAACCATCACATAAAAAATATCGAACACTCGCAAGGCATCGAGTGTTCGGAAGATCAGGGCAACGAGCAGAGTCGGTGTTACCAGTGGAAGTGTGAGTGCCCAGAATTGCTTAATCTTGGTGGCGCCATCGATCGATCCGGCCTCGTACAGGTCTTTTGGAATTAACTGTAAGCCTGCCAGCAACAGCAGCGCCATAAACGGCGTCGCCTTCCAGACATCCACCGCAATAATAACCGGCAGCGCTGTCGCGGGTGTCGCCAGCCAGGCAATCTTTTGCGGGATGAGGTGCAGGTTGGTTAGAATGATATTCACGACTCCGTAGATATCGTTGACCATCCACTTCCAAATCTGCGACGAAACGACCGTCGGAATGGCCCATGGAACCAGGATGGCGACACGCAGGAAGGTGCGGCCTTTAAACTTCGAATTCGCGACCATCGCAATAGCCAAGCCCAAGACGCTCTCAAGGACGACAGAAACGATGGTAAAAATTACCGTGATCCAGACCGCGTGCCACCAGTCGGGGTCGGAAAAGACGAACGCATAATTATCAATCCCGGCGAAGCTTGGCGGGGTTACCCCGTCAAGCTTATATTTCATGAACGAATAAACAATAACCTGGATCGTGGGATACGCGATAATCAGCAGCACGACAAAGACCGACGGCGTGATCAAAAACCACGCTAAGCGCTTTTGGCGTGCGTAGAGATCGATTTCGATTTGTTTGGCCACCGTTCGAGTGTCCGGTTAAGCAGCCGTTATCTTACGATCCGTTTGCATACTCGCTCGACGTCAGCGACCGCTTGTTGGGCCGATTCACCCCCACTCAGAACCTTATTCACGCTTTGGAAAAAGGAGGTCGACACCTGATTGTAATCTGCCTTGGTGACGGTTGAGGGGCGGGCTATCGCATTGTTTAAGATCTCCAGTGCATTCGAAAACCACTTGTTTTTTGCCAGCACATCAGGGTCCTTGTAAACCTCCGGGCGCGTTGGAAGCTGACTCAAGTCGATCGCGCGTTTCTTCTGGGCCTCCGTCGAGCAGAGATACCGCACCAGGTCGGCGGCCACCTCGGGATTCTTGGAGTACGCGGAGACCATCAATTGCCAGCCACCCAGGCACGCCGCATTTTTTCCATTCGCTCCGCCTTTCGGCAGAACTGTGGCATCGAATTTCCCGGATATTGGGCTTTTCGGATCGGCACTTAATGCGTAGGCATACGGCCAGTTGCGCATGAAGGCCGCGCCGCCGTTCTGCCAGATGTTTCGAGCCTCTTCCTCGCTGTAGCTCACGACACCCTGTGGAGAGATGGTTCCTACCCAGCTTTTCGCGGTCTCAAGCGCCTTGATCGCGTTCGGATTGTTAATGGTGACCTTCTTGTCCGGGTCGATGATCGTGCCGCCACCGTAACTGTACACCCATTCGATCGCGTTACAGGTCACGCTCTCGCTGGCTTTTCCTTCGAAAACAAATCCCTGGAAATCGGCTTTGCCATCTTTCCGCTCGCCGTCCTGGATCTTCTTTGCCATCTCGGCCAACTCTTCCCAAGTCTTGGGTGGCTCCTTGTAACCATACTTCTCCAAAAGGTCCGTCCGGTAATAAAGGACACCGGCATCGGTAAAGAATGGCCATCCGACCAGCTTGCCGCCCACGGTGTTGTTCTCGATGATCCGCGGGAAATGCTGTTTGATCTCGTCCTCTTTGAAATATTTCTTCAGGTCGACGGAGTGTGGCGCAGCGATGCCGGGCCAAATGACATCAATCATGTAGACATCCACGTCTCCACTCTTGGCAGCCCAATATTGCTGGTATTGCTGCAAAGTGGCCGTAGCGTCGTTCGGACGACTAATGTATTCGAGGGTGTTTCCGGTCTTTTTCGACCATTCTTCCGCGAGTGCTTTCGTCCAACGTCCTCCCTCGCCGACGTCAGAGTCGCCGGCAAAATGGATCGTAACACCAGCGGCCTGCAGCGTGGCAGGCAACAAAAATGCAGCAGCCGCTGCCAGGAAAGATTTGGGCAGAACGCACCTGTTAGAGGGATGTCGATAGTTCATTGGGGGTTTGAACAGTTGAGGGGGGATGTAATTGAGTTAACAGTCATCAAACTAACGTGTCAAGCTTATGACCAGGTACTTTAGAGCCAGTGGGGTAGCCGAATGGATGCGTGTGTCGTTGGAAAAGGGCGCGCCGTGGCTTGCGGGGGTGGGCAAGTCGATTCCGCTGGGACAGAATCGGGCTTTTCGCTCCACTAATGGATCATGCCTTCTTCACGTCGCGACCGCAAACAAATCACCAATAACCGATGACTGATTATCGCGGACTGAGTACGGCTCACTGCCGGCCTCAGCAGCATCCGCGAAATTTGCCTTTGCCCACAGCGTAGCGGGCGTTTTGGCGTTCCCGGAAGAATTCTTCATAGCTCATAATCGGCTTTCCCGGATGGTATGTGCGCCGATGATCGACGTAGGTCTCATAGTCGGGAACTCCGACCATGAGACGAGCAGTCTGTGCTGCCACACTGAAAATGGATCGAACGTTAGACATGGATACCTTCTACCGCAGGCGCTGCAGATCCGATTTCAACTGCAGTCACATTGGGATTAGTAAATGCCTTGCGAATGCTGATTAGTCCGTAAAAAACGACCGCTACCACGACCGCGACGAACAGAATCGCCAAGGTGGCATCCAGGTAGTCGTCGAGGATGATTCTCTGCATTTCGGTGATGCTCTTGGCCGGCGCCAGTACTTTCCCGCTCGACACCGCATCAGTGAACTTCCATGCGTGTGAGATAAACCCGATCGCCGGATTTCCGCTGATTACTTTCTGCAGACCGGCGGNGAGGGTGCATACCAGTAGCCAAACGGTCGGCAGAATAGTNACCCAGGCGTAGTATTGCCGTTTCATCTTGAATAGGATGACCGTGCAGAGAGTAAGCGCGATCCCAGCTAGCATTTGGTTTGAGATGCCAAACAGCGGCCACAACGTATTGATGCCTCCAAGCGGGTCGATCACTCCCTCATACAGAAAATAACCCCAGGCTGCTACCGCCACCGCCGAGCCGATTAAGTTGTTGGTCCACGATTTAGTTTCTTTGAAGGCAGGGACAACGCTACCGATCAGGTCTTGGAGCATGAACCTGAGCACGCGCGTACCGGCGTCCACGGTGGTCAAGATGAAGAGAGCCTCAAATAGGATCGCGAAGTGATACCATATTCCGATCAGTGCTCGGCCGCCGAAGAGGTTCGATAAAATCGTGGCCATACCGACTGCCAGAGTTGGCGCGCCGCCCGTCCGGGAAAGTATGCTGTTTTCCCCGACGTCACGAGCGATCTGGTTGATCGCGTCCGGCGTGATGGTGAACCCCCAGCCCGAAATAACTTGGGCGGCTTGCGCGGTCGTGGTGCCAATCACGCCAGCCGGGCTGTTCATCGCGAAGTAGACCCCAGGCTCAATCACCGTGGCGCCGATCATCGCCATGATGGCGACGAAAGATTCCATCAGCATTGCACCGTATCCGATAAAGCGGGCTTGGTTCTCGTTTTCGATCATCTTCGGGGTCGTCCCGGAAGAAATGAGCGAGTGGAAGCCCGATACCGCGCCACAAGCAATGGTTATGAATAAGAAAGGGAACAACGTACCCGAGAACACGGGGCCGGTGCCATCAATGAAACGAGTGATCGCCGGCATCTTTAGGTCCGGCCGCACCAAAACGATGCTGACAGCGAGCAGAACAATCGTTCCGACTTTAAGGAAGGTCGAAAGGTAATCTCTCGGAGCGAGGAGCAGCCAGATCGGTAGTACCGAAGCACAAAATCCGTAGCCAATGACCATCAATGCCAAGCTATCGCCGCGGAAGTTAAAGAACGGGGCGAGGGCTGGATTCTGTGATACTGTCCGGCCGAAGAAGAGCGCTGCCAGGAGGAGGAGGAATCCGATGAGCGACATCTCGGCTATGCGGCCTGGCCGAATAAAGCGGCTGTAGACACCCATCAGTAACGCGATTGGGATTGTACAAANTACGGTGAAAGTTCCCCAGGGGCTGGCCGCCAAAGCCTTGACCACAACTAGCGCCAGCACAGCGAGCAGGATTACCATGATCAGCATCACTCCGACCAATGCGATCGCACCTGCCACCGGTCCCATCTCCGATCGGACCATATCGCCCAACGTCTTACCGTCACGACGGCTAGAAAGAAATAGCACCGTGAGATCCTGCACTGCTCCGGCGAAGACAACGCCGCCAAGAATCCAAAGAGTACCGGGCAAATATCCCATCTGCGCGGCCAGTACTGGACCAACCAAAGGACCTGCACCTGCAATCGCGGCGAAATGGTGACCAAAGAGTACGTATTGGTTGGTCGGCACGTAATCCAGCCCATCATTGTGGCGGTAGGCAGGCGTTTGGCGAGTTGGATCGANGCGCAAGACTTTGCTGGTTATGTAGAGAGCGTAGAAACGATACGCGACGAAGCAGACGCAGATCGCCGCAATCACTAGCCAAGCCGCATTGATCGATTCGCCGCGACTCAATGCAATAACACCGAGCGCAATCGTGCCGAGAAGAACGACGCCAGCCCACAACAACTTGCCTTGAATACCGGAAGAAACGGTTCGGGGGGTGCTCATATCTTTTTTCTGCTACCTATTGAGGTTGATCTTTGGTCGCTCCATTTTCGTTGAAGGCCGTTTGATCCATTCTCAATTTGCTTGGTATCGGGCGCAGCTTTGCTGCGCCATCAAAATTGATATTCGGCAGCAGTTTCTGTCCAGATTTTTTCGCGCGATCGAACGAGGCTCGCCCCTCTGAACGGGTTATGCTAATCTGTCGCCCTTAGGAACGACTAAGCGGCTTTTGGATTGAGTGTCCTGCACAACCCAAAACGCTCCGTTTATTAAGGTAAGTTTTTCGTGAGTGCTATGCGCGTACTGGTTGTCGACGACGAAAGGAATATTCGCCAAACCTTGGCGACCGCCCTGGAGTCGATGAATCACGAGGTAGTGACGGCTTCGACTGGTGAGGAGGCGCTGCAGCGGGTCGAGGCGGACGGTTTCCAGGTGATTTTGCTCGACCTGAAACTACAACAGGAAAGCGGCCTGGATTTACTCGGGGAGATACTTCGTCGCGATGCCAATATCGCAGTGGTGATGGTTACAGCCTACGCTTCCATCGAGACCGCGGTCGANGCAATGCGTCGCGGCGCCTACGACTTCTTGGCGAAACCGTGTACTCCCGATCAAGTACGTCAGGTCCTGAACCGAATTGCACGGACTCGGCAATTGGAAAATCGGGTAGTTGAACTGGAGAGCCGGTTACAGGCTGAATCGGCGGAATTTGACCTAGAGTCAGAGGCTCCGCTCGTGCAGAAAGCGTTATCGGTTGCGAACAAAGCCGCGGTTAGCGAAGCGACAGTCTTGCTCCTCGGAGAAAGTGGAACGGGTAAGAGCGTGTTAGCTCGGGCCATGCACGAACACAGCCGGCGAGCGAGAGCGGCATTTATTACCGTAAGTTGCCCGAGCCTTTCCCGTGACCTGCTCGAAAGCGAACTATTTGGGCATGTAAAGGGCGCGTTTACCGGCGCTCACGCCGATACGATCGGGAAAATAGCGGCGGCAGAAGGTGGGACCCTTTTCTTGGATGAAATCGGCGATCTACCTCCGGAGGTGCAAGCCAAGTTACTGCGCTTGCTTCAGGAACGGGAGTACGAGCGGGTCGGAGATACCCGTCCACGGAAAGCCGATGTAAGAGTCATTGCTGCAACTAATCGCACACTGTCGGAAGCGGTGGCTAAGGGTGATTTTCGCGAAGATCTGTTCTACCGCCTTAACGTAATCACGATTACGCTGCCGCCTCTACGCGACCGACTTGTTGATTTGGCCCGCATCGCCGACAAACAACTCCGCTTTTTCGGCGCGCGGTCTGGGAGAAATTCGCTGCAATTCTCGCCCGAGGCATTATCTGCTCTGCAACAATATTCTTGGCCGGGAAATCTTCGCGAACTGCGTAACGTTATCGAACGCGCGGCCATCCTCGCCGAGGGTGATTGGATCCAACCTGATGATCTGGCGGATCTTGCTGGCGCGCCTCAGGAACCTCGCATCGGCGGACCCGCCACCCTCACAGAACTGGAGAACGAGCATATCCGTCGGGTGTTAGCCAATTCGAGAACGATCGAGGAAGCCGCCGACACCCTTGGAATTGATCCGGCTACCCTCTACCGGCGCAAGAAAAAGCTCTGACCGCTCACGGCTCGTTACCCGGCTTCCATTTAATATTGCAGCCGATACTCGCTTTTTGATCGGGAGATACCAGTTTGCCGGCCAACACTGCATCCAAAGCTGTGCGGAGATCGTTTCCAGTCAGCGGCCTTCCATTTCCGGGCCGGCTGTCATCAAGTTGACCGCGGTAAACCAATTTGCGCTCCTGGTCGAAAAGAAAAAAGTCGGGCGTGCAGGCCGCGTCATACGACTTGGCGATCTCCTGGGTCTCATCAAACAGGAGCGGGAATGGGAGCTCGCGGCTGAATTTCGCGAGCTTTGACGGCGCGTCTGCCGGGTATGCTGCCGGGTCATTCGCGCTAATTCCGACAATGCCGACTCCGCGTGAGCGGTAATCATTCCCCAGCCGAATCAACTCCGGTTTCACGTGGACTACATACGGGCAATGCGCGCACATAAAAATCACGAGCAACGGGTCTTTCTCTGAAAAATCGTCGCTGTGAACGATCTTTCCGGTGAGCGGATTCGGGAGCGCGAAGTGCGCAGCCACCATTCCCAGTTCCACCATCTTGGAAGGGGTAAGCGACATAAGAGTCAACATGTGCCAACCGGAGGAAATAACAAATGCCAGATCCAGAACTACACCCGCGTGGCACGTCGGAGCTGGCCGGACGCCTTTTTCTCATTTGTCATCACCATTCGGCTATCGCCGAATGATTCTCGTATCATGCGATCTCAAATCTGGCTGACACTCGCATCTTGCGAGAGCGGCGCTCCTCGGCAACGGGCCAGCCGATGCATAACAGGTTGATATCAAGCATGTTAAGTTTCGGTAGACCAAGCTTGGCATGCGGCTCGCTTAATGAAACTTCCTTATTGAATTGGCGGGCTAGGAATTAAGAATGAAGCGGCGAATCTTTTTCGGAATTGCACCAATCCTCCTGTTGGTGGCTGCGATCGGTATCTACGCCATCGTTCTATTTCGATCGCTTGGCAGCAAAATCGATCTCCTCCTCAAGGAGAACTACCGCAGCGTCGTGGCTGGCCAGCAGATGAAAGAGAGTCTCGAACGAATGGACTCTGCTGCTTTCTTCACGTTGGTGGGCGAAGACGCGCGCGGACGGCAGCTCTATCAGCAGAACGAGCCGATTTTCGCCCAGAACCTTCGGATCGAAGAACACAATGTCACGCTTCCGGGCGAGCAGGCACTCGCCGATTCTTTGCATTCCCTATTCGCGAATTACAGCTCTGAAATCGCCAAGTTCTGGAGTCTGACAGATCTCAATCAGAAACGGCAGGTGTATTTCGACACACTTCTTCCGGTTGCCACTCGAATCAAAGACACCGCCCAGGAGGTCATTCGAATTAACGAGGAAAACATGCTCGCGGAGAACCAGGAGGCGCGCACCCTAAGCAGCAAGTCAGTTCGATTAATGATTCTGGGTGGACTGGTTGGAATTGCTGCCAGCCTTTTCTTTGCCTTTTGGTTACAACGATCGCTTGTTCGTCCGCTGCAGAGATTAACTGGGGTCGCCAAAGAGCTGGGGGACGGCAAGCTGGACCAGCTGGTCCCAGCATCATCTCGAGACGAATTAGGCCAGTTAGCTGTAGCGTTTAACAAACTGGCAAGCAAACTGCGCAGCTACCGGCAGGTTACTACCGATCAGATCCTGCAAGCTCGCCAGCTTACCGAGATCGCCTTCTCCGCGTTTCCGGATGCCGTTTTTGCGTGCTCCGCCGATGGGAAAATTAATTTTCTTAATCCGAGCGCAGTAAAACTGTTGGCCAGCACGGAAACGCGAGGTCGACTGCCTGAGGCCGTCATTCCGCTGATGGAGCGAGCATTGAAAGGGGAGTCAGATTACCTGCCCACGAGCTTTGACAAAGCGATCGCCATGCGAGTGGACGACCAAGAGAAATACTACTTACCGCGAGTGGTAGGGATGCGAGATGAAAACGGCCAGATCTTCGGTGCGGTCATCGTACTGCAAGATGTTACCCGGTTTCGGTTGTTAGATGAGGTCAAAACCAATCTTGTATCCACCGTTAGCCATGAGTTGAAGACACCTCTCACCAGTGTGCGAATGGGTCTGCATCTTCTCTTAGAGGAGCGAATCGGTTCACTGACCCGCAAGCAGACCGAGATTTTGCTGGCTGCTCGGGACGATTCCGAGCGCCTGCTGCGCATTATTAACGATCTACTGGATCTTGCCCGACTGGAATCGAACGAAGCGCGACAAGTATTCGAGACCGTCTCACCAGAGTCACTCATTAAAGCGGCAATCGATCGATGTGAGCCGTTAGCCGAATCGCGCGGTTTTAAACTCAAAACCCAAGCAGAATCGGGACTTCCGCTCGTCAATGTCGATCCGCGCCAGATTCATCACGTTTTCTCGAACCTGATCTCCAACGCGGCCAAGCACTCGAAATTTGGAGACACTATCGTCGTGGCGGCTCAACCTAGGAAAGGCTTCGTGCGTTTCTCTGTGGCGGATAGCGGGCCGGGTATTCCCAAAGAATACCAGAGCAAATTATTCGAGCGTTTCTTTCGTCTGCCGGGAAGCGACCGCGAAGGCGTCGGCTTGGGGTTAGCGATCACTCGTGAAATCGTGACTGCTCACGGCGGCAGCGTTGGTCTCAATAGTTCTCCCGGGCAAGGCAGTGAGTTTTACTTTGATTTACCGGTTATGCCCGGCTCCACCCAATGAAGAGGATATTAGTTGTCGATGACGAACCGAATGTTCGTCTGAACTATCGCATCACGTTGGATGTCGAGGGATACGACGTAAAAGAGGCCAGCGATGCCAGAGA
>JGI12053J15887_10001531_pt1 | contig 10838 bp, 7 predicted proteins | sample MedBloCAOM1_O3_FD_15887 | JGI IMG/M metagenome (IMG submission 15887) | reverse complement strand
GCTTGATCACGGCTCGCGCCACCAGCAGATGGAAATATCGAGCCGTACAACTGCGTGTGGCGGGAGGTCTTGCCGCGGTACTGCGTTCCGGCGAATCAAGTTCNCCCGCGCGCCGTCCTGACGGGTGTCTGCCCGCAACCGTGCACATGGCAGCATTTCCCAGACACCGTATTGACAAAATCAGCGCAACGCCGGCGCCGAGAAGTGCTTGCACGAGAACGAAAATTCAGCGAAACCTCTGCAACCTGCCGTTGACGTGAGTCCAGTTTCGGATCGGAGAAATGGGCTGTGGCAAAAATCCTGATCGTGGACGATGACAGTGCGGTGCAGGCGACCATCCGGATTCTGCTGGAACGGGCCGGCCACAGCGTTGTGGTCGCCGGCGACGGCCGCAAAGGGCTGACGAAATTCGAAGCCGGAGATTTCGATCTTCTGTTTCTCGATATCTTCATGCCGGGAATGGACGGGCTGGAAACCATGCGGCTGGTTCACCAACAGCAACCGCTGATCCCCATCATCGTGATCTCCGGCAATCCCGTTACCTCGGAGTCAGGTTCCGGCCCGGACTTCCTGACCATGGCGAGCAAGCTTGGCGCGGTGTCCAGCCTGCAAAAACCTTTCAAGCCCGCCGCGCTGCTCGCCGCCGTTGCGAGGTGTCTCGAAACCGCAAGGGAGACTTCAAAATCGCCTGATCGGACAGCCGGCAATGCTGCTTAGGTGGATCGTTCCCACGCAGGAGTCGCGCCTTGGCGATCTCGTGCGCCAGCGAACTCCATACGATCCGAGGACGATGACGCTTGCCACCAAACTGGCCGTCGCGATGATCGCATTGGTCGCGCTCGCGGTGACCGCCGTCGGATGGCTGAGCTATCGCAGTCTGGAGCTGATGATCCCGCCGCGCGTCCTCGATCGGATCGAAACGCATTCGCGGCTGGTAGTCGCCGATCTGCAATCCCACGTGCGCGGCGCGCCCGCCGACATTGCCAGCTTTCGATCTGCGGCTGCCCTGAATGGGTTGATCCGCGCGCACCTGGCGGGCGGCATTGATCCCATCGATGGCGTCTCCGAAAAGACATGGCACCAACGGATCGGGGAGCGCCTCTCGGCTGAACTCGACGCCAAGCCCGCCTATTCGCAATTCCGTATCATCGGAATCGAAAATGACGGACGCGAAGTCGTCCGGGTCGATCGCTCGGGTCCGAACGGGGCAGTTCGGATCGTGCCTGAAGCGGAATTGCAACGAAAGGGCGACCAGCCTTCCTTCAAGAACACTATCAAGCTGGGTGCGGGCGAAGTCTACGTTTCGGTGCTTGATCTAAATCAAGAGAACGGGATCATCGAAACGCCGCACGTGCCGACATTGCGGGTCGCGACGCCGGTTTTTGCCGCCAGCGGCAAACTGTTCGGCATCATCATCATCAACGTCGACATGCGGCCGGCGTTCGACCGCGTCCGGTCATCGGTACGGCAAGGCGGAAAGATCTACGTCGTCAATAGACGAGGCGATTATCTCGTTCACCCCGACTCCACGCGCGAATTCGGCTCGCAGCGGGGCGCGCCGACCGACTGGCCGGCTGACTTCCCGTACCTGGCATCGTCGCTTGGGGCATCGCAAGGTGTCGCGGATATGATACCGGATCAAGCTGGACAACCGAGCGGTGTAGCGTTCGCTCCCGCCATTCTGGCCGGCAATGACTGGGTCGCCGTCATCGAAACCGTTCCCAACGTTATCATCATGGGGCCGGCGGCGGCGATCCGGAATACTTCGCTGCTGGTCGGGGTGATCGCGGTGTTGTTCGCGGCTGCATTGGCTTTGTTGGTTGCGAGATCGCTGACGCGCCCGATCGTTCAACTGACGGCCGCCGTCGAAGGCGTTGGCCGCAACGATCCGGCGGCGATCCCTGTGAACGCCGGCGGCGAAACCGGCGTGTTGGCGCGCGCCTTCGCCCGCGTGTTGAGCGAAGTGGGCGTAAAAACCGCCGCGCTCGAACGCGAGGTCCAGGAACACCGCCGCACCGAAATCGCCAGAGATCGTCACGCAGAGCGCGAGCGTCTTTTCAGCGCGGCGGTGGAATCGTCCAACGACGCCATCATCACGAAATCACTTGACGGCACGATAACCGGCTGGAATTCGGCGGCAGAGCGCCTATTCGGTTTTACCGCGACGGAAGCGGTGGGCGGAGGCATCGATCTTATCGTTCCCCGCGATCGACTGGCCGAGATGGACGATATCCTGCGTCGGCTCGCCCAGAGCGAAAGGATCGAGCACTATGAGACGGTGCGATTGCGCAAGGATGGCAATCCGATCGAGGTTTCGCTCAGTATCTCGCCGATCAAGAGCCCGTCGGGAGCAACCATCGGGGCATCCAAGATCGCCCGCGACATTACTGAAAGCAAAAGAACTCAGCAGGCGCTCGACCAGCAGATCGAGGAGCGGCGCCGTATCTTTGAAACCTCTCAGGATCTGATCCTGGTTTCGGACCCAAAAGGCGTTCTGGTTCAGGTCAGCCCAAGCTCCCAAGCCATCCTGGGATACTCGCCGGAGGAAATGATAGGTCGCAGCGCCATCGAATTCATCCACGGCGATGACCTCGACAGTACCCGCGCCGAAATGCGGGCGGCGCGGCGCGGACACCACACGCGGAACTTCGATGCGCGCTACGTCCATAAAGACGGACGAAGCGTGACGCTGTCATGGATGGGCACATGGTCGGAGCCGGTCAGGCGGCACTTCTTCGTTGGACGCGATATGACGGAAAGCCGGCTGGCGCAGGAAACATTGCGCGAAAGCGAACAGCTGGCGCGCGGCATCATCGATACCGCACTCGATGCCTTTGTCCAGATCGACGAAAACGGAACCGTCTCAGATTGGAATTCGCAGGCCGAAAAGATATTCGGCTGGTCGCGCAGCGAAGCGCTTGGGAAAAGCCTCAGCCATTTGATCATTCCGGAGATTCATCGCGCGTTGCATGCGTCAGGCCTGCAACACTTCCTGCGCACCGGAGAAGGCCCAATCCTCGGACGCCGTCTCGAAATCGAGGCCCGGCGACGCGACGGAAAGGAAATCAAGGTCGAACTAAGCATCACCGCGTTGCGGCGCCGTGACGGCGTTGTGTTCAACGGATTCATCCGCGATCTCACCGACAAGATCGCGGCCGAGGACCGGATTCGGCAGGCTGAAAAAATGGAAGCCGTCGGCCAGCTCACCGGCGGCATTGCGCACGATTTCAACAACATCCTGACGGTGATCACGGGAACGATCGAAATTCTCGCCGACGCCGTCGAGAATGAGCCGCAACTCGCGGCCATCACCAAGATGATCGACGAAGCCGCAGCAAGAGGCGCGGACCTCACCCAGCATCTTCTCGCGTTCGCCCGCAAGCAGCCGCTGCGGCCGCGCGAGACCGATCTCAATACCCTGATCATCGAGACCGCCAAATTGCTACGACCAACCCTGGGCGAGCAGATTGAAATCGAATCGGCATTTGAAGACGAAGCATGCTTGGCCACCGTCGATCCCAATCAGCTTGCGACCGCGATCCTCAATCTCGCGATCAACGCCCGCGACGCGATGCCTCACGGCGGCAAGCTCATCCTCGAGACCCGGTCAGCTGTTCTCGACGAAAATTACGCAAGCGCGCACAGCGAGGTTCGACCCGGCCGCTATGCCTTGCTTGCCGTGAGTGACACCGGAACTGGCATTCCCGCCAGCATACTCGATAAGGTGTTTGACCCGTTCTTCACGTCGAAGGAACCCGGCAAAGGTACCGGCCTCGGGCTGAGCATGGTCTACGGCTTCGTCAAGCAATCCGCGGGGCACGTCAAGATTTACAGCGAGGAAGGCCACGGCACCACGATCAAGATCTACCTGCCGCCGGGCACCGGCGCTTCACTTGCTCCCGAGGCCGCCACCGCACCGGCCATCCGAGGCGGACACGAAACAATACTTGTCGTTGAAGACGACAAGCTGGTGAGAAATTATGTGCTGACGCAATTGCGTTCGCTGGGCTACCACACGCTGGATGCGGCGAATGCGGCGGAAGCGCTGGCTGTCATCAAAGCAGGCAATCAATTCGATCTGCTTTTCACCGACGTGATCATGCCGGGCGCGATGAATGGCCGCCAGCTTGCCAACGAGATCCAAAAGAGCAAACCCGGGCTTAAGGTGCTGTTTACCTCGGGCTACACCGAAAATGCGATCATTCATCACGGCCGGCTCGACACCGGAGTCTTGTTGCTCGCCAAGCCATATCGCAAATCGGATTTGGCCGGAATGATCCGAAAGGCGCTCGCCGGGTAAGTCTGCGCAATCTGCGTGAACTTGATAGCGAAGCACCTGCACTGTCCCCTCGGATCAAATCCGAGGACGCGTTTTGGCGGAGTACGCGCCAACGCCGGATCAGGAATTACGCGAGACGGTCATAACAATTCGGATGAGATCGGCTGCATTTCGTGCGCCGAGCTTTTTCATGATGTTGGCGCGATGATCCTCAATCGTGCGCGGGCTGATTCCAAGCTCGCGGCCGGCTTCCTTGTTGGAGGCGCCGGACGCGAACTGCTCCAACACTTCGCGTTCACGCCGCGTCAACGGCTCACGTCCCGGGAAATGAAGCGATGCGATGTTCGACGCGGAATCCTCCGCCTGTCGACGCGCATATGCCCCGATCGCCTCATCCAGCCGGGTAACGATTTCGCTGCCCCGGAAGGGCTTTTCGATGAAGTCCAGCGCGCCGCTCTTGATCGCGCTGACCGCCATGGCGATATCGCCCTGCCCGGAGATCATGAAGATCGGCGCAGGATAATCCTCGCCGTGAAGCTCTTTCAGAATATCAAGGCCCGACTTCCCGGGGATATGTACATCGAGCAGGATGCACGAAGGGCATCGGGTTCGCGCGACCGCCAACAGCGCGGCGCCATCTGCGAAGCAGATGACCTTATAGCCACCTGCCGACAGCACCATCGACAGGATTTCGCGAATGGCGGGATCGTCGTCGACGACGAAGATCTCGCCGCGGGAGAGTGGTTTCTCGGCCATATGCCATCGTCCATCGACAGTAAAAAATGACGCGCGCACTCAGTATGGATTCAAACCCACCCGTATTTGTACGGGACCAAGACTTAACGCACAAGTAGCACCGGAGACATTAAAAAAGCAGTCGAGGAGAGTACGATGCAGAACGCAGAAGGCGGCGGCGTTTCAGCCCGATCAGAGAATCCAAACGACGGCTCTCGCTCGATTGTTCCGGAACTCGTGAGCTCGATGCACACATCCAGGCAAGCCGGTCGGTCATCGCGATGGAACCAGCTCTCAGCAATCAGGACGTCGCCGCTGATATTGGGATGCTGGATGGCGTCACGGTCCGCTACCAGAATGCGAAGGCTGCGTCGAACACTTGCAACCTGCGTCTTGAGGTACCCTTTCACCTCCTGCTCGATAACAAAACATCACAACATGGAACGCGTCTGCCGAATACGACCTCAGGTCGGTTCGCTCGGCCGGCGGCGCGTGAGCAACGCCGGATAGGTGCGCTGACATGTCTGCCTCCATGGTCATTCGTTCAGGCCTAATCGACGCTGCGGCTGGAGCACGATGATGTCCATTCGTTACAAGTTCTTTCTCGCGTTTAGTGTTCTGGCGGCCTGATCTGCTCGCTGGCATTTTCCGGCTTTAGGGGAATCGCAGCGTCAGGAGATCTTGTCGTGCGCCTGTACAACGGACCGCTGATGGGGATCAACCATGCTCGTACGGCGCATGCGGCGCTGAACGAAGCCCGTCTGCTGGTAACGCCCGGTCTTGGCGACAGTGTACCGGCCGAAACGGCGATAAAGTTCCAAGCCTTGCTTACCGAAATAACGGAAAATCTAAAAATCGTGCGCGAGCGCGTCAGAAATGCCGATGTCGCAGCTGCTTTGGCGAAGGCGGAAGACCGCATTCGCGATTGGTCGGACACGGAACTCCAGCTATTCAGACCCACGTCGGATCACCTCATGATGGTACCGGCTGCTTTTTCGGTCACGCAAAAGAGCAATAGCGCCGCAACAGCCCTCGACGATCTTGTCGAGACTGTCGCCGCGTATGGCTTTGAGTATCGAATGGAAGCCGAGGCGGCAGTTGCGGATGCTCGCGCCATCGTGCTTGCGCTCGCGATGGCAACAACACTCGTCGGGATAATGCTAGCGATCAATTTTTCCTACTCCATGAGCAAACCGATCTTTGAGGCAATGCAGGTCGCAGAACGCGTGGCGGCCGGCAATTTCACCGACCTGATCTCCAGTCGCCGGCGCGACGAACTTGGCCGTCTGCTGCGATCGCTCGCCGCCATGCAATCCCATCTCAAGGCGCGTGCCGATGAAGACTACGCCATGATGGCGAAGCTGGACGCCGCACTCAACAACATGAAGCTTGGCGTATGCATGTTCGGCGTTGATAACCGCCTGATGCTTTGGAATGATCTTTATCTGAAAATGTACCGGATTCCGCCCGACCGGATATTCGTAGGCTGCACCCATGAAGAGATGCTCGAGGCTCGCAAAGCCGCAGGAACAACTTACAGGGACCTCGGGCAATATGATGCAAATCTGCAGACGGCGATTGAAACTCGTTCGGCCGGCAGTCTCACCGCGGAACTGGCCGACGGCCGCATCGTCAACGTTGCCTACCAGCCGATTCAAAACGCCGGATGGCTCTCAACACATGAGGACATCACCGAGCGCACCCAGAACGAAGCCCGCATCGCGTACCTGGCTTTTCATGATCCACTTACCGATTTGCCCAATCGGACTGCGTTCGGCGACTACCTCGCAAAGACCTTCCAGAGCGCGTCCGCCGGCAACGAAAGTTTTGCGATCCTCTGCATCGACCTCGATCGATTCAAGGAAATCAACGATGTGTACGGTCATTCGGCTGGCGACCGCTTTCTCAAGGAGATCGGACGCAGGTTCACACTGGCTTGCGAGGGAGCGTTCCTGGCGCGGCTCGGCGGCGACGAGTTCACGATCGTCTTGTCAGGCGGGACGCAACCGGCTTCGGCAGAAGAACTTTGCGAGAGATTGTCGTCGGTCGTTGACGCGCCGGTTCGCATCGACGACTACGATATCATCGGCAGCTTCACCGCCGGGGTCAGCATTTTTCCCCAAGACGGCTCGGACATAGATTCGCTGATAGCGAATGCAGAAGCAGCACTTTATCGCGCAAAAACAGAACAGCGCGGAACGATCCGTTTCTTTGAAGCTGCGATGGACCGGCATATTCGGGAAAAACGAGTCCTGCAGGGAGAAAATGCGCTTGCGGTGGAGCGGAACGAGCTGGAATTGTATTTTCAGCCGCAAGCCATGACCGGAGGCGAAGTCTTCGGGTTCGAAGTCCTGGTGCGCTGGCGACATCCCGTGCGGGGCATGGTGTCTCCCGGGGTATTCATTCCGCTGGCCGAAGAGACCGGCCTGATCGGGGGGATCGACGAATGGGTGTTGCGTGAAGCCTGCCGGGAAGCGGCCTCATGGCCCAATCCGCTTTCGATCGCAATTAATCTGTCGCCAATCGATTTTCGGCGCGGTGACATTCCAGCCATGATCCTTTCGGTGCTGCTCGAAACCGGTCTAAGTCCGCAGCGTCTTGAGATCGAAATCACCGAGGGTGTGCTGATCGATGATTTCGAGCGCGCCATCACCATCCTGCGCAAGATCAAGAACCTCGGCGTTCGCGTCGCCATGGACGATTTCGGCACCGGATATTCCTCGCTATCATACCTGCAAGCATTTCCGTTCGACAAAATCAAAATCGACCAGACCTTCATCGCAAAAATCGGAAAGAATACCCAGGCCGCCGCAATCATCCACGCCATCGTGGGGTTGGGCCGTGCCCTTGCGCTGCCGGTTATTGCCGAAGGGGTGGAGACCGAAGAACAACTCGCCTTCCTGATGAAGGAGGGATGCAACGAGGTTCAAGGGTATTTTATCGGACGGCCACAACCGATCGCCCACTACCAGCAGATCATAACGAATTTGGCTGACGCTTCCGAAATGGCGGCGATCGCGAGCTAACGCGCGATCTGGAGAGGTTGAACGCCGGCAATTCCGATCGCGGGTCGCGCACCAGCGCATTTTCAGGTTAGGTCGGCTCGCAGCTGTGGCCTCATGGTTCGAGACGCACGGCGTTGCCGTGCTCCTCACCATGAGGGTTTTCAGACCTCATCCCTGCGTAACGGCTTCGCCGTTATCGCTGGAGGAGCATCGCCAACGGGTCGCGCGAATGCGCGCCCGATGACAGGCTCCGCGATGCGTCTCGAAGGATGAAGCCACTGAACCAGAAATGAGCCAGCGGCCGCCCGCCGTCAGGACCTGTGCCGCTCGGCTACGCCATCGACCACGATCCCGCCCCATATGTGCATGACCGGCAGACCCTTGGCCGTCTTGCTCAGGTTGGCGAGACAAATGCGCAGCGCAGCCAGATCCACCGGCTTCGGCAAACTCTGGAGTTCTATTCCCAACGATCTCGCGTACGACCGCGCTGCGATGCGACGAGCGGCATTCATGCCGCTGATGACGATCACTGAACCGGCGAATTTCGCAACAGCCATCGCCTTCAGGACTTCAACACCGTCGCCGTCCCCGAGCATGAGATCCAGGGTCACGCAGTCAAACCGCGCGGCCTGAATTTGCGTTATCGCCTCTGAACATGATTGCGCCAGGGTTACGGCATGACCGGCCTGCTTCGCGGCGGCGGCAATCAGCATTCGCTGCACCGCGTCATCATCGACGATCAACAGCTGCAATGAACGTCGGTCGCCGTTGTCTCGCCCGCCAACGACAGATAGGATACCGATTGACACCGCAGCCTCTTGTGAGTTGACCGGATCAACTAGTACAGCGGTAGTCCTCCAACGGGGTAAAATTACCGGCTGAAATCAGCTCATTCTCTTCATCAATTATGCAGGAACGGCCAGCCCCCCAGGACGCGCGGAGATACATTCAACCGCCGACGAGAGTCTCTTGCTTTGACTTGGCTCCCGCCTTCTTTTTCTTGTTCTTCCCCTTCAGAAATTGAACATCAATCTCCGTGCCGTTGACGCGGACAAGTTCGCATCGCCGATAGGCCAGACCGGTCGACGATAACAGCAGGAAGAACTCCTTGAGATTGAGGCCTTGAATGGATCCCTCGACGGTAAGTATCGCGTCGGTGTCCGATATGGCATTGAGCAGACAGTCGCGGCGCCACGTTCCGTCGATGCCCATGATGCAGACGCCATATCCGCGGCTGAATGCCACTCGTTCCGGTGCTTTGTTGTCATCCGACATTTGTCAACTGCCCGCCATCCCGGCGACCTTCGGCGCTCCCGCCGCGATGTCCGGCATCCTTGCGGGTATCGGCCGCGCGCCGCTCGGCCGATAGAGACCGCGCCGTTCCGGATAAGGCTTGAAAACATCGGTCAGCCCGACCACCGTTTCGGCTGCTCCCAGCACGAGAAATCCGTCCGGCTCATTGGTTTTGACGAGGCGATTGAAGATGTTGATTTTGGTTTCCTGATCGAAGTAGATCAGAACGTTCCGGCAGAAAATTACATCGAAGACGCCGAGCTGGGAAAAATCGTGCAACAGATTCAGTTGCCGATGCTGAACCATGGCGCGGATATCGGCGTTGAGCTGCCAGAACTCTCCGACCTGCTTGAAGTATTTGACCAGCATTTGGATCGGGAGACCGCGCTGGACCTCGAACTGGCTGTATATTCCCGCCTTGGATTTCTCGAGCACCTCCTGCGAAAGGTCGGTCGCGAGGATTTCGATCCGCCAGCCGGCGAGCGCAGCACCCATTTCCTTCAGACACATCGCCAGCGAATAGGGTTCCTGGCCGGTCGAGCCGGCGGCGCACCAGATCCGAAGGGTCTTGCGGCTTGCGCGAACTTGCAAAATCTCGGGCATGATCGAATCGCGAAAGTGATCGAACGGAACCTTGTCGCGAAAGAAAAATGTCTCGTTGGTAGTCATGGCTTCGACCACCTGGGTGGTGATGTCAGCGGATCCGCCTTTCATCTTCTGCACGAGTTCGCTGATGCCGGACAGCCCGGATTTCCGCGAAAGCGGAAGCAGCCGGCTTTCGATCAGATATTGCTTGTCGGCGGACAGATCGAGGCCGGAACGATCCTTGAGAAGTTTGCGCAGGTATTCGTAATCGGGCGGGGTCACGGGCGGCCTCTCGATGCGTATCGGAGAATTTTCTGATGGGTGTCGCCGAACGACGGCGCCGTGACGTGAATGCCAATCCGTGAGGCCAGAGTCTTTTCGGTTTCGATAGAATCGAAACGGAGCCCTAGATTCTTGATTTGACGCGTTTTCTTGGTGCGAGCCGGTCTCCACCCCGGATCACGTCCGGGGCAGGCTTTCGCTTGAAAACGCTCTGTCTGCGCTGATGGCAGACGAGACATCCGATCGAGCGGATCACCACTCCCCCGAATATGATCGTGCCAAGGGTTTTCCCCGGCAATTGATTCAGCACTCATGTCTCGACCTGGCGCAACTGATGCAAACTCTGCGAAATGATGGACCGGACTACGCCGGCGCCGTGAACAAACCGACTTCCTGGAATTTCGTTGCGACGATGTCCTTGTCGAACGGCTTCATGATGTATTCGTTGGCGCCGGCATCCAGCGCGCGCGCGATATGGTCGATTCCGTTTTCAGTGGTGCAGAACACCACCTTGGGCTGGTCGCCGCCGGGCAGGCAGCGCAGATGGCAGAGGAATTCATAACCGTCCATGACCGGCATATTCCAGTCGAGCAGGATCGCCTCGGGCAATCCGCGCTTGCAGATCTCAAGCGCCTTCTCGCCGTCCTCGGCCTCGATGA
>JGI12053J15887_10001530_pt1 | contig 10839 bp, 12 predicted proteins | sample MedBloCAOM1_O3_FD_15887 | JGI IMG/M metagenome (IMG submission 15887) | reverse complement strand
TCGTGGTTCCGGGGAGATGGCAGCCTTGAAGCGTCGACATGTGAAGTTTAGAGCATCACTCGTGCAGATCGAAAAGTCGGCGTAGTTGTGCATCAGACCGCGGCGAAAACTGTATTCGAGTTGTTTCTCTCTCCAGCAATCTGCAAACTCAGTCGCTTTGGCGCCTAGATCGTGAGCGAGGTGTTTCGCCATACCAGAAGGATCGACCAGGGTGCCGTATACATCGAAAGCCAATGTGATCTTCATACCTTTCAACAGCTTATCGCCGACGGAGTTCAGTGATTCAGTCCGACAAGCACTTGTTCACAGTAACCCTATAGATCTATGTGGAACGGTTATCACTGCATGTCAATCGTAAATCACAATTGGAATCATCGTATGCGAGCGATCATCACGCTTTTGTTTCTCGACAGGACCCATGGACGCGGCCGCCGCTGGTACAGCATGTCGGTCTGCGGAAACCGCGAGAAACAGGCTGCTCATTGCAAACGCTCCCAGGAAAATCAGCGCCGACACCGGTGAACTAGGCGGCCCTAAAAGGCTCTTAGATGCGAACCACCATTTTGCCATTGGCTTGGTTCGATTCCATCGCCTCGCGTGCCTCGCGAATATCGTCGAATTGAAAGACGCGAGCCGGTTTGGCCTTATAGACTCCAGCGGCCGCTTTATCCACGATGGCTTGAAGAGGAACGTCCGAGACTGGAAAGTCTGGAGTGCCGAATACAAAGCTGCCAAAAAATGTGAAGTAAACTCCGCTCGGCATCTGAAGCAAAGGGTTGAAGTTATTCACGGGATCGAGACCACCGAGCCATCCCGCGAGGCACATACGGCCACCCCGCCGCAGCATGGCAAGAGAATCCATGAATGTGGTGTTCCCGACAAGATCGAGGACGGCATCGATCCGTTTGCTTTCAGGGATTCGCCCTGGGAGGTCCGGCCCTTCAATCTCCACTCGATGAGCTCCGAGTTCTTTCAACGTCTCAAATCGTGCCTGCTTGCGAGTAGTGGCAATAATGTGAGCGCCGACGTCGGCCGCAATATTAAGGGCCGCGCGACCCGAAGCGGATGTTACGCCCCGGATGACCAGCGTTTGACCCTTAGCAATCTCCAAGTTACGAAGCAGGCACGTCCAAGCGGTCGCGTATGATTCAGGGATTACCGCAAAGTCTTCCCACCAGAGATCAGTTTTAATCGGTACTACGTTAGTAGTGGGGGGACATGTATATTCAGCATAGCTGCCGTTGATGGTGCGCCCTAGGCCACCCATGAATGCGGCCACTTTGGTCCCGACCGCGAACTCCCCTCCAGGGCAAGATTTTACCAGGCCAACGCACTCCCGGCTGCGGGACTGGATCAGGCAGATTCTCGATCACCAGGCTATCAAGTCCGCCGAACTGTTTAAGGATGATTGCTCGCATACGAATATTCCAATTTTAGTTTTGAGTTAGCTTCACCAGTGATACGATCTGGATAACCTTTCACAGTCTTACTATCAGGTTAGTTTCTTTTCTCGTGCATCGAGATGAACACATTGCATGCCAACTTTTATATTCACTGCTTGGGCCCAGGCATATCACCCATGGAATACCTGACACGCTGGCGAATGCCGCTGGCGGAGACAGGCTGACGAATTCTGGCGATTCCAGGATTGAGGTGCGAGGCTGCCTCACGACCTCTCAGCGCCAACTCAAGTGGTGGACGCTTCATAGATGCTCTGAATCGCTGAATCCAGCACGGCGTTATACTCCGCATCGGATTGCTGGAGCAACAACCCTTCCAACAGCGCCCGCGAGAAGCTCGCCACGACACCGTGATTCCTACGAAGGCGGTCATTCCCTTCTTTCAGCGAGTACCCTCCGGAGAGCGCTACCACTCTCAGAGCGTTCGGATGTCTGACGCAATCAACGTAAAAGTCGTCTTCCTCCGGCAACGTGATCTTGAGCATGACCAATTGACCTGGCGGGAGTTTGTTGAGCTGCTCAAGAAGGCACGCTCTAAGCAATGTTTCTGCCTTGGCCTTTTCCGGACAATGAATATCCACTTCCGGCTCGACGATCGGCACGAGTCCCGCCGCGAGAATCTGCGCCGCCACCTCGAACTGCTGGTTCACAACTGCCTTGACGCCGGCGACGTTAGCCTGGTTGATAACGGAGCGCATTTTGGTTCCGAAGATGCGTTTCGCAATGGCCTTGTCGAGCAGGGCAGCCAGCTCAGGCATCGGCTTCATCAAATGGACGCCGTCCTTCTCATCCGATAGGCCCTTGTCCACTTTCAGGAAGGTCACAACGCGTTTCACGTTCCAGAGATAGTCCGCGGTCGGCTGTCCTTCGATGTCCCGGTCCATTGTGCCCTCGAACAGGATCGCGCCGAGAATTCGGTCGCCATTAAAGTTGGAGCTGGTCATGATGCGCGCGCGCATCTGATGCACGAGCGTAAACATCTCCTCCTCGTTGGACCAAGCGCCTTCCTTGATTCCGTAAGCACGCAGCGCCTTGGGCGTGCTGCCACCGCTCTGATCCAGCGCAGCAATGAAGCCGGGCTGTGACTTGATTTTTCGCTGCTGTTGTTCCTTCAGGCTAGACGTTTTCATAAAGTGTTTCTCATTTTCCAGTAAGGTCGGATGTGGTGGACTGTCGTGATCGACCAACCTGTTCTTTCGCTAATTGGTATCTGCCTTGAGTATGGCAGCTTGCAAGTGCTCCATGCCGATAGCCACCCCATCGTCATGATTGAAGATCGCGGATCCAGCCACCAGCACGTTGGCTCCAGCTGCCACTGCCATGGAAGCGTAGGCTTAATTAACGGCCTAATCGTAAACCGACGGGTCGTAGCTTTGTTGAGCGGCTTCAAGTTCTGTTTAAAGTTTGCCGATATCTTTGATACTCGGATTGGCTACCAACGTACACCTTGGTTTCGAGCCGGGTCTGCATAAGCGTAATAGCTTTCCACGTTCCGCTCCATGACCGTCGCTTTGTATGGTAGAAGTGGCCGCTGCGCCGGGTCGGTGGCGATGACGGTTCTAAAGCCTGGTCCGAAAGCAAGGCCTCTGTTTGCTCGCTACTAGCACAGCCCATAGCAAGAGTCAGAAACGCCAAAGCGCGGGCAATACTGAATCCCGCGAATAGCTGTTTCATGGCCTATCCCTTTTCTGATTGAGGCTCGGATCTTCCCCAGTAGGTTCAAAATTCCTCTCGTGAACGGCTCTCACATAAATGAAATCCGGATTATCTTTAAAAAGCGCTGCGGCATGTAATGCAGCTTTTTCAATATCCTGTTCCGATACCGTGATTACTGACCGACATTCCACCTCATAAACTTTCATTCAGCCGCCTCCTTCTTCAGCAGCATTCTCAACGTTTCCAGAACACGTCGCGTGCCAACTCCTCAGGATCGTCACTACTCCGCCCACGATAAAGGATAAACTCTTCATCCTTCCGTCATAACGGCGCTTGCTAATTTCATAAGCTCCCAATTCTTAATCCCGGCAGCAGCGAATCTGTTTGCCGGTTAAATCTTGTATTACGCTGGCGGCTCCTGTCCAAAATCGCGGCATTGTGAGTTCGGTCCTCGGAAAGATTGAGTCTGACCGATCAAATCGTGTGAGTTTGCGAGCATTGACTTTCTCAGACTGACTTGCGGCCAGGTGCTTGGACGGTATCCGGCGCAGGATGGAGCCTTTTGCCGCAATTCCGGACAACGATTACGGCGATCGAGACAAGAAACCGCCCGTCCCTTCTAATCTGAGGGTAGTAGTAGGAATTGTGCAGGAGATTCAATGAGGATCGCATTTTTAGGTGTTCGCGTACCAGGCCACCTCAATCCAATGACCACGCTCGCCCGCAAGCTGAAAGCTCGCGGGCATGATGTCGTGTTCATCTCGGTTCTCGACACCGAGCCCTACGTTCGCGCAGCGCAGCTTCCATTCATCCCATATTGCGAGAAGGAAATGCCGCTGGAATCGGTACACCAAACGACAGATCAGTCGAGCAAGCTACAGGGTCAAGGCGCATTAGAGTTCGCCATTCGCTCGGTTGCCAGGGGTTTGGAGTCGTCCTTCAGGAATTTGCCTCAGACGCTGCTGGAAACTCGCGTGGACGCATTGGTGCTTGATCAGGTCGATTACGGACTTGGATTAGTTCCGATGCATTTCGGCATACCGTATGTCCATGTTTCGAACGCTCTTCACCTCGATTACTCAGGGAATACCCCACTTTGTATTTTTGACTGGCCGCATGAGACGACTCCAAAAGCACTGGCTCGAAACCAGGCAGGTGTGCGCGGATTTATGCAGGTATACGAACCAGTTACATCCGTGGCGCACGCTTATGCGGCGCAGGTCGGATTAGATATCGACTGGACCGATCCTCTCGCCACTATGTCCGAGTTGGCATGGCTCACTCAGACGCCAAAGGAGTTCGATTTCGAGAGTCCTCACTGGCCTTCCCAGTTTCACTACACGGGCCCATTCCATGACGGCCTTGGCCGAATCAAGTTGGACTTTCCGTGGGATCGATTGACGGGTGAGCCGCTCGTTTATGCCTCGATGGGCACCTTGCTGAATGGCCTCGAATCAGTGTTCAGCGCGATTGCGCAAGCGGTCGAGCCACGCCCGGGGATGCAGCTCGTGCTTTCTATCGGCGACAGCCTCGACTCTAAGCAGATCAGTTCGTTGCCAGCCAACTGCATTGTTGTAAAGAACGCGCCGCAAGTAGAACTTCTTAAGCGTTCAGCACTATGCATCACACATGCCGGACTGAACACGACGCTTGAAGCTCTGACGCAGGGGGTTCCAATGGTCGCGATTCCGGTCTCGATTGACCAGCCCGGTGTTGCGGCAAGAATTGCCTATACGAAAACTGGCGCGTATGTACCCATACAAGAGATGACGGCTTCTCGACTCTCAGCTCTTATCGACGAGGTTTTGAGCAACCCGGAGTACCGTCAAAATGCCAATAACATGAAGCAGGTGATAGCCGAAACGAACGGACTCGAAAAAGCAGCAGACCGACTAGAACAGGCATTCAACCTCTCCTAGCTGTAGGGAACTGACCCGCTGCTGACAAAACTCCCGTTGCTTTTGCCCGCTTTGCCGATAACTCGCGACTATCTCTGCCACCTCTGCACGGCTTCGCCGAACCCGTTCTCTTTTCGCTGGCTCGTTTTCCATCCAGGGAAACTACCAGCTTGCCGCTCGCCTAATTCAAGATGGGCTTAACCGGACGCTTACATAGCTCCGGATCCGCGCACGAGGCTGGAAATTCTGGTTCAGTTGGGCGATAATAAAGTAAAAGCAGGTCAATCCACAATTTACCGATTGGACTAGCCAGAGAACTAAAATGCGGGCTCGGATTGAACAGGAGGCTTCGCTCATGTTGCACCAAAAAATCATTTGGGTTAGAAGTGATGCAAGGAGGCGGGACCGCTATCTGGCTGGAAATCCGCTATGGCCACTCCAGGAGTTGTATGACCTCCGTAATCCGCCATTTGTTGCCGATCCCGAATTCACTCCCTTCGACATCAATGCTCTCGCATCTGATCCCGAAAGCGCCCCGGCGTCGCCAAGCAACCTTAAGCAAGTTTGCCCCTCAAAACACCGGGGCTTGCATACCATTCGAAGGGAATTTCCAATTCCGCAGTTAGTCGCGGGACTGTCCTGGCGCTTCGCTCAACACATTAAACCTCCCGTCGTACCCGAAACGGAGTTTGCTCCTTTGGATCTTTCGTACATCAGTCGACAATAGATCCGCCAGCTTCAGGTGATATCACGACACCCCAGGCATAAAACGGCTGGCGGCAGAACGGGGATACACTAAGAAGCAAATCGCTTCCGAACTCGGCGTTTCACTAGTAGCTGTTTGCCAGTGGCTTTCGGTAGGAAGCAGGGCCCGATCGTGACATGGCTTCTTCCAAATGATATGTGAGCCTGAAGGTACTAGCCGGACATGAAGACGCTCTTCCCGGCATATGTGTTCTAGAAATTCCGGAGCCAATAAGATCCGCTGTGTGCGAGCTTAGAAGAAGGCTTCGATACCGTATCGATTTACCACTTGGACAACGTATCCTTCCAGTGTGACCTCATCCATCAGTGGCGACTTGCGATGGCATCAACCATGGGACGCTCTGACGCTTACCTTCCATTATCGGTGCTGCCAGAGTACGGCCTTAAAGTGCCCATGGGGAGACATGGCGGCGCATCGGGATCCGCTACATTAAAAAATGACGTGAAGTGTCCTGATCTACTGATCTCGCTCGTCGTATGATTAAGACGCCAAGCGTATGACACGACAATGATCGCAAAAACGGCAACATCAGAATACCTGTTGCTCTTCCGAAACACCAGTTGGCACGATGGTCTTTCTCCGGAAGAGATTCAGCAAAACTTGGCTCGATTCACTGCGTGGTTCGAGCAACTAAGGAATGACGGGAAGTTCAAAGGCGGGGGGCCTTTAGTCTATGACGGTAAAATTGTCACGGACAGGAACGTAGTGATTGACGGCCCGTTTGCAGAATCCAAGGAAGCAATTGGAGGCTTCTTGATCATTCGAGCGGACAGTCTTGAACAAGCCGTGCAGATAGCCGAAGACTGCCCCGGTTTCAAGTTCGGTCAAACTGTTGAAGTGAGGGCCATCGGCCCGGACCTAAGCGCACCAGAAAAGTGAGCGATAAACGCACGCGCTCGACTAACTCCGTGGGAAACGTGCCGAGTCGGTTCAGGAGTTTTGAGCTCTAACTAAAGGAAAAGAAGAGTTAAATCCGACATTAGCCACGGGAGGTTCTCACTGATGAGCCGAAAGTGGCGATCGATCCCAATGAATTCTCACCAGATGGAACGGCGGCCCTGGGAAGCCTTGATGGTTTGTTACAGGCCAAGATAGGAGGATGCCGATAAGGCAGTAGCTTCCATTGCTTTGGCAACGTCGTTGATACAGCTCAGATAAAGCTTGACCGTGCTGGTGGCATGGTCGCGTTCAATCATGTCGGTGACGAAAGCGCCCAGATGATCTCCAAATACGGAGAATGCGCGTTCGTAGAACTGTTGATATCGGGTGAACTGAACGTCTGTCATCTCATGGAGAGACGGCGATCATTGTCAGATGTTTTCAAGATAGTAGTTTCAGCTTATTTCCCGCTTCGTACAAAGCTCTAGGGTCAGGACCTATAATCCGCTCAGCACCGAAACGACTGCTTCGAGCCTTGAACGGACCTCATTGGAAAAAAGGCGCTTTCTTCCTCGGATCTTGAATCGCTTGAACGGCTTGATCTACTGCTGCTGAAGGTTGCCAAGGCAAGAAAAGTGCGTAACTATCCCCAATCGCGGTGAGCGTGACGCACGCCCACTGGCAAATTTCTGAATAAATCCGAGAGTCGCATCACGGAGGAAATTCATGCCTCAACCAGAACAGTTTGAAGTCCTGATCCTTGGCAGTGGACAGGGGGGAAAGTTACTGGCTTGGCATATGGCGCGATCGGGGCGGCGGACTGCCGTCGTGGAGCGCCGGTGGATTGGGGGCTCCTGCCCAAACATCGCCTGCCTGCCCAGCAAGAATGAGATTTGGAGCGCGAGGGTCGCACATCTGGCGCATCGCGCCGGGCAGTTCGGCACGGTGACCGGTCCTGTCGCGACCGACATGGCAAAGGTTCGCCAGCGCAAGCGCGACATGGTTAATCGCGAAATTGATTTCCATTTGCAGCAATACAAGACGACCGGCGCCGAATTGATCATGGGGACTGGGCGTTTCGTGGCACCCAAAACGCTCGAGGTGCGCCTGAATGAGGGCGGGACACGCGTACTGGCGGGCGACCAGGTTTTCCTCAACGTCGGAACGCACGCGGCGATTCCCAGCGTTCCTGGCCTCGAGGCCGCCGGACCGCTCACCCATATTGAGGCTCTGGAGCTCGACTACCTGCCGCCACATCTGATCGTGCTCGGGGGCGGATATGTCGGTCTCGAATTGGCCCAGGCTTACCTTCGCTTCGGTAGTCGCGTGACGGTCATCCAGTCTGGGCCTCAGCTTATGAGCCGGGAGGATCCTGACGTCGCGGATGAAATGCAGCGGATTCTCAGTGACGAAGGTATGCAAATTCTAGTGGCGGCTGAGCCCCTCGATGTGCAGGGCAAATCCGGAAAGGAAGTCAGCGTCACCGTGCGCGCAACCTCCGGTGAGCAAAAGGTCGAAGGCAGCGACATCCTGGTCGCGGCGGGGCGCATTCCCAACACCGCCGGGATCGGGCTTAAGGAGGCCGGCGTTGAGTTGGATGGTCGTGGCTACATTCACGTCAATGAGCGGCTGGAGACGACTGCGTCCGGTGTCTGGGCCCTGGGGGAATCCGCCGGCAGCCCCCAGTTTACGCACGTATCTGTCGACGACTTTCGAATCATCCGGGACAATCTGGCCGGAGGGAAGCGCAGCACGCGCGATCGGCTGGTTCCGTACTGCCTGTTCACGGACCCTCCACTTGCCCACGTGGGACTGAGCGAACGCGATGCGCAACGCCAAGGTGTCACCGTGCGCGTCGCAAGGCTGCCGATGAGCGCTGTGCTGCGGACAGAGGCGACGGGCGAAACACAAGGCTTCATGAAGGCTCTTGTCGGAGGGAGTGACGACCGCATTCTCGGCTTCACGATGATTGGCTCCGAAGCCGGCGAGGTCATGGTCGCGGTGCAAACGGCGATCCTGGCAAACCTGCCGTATGGGAGGCTCCGAGACGCCGTTCTCGTCCACCCGACCATAGCGGAAGGACTCGGTTCACTCTTTTCGAATGTGCCGCCTGGGTCCGTACAATAGGTCACGCTAAAGAGTGCGTTGTTGACGCCCTGATTCCGGCTTTCAACAGTTGCGGGCGCCAAACACAGAATAAGGAGAACACATGAGCAAACTCACAGGTAAAGTCGCAGTCGTCACCGGCGCATCCAAAGGCATCGGTGCGGCCATCGCCAAGTCACTCGCCGCAGAAGGAGCAACCGTAGTCGTGAACTACGCTTCGAGCAAGGCTGGCGCGGACACTGTTGTCGCCGCCATCACCGCAGCCGGCGGCAAGGCTGTCGCCGTGGGGGGCGACGTCTCCAAAGCTGCTGAGGCGAACGGTATCATCGACGCCGCCATCAAAAACTACGGCCGCCTAGACATCCTCGTTAACAACTCCGGCGTATACGAGTTCACTCCCATCGAGGCCATCACCGAAGAACAATTCCACAAGGCATTTAACGTTAACGTGCTCGGTCTTCTTCTCACTACGCAGGCAGCCGTCAAGCACCTCAGCGAAGGCGCCAGCATCATCAACGTCGGCTCCGTTGCCAGTCGCATCACACCTCCGAACAGCGCGGTTTACGCCGGCACCAAGGGCGCGGTTGACGCCATCACCGGCGTGCTCTCCCGAGAGCTCGGCCCGAAGAAGATCCGGGTCAATACCATCAATCCCGGCGTGGTCGAGACTGAAGGCACCCATAGCGGCGGCGTCATCGGATCTGATTTCGAGAAGGCCGCCATCGCGCAGACTCCGCTCGGCCGCATCGGCCAACCTGGCGACATCGCCTCCATCGCTGTCTTTTTGGCGTCGGAAGACTCCGCCTGGCTCACCGGCGAGCAACTTCTCGCTACCGGTGGCCTTCGCTAATCCGTAAACAACTGCTTGCCGCTACGATCCTTACTGCTTTCAACGACAATGCAGCGATCACGTACCTTGCATCCCTTGTCCCTGGATTTTCTGACGCACTCAAATATGTGGTGATGGCTGCGGCAGTTACTGGTGGAGGGCTAACCGTAATAGCCAACTCGCCAAATCCCAGCCGGTCAATCGATCCTCGCGTCGCGCTTTTCGGGAGGATGGAATTTCGCCGCTGTACCTTCTTCCTCGGAGCCCTGGTGCCGACGCTGATCGCGGAGGACGCGCGTCGCAGTGGGCCTGGTTGATCGATCGGTGGAACAGAATCTGATCGCCCGCGAGCAGGGCGTCGAGGACCGACGCCAGGTTTATATCAAATTGACAGACCATGGTTCGGAAGTTCTGGAGCAACTCTCCGGAGCCCATCGCGCCGAGATTCGCCGACTTGGTCCACGGTTGAGATCACTCCTGAAGAGTCTAATGCGGGACCAGAATCATTGAACGGATCTGAAACGACCTGCGCAACGGCGTGCCCGGTGATTGCCATGACCACAGGTTTCTGTGAGCCGCTAGGCGGTTATCGCGTAGAAATCGCTTCGGCTCTCTTCGAGATTCTTCGGTAATTGATTATTGGTTAAGAACCTGTCGATTTGTTGGGGGCGCTGACAGTTTGTCGTAAGAGGAGCGCGACCACGAATGCGGCAAGTTGTTTCAACGAGAGTCATCTACACCTACCAAGTGGTTCGCCGCGCTTTTCGGAGCGAGATGCTCTGGATGTCGAGGCAGTCCAACGAGACCATACTCGATAACATTAGTTCTGCCTTCAACAATCCTCCTATCGCGGTAGGAATGTCCATTGCTTGGCCATCGCCCGTACAGGTCCCGGCGGAACTAGCTATGGTCGACGTTTCTTACCAGTCAGTCGGTCTTCCAAGTAGGACTTTAGCACGATGGGTGAAGCTCAGGCGCACCATGCGGGATGCGTCATCCGAGCCCGGCTGCTCGCGCGATCAGGAACAACCCGGCCCCGACGACGACGGCGCCGATGGCTCGCGCGACGCGCTCACCGGCCGGTGCGAGACGTTCGACGGTGATGGCTGCCGTCACGACAGCCATCGCGCGCAAGTCCATGACCCCGATGACGAGGAGGATCGCGGTCAGGCCGGCACAGCAGAAGCTGCAGTGGAGGCCGAGGCGCAGGCCGTGTCGCCAGGCCGTGCCGGCGTCCGCCGGCAA
>JGI12053J15887_10001529_pt1 | contig 10845 bp, 8 predicted proteins | sample MedBloCAOM1_O3_FD_15887 | JGI IMG/M metagenome (IMG submission 15887) | reverse complement strand
CGCCGGTGATCACCAGCGTGGCGCCGGCGAGCCGATCGTCCAGGTGCAGCGCCTCCATCACCATCTCGGCGCCAGGCCGGAGCCGGGCCCCGGTCAACGCGACGAGCCCGGCACCCAGGCCGCCGGCGGCGCCCGCACCCGGAATATGCTCGACATCGATCTCCAGGTCGCGGCGGATGATCTCGGCGAAGTGCCTGAGCGCCGCGTCGAGGTCGGCCACCATCTCCGGCGTCGCCCCCTTCTGGGGACCGTAGACGGCGCTCGCGCCACTCGGTCCCGTCAGCGGGTTCGTGACGTCGCAGGCGACGTCGACCTCGGCCTCTTTCCAGTTGGCGTGAACCCCGCCCACGTGGATCCGCGCCAGCCGTTTGAGCGCCAGGCCGCCGGGGGGGAGCTCCTGGCCGTTCTCATCGAGGAGGTGATAGCCAAGCGCCTGCGCCATGCCGGCGCCGCCGTCGTTGGTGGCGCTGCCGCCGATGCCGACGATGAAGCGGCGCGCGCCCTCGTCGTCGGCGCGTTGCAGCAACTCCCCGACGCCGTAGGTGGTCGTGATCCGCGGGTCGCGTTTCCCCGGGGGCACGAGGGCCAGACCCGCCGCCTTCGCCATTTCGATCACCGCGGTCGATCCACCATCGATCAGCCCGTACTCGGCGTCCACGGGATCACCCAGCGGCCCGCGCACCCGGAGGGTGCGGCGCTCGCCGCCCGTCGCGGCGACCAGCGCATCGACGGTTCCGTCACCGCCGTCCGCAATCGGAACCAACACCATCTCGGCATCGGGAAGGGCGGCGCGAACCCCCTCGGCGATCGCCTCGGCGGCTTCAAACGCGGTTAACGAACCTTTGAAGGCGTTGGGGGCGATGACAATGCGCATCAGCCCATCGCCCGCAGGCCCTCGGCGGCGGTCAGTAGACGGGCGTCAACCAGTGACGGTACTTGGCGCTGCGTCCCCGCACGATTTCGAAATAGAGCTTCTGGAGCCGCTCGACCACCGGCCCCACCTGGCCATCACCGATCGGCCGCCGGTCGACATCGACCACTGGCGATATCTGTGCGCCCGTGCCACAAAGGAAAATCTCATCAGCGACGTAGAGCTCGGAACGGTCGATGGAGCGCTCCACCACCTCAAGATCCAGCTCGGCGCGCAGCAACTCGATCATGGCGAGCCGGGTGAGGCCCTCGAGAATATTGTCCGAGGTCGGCGGGGTAAACACCTTGCCGTCGCGGATGATGAAGATGTTCTCGGCGCTGCCTTCGCAGACATGGCCGTCGTGGGTCAGCATGATCGCCTCGTCGAAGCCGTTTTCCATGGCCTCGGTCTTGGCCAGCGCGGAGTTGACGTAGATTCCGGTGATCTTGGACCTGGCGGGTGCCGCATTGTCGTCGATGCGGCGCCAGCTCGACACCATGCAGCGGATGCCGCGCTCGATGTCGACGTAATTACCAAAGGGGCTGACGTAAATGGCAAATGAGTCCTTCAGGTTGTGGAGACGGACCCCGATCTCTTCGGAACTCTTGAAGGCGATCGGTCGGATGTACACGTCCTGCCGGAAGTTGTTGCGCTTGATGAGCTCAATGCTGGTGGTGCACAGCTCATCCAGGCTGATGGGGATCTTGAGCTTCAGCACCTTCACGGAGTTTTGCATCCGGCGGTAGTGTTCCCGCAGCTTGAGAAGAAAGAGCTGCTCATGCTCCGCGCTCCAGTAGCCGCGGATGCCCTCGAAGACCCCGGTGCCATAGTGAAGGGCGTGGGTCATCAGGCCCAGACGCGCATCCGCGTAACGCTTGATCTCGCCGTCGAGGTAGACCCAGTACTGCGCCTGCTCTTTCCGACGGGCTTCAGTCGCGCGCGTGACGCCCTCTGCCTTGATCGCCATCGACAGACGACCTCCTTTGTCCCTTGTGGACAGGCTGGCTTGAATTGAGTCCGAATTCGGGTTCGGGGACCCTGATTGGATTATATGCCCGCTTCCGCCGACCCGGCTAGGGTCCAATGGATGTAACGAAATGTGCCGAGATTGAGTTCAAAAAATGCTGTGCTAAGCTTGGGGCGCCGGTGGCCCCCTTACGTATGAACCCCCGGGTGGTGCGCTGGTTCACCCCCGGCCTCCATGTCAAGCGATGGCTGGTCCTCCTCATCGTGGGGATGGTGATCATCAGCCTGGGGATCGGCTATGCGCTGCGCAATTTTTACTCGTCTGGTTTCCGCTTCCCTGGCGTCACCTTCTACCTGACTCTGCAGTTCATTCCCTACGTTGCTCGCGCGGCGCTCTTTGGGGCCCTCGGCGTCTCGATCATCCTGTTTGCCCTCTACAAGCTGACCCAATCGGTCCTTGGCCCCTTCCTGCCCGGCCGCGACCGGGCGCTCTCCGAGATCATTTACAACTACCGGTTCCTCCAGAAGGGGCCCCGGGTGGTCGCATTGGGGGGCGGTACCGGCCTCTCCACCATGCTTCGTGGGCTGAAGAAGTACACCGGCAACCTGACCGCGATCGTGACGGTGGCGGATGACGGCGGCAGCTCGGGCAAGCTGCGCGCGGAGTACCGGATCCTGCCCCCCGGCGACTTCCGGCAGTGCATCACGGCGCTGGCCGACGTCGAGCCGCTGATGACGACGCTCTTCCAGCACCGCTTCAAGGAGGGCAGCCTCAACGGCCACTCGTTCGGAAACCTGTTCATCATGGCGATGGCCGAGATCACCGGTGACTTCGAGCATGCGATTCGCGAGTCGGGGCGCGTTCTCGCCGTGCGTGGGCAGATCGTGCCATCGACCTTGCGCGACGTCACCCTGATCGCCGAGATGGCCGACGGCCAGACCCGAATCGGTGAATCCAGCATCCCGCACCCCAATGGCGACGACGACGGTAATGTCGCGGTGGCAACCGCCATCAAGCGGGTCTTTCTCCAACCGGAGCCCACCATCAACCCGGAGGCCGAGGAGGCGATCCTCAATGCCGAGATGATCATCATTGGCCCGGGCAGCCTCTACACCAGCATCCTGCCGAATCTCGTTGTCGACGGAATGGCCGAGGCGCTCAAGGCCTCGCCGGCGATCAAGGTCTTCGTGTGCAATGTCGCCACCCAGCCGGGTGAAACCGATGCCTTCCGGGTCAGCGATCACCTCAAGGCAATCGAGAGCCACCTGGGCACCAACATCTTCGATTTTGTCGTGGTCAACAGCAACAACAACTTCACGCTGCCGCCTTCGGCCCAGGAGGCGGGCATCAGGCGCGTGGTCTACGATCCGGCAACGGTGAGTCAGCGCAGCATCCACGCTGTACTGGTCGACGTCGTCAATCCGCGGATCTCAACCCATCATGATCCCGACAAGCTGGCGCGCGCGATCATGAAGAAGATCTGGCACTCGTAGTCAGCTGCGTCTCTTCGCGTTGGGATCGCCGGCGCTGCCAGAACCGAGTGAACCAGTCCTCGCCGAAGAACGCGGCGAACGTGAATATCACGGCACCGATGATGTCGACGAGGTAGTGCTCGCCCAGGTAGACGATGCTCAACCAGACGCACGCCGTGTAGACCAGCGCCGGCCAGGCTCGGCGGCCCCAGAGACGTAAGGCGAAGAGCGCACCCAGCATCGGGTACGCCGCGTGCAGCGACGGCATGGCGGCGTACTGGTTTGGAGTCAACCAATGGTAAACGGTAGCGGGGACCGGGATACCGGGGATGTCGGTGAAGCTCGGCAGCGTGTGGTCGATGATCTTGACGACGGTGGGCAGAGCCTTCCAGGGCGGCGCCACCGGTAGCAAGAGATAAAAAATGAAAGCGGCGAACGACATCGCAATCAGGGCCCGGGAGAATCGCAGGAAGGTCCGGCGGTCCACGACCCAGAACAGGTACCCGAGCCCGAGCGGAAAGGCAAAGTGCAGGAAATAGAACATCGTGGCGGCGATGTCGTACCAGCTCAGGTGGCCCGCATGGTAGAAGGCCTGCTGCAGGACCAGGGTCGGCACCTGCCCGAAGCTGACCAGCCGCTCGAGGGAGGTCACGTCGTGGATTGGCATGCCGAGCTTGCCGCTCAAGCCGCGCAGGTACTCGTAGGACAGAAAGAGAACCAGGAAGGGGATCCAGTCGGCGAGGAACAGCCTGGCCCGGCCCAGGACCAGTGCCGCAATCAACATCAGCAGTAAGAAACGCTCGGGCGAGACGGAAATGTGGAGGACGAAGACCATGAAGAGCGTGACGACGGCGAGGTAGCCAGCGACCAGCGATGGCATGAGCCACGAGCGCCGGCGACCTATCGTTGGGCGCTGAGGCGCGTCACCTGGCTGCACCGAAAGAGCTTACTCAAGGTCTCCCCCAACACCCGTCGCTTAGAGCCGGCTGAGAAGCGGACGAGAAGATGGGATTTCGCCAAAACTGGCGTTATATTGAGACTCGAAATGGCGGAAACGGTGCCCGAGCCTACGCCTTCACGCAGTCCGCGGGTGCTGGTCGTCGACGACGAGCGGAGCATCGTCGACTTCATCCGTCTCGGCTTGCAGTACGAGGGTTTTCAGGTGCAGACCGCACCGGATGGGCAGGCGGCCCTGCGCATGATCAGTGAGTTCCGGCCGCACGTGGTGGTGCTCGACATCATGATGCCGAAGCTGGACGGCCTGGCCGTCGCCGAAGCGATTCGTGGTAACAAGGACACCGGCGTGATCATCCTGTCGGCCAAGGACGAGGTCCAGGATCGGATCAAGGGGCTCGAGGTTGGTGCCGATGATTACCTGGTCAAACCGTTCGACTTCGGTGAACTGCTGGCCCGGATCCGCGCGGTGATGCGACGCCGGAATCCGAATGCCGGTCCGCAACTACAGGTGCAGGACGTCACGATGGACGACGCAACCCGAGAAGTTCGTCGGGATGGCCGTGCCATCGATCTCTCGGCTCGCGAGTTCGACCTGCTGCGACTGCTGATGATGCATCCGAACCAGGTGCTCCCGCGGGATCGCATTCTCGATCAGGTCTGGGGCTATAACTTCTTCGGCGACGCGAACAACGTCGAGGTGTACATCCGCTATCTTCGGCAGAAGCTTGGCGATGAGCAGCACCAGTTGATCCAGACGGTGAGGGGAGTCGGGTACCGGATCAAGACATGAACCTGCAGTCGCGCCGCGGTGGGCGCGGCTAGCCGTGTCACGCTTCCGTTCGCTGCGATGGCGACTGACGTTTGTGTATCTTGCGCTGCTCGCCGTCTTGCTGCTGGCCGCCGGCGTCGCCCAGTACTTCGCGGCGCGTGAGGTCCTGTTTCGCACCAACGCCGACGTGCTTGTCAGCGAGTACAACGCCGTCTTCACCGCCTTCCGCAAGCAGAACGCGAGCCGGCCCGCGGCCGCGCTGCGCACCCTCATCCTCTCGCAGGCCTTCAGCCTCGAACTGAGTTCCCGGCGGACGGCCGCCACCATCATCGACGTCAACGGCGGCTGGGTGACATCGTCGCCGGCGACGTTGTTTGCCACGCAGGACCCTCCAAGCCTCACCACCCAGGAGTACCGCAACGCGGTGCTCCATGCGCCCAGGCCCTATTACGTCGCCACCGCCGCCGCCGACGGCTCGACCTACCTCGTCGTGCTCAATGTGATCCGCAACGGCAGCCGGCCGATCGGCCTGGCCCAGCTCGCCATTCCCACCAGCGAGATCGATCAAACGCTGCGCCTGGACCGGGAGGTTGCCGTCCTGGGATCGTTGCTGGTGCTGCTGCTGGCCTTACTGCTGAGTCCGCTGATCGTTGGCCGGGCGCTCCGCCCCCTGCAGCAGATGTCGACCACAGCCGGGGCCCTGGCGGGGGGCGACTACAAGCAGCGGGTGACCGTGCCGAAGACGGGGGATGAGATCGGCACGCTGGCGGTCGCGTTCAACCAGATGGCCGCCGGCATCGATCATGCCTTCGAAGTCCGCCGGCAGTCGGAAGAGCAGATGCGGCACTTCGTCGCGGACGCCTCGCACGAGTTGCGCACGCCGCTCACCTCTATCGCCGGCTACATCGATGTGCTTGGCCGGCGGGAGGTGGTCGACCCGGAGACATTGCAAACGTCGCTCGCCGCCATGCAGCAGGAGAGCACCCGCATGACCCGCCTGGTCAACGACCTGCTCACACTCACCCGTTTCGAATCGGGTAAAGGGCCCAGCCGCCAGCCAGTCCAGCTCGACCAGTTCGTCAACCAGGCGCTCGATGAGTTGAGCTTGCGCGACAAGGGGGCGATCGTGTCAAAGGATCTGCAACCGGGGGTCACGGTGCAGGCCGACCCCGAGGCGCTCAAGCAGGTGGTGACCAACCTGGCCCAGAACGCGCTCAAGTACGCGCCCGGGGCGGAGCAGCACTGGAGCGTCTTTCAGGTGGATGGACGGGGCGCCATCCGGCTGCAGGATACTGGCCCGGGAATCTCGCGCCAGGACCTTCCGCACATCTTCGAGCGCTTTTACCGCGGGGAAAAGGCGCGCGACCGGTCGATGGGCGGCTCGGGCCTGGGCCTGGCGATCGCCAAGTCGATCGTCGAGGCGCACCAGGGCACGATCGAGGCGGCGAGTGAGCCCGGCCAGGGAGCGACGTTCACCGCCTGGCTGCCGCTGGCGGCTTAGCTCCGCAGGCGGATAATCGCCGAGATCTCGACCGGCACGCCGAGCGGCAGCTCGCTGGTCCCCAGCGCCTGCCGGGTGTGCCGTCCCCGCTCCCCGAACACTTTGAAGATGAGGTCGGACGCCCCATTGAGGACCTTCGGCTGCTCCTCGAAGCCGGGCGCGGACCGGACGAAGCCGCTGAGCTGGACGAATTGCTCGACCCGGTCCAGCGATCCGGCATGCTGGCGGATGAGCGCCATGATGTTGAGGGCGCAGATCTCTGCCGCCCGGCTGGCGTCCTTGAGACCGACATCGCCGCCGACGACCCCATGGAATTGCACCTTGCCATTCCAGCTGGGGAGGACGCCGGAGGTGTAGAGCAGCTCGCCGACCTGCTGGACGGGCACATAAGAGGCGAGCGCCTTTGGAGGTTCGGGCAACTCGAGGCCGAGCGTGCGCAGGGTCGCCTCAGCCGAATCCACGCTCAGGATCCGCCTCGACCGTGTGGTGAGCAGCCGCGATCGACCTCCTCAGCCCGCATTGGACGGACTGTAGAGAAGAGAGTAGCGTCGCTGGTCTCGAACCACCACCCTGAACCGGTGAAGGGATGGTTAACGTGGCCGGCCGGCTTGTGACAACCGGTCACGGCCGAAACGAATTGTGGTCTTCTCGCCGGACCCGCCATCGTCGCGCCAGGATGACGGCTCCCAGGGCGAGCAGCGCGGCCAGCGCGACGGCGTAGGTGGCGTAGCCGGGCGTCCCGCTCGAGCGCCGGACCGGAAGCGGCCCCGCGGCGCCGGGGTGAGACGTGGCGGAGGCATGGCTGCTCGCGGACGGAACGGCCGTGCCCGTCACGCCCGCGACCGTGGCGGCGGGGTCGGCGATGCGATACGCCCCGGCCGCGCCATCGGTCGGATTCCAGGCCGACGCGACGACCTGCGCCGGGTTGAGCGGCTGGAGGGCGAGGGCCGTGATCCGCGGTTTGAGCGGGAGGCCGCCGCCAAGCGTGCCCCAGCTCGCCCCCCGATCGAGCGAGCGAAAGACACCGCCGTTGCCCTGGTCGCCATCGCTGCCGGCGTAGATCTGATCCGGATTGGCCGGATTGAAGAGCACGATGTTGAAGTCGGTCGTGGGCAGGCCGGCCAGCGGGCTCCACGTGACGCCGCGATCGTCACTGCGGAAGACGCCTTGCGAGGTGCCGGCGAGCACCGGGGGGTCGGTGCCACCCGAGGGCGCCGACGCCACGGCGAGCGAGGCGACCACCGCATCGCCGGGAAAGGTTCCCTTGACCACCGCCCAGCTCCCACCGAGTCCATCGGACTTGAGCAGAAAGCCCGACGGTGCGGCGCCGTTGTCGGCGCCCGCAAATAGCGTGGGGTTGTTCGTCTTCGGCAGCACCGCCACCGCGGCGATATTCAATGCCTCGAGGCCGAGCGGATGCCAGGAGCCGGCGCCGTCGCTGGAGTAGTAGACACCGTGCGCAGTTCCGGCGAGCAGCAGGCCGCTGTCCACCGCGATCGACCGGACGTCCATGCTGTTGAGTCCGTGGCTCTGCGCGACCCATGTCTTCCCTTCGTCGACTGATTTATAGAACCCGTCAGCCTGCGTGCCGGCGTAGGCGGTCGCCGGCTGCAATGGGTCGAAGCGCACGACCCAGGCGCTATCGATCCCGGTGATCGCCGGGCTCCAGGTGGCGCCCGAGTCGGCACTGCGCAAGACGCCTCGGCCCTGGGTCGCCGCGAGCAACACCGACGGATGGGCAGGCGCAACGGCGATCGACCAGACGGGACGATCCGGCGTCCCGGCTTGCTGGGCACCCGTCAACGTCCAGCTGGTGTCCGCCGCGGAGGCGACGACAACGGTGGCGAGCAACCCGGCGGCCAGCGTGATGGGCGTAAGCGGCGTATGGCGCGACAATTTCACGTGGGTGCCCGGAAAAACGGAGTAAGGATAGCAGACGCAATTCGCCGGATCCCCTGCGGATGTTTGGACGGAGCGTCCAACTCAGGGCCCAATTCGCCCGAACCTCGACTACAATGCTCGACGTGCGACAGCTCTGGCGAGCGCTGCACGGTGTCCCGCAGCTGCTCCTGGTCCAGCCGGAGCAGCTTACCTATGACCTGGCCTACGCACTGGCCCTCTTACCCCTGGTCCTGGCCGGCATCATCTTTTTCCTGCAGGACGCCCTCCTCTTGTTTTCAATCTCGTTTCTCTCCGGGATCGTCTGCCTGCTCGCACTGCAGCTGGCTCGGTTGACCTTCGGACTTCCCGCCTGGGTCGGCTTCAAAGCGACGCATCCACTGGTCGCCAGCGTGCTGATCGCCTGCTTCTTCTCCCCTCGCACACCGGCCTGGATCGGCGCATCGATGGTGATCCTCTTCATCGTCATCGATACCGTCCTCTGGCCGCAGCTGCGTCGCGTGATGATCCATCCCGCCCTGATCGTGTTCGGAATCCTCTTCCTGATCCAGGTGCCGCTGCACATCGGGTACGTCGCCAGCGATGCCCGCCATCTCGACGATCCGCTCCTGCTCTGGTACAACCGGCAGATCGTCATCGACCCGGTCAAGCTCTATGTCGGCAACGTCGTCGGACCGATCGGGGTGACATCGGCCGCCGCCGTGCTGTTCGGCGTCACCTATCTCTGGTACGCGCGGAAGATTTCTTTGGGCGTGGTTGCCGGATTCCTCTGCGGCGTGGCCGCGCTCGCGATCGCGATCCGAGCGGACCTCGGCTTCCAACTCGCCTCGGGGCCGTCGCTCTTCCTGGCGGGGTACGTCGCCGCCGACCGCCGGCGCGTGCTCCTTCCCGAACGATTCACCTTTGCCTTCGGCTTCGTGGCGGGCGCCGCAACCATGATCCTCCGCTGGTATGGCAATGGCCAGCAGGCGGCCTGGCAGGCGCTCTTGCTGGTCAGCGCGGCGGCAACCGTCGTGTTGCTCGCCCAGGACATGCTGCGACGACGTGCGCGGTCAACGAGCCGGCCGGCGCAAATGCGCACGCTGGCGGTTGACTCCGCGGAGCCCCCGGACCCGCATCGGCTCTGGGCACCGGTGCGCGCCGAGGCGCGCCAGCCGGTGATGGCGACGTCGCCCGTCTCGACCGCCTACAGCCGCAGCACCACCACGCGCCCGCTCCGGTCGTTCGACACCCAGGGCGACTCGAACGACCTGGTGCGACAGATGCGCGGTGCCGCCACGCAAGGCGGGACGTTGTGGGGCGGGGCGCGGAACCCGATCATCCTGTTGGCCGCGCTGCTGATCATCAACCCCATCGGTCTGTGGCTGACCTGGTCCGAACGATCGCTCAACCGTCAGACAAAGCTACTCCTGAGCGCGGTGTCAGTGCTGTGGTACGTAGGGGTGGCTGGGCTCGTGTTCGCGCTGACGCATCGTTAAGCCGGACGGCCCTCCCTGCATCCAGATCGTCTGATCGCGGGAAGCGCCGACTGACACGATATCCATGGGGGCGCCACAGAGCTCACTGAGCCGGTCGATGTAGCGGCGGGCGGCTTTCGGGAGGTCCTCGGGCCGCCGAATGCCCGCCGTCGATGAGCGCCAGCCCGGCATCGTCTCGTACACGGGCTCGCAGTGCTTCAGGTGGCTGATGTTCGACATTGGATAGGGCTGGAGCTCGCCCTTGCTGATGTAGCCGGTGCAGATCCGAATGGGGTCGAACTCGTCGAGCACGTCGAGCTTCGTCAAAGCGATCGAACGGATCCCGTTGAGGGCGACGCTGTAGCGGGCCACCACCGCATCGAACCACCCCACGCGTCGCGGCCGCCCGGTCGTCGTGCCAAACTCGACGCCGATCTTGCGCATCTGCTCGCCCAGGGCATCGGTGAGCTCGGTTGGCATCGGCCCGTAACCGACCCTCGTGGTGTAGGCCTTGAAGACACCCATCGTCAGGTCGACAGCGGCTGGCGGAATCCCGGAGCCCGTGAGCGCGCCGCCGGCCGTGGGGGATGACGAGGTCACGTACGGGTAGGTGCCGAAGTCGAGGTCCAGCATGCTGCCCTGGGCCCCCTCCAGCAAGATCTGGTCGTGGCGTTCGACCGCCCGGTGGACGAGGGGAAAGATGTCCTTGATGTAGGGGCCGAGCCGCTCGCCGTATCCCGTGTACTCGTCGAGCACGGCCAGGGGGTCGAGCGGGGGCACGTGGTAGAGCTGCTGGAGGATGGGGTTTTTGATCTTGTTGAGGACGAACCCGAGCTTCTTCTCCAGGAAGCGNGGCTTCAGCAGGTCGCCGGCGCGGAAGCCGATGCGCCGGACCTTGTCGGCATAGGCGGGG
>JGI12053J15887_10001528_pt1 | contig 10856 bp, 14 predicted proteins | sample MedBloCAOM1_O3_FD_15887 | JGI IMG/M metagenome (IMG submission 15887) | reverse complement strand
TAGGTCACGGATACAGCGTCGCAACTCCTGTGGATCGGCGAGTTGTTCTACCCATGGCATATCAAACAGCCCTGGCCGTCATCGGTCCAGTCCTGCCTTCAGTGCGCGAGGGCCCCGCGGTCGTCCAGCTCGCGCAGGAACTCTTCGGGCGGCATGTAATAGGGATTCGCGCGCAGTATCCCACCGACGATCACCTGCGGATGGGTGCGCAGAATGTCCATCACCACCGACGCGCTGAACTTCATCAGGTCGCAGGTGCAGACCACGACGTCGTCGTATTTCGGCAGAATGTAGTTCAACCGCGTCTCGTACTCCACGATATCATGCACACCGGGAAGGTCCTCCAGCGCCCACTCCATGTTCGCCCACAATCTGGTGACCCGAAGCCTTGCTTTTTGCCAGCGGCGAGGACCTCCTCGATCAGCGCCAGCATGGCCTGTTGGTCGAACCGCCCGCCACGCAGGTATGCGCTTTCCCAGGCGCGGACCTCGAGCTGGCCTGCTTGCTCGGCCGCCGTTGTGTCGACGCCGTTCGCCTCCAGCCGACTGAGCCGCTCAGCGCGGTACTTCTTGTCGACGATGTGGAACGCCTTGTCGCCGGCCTCGAGGCCGTCCTTCAGGAAGGGCACGAGGACTTGATATTCTTCGTCCCGACTATGGAAGAAGGCGCAGGCATTCACGAGCAATCCACCGTGGATCTCGCCAGCTGCACGACTCGTCTCGCTCGGTCCATCATTACGCTCCCGCGCAGATCGGATGCCGCGATGGTCGAGCGGAACAACACAACCACTCGTTAAACTGGCCGAGAGACAGGATAGAATACCTCTCCGTATAATGGCAATCTCAAAGATCATTTCGGCGCAGGTCCCGATACCACCATGTGCAACCATTGCGGTTGTTATAACAATTTCATTTTCTCACGTCTGAAGCGTGCAAATCGCCGACAATCGACAACCGATGGGCGTCGATTTTCATGATTGGTTGCAAAGATATAGAACCTCCTGGTCGCGTCCGTAGCGCGGCACGACGCCGATCTCCACGGTCGCCCTCGTAGTGTGATCATACGTACTATGCCAGAAGAGCCTAGGCGCGTTGCTGCATGAGATCCTCGACGTTGCGATCCAAGGAGGACCTGCTCGATACCTGCGCCTCCTCCTTCGAAGCCGGGCTGCTGAACAACGGGTTCTGCATCTGGGCGGTCTCGCACCCCGCCACCGAACAGACTGCCAGGGCCTGGCTGCGCCGCTCCATTCCGGGCTTCGACCGCTATCTGGCGGCCGGTCAGATCGAGATCGTGCGGGGGCCCGAATGGTTATCTCAAGGGCGAGGAGTTCGACTTGCAGCGGATCACTGGCGGCTGGCATGCAAAACTCACTGGCGCCTTGGACAAGGGCTACGCCGGCATGAGGGTCAGCGGCAATGCGTTCTGGATCGAAGGCAATTACTGGAAGCAGTTTTGCGAGTACGAGCAGGAGCTCGATCTTTTCGCTGGCCGGCCAAAGGATGATCGTGCTGTGTACCTATTCGCTGCGCGCGAGCAAGGCCGTGGACCTCATGGATGTCGCGAAAGCGCATCAGCTGTCCATCGCGCGGCGAAAAGGTGAGTGGGAATTTCTGGAAACGCCTGACCTCAAGCAGGCCAAGCAGGAGATCGAGAAGCTGCGCGGCGCGCTCGACATCCTTTCGAAGCCATTTCCTGGCGATGAGCTGTTGACGCCGCGCGAGCGCGTGGCGCTGTCTCAAATCATCACGGGAGCCTCCAGCAAAGAGGCCGCCCGCTCGCTCGGTATCAGTCCGCGCACGGTCGAATTTCACCGCGCCAACATCATGCAGAAGCTCGGCGCAAAGAATACGGTCGATCTCGTACGCAAGGTGCTCGCAAATACTGCCACCTGATGACTTGGCTATTGCCGCCGCCAGCACATGGTCCCCTTGACCAAGGTGGTCGCAGCCAGCGACTGCGCCGACACGGCGCTAGGCACGACCCCGCTTCGGAGAGCCAATCCGAGCCAGCAGCGTCCAGCTCGGCGGATCGCTGGCAGGAAAAGTTTCTTCCAAACTTTCATCAATCCTTTGCTCGGACGGCGTGGCATCCAGCATATCTGCTGGATGTTGCCGTCGCTTGCGCCGGGCAACCACGGACTCCCGCCTATGCCCCTCGATGGAGCGGGGCATCATGCCACTGGCCGAGCCGCGGTGGCGCCTGGACGATCATTGAATCGAGATCGCAACTTGAACGCCAGGATGATCAGAGCGACACCGAACACGAGCGCAAAGGCGCCAAGCCACCAAGTGAGGACGACCGCGCCGGCCAAGGGTGCGAGTATCATCAAGATGCCGAAGGCCGTCGCCGCCGCGCCGCCCAGCATGAGCCACCAGCGGCCATCGTCGGTGCGAACCGCCGCGGCGAGCATCAAACAGCCCGTGACGATCGACCAGGCGGCGATGAGCAGCACGAAGGCGAAGACAGTGAGCCCGGGCCAGAGAAAAGCAAGAACCGCCGTAACGATGCTGGCGGCACCCTGAAATGCCAGGAAACCCCAATTCTCTCGCTGCCGCGCGGCTCGAACGGCCGCGTAGATCGCAAACACGCCGTCCACCAGCATGTAGGCGGAAAACAGCAGAACCAGCGCCAGGATCGTGGCGAACGGCAGGATGAGAGCGAGCAGCCCGAACATCACGCCGAGCACGCCGCGGAGCGCGATCAGCCACCAGTTTCGAGCGAGGGCGGCGCCCAGGTTTGGCGCGGCGTTAAATGCGGCGGGTCCCCGAGTTTCGGCGTTTCCAGTGGTCGTGCTCATATCGGACTCCTGACGCGCTGATGGTGAGGCCGGCCGTCAGAACGCGCCGAGACAAAGGAGTGCAAGTGGCGCTCTGACAATTTCGAACGCGAAAGCGCCCAGCAAATCTATGCCGAGCGCTTCTCAGCGCGTTGACCGCCGTCAATTATTCACGACGTTTCCGAAGTCATGCAGCGGCGGCGTTCTACGTGCTTTCAGCGCCTTCGACATGACAATCCCGATTACCGTCCCACAGATAGCCCAGATCGTTGTCGCTGCAATCGTCGCTGACGGCGATCCGATTTCTCACGGTCGTGACACCCGGCGCTGCCCACGCCACCCGTTCCGCCTCTTCACGCTCGTGCCAAGACCGAACGGTGCCCTTGAGAATCACTTCGTTGCCGTTTGCCTCGACGCTGATGCGGTTTGCGTCGAGCTGCGCGTTTCGCTTGATCGCTTCTTCGATCCTGCGCCCAACGTCTACTGGCTTGGCCAAGGGCTTTATTCGGATCGTGTTGGTGATGCCCTTGACTCCTGGTAAGCCGCGCACCGCGTGCTCCGCCGCGCGTCGCTGGTATTGCCACTGGACCTCGCCTTCGAGTTCGACCCAGCCGTCCTTGACGACGACCTTGATGTGCTCCCATGACGTCGGCAGACGGCTCTTGACGGCCGTTACTGCCTCCCGCGCTATCTCCGGATCCGGCCTCTGGTCCACGGCGGGCAAGCGAACGTCAATATCGTTCGCCACCCCGACAACTCCCGCGACGCGCTTTGCGGTGGCTTCCGCGTCCTCCTTGTCGCTGTAGCGGCGAACAAATCCTGTGAGCGCAACGACACCATCCTTCACCGATACGGCGACGTCCGTTGCATCAAGCCCAGGCTGCCACTGAAGTTCATCCTTGACGTCTCGTTCGATCTCACTGTCGGATCTCATGGGCGACCTCCGGGGAGTAGGGCCGGTGCAGCGAGATGGAAGGCCAAGCGCTGGTTGGTCGAGCACTTATCAATCTAGGCGCCGCACTCACTGCGGCCATGACATCCATCAATTTTACACTGCCGCCGCCGAACACACGGGCAGTCACCCTTGCGCTGCGTGTCTTGACGCCCATCAATGCCGCACGACGCAACGTCCGCTAGCCTTGTCTTCCATCATGGGACTAGACGGATCACCCCGATGCCGTTCGTTGGTGGACGTCCCAATGTAGGAGAAGATCATGCGACAGCAACTTCGCGCAGGCACGCTCGTGCTTGCACTTTTCGGCAGTGGCGGCTTTGCTATTGCCCAGACCGCGCCCGGCAGTACCGGTGCGCAGGAAAAATTCAATCTGAGTCAGCCCCACGAACAAATGATCACGCAAGGTCTCCGAAGCGAGCCGTCACAATCCGCGCCGGGCTACCGGGGAGACGTAGGCTCCAAGCTCCCGGATTCGATGACGTCAAAAGCGTTGCCGGACGACGTGACCGCACAAGTGCCGGCCACGAAGACCTACCTTTTCGTCAAACTGCCCGACCGTATTCTGCTGATCGACCCCGACACCAAGCTGGTGGCAGAGATTGTCGGCGGACCGGCCACGACGGGCAGGCCGAGCGATGCGAGCCCGACCAGCCCCGGTTCCCCGACCCGGTAGCGGGCGACTGCTGCGCCGACGATGCAGCGGCTTTGGTGCGTCGGCTGCGACGGCGGTCGCATCGCCTGGCTATCGCCGATAGGAGCTTGTGCCATGTCACTGACGCTGCACCACAGCGCCTATGAGCACGCCAAGAAGCTCATCAGGAATCGGCACTATGTGCTCGACCAAAGAAGTGACTGGACCGACCATAGGCCTGCGCGACACGCGGAAAAGCAATTCATCGATCGACACGGCCTCGCCGAATTCGGGAAATGGCATCTTGGAGAGGACGATGAGGAGGCTGAAGGCAGCAAGCGCCGTTACCGGTTCCCCTATGGCGATTTCAGCAATGTTCATCGCTGTGCCGTGCTGGCCGCCGAATCCCGCGCGGGTCGATACAAGCATGCCGACATCGAGCTGGCGGCGGCGCACCTGCACGGAATGCTGGACGCGTTGATGGCGAAGAAGCCGTCTTCGCAGAAGGAGCGCGGACATGTTTCCTCCGATTGACATGACCGTGCTGTCGGCATTCGTATTGGTGGCGGCAGACCGGATCCCCACCTTCAATGTCGAACCATTTTGTCGAGCCGTCGCCAGCAGGGCGGTGCCGGTCGGAGACGCGAGCATCTGCGTGCGCAAGGAAATGGAAGCGAGGAATCAACTCGCCAGGGAATGGACGCAATTCGCCCCCGCTGACAAGTCCCATTGCGTGCAGCTCTCGACGATCGGGGGCGATCCGACCTATACCGAGCTGCTCACCTGCCTCGAGTTACAGCGCGACGCCAGGAACTTGCGAGAGAAGGAAAGCGGGACCACGGGACTGAGACCGAAATAGCGCCGCGCGGTCACCTTCTCACTTCCAGCAATCGGTGACCTGCGCCGCGCCCGCTCTGCGCCCCGGCGGCGCATCAATGTGCGATTTTGAGCATGAGCCGCGGTTTCGAAAATGTGATTGAGGCTGGAGATGCCGACGATCGATCCCCGCAATGAGCAGATGTTTCCGAAGCTCAGTCCGCGGGACATCAATCGTCTCCGCCGCTTCGGGCAAGTCAGGCACTACGCCGCCGGCGAGCCGCTGCTCGTGACCGGCGACATCGCCCCCGGCCTGTTCGTCGTCATTTCGGGTTCCGTCTCGGTCAGGCGGCGCGATCCTTTGGGACATCTTGCGCCAATCGTGGAGCAAGGACCTGGCCAGTTCGTCGCCGAGATCGCCCAATTGTCGGGCCGGCCGGCGCTGGTCGACGTGCATGCGACCAGCGACGTGGAGGCGCTGCTGATCCCGCCGGAAAACCTGCGCGCCGTGTTGATCGAGGAGGCCGAGCTGGGCGAACGAATCATGCGCGCGCTGATCTTGCGGCGCGTCGCCCTGATCGAAGCTTGCGCCGGCGGCCCGGTACTCATTGGACCCGAATCGAGTCCTGACATGGTGCGGCTGCAGGGCTTTCTAACGCGCAACGCTTATCCCCATCAGGTGCTCGATCCTGCGCAGGATCGCGATGCGGCGGAACTAGTCGCGCGCTATGCGCCCAATCCCGTGGACCTGCCGCTGGCAGTGTGTCCGAAAGGCTCGATTCTCAAGAATCCAAGCGAGGCGGAGCTGGCGCGTGCGCTCGGGATGGTGCCGATCGATGCCATGAATCGAACCGTCGATGTTGCCATCGTAGGAGCGGGACCGGCGGGGCTTGCGACCGCCGTCTACGCGGCGTCCGAAGGGCTATCCGTGGCCGTCTTCGACGCGCGTGCCTTCGGTGGTCAGGCGGGAGCGAGCGCCCGGATCGAGAATTATCTCGGCTTTCCCACCGGTATTTCGGGACAGGCACTTGCCGGACGCGCCTACGTCCAGGCGCTGAAGTTCGGCGCGGAGATGATCATTCCGACCAAGGTCGTGGGCCTTGATCACGCGCAAGCTCCGCTCGCGCTTGAATTGGATGACGGCCGCCGCGTCAGGGCCGCGACGGTCGTGGTGGCGTCAGGCGCGCGTTACCGGCGCCCGGACGTCCCGCATCTGCGGGAATTCGAGGGGCGCGGCGTCTGGTATTGGGCCTCGCCGATCGAGGCACGCCTTTGCCGGCAGGAGGAGATCGTATTGGTCGGAGGCGGCAATTCGGCCGGCCAGGCCGCCGTTTTCTTGCGCGAGTACGCGGCAAAGATCTGGATGCTGGTGCGAGGACCGAGCCTCGCCGAGAGCATGTCGCAGTATCTCATCGACCGCATCAAGGCCGCCGACAACATCGAAGTGCTGACCCGGACGGAGATCGTCGCGCTCTCCGGCTCGCCCGACGGGCAGCTCGAGCGCGTGCGCTGGCGCAACAATGTGACGGGAGAGGAAACGGAGAAACCGATCCGCAATGTCTTTCTCTTCATCGGAGCGGACCCAGCGACCGATTGGCTGCGGGGCAGCGGCGTCGCGCTCGACGCCAAGGGCTTCGTGCAGACAGGACCGGACGTTCGGTCAGCCGACCTCAAGTCGGATGGGCACCCTCCGCTGTCGCTGCAAACCAACGTCCTAGCCGTGTTCGCCGTCGGCGACGTCCGCTTCGGCTCGATCAAAAGGGTGGGTGGCGCGATCGGCGAAGGCGCCATCGTGGTGGCGCAGCTGCACGCCTTTTTCGAGAAGACGCGGGACGCACCGCGACGACGGGGCCCTTCGGATTGCCGAAATTCGCAATCGCAGGCGTAGGCGCCAAACGGGCACCGCCCCGCGAGACATTCGTTCGTTATTGACCGTCGTCAATGACGGCCGTGCGTGCCCATGCACGCTGTCAGCTACGCCTTCGGTGCGCAGCTGGTGAAGCAAGTCGCACTGAGAACGAGTGAGCTCGCCGGCGATGGTACGACCACGGCGACGCTACTTGCCCAAGCGATCGTCAAGGAAGGCGCCAAGGCGGTCGCTGCCAGCATCAACCCGATGGATATCAAGCGCGGCATCGAGATGGCCGTAAACGCGGTGGTCGCGAACATTCGCAAGCGCTCGAGGATAAGTCTCGACCAACGAGGAGATCGCGCAGATCGGCACGATCTCGGCCAACGGCGATCACGAGATCGGCCAGATGCTCGCTCGGGCGATGCAGAAAGTGGGCAGAGGGTGTGATCACCGTCGAGGAAGCGAAGTCGCTCGAGACCGAGCTCGAAGTTGTTGAAGGCATGCAATTTGATCGCGGCTACATCAGCCCATACTTCGTCACCAATGCGGAGAAGATGGTGGCCGAGCTTGAGGATGATCCAAAGGATGATCCAGATGGTGCGAAATGAGCCATAAGATTGCTCACCTTTCGCTCGACTTCCCACGCGCATAGAGCGTGTGTGGCGCAAGGAGGCGCCGCACATGGACGCGCAAACGATTTGAAGTCACGATCAAAGCTCACCTGAAGCAGATGCGGGAGCGGCTGGAACGGGGAGCCCTCATCGTGAAGACGGCCGAGGCCTTCGCTGAAAGGGGCAACGCCGCGAAGGGGAATCGAGGTCGCGCTTGACCTCCAGGAACTGGTCGCTGACCACAAGACAAGCGTCAGCCTTGAGGATGCATTCTGGAGGGGGCTGAAGGTGATCGCGGGTGGGCGCGACATGACCTTGTCCGCTCTCGTGGCCGAGATCGATTCTGCGCGGCAGCACGGCAACCTGTCATCGGCCATTCGGCTCTATGTGCTCGACTTCTACGCGATCAGATTTCCGAGCACGAGAAGCGCGGTAGAACGCGACAGCTGTTGGCCAGCGCCACAATCCCGACTGCAAAGCAAGGGTACTAGGACGGCCGCCGCTTCGTGCGCGACCACCAATCCGACCTCACGTCGGCGCCTGCATGGCCGCAACGTGTACAAACAAATCTCGCGGGCGGCCCGCAAAAATATAGTGCGAATGTCATCGGTTGCTGGAACGGGTTTAATGAACCTTGTTAATCTTGCACGACCGAGCGTGAGAGTAAGAGTGGGAGTGATCGTCATGAGTGATCCGCCAGCAAACAGGCGCTCATACGAGCGCCATGGGGATACCCCCGATCTGCGTGAACAGTCAGAGAGCAAGCATTCAAAGTATGAGCGCCACGCACGTGAATGCCTCGATCTGGTGAGGATGACTGCTGATGCGTGAGCCTTCGCGTCGTCGAGGGAACAGAAGCTCTGTCCCTCCTCATCCTTCAACATGGTGGTGCCGTCGGTGACGTGGAAGAAGTACCGCAATGCTCGCCCGCCCCTGGTTGGTGAACCGCAGAAAGAACGAAAATTCGGGCATCAGGGTTCCCCCCGCTGCGGCAAGGTGCCACTCACGCCGCTACTAGGCCGTAGTGACGGATGCGGTGGAAGCCGCTGGGCAGCACGTGGATGAGGAACCGGCGGATGAACTCGTGGGTCGCGAGCATCATCACCTTGAACCGATCGCGGCCTTCGATCCGGTAATCCTTCCACTTGAAGGTGACGCCCCTGTCGCCGAGCGCGATCAATCGGCTGTTGGAGATGGCGACGCGGTGGTGTAGCGCGACAGATAGGCCAGCACCGCCTTGGGCCCGCCGAATGGGCGCTTGCTGTAGACCACCCATTCGACCTTGCGTAATGGCTCCAGATACGCGGCGAAGGCCTGCGGTCAGCGGAGCGTGGTTGCCGAAGAACGTGAGGCGACCAGTCTTGTGCGCCGCGACCAGCTTCTCCAGGAACAGCCGGCGGAACAGACGCGAGAGCGGGGCGCCCAAAGAGCCGGCGCCCCATGGGTTTTTGCCGATCCCCAAGGGCCATCGGCGATTTGGATTTAGGTGACCTGGCCTTGTCGTCAAGGGGGCGACGAAATGGGACCCCTAACACTTCAAAACCAATTGCCGCTTCCCATTGGGCCGTCCTCCGAATCGCCGCCGCGGTGCCTGTCACGGCGCCTCCGCTGGGCCCCCTCCACACCGCCGACGTCGTCGCGCTTGCCGTCGAGTTCCCGCAAAGCATCGATCACGTCGTCAAAGGGAACAACGCAACCGGGACCCGGCATCTCCCGTAGCGCAGGCATCGATTCGACGGCGCAGGCGTCGGATGCCCATGAGGATAGGATTGCGCTGCTTTTCCGCAGCGGTCAGCGTGGCATTCTGGACTACCTCGCGGGATCCGGAAATAGCGCGTTGGCTGTAGGACCCGTCCAAGCTCCGGATCGAAGGGCTCGGTGGTGCAAGTATAAGCGATCTTTTTGCGGTCGTCTGACATTGCGATGGTCTCGCGTTTATTCCATCTCCTTTCCGAAGAGCGATGCGGACCCGCAAGCAGGCGCGCAGACGCTATCGCCCTACGTAACTGACAACAACTTAGATTGCCGTCGCCCGCCTGCAAGTCGTGCTCGAAATATTCGGGAGGCGTCCTTAGCGTAACTGAACAAAAGGCGATAAAGGTCGTCACTGCATTCGCCGCCTGGAAATATTCCTACTGCGTCCTCAGCACTATGGTAAAGTATTGCATCGCTTTGAGAGCCATGACGCAGGTTCTAGGCGAGAGATACGCGACCAGGGGGCGTCCCCCACCCGGGGGTAGCCCATACCTCGCATGTTTAGCGATTATGAAAATAATTCGAGTGAAAAATGATCTTCAATCAATAAGTCTCCAAATTTGTCGGACGCACTCCATGCGCCTTCGATGGACGAGCCACCCCGGTAAGGACGCCTTGCACATCGTTCATCGGTCTCACGTTCCCGGAGACGGCAGCATCAACGGACCTCTGAGCTTGACAACTTGTTTGGTCCCGTCGGCGCTCGCCAGTCCTCTCGCACGGCTCACGAGCCATGTTGATCGAGTCCGTCGAGTGATATTTGTTCCGATGCGGACAGCGATGCCGGGATCAGCCTGCCGTTAGATTGGTGATCATCACGATGGGAGCGCGACGACGCGCGCTCCCGATGGCGTCGGACATTGCGATCGCCCACTACGGGCTCACGACAATCCGGTCTTCAACTTTGGTGACACCTGGTGCAGCCCAGGCGACCCGCTCAGCCTCTTCGCGTTCGACCCATGACCGAACGGTGCCCTTCAGCACCACCTCGCCGCCATTTGCTTCGACGGTGATACGGTTAGCATCAACTTCCGCGCTACGCTTGAACGCATCCTGGATCTTGCGCTTGATCTCGGACGGCTGCGCACGCGGCTTGAGCTGGATCAAGTTGCTAACGCTCCTGACCCCCTTTATTCGACGCACCGCGGTCTCAGCCGTGTTGCGTTGATATTGCCACTCGACGCGACCCTCGAGTGTTACCCAGCCGTCCTTGACGATGACCTTGATGTGTTCCGACGAGATCGGCAGCTGGTTCTTGATCGCGGCCACCGCATCCCGCGCGATTTCGGGGTCAGGTCTCTCATCAACACTCGGTATGCGAACTTCGATATCGTTCGCGATTCCGAGCACGCCAGCCACACGCTTCGCAGCGCTTTCGGCTTCGTACTTATCGGCATAGTTCTTGACGAATCCTGCCAGCGTGACGACGCCCTTCTTTACGGATACTGCAACGTCAG
>JGI12053J15887_10001527_pt1 | contig 10860 bp, 11 predicted proteins | sample MedBloCAOM1_O3_FD_15887 | JGI IMG/M metagenome (IMG submission 15887) | reverse complement strand
AAGGTGCAGGGCCTGTTCAACCAGAGCCAGGGGGCAGGCTGCGGCGGCTCGGCCCCGGCGCCCGGCGCGCCCGCCGCGTTGCCTTCTTTGATCCCGACTAAACCAAAGCAAAATCAATAGCTTGAATATTCGGCTGGCCCGGCGAGGTTGAAGCCAGCGGTGCAAGCCTGTATCTACCGTTCGGGACCGGCGGGGGGACAACGCCGTGGGTCGGGGTGTTCCGCTGGGCAAGGGACATCCATTCATTCAATGTTCGTTCGGGCGAATCGAATCTCGCCGCGGGCATTTGCGCGGGATCAGAGCGTGATCCGGAAAAGTGGGTACCGGTTTTCCGAACGATCATGCTCAAACAAAAAGATAGAGCGGATGACGTTCGAAGAAAGTCATCCGCTCTAGCGTGAAAGGCTGAGCGAAGCGGGGATGGTGGATTTACTCGGCATGTTCCGGCGACGCCCGGCGAAGCGCACCCCCGGGGGGTTCGCGCACTCGCGTGAGGACATCACGGCGCTTGGCGACAGCATTGGCAACATGCTGTCGAGTCCGGTGCGCGATGCGCCGCCGATCGCGCGCGATGCGGCGATGTCAGGCCTGGACTTACCCCGAGCGCTCGCCGACGCGGAACCGCCGCGGGCTGAGCTGCCGCGCGCCCCGACAAGGCCCGCCCAACCCAAAAGGTCCGCCAGGCCGAAAAAGGCCAATGGCGCCGGCGCCGTGCCGCAATTGCTGCGGCGGCCGGGCTACCTGGCTGTGCATAGCGTGGAAAAGAGTTTTGGCGCCCGCCAGGTCGTGCGCGGGGTCAGCATCTATGTTCGCCGCGGCGAGGCCGTTGGATTGCTGGGGCCGAACGGCGCCGGCAAGACCACGGTTTTCTACATGATCACCGGCCTGATCAAGGCCGATCGCGGCGCGATTGAGCTTGACGGCCACGACGTCACCAGGCTGCCGATGTACCAGCGCGCGCGGCTCGGGATCGGCTACCTGCCCCAGGAAGCCTCGATCTTCCGCGGCCTCACCGTCGAGCAGAACATCCGCGCGGTGCTCGAGGTGGTGGAGCCGAGTCGCAGGAAACGCGAGAGGGAACTCGACTCGTTGCTCGACGAATTCAACATCGCGCGCTTGCGCAGATCGCCGTCGATCGCGCTGTCGGGCGGCGAGCGCCGCCGCGTCGAGATCGCGCGCGCGCTCGCAACGCGCCCGAACTACATGCTGCTCGACGAACCGTTTGCCGGCATCGATCCGATCGCGGTCGGTGACATTCAGGATCTCGTCCGCCACCTCACCAACCGCGGCATCGGCGTCCTGATCACCGACCACAATGTGCGGGAGACGCTGGGGCTGACCGATCGCGCCTATATCGTCTATGCCGGAGAGATCTTGACGGAGGGCAACCCGGACGAGATCGTCAGCAATCCGGACGTACGGCGCCTTTACCTTGGCGAGGAATTCCGGCTTTAATGAATTCCGGCTTTAACGATGCCGGCAAATTCCGCCTCTAGGCCTTTTTTCCGATCCGTCAAGCCGTGTACATCGGGTTTGGACTAGTTTAAGCAAGAATCGGACCAACTTTTAGTTCGGATCGGTTCTTGTCCTCATGGCGCTGACGCAGAGACTAGAATTCCGCCAGTCCCAGTCACTGGTGATGACGCCGCAGTTGATGCAGGCGATCAAGCTGCTGCAGCTCTCCAACCTCGATCTTTCGGCCTTTGTGGAGGAAGAACTGGAGCGGAACCCGCTGCTGGAGCGCGCCAGCGACGGCCCCGAGGCTCCGGTCGCGGGCGAACAGACGCCGGAGCGCGGGGCGACCTCCGGGTCGGACGATTCGGGCAGCTACGGCGAAGATGCCGGCAGCGATACGGCCGGCTCGCCTGGCGAGGGCTTTGAGCAGGGCCAGGAGGAATGGCTGAACCGGGACCTCGGCACCCGCACCGAGATCGAACAGACGCTCGACACCCCGCTGGACAACGTCTTTTCGGAAGAGCCGGCGGAAGCCGCCGCACGCGTCGCGCAGGACGCCGCGCCCACCGCCTACACCGAATGGGGTGGCGGCGCCTCCAACGACGAAGGCTACAATCTCGAAGCCTTTGTCGCCGCCGAAGTCACGCTTGGCGATCATCTCGCCGAGCAATTGGCGGTCGCCTTCGCCGCGCCGGCGCAGCGCATGATCGGGCAATATCTGATCGATCTGGTCGACGATGCCGGCTATCTGCCGCCCGATCTCGGCCAGGCCGCCGAGCGGCTCGGCGCGCCGCAGGCGGACGTCGAGGCGGTGCTCGCGACGCTGCAGACATTCGATCCGCCCGGCATCTGCGCCCGAAATCTGAGCGAGTGCCTCGCGATCCAGCTTCGCGAATTCAACCGCTACGACCCCGCGATGCAGGCGCTGGTCGAGAATCTCGACCTGCTCGCCAAGCGCGACATCGCGAGCCTGCGCAAACTGTGCGGGGTCGACGACGAAGACATCACCGACATGATCGGCGAGATCCGCAGGCTCGATCCAAAGCCCGGCCTGAAATTCGGCGCGTCGCGCGCACAGACCATGGTGCCCGACGTCTATGTGCGCCCCGGACCGGACGGCGGCTGGCATGTCGAGCTCAACAGCGACACGCTGCCGAAGGTGCTGGTCAATCAGATCTATTACACCGAACTGTCGAAGACGATCCGCAAGGACGGCGACAAATCCTATTTCACCGATTGCCTGCAGAACGCCACCTGGCTGGTTCGCGCGCTCGACCAGCGCGCCCGCACCATCCTGAAGGTCGCGACCGAAATCGTGCGCCAGCAGGACGGTTTCTTCACCCACGGCGTGGCCCACCTGCGGCCGCTCAACCTGAAAGCCGTGGCGGATGCGATCCAGATGCATGAATCGACGGTGTCGCGCGTTACCGCCAACAAATACATGGCAACCAATCGCGGCAGTTTTGAATTGAAGTACTTCTTCACCGCGTCGATTGCGTCCGCCGATGGCGGCGAGGCGCATTCGGCCGAGGCGGTGCGTCACCACATCAGGCTGTTGATCGATGCCGAAAGCCCGACCGCGATCCTGTCGGACGACACCATCGTGGAACGATTGCGCGCTTCCGGCATTGATATTGCCCGCCGTACGGTCGCGAAATACCGCGAAGCCATGCGTATCCCCTCTTCGGTGCAGCGCCGCCGTGACAAACAAAGCATGCTCGGCAATGCCCTCTCCGCGCCCGCCGCATCCTCCGACCGGTCTCGCGACATCGCGCCGGCCTGATTGCGTTCGCGTCAAATCGGGATAGGCTCGGTTCCCCCTACAGAACCAATCGAGGCATCAAGAGGCATCAATATGACGCTCCGGATCTCGGGAAAAAGCATCAGTGTCGGCGAAGCGCTGCGCGGCCGCGTCAGCGAGCGCACGGATGAAGTGCTGCGCAAATATTTCGACGGCAATTATTCCGGCCACATCACGCTGAGCAAGGATGGCTTCGGCTTCCGCACCGACTGCGCGCTGCATCTGGATTCCGGGATCACGCTGGAGGCCGAATCAAACGCCATCGATGCCTATGCCAGCGCCGACCAGGCGCTTTTGATGATCGAAAAGCGCCTGCGCCGCTACAAGAGCCGGCTGAAGGACCGTTCGGCCCGCAAGGCCTATGCGGAGGCCGCGGTGCTCGCCGAGCTGGATGCCCCGAGCTACGTCATCGAGGCNCCGGCGGAAGGCGATGAGGAAGTCACCGGCTACAGCCCCGTCATCATTGCGGAGGCGACCACGTCGCTGAANCGGCTGTCGGTCAGCGAAGCCGTCATGGAGCTCGATCTCACGGGGGCGGCCTGCCTCGTGTTCCAGCACGGCTCCAGCGGCCGGGTGAACATCATTTACCGGCGCGCCGACGGCAATGTCGGCTGGGTCGACCCCCCGGCGGTTACCCCATGACTTATATGCCGGACAGCATTGACGCCCGCAGGCGCCCTCCCTATGGTCCGCCGCCCCAAAGGATGGGCTGTGGGGGAACAGCCTCGCGGGAGTTGGCACCGGACGAGTGTTGGGGTAGAAGCCCTCAAAATCGGGACCCGGGCCTAAGCCCGCCTCCCGCCTCACCTTCTTGACGCCACCGCCCTGAAGACTATTTCGCAACCTGACGGTTTAATTCACCTCGGAACGCCCCATGACGATTACCGATCTGGTCGCACCCGAGGCGATTCTCCCGGCATTGAAGGTCAACAGCAAGAAGCAGGCGCTGCAGGAACTGGCGGCGCGGGCGGCCGCCCTGACCGGTCAGAACGAGCGTTCGGTGTTCGAGGTGCTGCTGCAACGAGAAAAGCTCGGCACCACGGCGGTCGGCTATGGCGTTGCCATCCCGCACGGCAAGCTCCCGAAACTGGAAAAGCTGTTCGGGCTGTTTGCCCGGCTCGAGCGTCCGATCGATTTCGAGGCGATGGACGGCCAGCCGGTCGATCTGGTGTTCTTGTTGCTGGCCCCTGAAGGCGCCGGCGCCGATCACTTGAAGGCGTTGGCGCGGATCGCACGGCTGCTGCGCGACCAGGACGTCGCCAAAAAACTCCGCGCCTCGCGCGACGCGCAGGCGATCTATTCGGTGCTCGCGCTGCCGCCGGCAAGCGCGGCGTAATCTTCGCGGCGAACTCAAGACAAAAAAATAGGCGGGCGATCCCGGTCAGGGACATGCCCGCCTATCGCGAATTCTGATGTGCCTCACCGGCAGCCGCGAACGGCCGCTGTCAGTGAAACACAATCGGCCCGGTCAGTGCACGCTGACGGCCTGCAATTCGTTGCTCCAGGCATTGGCGATCGCGGCTTCCTTGCTATCGGTCAGCATGATCGGCGTGCCGTCGGCGGCATGCAGCGCGAACAGTTTCAGTCCCGGCGCGATTTTCGGCGCCTGCGGAAAGAGATCGGGCACGTCCTCGGAACGGACCTGTTTCACATAGGCGATATGGCCTTCACCAAGATGGGCCAGCGCCTCAAGGGATACCCGTTCGGATTCGAACGTCACACTCACGTCACTCATGGTCTCGACTCCTCAGTTAGACAAGCGGTCGAGTCCGCTCCTCGTTCCATCCATTATTCGTGTTCATTGATAGCAATTGTCTTAACGACCCTTTCAGGTTCCGGCCTGGCGAGATCGATGGATAACAGCCCGTTCTTCAGATCCGCGCCCAGCACGTGCATCCCCTCCGCCAGCACGAACGTGCGCTGGAAGTGGCGCGCGGCGATGCCGCGATGGATGTATTGCCGGGCCTTGTCGTCCTGCTGGCGTCCGCGGATGACGAGCTGGTTTTCCTCAATCGTTACATCGAGTTGGTCGCGGGTAAATCCCGCCACCGCCAGCGTGATGCGCAGGCGCTCGGGTTGGCCGTTGGACCGGTCACACCGCTCGATGTTGTAGGGAGGATAGCCGTCAGCGCCTTTGACGACGCGATCGAGCGCACGCTCAATTTCGTCGAATCCCAGCAGGAACGGACTGGATAACGATGGAACACGAGACATTTACAAAGCCCTCTCGAAGCGACTTTGACGTTTAGAGGCCCTTTCGGCGCCCCTTTTACGCGTGTCCGGCGACTCACGCCCTCCGGACAACAACAATATGGCAACGCTCCGGGCCGGGTTCAAGCACCTCTGAAACCTGCCTGAATCGGCCCCGGGAACCTACTATTCGACCCGCTTGCGGCCGTCGGCGCTGAATAAATGCAGTTTTCCGGGCACGGCTACCGCCCTGATTCGCTCGCCGATCGCCGGTCCGACGGCGCCGGGGATGCGGACAATGACCTCGCCGGGCGGTAGTTCGCCGGGGTTGGCGGCAACGCCCTGCACCTCGCGCTCGCGGGTGCCGTAGACGAAGGTTTCTGCGCCGACCCGCTCGATCGCCTCCACGGTGAGGCCGAGCGCGACACCACCCGCCATCTTCTCGTTGGCGATCACAAAATCCTCGGGCCGGATTCCCAGGATGCCGGCTTCGCCCGCGGATAGCTGTGACTTGAGTTCGTTGTCCTGATGCAGCGGCATCAGATTCATCGGCGGCGCGCCGATGAAGGAGGCGACGAAGGTGGTCGCGGGCTTTTGGTAGATATCCAGCGGATTGCCGATCTGCTCGACCTGGCCGGCGTTCATCACGACGAGAATATCGGCGAGCGTCATCGCCTCGAGCTGGTCGTGGGTGACGTAGATCGAGGTCGTGGAGAGCCGGCGCTGCAATTTGCGGATTTCGACGCGCATCGCGATGCGCAGCTTGGCGTCGAGGTTCGACAGCGGCTCGTCGAACAGAAACACTTTTGGCTGCCGCACGATGGCGCGGCCCATCGCGACGCGCTGGCGCTGACCGCCCGACAATTGCCGTGGCTTGCGGTCGAGCATGGCTGATAGTTCGAGGATGCGGGCGGCTTCGCCGACCCGCGTCTTGATTTCGCCTTCGGCCATGCCGCGGTTGCGCAGGCCGTAGGCCATGTTGTTGAACACGCTCATATGCGGATAGAGCGCGTAATTCTGGAACACCATGGCGATGTCGCGCTCGGCCGGCTCGATCTGGTTGACGATGCGTCCGCCGATATCGATCTCGCCGCCGGTGATGGTCTCCAGCCCCGCGACCATGCGCAGCAGCGTGGATTTGCCGCAGCCGGAAGGGCCGACCAATACGCAGAACTGGCCGTCACCGACCTCGAAATCGATGCCCTTGATGGCTTCGAAGCCGCCGGCGTAGGTTTTTCGGACGTTGCGCAGCGTGACGTTAGCCATGGAATCCATCCGCGAGTGGCGAATGAAGGAGGGCGAATGGCGAATAGCGAATGGCGAATAGAAAAGAACGCGGTGGAGCCCGCCGCCACGCAGCTTCGGTCACTACTCGCCATTCGCTACTCACTATTCGCCCCCTTACCGTTCGCCATCTTCATTTCTCCGTCTCGACCAGCCCGCGCACGAACAGCCGCTGCATGAAGACGACGACGGCGACCGGCGGCAGCATCGCCAAAATCGCGGTTGCCATCGCAAGCTGCCATTCGGCGAGTTCGTCGGTGGTGACCAGCATCTTCTTGATTCCGGTCACGATGGTCTGCATCGAATCCTGGGTGGTGATCAAAAGCGGCCACAAATACTGATTCCAGCCATAGATGAACTGGATCACGAACAGGGCGGCAATTGTCGTGATCGACAGCGGCAGCAGCGTATCCTTGAAAAACCGGAACGGACCTGCGCCGTCGATGCGCGAGGCTTCCAATAGCTCATCCGGCACCGTCATGAAGAACTGGCGAAACAACAGCGTGCCGGTGGCCGACGCGATCAAGGGCAGGATCAGCCCGGCATAGGTGTCGAGCATGCGCAGGTCGGAAACCACCTTGTAGGTCGGGTAGATGCGGACCTCGACCGGAAGCATCAGGGTGACGAAAATGATCCAGAACGCGGTCTTGCGGAACGGGAAACGGAAATACACCACGGCGTAGGCGGAGAGGATCGAGATAAAGATCTTGCCGAGTGCGATGCCGATTGCGGAAATAAACGAGTTCATCAGCATATGGCCGACCGGCTCGCGGCTGGTGCGCGAGCCCCCGACGAACACCGCGCGGAAGTAATTCTCGAGCATATGCCCGCCCGGCGAAATCGGCATATGGCCGCCGACCACGGTCGCTGCATCGTGGGTCGATGCGATCAGCGCGAGATAGACCGGGAATGCGACGATGAAGACGCCAAGCGTCAGGATGGCGTAGGCGACGACGTCGTTCCACGGGCGATGCTCGACCATCAGTATTGCACCCTGCGCTCGACATAGCGGAACTGGATCGCGGTCAGCGCGATCACGATGACCATCAGCACCACCGATTGCGCCGCCGAGCCGCCGAGGTCGCCGCCGAGCCTGCCGTCGGCGTAGACCTTGTAGACCATGGTGGTGGTGGCGCCGGCAGGACCGCCGCCGGTCACCGCGTCGATGATGCCAAAGGTGTCGAAGAAGACGTAGACGACGTTGACCACGAGCAGAAAGAAGGTGGTCGGCGACAGCAGCGGGAAGATGATGGTCCAGAACCGCCGCATCGGGCCGGCACCGTCGATCGCGCCGGCTTCGATGACGCTTTTCGGGATCGATTGCAGGCCTGCAAGAAAGAACAGAAAATTATAGGAGATCTGTTTCCACACCGCCGCCATCACCACCAGGGTCAGCGCGTGGTTGCCGTTCAAAAGCGGATTCCAGTCAAAACCCATCGCGCGCAGCGGCCGCGCCAGCGTGCCCAGCGAGGGGTGGAACATGAAGATCCAGAGCACGCCGGCGACCGCGGGCGCCACCGCATAGGGCCAGATCATGAAGGTCTTGTAGGCGGGCGCAGCCTTGAGATTCTTGTCGGCCTGGGTGGCAAACAGCAGCGCGATCGCAAGCGACAGCGCCGCGACCAGCGATGAGAACACGATCGTGACCAGCATCGACTTGTAGTATTCGGGCTGGGCGAACAGCGCCTGATAGTTCTCCATGCCAACGAATTCGGAAGTCAGCCCGAACGCGTCCTCGCGCAGGAAGGACTGCCAGACCGCCTGGCTGGCCGGCCAGTAGAAGAATACGAATGTGATGACGAGCTGCGGAAACAGCAGCAGATAGGGCAATAACCTGTTGTTGAAGACGGTGGACTTTTCCATTCAGAACGTCGCGGTCTTCCCGGTGATGCGACGCTCCCTCTCTGGTTTGAGAGGGAGCGCCAAAAGATCGCTTGACTGCTTTACTTGGCGGTCTTCTCGAACGTCCGCAGCATGGCGTTGCCGCGCGCCACCGCNGCGTCGAGCGCCGCCTGGGCGGTCTTCTGACCTCCCAGCGCGGCCTCGATTTCCTCCGCCCAGATGTCGCGCATCTGCACCATGTTGCCAAAGCGCAGGCCACGCGAATTCTCGGTCGGCTCCTTGTTGGCAAGTTCCTTCAGCGGCGTCTGCAGCATCGGGTTCTTTTCATAGAAGCCGTCTTTCACGGTCTTTTCGTAGGCCGCCTTGGTGATCGGCATATAGCCCGATTCCTGGTGCAGCTTGGCCTGGCGGTTGGTGTCGGACAGGAATGCGAAGAATTTGGCGACGCCCTTGTATTCTTCCGGCTTCTTGCCGCCCATCACCCACAGCGACGCGCCGCCGATGATCGAGTTTTGCGGCGCGCCCGCTACATCCGGATAATACGGCATCGGCGCCGAGGTGAAGTCGAACTTGGCGGTGCCCTTGGCAGTCCCGTAGTAGCCCGAAGAGGTCAGGAAGATCGCGCATTCGCCGGAGCCGAACCGGCCTTCGCTTTTGCTGTCGCGGCCGGAATAGTCGTAGGTCTTGTCCTTTTGCAGGTCGATCAGGTTCTGCAGGTGCTTCACATGCAGCGGCGAGTTGAACTTCAGTTCGGTGTCGAAACCCTCGAGGCCGTTGGCCTTGGTTCCGATCGGCACGTTATGCCAGGCGGAAAACTGTTCGATATGCGCCCATGAGGCCCAGGCGTTGGAGAAGCCGCAGGTCGCATGTCCCGCCGCCTTCAGCTTCCTGGCGGCNTCNAATACTTCCGGCCAGGTTTTGGGAATTTCGGCGACGCCGGCCTTTTTCAATTCGTCCTTGTTGATCCACATCACCATGGAGGAGGAATTGAAGGGGAACGACAGCATGTCGCCCTTCAATGTCGAGTAATAGCCTGTAACGGTCGGCAAATAGGCCTTGGGATCGAACGGCTCGCCGGATTCCTTCATCAGCTGGTAGACCGGCTTGATGGCGCCGGTGGCGCTCATCATGGTGGCGGTGCCGACCTCGAACACCTGCATGATGTGCGGGGCGTTGCCGGCGCGGAACGCGGCGATGCCCGCGTTCATGGTGTCGGCATAGACGCCCTTGTAGGACGGCATGACCTTGTAATCGGTCTGGCTGGCGTTGAACTCTTCCGCAAGCTTGTTGACGATGTCGTTGTTGCCGCCCGTCATGGCGTGCCACCACTGGATCTCGATCACGGCATGCGCGGGCGAAGCGCCGAGTGCCAACGTGACCGCAACTGCCGCGGCGGCGCCGAATTGTCGAAGAGCCATCAAATTCCTCCGGGTTGGGCCGTCATCTTCGTTTCGCGCGATAACAGCGCCGGATGACGTGCAAATGACCGTATAAGCGAAACGATGTTATGGGGGAAGCGCAGCCGAAGGGAAGCGGGAAATTAGGCGGAGGCGCGTTCGTGTCCCGGACGCGGTGCAGCGTCCTTACGCTGCTCCGCAGAGCCGGGACCTACGCTTGCGTGGTTTGGACCCTCGATCAGCAGCGCACCACGCCGCAAGCATAGCGCGTCGAAGACGCGCGTAAACGCGCTTCTGGCGTTGCGCAGCATCCGGGGCACAAAACTCAGCGCTTCCGATCCGAACCGCACTCGATTCTTTCCGCGTCGGCCTGCTCGGTCGCCGAGGTGTCGGCGCTGAAGAACGAACTCGTCGGGCTGCGTGACCGGTTGAACGCGGCGTTGGGGGAGGGTTAGAGGCGCTTCTTCGCGAAGGCGCGGCCGGAGTGGGATTTGAGATATTTCTCGAAGGCCAGCGCTTTGTACTTGTCGGGGAAGGCGCAGTACCAGACCAGTTTCCAAGGTTTGAACTTGGCTGTGTGCGCGGATTTGCCGGCGTTGTGTTCGGCGATACGGCGTTTCAGGTCTGAGGCGGCACCGGTGTATTCTTGATCGGGGAATTCAATGCTGCGGATGATGTAGACATACCACATCGCGACTTGAGCCTGCTGCAGCGGACAAGGTGCTCATTACCAGCCCGTCTTCGCCCAAGAGGGGCTTCGCCGGGCACCACGCTTCGTCCTTCGGTCATCTCGTGGCTGCGCCACGCGAAGCCCGAAGGGCGAAGCGTGGTGGAGCCAGGCGGGATCGAACCGCCGACCTCTTGCATGCCATGCAAGCGCTCTCCCAGCTG
>JGI12053J15887_10001526_pt1 | contig 10863 bp, 9 predicted proteins | sample MedBloCAOM1_O3_FD_15887 | JGI IMG/M metagenome (IMG submission 15887) | reverse complement strand
CCCCCTTGCGCACTGTTCCCGAAATCCGGGTGCTCATCGGCGTTACATCGGCTCGCACGTATGCATCATCCGTGCGCTGTTCGGCTTTGCCGCCTTCCCACGAGGTCCAGCATCCCTTTAGCGTGAACAGGAGAACGGCAGCGACTCCCAGGACCACAGCTGGAACAATCGATCGTTTCAACATTTCTTCAGTGACCTTCCTTGAAGGGAATGAGAGCCTCCGGTAGAGCTGACACAGACGCTCGTTCGCGCCACAAATGCAGTCTCACGAGTGGATTGGTCTTATCCAGGTGAGCTAGTGAACACCAAGCACGCTGCATGGAGCCTCCTGTGCAAGCTCGTAGACCGTGCTCCAGAGCCTGGCGATGTAATGATCTTGCTGGTGCAATCCGACAACGAGCAGATCAGCTTTGTGTTCGCGGAGAAGGCGAACGATCGCTTCGATTGCGGGGCCTTCGACTGAATTGGTGAGTACATCGACGCCTTGATCATGCGCCGATTGTCGCGCCGTTTCCGCGAGCGCCTCGTAGAACTTGATGCGGTCTTCGTTCAGGATTCGGGGCAGCGAGGGATCTGCCATTCCGGCGAAGGCGGTGTAAGAGGGAAGATCAGCCATGACCGTGATCGTTTGGAGCTCTGCCCCCATGCTCTTCGCGAGCTGAATCGCCGAGGCGAGTGCTCGTTGGGTCTCTGCAGATTCGTTGTATGCGACGGCGATCCTCTTAAACATTCCTGCCTCCGGTCTGGCAAATTTCGCGCCTCAACTCACCGAACGAAGACTGCGATCTGGACATCGACATTGCCCTTGATCGCATTCGAGTAAGGACAAATGGCGTGGGCGCCCTCGACAAGCTGTCCCGCCGTCTTCTGGTCAACGCCAGCGATGGTCACGGCGAGCGCGGCGGATAGCACGAATGCACCCGAGTCGTTGCGGCTGAGGCCGATCTCGGCGACAACTTCGACATCGTCATCGGTGCATTTGTGGCGAGCCTCGCGGCAGACGCGCAAGAGTGCATTCTCAAAACAAGCGGCATAGCCGCCGGCGAAGAGCTGCTCTGGGTTGGTCGCGTCGCCTTTGCCTCCCAGTGTTCGGGGCAGGGCCAGCTTCAGATCGAGCAGGCCATCGTCGCTGCGGATCGACCCGCTACGGCCTCCGGTAGCAGTGACTTTTGTTGAATACATAGTGTTCGGCATCTGTCTTCTCCCTTGCCGCGGCCTCCCATCATTGGGATCGTTCCGCAGTCGATGATGTGCGCCCGCCGGCGATGAGCAAAAAAGGGCGATCGAGGTTACACGTTCTTCTACTGCTCCTTCGGTCTGGAGACGTAGACCGCGTGGCCGGCGTCCTCACAACAATGAACTCCTCGGCAATCGCAAGGCTCTTCTTTCAGAAAAACCAGCGGTTGGACAAGAGGAGCGGCAGAACCGGAAGGCCAGGCCATCCGATGTTCATGCTGCCGCTCGATCGGCCTTTTTCAGGAATTCGAGAAGATCGGCATTCACCGTGTCCGCCAGCGTAGTGCACATCCCGTGCGGCGCGCCCGGATAGACCTTCAAGGTGGAGTTCTTGATGAGTTTCGCAGACAAGAGCGCCGAATCTTGAATGGGCACGATCTGGTCGGCATCCCCATGCAGGATCAAGGTTGGCACATCGATCTTCTCTAGATCCTCGGTGAAGTCCGTCTCCGAAAAGGCTTTGATGCAGTCATATGCTCCAACAATCGATACCTGCATTCCCTGTAGCCAGAATGCATCCCTGATACCTCGCGAAATGTTGGCATCGGGTTTGTTGTATCCGTAAAAGGGGGTGGTAAGGTCCTTGAAGAATTGCGAGCGATCCGCAGTCACGCCAGCACGAATCCCATCGAACACAGACAATGGAAGGCCGCCAGGATTTTTCTCGGTTTTNAGCATAAGTGGCGGCACCGCGCCGATGAGCACAGCCTTCGATACTCGTTNGGTTCCGTGCCGGCCGATGTAGCGCACGACCTCACCGCCCCCCGTGGAGTGTCCGACCAGAGTTACGTCTTTCAGATTCAGTTGNTCGAGCAGCGNTCCCAGATCATCGGCGTANGTGTCCATGTTGTTGCCATCCCAGGTCTGGCTTGAACGCCCATGGCCACGGCGGTCGTGGGCAATGACGCGATAGCCGTTCTGTCCCAGAAAGAGCATCTGCGGATCCCAGGCGTCTGCGTTCAACGGCCATCCATGCGAAAACACGACGGTTGGCCCCGTGCCCCAATCTTTGTAGAAAATCGAGGTCCCATCTTTCGTTGTGATCGTATTCATCTGAACTTCTCCTTGATTTTTTTCTCTGCGGAGCGGGAGCGCTTGCTGGCTCGGTTTGGCCTCCGTTTTCGGATAGATTTCAATTCAGACGCGAAGGCGAAGTCGCGTAAATTGCGTCCGGCCGCTGCCAAACCTCGTTTACGCGACAACTTCTCCTAAAAACTTGTCGATGGCGGCGTTGACCTGTTGCGGAGCCTCCAAGGCAGCAAGATGCCCGACCTCGGGTAACACTCTGAACTGACTGCCGGGGATGGCCTCCGCCATGGCCCGGGTTTCGGCGACCGGAAATGTTCGGTCCTCCTCACCAGCCACCACCAGAACTGGTTTTCGAATGGCACCCAAAAGGGCTAGATGATCGGTGCGGCGCGGAACGACACTATCGATCGCCCAGCAGACGGAGTCCGCCTGGGCTGCAGCCACGGTTGAGCGGATGAATTCCGCCACCTCAGGCCTCGTCCTTTCGGTCGTCACACCGGCAAAGGCATTGACTGCGAGATCGACGACCGCTTTGGGGACGGTATGCTGTTGGCGCAGTACTGAAGTCATCTGTAAGAACTGCTCCTTCTGGGCCTCATCAGCCACCGAAGCCGTGCAGTTCATCAATACAGCGGCCCGTGTCCGGTTTGGATACACGGCAGCGAATACGCCGCCCATCATTCCGCCCCAGGAGTTACCGAGCAGGACGCAGTCTTCAATCTCCAATTGATTCAGGATCTGGCTTAGACATAGGGCACATTCCTCAAGGGTGAAGTACCGGTTCAAGGATTCGCTTTCGCCGTGGCCGGGCGGGTCGATCAGAACCATCTGATAGCTGCTTGCGAAATGGTCGACCTGTCCCCGCCACATCTGCCCCGTCATCATAAGGCTGGGCCAGCAAACCATAGCCGGACCGTTGCCGACGAGGTGAACATTGATTTCCCCCAGCAGGGTGGCAATGTGTTGCTTGGGGAGGGTGGGAACGCGTTGGTGTTCGGTCGTCTGCATGACAAGCTCCGTTTTCAAGGTGGTGCTCAATGGCGGGGCAATCTTCCGAAATGCTTCGGACGAGCTCCGTCATTAAAGTTCCCGACGTCGCCAACTGCGCTCCACGTTGGCGAACAAGTGCAAGCGACTAAAACAGAATCCTCGCGTAATAAACTTTGACGCAATTGATAACGTCCCTGGCTCAGGGTCTCGCAGGCAGGGTCCGGCTCGGAGGGGTTGAGATTGATTTTTAGGTCCAGTGACGTTCACGCATCCAAGCTCTTTTCCCAGCTTTCACAGTCACCAGAATGAAGACGATCAGGATTCGCCACCACCCCAATGTCAGTAGTTTTTGCGCTGTATTTTTCTATAGGCAACGGAGATTGTCTGTATTCGCCTTGGAAGTTCGGCAGCGAACATTAGCGCCACCGCTGCCTCTATGTCCCCCCGTTTCTTGATTTCGAGGTGTCAGATCGAAGTCTTGGCCCTGAACACAATCAAAGGGTTACAATTCACGAGCTAGACACCCCATGGTTCACGCCGACCCAATTCGCATCCTGAGCGTCGAGGACCATCCGATCTTCCGCGAGGGACTGGCTACCATCATCGGTTCTCAGAAGGACATGGTTCTTGTTGCGCAAGCAGCAAATGCGGTGGAGGCTATGGCGGAGTTCCGTCTTCATCGGCCCGATATCACACTGATGGACCTTCGGCTTCCTGGCACCAACGGTACCGACACCCTGATCGCAATCCGGGGAGAGTTTCCACGGGCCCATATCATCATGCTGACAACATCCGACGGCGATGGCGAGATCCAGCGGGCAATGCGATCGGGAGCTTCGGCTTACATCCTCAAGAGCATGCCGAAAGATGAATTGCTCAATGTCGTTCGATCAGTCCACGCTGGGCGACGACACATTCCACCGGAGGTGGCTGCCCGCCTCGCCGAACATCTGGGCGACGAGGATCTTACGACCCGGGAGTTGGAGGTGCTCCGGCTCATCCGGGACGGCTATCGCAACAAGCAAATTGCTGATCAACTGGCTATTGCGGAGACGACAGTCAATTTCCATATCAAGAATCTCGTGGACAAGTTGGGGGCCAATGACCGAACGCACGCGGTCACCATTGCGCTACGGCGTGGATTGCTTCAGATTTGAATCCGAAACACAAACCTGTAGAAAACTGCAGGATTGTAACTGCACATCCTGACGTACCACGAAAGCCATGAATCCAGTAGCCTTGATGCTGGCAAACTGAACTCAGGAAGTCCTTGTCCGGACTTCTCGGATAGGTCTGGGATCTCTTGGTATCCATCGTTCATATACGCCGGTCGCCGAGAAGTGCATCAACGTTGACAGTAACGCCGCCTCGCAGCTTTGTGCTGGCACTTTCGCTGACAGTGTGCTTTCCGGTCCTTCTCAGTGCCATAGCCAAAGCCGAGGAGGACCACGAGTCAAGCACGTCGGCCACTTCCAAGACTATGCCTCAGGCCCACGTCAGCACTGCAACCATCAAGTTACCCATTGTCGATGGAACGGACATCCGATTCGCGCGTTCATACACTGGCGACGGGCTGTCCCAAACAAAGGTCGCACAGATTGTGCAGGACGATCAGGGGTTTATGTGGTTTGGCACCCAAAATGGGCTTAACCGATTCGACGGCTACAACTTCAAGGTTTTCGTTCACGATCCAAGAAATCCCAACAGCCTAAGTGGGGTGTTCATTAATGCTCTCTTCAAGGATCGGACCGGTACGCTTTGGGTCGGATGCGATCAGTTCCTTAATAAGTTCGACCGAAAGACAGAGAGGTTTACACAGTACGCGGTTCCGTCTGTATACCACATCAGTCAGGACACGACCGGAGTACTGTGGTTAGCTACAACTTCCGGCCTGTATGAGTTAGATCCGGCGACAGGACGAATCCGTCGGTTTTCTCACGATCCGAACGATCCTTTGAGCCTCAGTAGCAACGATGTTAAGTCGAGCGGTGAAGACAAAACGGGAAGGTTCTGGGTTACGAATAGCGAGGGCCTGGATGAGTTCGATCGCGGAACGGGGAAGGTAAAGGTCCATGTTCCATTGCGTGAATCTTCGAATTCATTCTACGAGGATCGCTTCGGCGTGTTCTGGATCTTTGGCAACGCATTAGCCGTGTTCGACCGAAATACGAACACCCTGACTCACTATTCGTTTCATGAAAGGAAACCACCCGGCCGCGCTTTGACAGGCGTAACGGCAATGCTCGAAGACCCGAACGGCACTCTGTGGCTCGCAACGCGTGGCGCTGGTTTGCTCAAATTCGACCGTGACCACCGCAGATTCATTCGTTACCGCAATAATCCTGGTGACCCTGAGAGCCTTCCACAGAACAACGTGGAGAGCCTGTTTGTGGATATGGAAGGGAACATCTGGGCTGGCCTGGGCAGAATGGGGCTAGTCCATTTTGGCGGGAGGCCTCTGCCGTTTGGGAGATTCCCGCATCTTGACGCTCCGAATAACACTCTTCAACCCTTTGTGGGTGCAATATACGAGGATCGCAAGGGAATCCTGTGGATAGGTACCCCGGCAACACTCAACCGTATTGTTCGCAAGACCGAACGCTACACCTACTACCGCCGCACGGCCGAACCAGCAGCCACTACCGATGTGATCACGATTTGCGAAGACCGATCAGACAATCTCTGGGTTGGCACTTATGGCCACGGGCTCCTCCGTTTCAACCGGCAGACGGGACACTTCAAGACTTACCGGCACGATGCGGCAGATCCGTACAGTCTGAGCAACGACATCGTCACACGGCTAATCGTCGACCAAAACGGGACGCTTTGGGCTGCCACCTTTGATGGCCTGAATCGTTTCGANGCGGCTACTGAACGCTTTACAACGTATAAGTCCGATTCGCAAAGCAAAACTCCGCANTATCTGGAATTGGTTGAGGACCGGGAGGGGGCACTGTGGCTCGGCACAGACTCCTCTGGCCTGCAGCGTTTCGATCCGGCGACGGGCCAGTTCGCGGACTATCAACAAGACATGAATCGTCAAGGAACACTGAGCGACAATCGGGTGAACTCGGTGCACTTTGATCGCACCGGCACAATGTGGGTAGGTACCCAGGACGGGTTGAACAACTTCGATCCAAGGACGGGCAGATTCACTGTCTACACGCAGAGCGACGGTCTACCTGGCAACGCAGTGGGCTGCATCCTGGAAGATGACCACAGCGATCTGTGGATGAGCACTAATAATGGTGTTGCGAGATTCGATCCGCAGAAAAAGGTATTCAAGCCCTACTCGACCGCTGACGGACTGCCCGGCCCTGACTTGACTGGATGGGGCGCCTGCTTCAAAAGTGTAGCGGGTGAAATGTTTTTTGGGGGCTTCAGCGGAGCGACCGCGTTTTTCCCGGAAATGGTATCGGATAGTGCGTACGCCCCCCCGATCGTCCTGACCGATTTCAGATTGCTTGGAACCGGCGTGGCCCTCGGAGCTGGTTCACCGTTAAAAAAAACCATCAACTATACGAATTCAATCACCCTCTCACATGAGCAAAACGTATTCTCGATCGGGTTTTCCGCCCTGAGCTACTCCAATGCCGCAACGAACCGGTATCGCTACATGCTGGAGGGGCTGGATCAACAATGGAATGAAGTGGGAAGCGAGCATCGGTACGCCACTTATACCACTCTGCCGGCAGGTATTTATATCTTTCGGGTGCAGGGTGCAACGAGCGGCGGCGTGTGGACCGAGCCAAGTGTGCAAATTCGGATCGAGATCCTGCCCGCCTGGTGGAACGCCTTCTGGTTCAGGGCGAGCTTTGGAGCCGTACTTCTTTTGGTCGGGCTCGCCGCCTACAACTACCGCCTACATCAGATTGCAAGAACCATGAAAGCCCGCTTCGATGAGCGATTGGCAGAACGCACCCGTATGGCGCGGGACCTCCACGATACCTTCCTCCAGACCATCCAAGGCAGCAAACTGGTGGCGGATGATGCATTGGACGAGCCGACCGATCCAGTACGCATGCATCGTGCCATAGAGAAGTTATCCGAGTGGCTTGGCCANGCCACTCAGGAAGGACGAGCAGCGCTGAACTCTCTGCGCACCTCGACCACAGAGACGAACGATCTCGCTGAAGCTCTTCAGCGGACGACGGAAGACTGCCCCGTCCCGGGCTCAATGGCGGTGAATTTTTCGGTGGTGGGCGATGCCCAAAGGATGCACCCGATCGTCCGTGATGAGATCTACCGCATTGGATATGAAGCTATCCGCAACGCCTGTATGCACTCGTCCGCCAGCAAATTGGAGGTCGAGCTCATATACAGTCAGGACCTCGCGTTGCGTGTAGCCGACAATGGCGTAGGCATTGATTCCGATGTTGCTGATCAGGGGAAGGATGGACACTTCGGACTTCAGGGAATGCGCGAGCGGGCTGTGCGCATCAGTGGCAAGCTCACGCTCGTGAGCTCACCGAACTCCGGAACCGAGATTAAGCTAATAGTCCCCGGAGGCATCGTCTTCCAGAAGACAATGCCCGTTCGACGGTTTCAAGGGATAAGAACCCTTTTTCGCTCGAAAGACGACACGCCCAATCTGGATTGATCGCGATTCGCAGCGTTTACCACACCAGCCATCAGAACCTGTAGAAAAACCTAGGAAGAATTCTATGGTTTCCGAGGTGTGCAGAGATTCACGGCGCGAATAACTTACCCACATAGCAGGTATGAGTGGAGGAGGAGAATCGACGCGGCACGGCATTGGCGATTCAGCCACGAGTGGCACACCGGTGAGGGGCAGATACTTCGTGACCGTTCCTTATACTTTCGACATAAACGATATCTCCTCATTCGCACTGGAGGGTTATAGCCGCAGGCGGCATGGCGCTACGTTTGCCCAACTCTAAGAAGAAGGTGCGGCCGCCGCTTGATGCTGATGCAATAGCCCATAAGGTTCCACACTGCCCGAAGGGGCTAAGCAGTCAGTTGTTCCGAAAGGTCCCACATCTCTATCTCCGTTTAAAGCAGAATCGATCATTTCGACACTTCAGGACAGGATCACGCCAATGACCGCCGAAACCCCAGCATGCTTCGCTGTTGAATTTGAAGGCAATATACGAGAAGCAACCAACAGGCGCTCACCGCACGACGAGATCCGCCTCAAACTCCTTTCTGCTGCTACCGACGAAGTCCTTGTTGCGGCGACCAAGTTAGGGGATTGCGCCGCCTTTGCGGAGCTGTGGACGCGGCACTCGAATACAGCATTCAGGATGGCCTATCGGATTACTGGAAACCAAGACGATGCAGAAGACGTGATTCAGGATGCGTGGATGAGAGCCTATGTGCATTTGAAAACTTTCGATGGCAGGGCAAAATTTTCGACTTGGCTCACGCGTATCGCAATCAATTCGGCGCTGATGACCCTACGTAGGAGGCGTGCTCACCCCGAGACTTCTATGGAGGTCACGGACGGTGAGACCTGGCAGCAGTGGGAGGTTGCAGACCAGACGAAAGACGTTGAAGATCTCTATGCAAGGCACGAAAGAGTAGAGCGCTTGAGGCGAGCAATCTGCCGTCTCCAGCCGACACTGCGAAATGTGGTTGAGATTCATCAATCGCATGATCGTTCGATAAAGGAAATCGCCGATCTTGCAGGCATTTCTGTTGCCGCAACTAAGTCTCGCTTGCTGCGTGCGAGGAAGATTCTGCGCAAAACTCTAGTAACAAATTGAGGAGAGAATGGAAAGTCTCGACCGAAATCAGAAGTAAGGGTTCAAGGAACGCTTCGCGACCGGTGCGACCGACAGCGTTGAGATCGGGCAGGCTTTGACGAATGCGAACGACCAGTACACCCGGTTCGGTGTGAAATTCCCAATGCTTTTAAGAAAAGTGCCTCCATCATGAGTCAGGGGCCTCGCGATCGCGACGAAAACACATGGGCAGATAGGGGCAGGCTCCTTCGATGATTGTCATCTCACTCAGCGATTGGAAGCGGCCATTCAGGTCATCCATCTGCTACATGGCAACGATTTGTTTCGGGGTCTTAGCCGCCCCCGCTCAACAACAAGACCAGCTACAGCAACAATTGCAGGAACTGAAAGACCAGTACGCCAAGACGACTCGCGACCTAGAGCAACGCATCGCTGCCCTCGAACAGCAAATCGAAAAGCAGAAAGAAACCGGTGCGACTAAGAAAGAGAACACGCTCTTAGTAGTGGAACTGGCCGCCCAACAAGCTGCTCAGAGAGCCGTCCTCGATCAATCCGATCAGGTCGGGGCGAAGTTTCAAGGCCACCTGCCCTCCGAACCAACGTATGACCTCCTGAGAGAGGCGGACCTAAGGATCGCGAAGCTGCAGGAACAGGTGAGCAGCTTTGAGTTCCACGGCTATTTCCGCTCTGGTTACGGCTTGAACAGTGTAGGTGGGCAACAGGTCGCATTCCAGGCGCCTGGGGCCGGGGCAAAATACCGCCTCGGAAATGAAGCGGAGACCTACGGGGAGCTCATCTTCGTCAACAACTGGCTGAACCCGGATCACAACTCCAGTCGGGCGTGGATGAAGACTGAGGTCATGGTAGAGGCGAACACAACGAACTCTGCCAGCTATGCAAATTTCGCCAATGGCACCGGTAACGATCAGTTCCGCCTGCGCGAAGCGTTCGTTCAAACCGGTAACGTCCTTCAGGGACAGCCGGACGCCAAGTTCTGGGCAGGCGAAAGATACTACCGTCGCCAGCACATCGATATCGACGACTTCTATCCCCTCGATATGAGCGGCTACGGCGCGGGCGTCGAAGACATCAATGTTGGAATCGGCAAGTTGGCTCTATCCTACTTAGCCGGTGCGCGCCCAGACATCGTCACCGAAGATGGCCAGTTGGCGAAGAACAACATCGACGTACGTCTCTATAACTTGAAAGGACCTATGGGTCTCTGGGGTGGGTGGTTCGATTTCGCTACGTCCAAGGGTGGCAAGACGCCAACAGGCACGTCAATTCCAACAATGGATGGATACGCCCTCGGGCTGCGGCATCAACGCCTCGAGTGGCACGGCGGCTATCACTCGTTTTCGATCCAGTATGGAACCGGCGCTGCCAGCAACTTCAGTGCTTCGATCGATGATCCCACCCCGTACTCCAATAGCTCGGCCAGGCTCCTCGTCACAGAACAGGTGCTTTATCAACCGAACGACAAGTTTGCCATCATGCCAATTTTCGTCTACCAGCGGAGCAGGGATGGCAATCCGCAGCACGACTGGAACCAGTGGGTGTCGTTCGGCGCGAGACCGGAGGTCTTTTTCAACAAATACATATCTCTCGCATTTGAGGGAGGATTCGACCACACGCACAGTGTTGGTCAGTACGACGGCTGGCTTCGTAAGTTCACGATTGCACCCCAAATCGGAGCGGGGCCAAAGTTCTTCAGCCGACCGGTACTGCGCACATTCCTGACCTATGCCAGCTGGTCGGACGGGCTCCGCGGTTACGTGGGTGGAGTGCCCTATCGGAACAGAACGAACGGCCTGACGTACGGAGTACAGGCCGAAACGTGGTGGTAGATACATGCCCAATCAGGTCAGGAGATGAATGAACCCATCTCATTTCTGTATCGCTT
>JGI12053J15887_10001525_pt1 | contig 10865 bp, 12 predicted proteins | sample MedBloCAOM1_O3_FD_15887 | JGI IMG/M metagenome (IMG submission 15887) | reverse complement strand
ATGCATGATTGGCTGTCGCTGAGGGTTTCTCGCCGACGGGCCTACTAGCCCAATGTCGTTCACGCGACGTGGACGATGGGTCGCCGGTCCGCAGCGGGTTCGGCCCGGCGAAGGATCTCCCGGGTGACGGGGGCTACTTCGCCAACACCGAAGATCAGGTAGCGGAGCAGATTCAGCACTGGGTCGCCCTCGGTCCAGTCAAAGTAGATGTGCGGAGCGGTTCCTGTGCTGTCCCGGATGCGCAGAAGCAGAGCAGCGATCGCATTTGCGACGGCCGGGCTCGTGACGCGCAGGACGCGATAGCCATCACAGCGGGCGCCCGCGTCGTGCACCAGCACACCGGTGACTAGGCACCGCCTTGGGCGTCGACGTTGGCTTGGAAAAGAACGGTCACCAGGAAGGCGATCGCCGTGAAAAGCAACACGAGCGGGCGCACTGTCCGTGCCCAGTGTGGGGCCATCCCCTAGCGGGGCAGGTAACGCGGGACAAGGTTGAGCAATCCCGCCATGGCGGAGGCCCCGGCGAACCACAGGATCGCGATCGTGCTCAGGTCGTACAAGGTGCCAAAGCCGTTGCCCAGCTGCTGGTGCGGCAGGAAGGCCAGGGCCCGCCCGTTGGCCGGNCTACCGGACCGGAACGCGTCAGGAGTCGACACCGGGGAGGCACATGACCTTCCACCACCGACGCCTGCGGTGCTCGACGGAGGCTGGGCGTGCGGGCCGTGATGCTGCGTCGAGTGCGCCGCTAGCCCCTCCAGCAACCACTCACCTACCGGATGGCGCCCCTGCTCCCGCACGACCGCCACCTCCGGCTTCACCTACGGCGACGCGTACTGCGGAAGTCGTCGGTATCGGTGGCGTCCCGCGCAGCGTCGGCCAGCGCCTGTTCGGCGCGGTCATCCTCTGCCACGCTCGCCGCAAACTCTGGGTCGTCCTCTGGCTGCTCGTCATCAACCGGCTCGATGTCGGTGATGATCGTATGCATGGCTGCTTCCTCGGCAGATGCGGCTCCACCGTCGATGCCGCGGTCGAAGCCCTCGATCGCGTCCGAGGTCTCCAGCGCAGCCCCGGCATCGGCGATCACGATCCGTCCAGAGCGATCGGTGTCCTCGAACGTCTGTTCAGGCTGTTCCCGGCGCAATCGATCGTCGAGCGACTCACCGTCACGCTGGCCGGCCGCGGTGACGGCGGGGTCGTCAAGTCCATACGGTCGATCCGGGGGGATGTAGCCGGCATCNAGAGGGTCAGCCAGGGGCGGCCCGACGATAGTCTCCGCAGCGTCCTCGTCGAGGACGGACGCGACGTCGGGCGCCTCGGGCTGTTGCTCATAGTCGTGCTGCCCCATTGCTTGATACCTTCCTGCTTTCGCCGCCGGTAGTAATCGGACGCCGTACCGGGTACCCGAACTTGGTCCGGCAACACGGCAATCGTGCGGTNATCCGGCCGAATAACCCTCGTCCCCTCAGGCTGAAGCACGTGACGACAACCGGCCTACCGCCCAGACCGTCACACTGACCCTGCGCGAGCTACCCGCCAGCTGAGCCGCCCGGAGCACACCAGTGATCACGGACATCCTCAGTCAATGGTGTTCCGAGAGGTAGCGGAGGAACCAATCCCGCGCTAGGCGAGCCACGTGCTCCAACGCCCCGGGTTCTTCGAAAAGGTGCGATGCACCCGGGATGATCGCGAGACGTTTCTCGCCCCCCAGTCTCGTCATCGCCTGGTGGTTGAGCTCGATAACGACCGGGTCGCGCTCGCCGACAATCAGCAATGTGGGTTGTCGCACCGCGGGGAGGTGTGCGTCAGCGAGGTCGGGTCGTCCTCCGCGGGAGACGACGGTGTGCACGGTGGCAGGCCGGGTTGCGGCGGCGATGAGCGCCGCCGCGGCACCGGTGCTGGCGCCGAAGAGCCCGAGGCTCAGGCCGGCGGTGGGTCCGTTGTCGGACATCCAGTCCGTCAGCGCCATGACCCGGGTAGCAAGCAGTTCAATGTCGAACCGTAGAGCTGTGGTCAGGATGTCCACCTGCTCTTCCTCCCGCGTGAGCAGGTCAGCGAGCACGGTGGCCAGTCCGGCGCGGTTGAGCTCGTCAGCCACGTAGCGGTTGCGTGGGCTATGGCGACCGCTGCCACTGCCATGTGCGAACAGCACCGCCCCACCCGGCGATCCGGGCAGCCCAATGTCGGCTTCCAGCACGGTTCCTGCGGCAGGTATATGCAGGCTCTGGTGGACCGCATTCATGGTGTTCACTGTGCTCTCCTCGGATGGGCGACGAACGTCGCCGGGATTCGCGAAGCGCTCTCTCGCTGCTCCTGCATTGCTTCAGACCGCGAAGGGGTAGGTCTCCGGAGCCTCGCCCTGCTCCCAGCCGGCAGTGCGTTCCAGTGGCTCCACTGCCCGGGTGTCGTCGATGTGGACGACGGCGTCGAACTGGTCAGCTACCCGAGCCTGGAAGTAGTGGCTCTGCCGCTCGGTGTCGGGCCGGTAGATAACCCCGATCGCGCGTTCCAGCCGCGCCGCACGCAGGGTTTCGGCGGCGTGTGGAGCGGCGCCGAAGAACAGCAGGAACTCCTTCTGCCCGACTTCGTGGAACAGTTCCTCCACACTGCCGGACAGCGCCGGGCGCACCGACTTGCGTTGCGCTGGTCCGCCCCAGTCATCAGCTGCGGTCACGGTTCCGCAATAGGTGGTGAAACCCAGATTGCGGCAGTCGGTGCCGAGGTGTTCGCGCACGAGCTGACCGACGTTTAACTCCCCCCGGGCCGCGACCTCCGTGGCGCGGGCATCGCCGATATGGGAGTTGTGCTCCCACACGACAAGCTTGGCCGGATCTCCCCTTTGGCCTGTCAGATGGTCCTGCAGCGCGTGAAGGGTGTCGACCATGTGGCGATCCCGCAAGTTCCACGACGAGGCGCGCCCGCTGAACATCGAGCGGTAGTACTCAGCGGCGTCCTTCACGGTTTTGGCGTTCTGGTGTGCGTAGAACAGTTCGTCCTGGGCCAGCAACCCGTCCCGCCTGGCGTACTCAAGGGCATGGCGTTGCAGATCTACGAGCTGTTCGACCACTTCCTGCTCGCACGTCTGACCACCGCCGAACGCGGCCTCGAAACCGTAGGTCTGGCCGTCGTCGCCGCCGTAGTGGTCGAAGCAGGCATAGCGCTCGCGGGCGCGTGCGGCGGCGCCGGGGTCAACCCGCTCCAGGTAGGCGATGACCTCCCGGATTGATCGNTACAAGCTGTAGAGGTCCAGGCCATAGAAACCGGCCTTTCGCCGCTCATCGCGGACTCGGTCATTGTGCTCACGCAGCCACCCGANGAAGTCGAGCACCACGGCATTGCGCCACATCCAGGTGGGGAAACGCTCAAAGCCGCGCAGAGCCTCCTCCGCTGTCGCGTCCTTGCTGCGGCCGTAGACGTACCGGTTCACCCGGTAGGCGTCCGGCCAGTCACCCTCGACCGCCACCGCGCAGAATCCGCGTTCCTCAATGAGCCGCCGAGTGATCTCGGCGCGGGCGGCGTAGAAATCGCGGGTGCCGTGCGATGCCTCCCCCAGCAGCACCACCTTTGCGTCACCGACCAGGTCGAACAGCGCCTCATCGGACGGCACGCCGTTCTCGGTGGGTAGCGCCGCTGCCTGGATAACCCCCACTTCCGTGAGAGCCTGGGTTCCCATGGGGCCGGGTGCCGTTGTCGTTGAGGCGCGCAGCAGGTCCCGCACCTCCTCGTCGGTGGTCTGGGTGAAGTCCCAATACGACCGGCCGACCGCGAGGAACGGCGACGGGGTGGTGGCGCAGACCACCTCGTCGACGATCGCCGCGAGCTCCTGGCAGGTGGACTGCGGTGCCGCCGGCACGGCGACGACGATCCTGGCCGGCCGGTGCAGGCGCAAAGCGTCGATCGCCGCGCGCATGCTCGAGCCAGTGGCGAGACCGTCGTCTACGAGAATCACGGTTTTTCTCGTGACGTCGGGCATCGGTCGGCCGTTCCGGTAGGCCAGCTCACGGCGGATCAGCTCGCGGCCCTCCCGCTCGGCTATCCGTTGGATAACCTCGGGGGCTATGTCGAGGCCTCGAATGAGATCGTCATTGACGACGACTATCCCGCCACTGGCGATCGCCCCCATGGCCAGCTCTTCGCGGCCCGGCACGCCGAGCTTGCGGACCACGAAGACATCGAGCGGGGCACCCAAGGCTCGCGCAATCTCGTAGGCCACCGGCACACCGCCCCGCGCCAACCCCAGAACCACCACGTCGCAGCGTCCCCGGTAGTGCTCCAGCAGACCCGCCAGCACCCGCCCGGCATCCCGACGGTCACGGAACAATCGATCCGGCGCCCTGCCTTCTCTCGGATCGCGACGCATCCGACCTTCAGTCGATTCGGTTCGTGTCATCGAGACAGACCCCGGCTTCGGAGACGAAGCCGAGCTGGCTCCGGCATGGATGCAGACAGTGAAGGCGCGTCGGCGTGCATGACAATTACGTCAGGAAGCAACCGACTCGGCGCCGCTGGTCTCAGAGCCGCCGATCTCGATCCGGCGGGCCTTGGCTCCCTCGGCGACCGGAATACGGATTGTCAATACACCCCGGTCGTAGTCGGCCTGGATGTTGTCGAGGTCGAGGCCATCGGTCAGGTGTAGCTGACACGTGAAGGTGCCGTGCAGTCGCTCGGATACCAACCACTGCGAGTCTTCGATCTTCGGCCGAGGCCGGCTTGCCTTCACGGTCAGGACGTTGTTCTCCACGTTCAACTCGAGCGAGTCAGGGTCGATGCCTGGAATGTCTAAGTTCACGATCAGCTGGTCGCCGTCCCGGTAAGCGTCCATGGGCATCGTCCGCTTCCCAGCGGTGTTCGAATCATGCTGAGCGGAGTGATCGGCCCGGTCCAAAGGCTCGATTGCGACGATCATCCTTCCTCACCCTCTCTTCGTTGGGTCTGTCTACGGTGCGGTTGCCCACTTTGTGCCGCGTCCACTGTGAACGACCTACTGCCTTGCTAGCCGCGATAATGCGTGGCTCTAGCTGGGAACGCCTCGGCCTCTCAGCGCCATAATTGACAGCCGAGTTGACCCAGCGGGACGGACCAGCCAGGAGGTCGCCCGAACAAGATCATGCTGTCCGGATTGAGCCAGCGCATGGTCTCGGCCGCAACGGGTACGTAGTGCTGACCTCGACCATCGGGAGGGCAGATGGGCTCCGGGTACTACCACGGTTTCGTTGCCGTATCGCGTTCCCCGCGGGAGAACAACGGCTGGGCTAGCGAGCACCACAACTTGGGACAGGAGAACAGAGAAATATGGTTACGAAGGGTAATGCGCACGGTGCGTGGGGTTGGTAATGAGTGAACAAGGAAAACAGGCGGGGGCAAGCACCGCGGAGCTGGGCGAGCCGATCGCCTACCTCGCTCTTAAGGAAGGCACTCCAGTCTATGACCGGACCGGAGAGCGTGTCGGCGTCCTGGAGCACGTCGTTGCCGACGAGCCCACAGACATCTTCGAAGGCTTGATCGTGCACACGTTGCCGCTACCGGGCCGTCACCTGTTCGCCGATGCGGACCAGATAGCTGCACTGCACGAGCGAGGAGTGCTGCTGTCGGTTGATCGCGACGAACTTCATGATCCGAGCCAGAAGTCCACCAGGCAGACCAACCCGAGCAACCCGGTGGACAGCCCGCTTCAGGCCCGACTGCGCCGCGCCTGGGACTGGATCAGCGGGCAGCTCTGACACACGCCGCCGTACGAATGGCGCATTCTTCAGCCCAGTCGCTGGTCTGGTCGGCGAGGGTGGCGGGCGTGGCCGCGATCGCGATCGCGATCGCGATAACCACGATGGCCACCGCCGCGATCGTGATGACCGCTGTGATAATGATCGTGGTCGTGATCACGATCACGGCTGGCGTTAGGACAGGTAACTCCGCATTGCTTCGAAGGCGGTGGCTTACCACTCTAGTGAAGAGGAGTAAGCCACCGCCCTGCTCGAAGCCCATTCCCCTATTGGTGCTGGGGCGCGTCGAGTTCCCGGAGGTCGACGGCCTCGCCGTTGGCCGTGAGCGCGACGTCGATATTCCCCCGGGTGGCATTGGAATATGGGCAGACACGATGCGCGGCACGGACCAGCTCGATGGCCGCCGCGGGGTCGCTGACTGAGGGAAGGGCGACGTCAAGGGTCACGGCGAGCTTGAAGCCCCCGTCTCCAGTGGGCAGTAGCATCACTTTGGAGTCGATCGCCACGTCACCGGCTTGTTGCCGGGCCCGACGTGCTGCGACGCCGAGAGCGCCCTCGAAGCAGGCGGCGAACCCGATCGCGAAGAGCTGTTCGGGGTTAGTCCCGCCTCCTTCACCACCCATCTCTGAGGGAAGGCGCAGCTCAACCTCCAGAGTACCGTCGGAGGTGCGCCCGTGTCCCTCGGCTCGACCGCCGGTCACGTGTGCCTCTGCTGTGTAGAGAACCTTGCTCATCCCTGCTCCTGTTCGACGTTGGTCTCCACACCACCGGCCTTGCCAGAGGGCCGCCGCGGCCAGGAGCATCTCGTAGCCGCCGGTGTGTCGATATGGACACCGTACGGGCAGACCGCGGTCCAGGTGGCCGATCCTCTACCGGGCGGACCGGCACAATGATCACCTGTTACCGCGAAGTGTCAGCGTGAATAAGTTGGACTGAGCCATTCCGATTAGATCACCGACAAAGACGCACGGTTCGCGTGACGACATCGTAACAAAAGCCCTTTACCGTTTGTGCACACCAAATCGGAGGCGTACGGCTACAGGAGCTGTCATGACCGACATCGCGCAACATGCGCACGAACAGCTGGTACCCCCAGGGGATAGCACCGGCCGCAATGGTCTCGTCGAAACGGCGGTCAGATCCGGATACGACCCTCGCCTCACCAACGCGGACCTCGCCCCGCTGCGCACCCAGTCCTGGGGGGCGTACAACATCTTCGCGTTCTGGATGTCGGATGTGCACAGCGTCGGCGGCTACGTCACGGCCGGCAGTCTGTTCATGCTCGGGCTGAGCAGCTGGCAGGTGCTCGTCTCGCTGCTGATCGGAATCAGCATCGTGCACCTGTTCTGCAACCTGGTGGCCAAGCCAAGTCAAGCCACCGGGGTTCCCTACCCGGTCATCTGCCGCAGCGTGTTCGGCGTGCTGGGAGCCAACGTGCCGGCCATCATCCGGGGACTGATCGCGGTCGCGTGGTACGGCATCCAGACATACTTGGCGTCGGTCGCGCTGAACGTGGTGCTGCTCAAGCTGTTCCCGGGCCTCATGCCGTATGCCGACGTCCACAAGTACGGTTTCCTCGGCCTCTCCTTACTGGGGTGGTGCTCCTTCACGGTGCTGTGGGTGGTGCAGGCGGCGGTGTTCTGGACCGGGATGGAGACCATCCGCCGGTTCATCGACTTCTGCGGCCCGGCGGTCTACGTCGTGATGTTCCTGCTCGCCGGTTACCTGATCTACCGGGCCGGTTGGGCCGCGATTGACCTCAATCTCGGCGAGGTGCGGTACACGGGCATGCGCGCCGTGCCGGTGATGCTCGGCGCGATCGCGCTGGTGGTCTCCTACTTCTCCGGCCCGATGCTTAACTTTGGCGACTTCTCCCGGTACGGCAGGTCGTTCGCGGCGGTCAAGCGCGGAAACCTGCTCGGCCTGCCGGTGAACTTCCTGGTGTTCTCCATCCTGGTGGTGGTCACCACGTCCCTCACGTTGCCGATCTTCGGTCAGCTGATCACTGATCCGGTGCAGACGGTGGCACGCATCGACAGCACGGTCGCCATCGTCCTGGGCGCTCTGACCTTCACGATCGCCACCATCGGGATCAACATCGTAGCCAACTTCATCTCGCCGGCATTCGATTTCTCCAACGTGAACCCGCAACGGATCAGCTGGCGGGCCGGCGGAATGATCGCGGCCGTCGGGTCGGTGCTCATCACTCCGTGGAACCTCTACAACAGTCCGGAGGTTATCCACTACACGCTCGAGACGCTGGGCGCGTTTATCGGACCGCTGTTCGGGGTGTTGATCGCCGACTACTACCTGGTGCGTCGCCAGCGGGTGGTGGTGGACGACCTTTTCACCATGTCGCCCGGCGGGCGGTACTGGTACCGAGGCGGCTACCACCCACCAGCGATTATCGCGACAGCCATCGCGGCGGCGATCGCGATGGTCCCCGTGCTGTGGACGCACGGCCCCGGGATGACGATCGCCGTGCAGTACACCTGGTTCATCGGGATGGCCGTCGGCCTAGGGATCTACCTGGTAATCGGCCGGAAGGCGGCCTCCGTGCCGGTCGACGCGCGGTAGGTCTCGTGCGCCAATCCGGGTCAGCTGAGCGTGCCCGTGCGACGATTGTGCCGGCCGGAGGTGAGGTCAGCAGTGATCGAGGCGACGACGGTGATCCGCGCGGCCAGGGTGGTGACAGCCGATGGGGAGCGCCCGGCGATGATCATCGTCCGGGCAGGTCTGATCATCGATGTCACTGACCTCACCGGCCGCGGTGCCCAGTCGCTCAGCGCGGCTGCCACCGTGGAGATCCCCGAAGGATGGGTGGTGCTACCCGGACTGGTGGACAGTCACGTCCATGTCAACGAGCCCGGACGCACGCACTGGGAGGGTTTCGCGTCCGCGACCGCCGCCGCGGCCGCCGGCGGCATCACCACGATCGTCGACATGCCCCTCAACAGCATCCCGGCCACCGTCGATATCGCCGCGCTACGCACCAAGCAGGTCGCCGCGCGTGGACAGCTCACGGTGGACGTCGCGTTCTGGGGCGGCGCGGTACCAGGAAACGCGGGTCAGCTCGGTGTGCTGCATGAGGCGGGCGTGGTCGGCTTCAAGTGCTTCCTGCTGCCCTCGGGCGTCGAGGAGTTCGCCCCGCTCGAACCGGCTGAGCTGGCCGACGCGATGGCCACGATCGCCGGGTTCGGTGGGCTGCTCCTCGCGCACGCCGAGGACCCGGCGATCATCCACGCTGCGCCGGCTCCGCGTGGGCGGCGCTACGCCGACTTCGTGGCGTCTCGGCCACCGTCGGCCGAGGTCACCGCGATCGAGGCGCTGCTGGCCCAAACCCGGCGCACGGGATGCCGCACCCACGTCGTGCACCTGTCCAGCGCCGCGTCGCTGCCACTGATCCGAGCGGCCAAGGATGAGGGACTCCCGGTCACCGCCGAGACCTGCCCGCATTACCTCACCCTGCGCGCTGAAGACGTGCCCGACGGCGCGACGCAGTTCAAGTGCTGCCCGCCGATCCGCGATGACGCCAACCGCGAGTTGCTGTGGGGCGGCCTGCTCGATGGCACGATCGACTGCGTGGTGTCCGATCATTCGCCGTGCACCGCCGACGCCAAGCAGCTCGACACCGGCGACTTCGGCGAGGCCTGGGGTGGCATCGCGTCGCTGCAGGTCAGCCTGCCGGCGGTATGGACCGAGGCGGCGGCGCGCGGGATCGGGCTGGCGCAGGTGGCGCGGTGGATGTCTACCGGCCCCGCTGCGTTGACCGGGCTGACCGACCGCGGCGCGATCTGTCCCGGCAAGCGAGCTGACCTGTGCGTGGTGGCACCCGACGAGACGTTCGAGGTCTGCCCAGCCCGGCTACAGCACCGCAATCCGATTAGCCCTTACACCGGACGCACGCTGCGCGGCGTGGTGCACCAGACCTGGCTGCGCGGAACGCGGATCGGCGCCAACCGGCGCGACGGAAAATTGGTGCACGCGGGCCTCGGGATAAGCAGGACCGGGGATGGCTGAGCAGGACAGCGACCTGGGAGGGTTGCCGGACCTGGCGAACCTGGCGCTCGGTGGAAGTGTGATGTACGCCAACGACGAGTTCTTCGCCGACGCACATAACCTGATCAAGCCCACATCACCAACANACGACCCGGCGAGCTACGGCCCCCGAGGCAAGATCTATGACGGGTGGGAGACGCGTCGCCGGCGCGACGCCGGGGTGGACTTCGCAGTCGTCCGGCTNGGCGTGCCGGGGATTGTGCGCCGCGTTGTCATCGACACGGGCTACTTTCGGGGTAACTACCCCCNGTACGCCTCCGTCGAGGCGACCACGCTGCTCGGCTACCCCTCGGTCGAGGAAGTGCTCGCGGCGCCGTGGCACACCCTGGTCGACAAGACCGACCTGGACGGCGACGCGGCCAACCTGGCGGAGGTGAGCGCGCCCGACCAGCTCGTCACGCACGTGCGGTTGACCATCTACCCGGATGGCGGGGTAGCCCGGTTCCGCGTACTCGGCGAGGTGGTACCCGACCCGCGCCTGCTGGGGGGACGGATCGACCTCGCCGCCGTGCGCCACGGCGGCCTGATCGAGGCATGCAGCAATGGGTTCTACTCCGCCCCGACCAACGTGCTCATGCCGGCGCAGGCGCAGGTCATGAGCGACGGTTGGGAGACCGCGCGGCGGCGCGACGATGGCAACGACTGGCTGACCGTCCGGCTCGGCGTGCCTGGCGTCGTGCATCACGCGGTCATCGACACCGCGTACTTCTTCGGCAACGCGCCTGGCACGGCGCGACTGTCCGACGCCGAGACCGGCGCTGTGCTGCTGGCCAGCACCCGGCTGCTACCCGGCACCGAGCACCGGTTGAGGGTCCGGTGCGAGTCCCCGGTGCGGCTGGTCCGGCTGGACATCTATCCCGACGGCGGGATCTCCCGGCTGCGGCTGCACGGCGAGGTGCCGGCGAAGCTGCGCGAGCGGGTCGCGCAACGCTGGCTGAACCTGCTCCCGCCGGCCGCGGCGGCCGGCGTCGACTACACGGAGTTCTACGGGTGAGCCTCGACCCCCGGGTCGTCGACCGCCTGAACGTCCGGCTCGCGGCTGACGACGCCGCCCGTCGCGACCGCTACCCCGGCTCGGCGCCGGACCAGC
>JGI12053J15887_10001524_pt1 | contig 10866 bp, 8 predicted proteins | sample MedBloCAOM1_O3_FD_15887 | JGI IMG/M metagenome (IMG submission 15887) | reverse complement strand
ACGAAGCGCGCCCGAATCACTGATGGGGCGCCGTACTCCCTTGTTCACGGCTAGATATCGGCTGGAACGTCATGCGGCGCACCACATGCAGCACAGCCACGATGGGCCGCAACCAGCGGCCGACGACAAAGGTTAATTCCTCCGGGGATGACATGACCGTTACTTCCAGGGCGTGACCGGCGGCACCTTGTCGGTGGCCGGCGGCACGTCGACGGTCTTGAAGTCCGCCGGGCTGACGATCTCGAGATATTCCATGTCCGGCGAGTAATCGAACAGGTAGTGCACGATGCCCGGCCGCTGATGCACGACGTCGCCGGCCTGCACCAGGGTCGGCTTGTCCTCATACATGAAGCGCGCCCAGCCCTTGGTCATGATCACGATCTGGAAATCGCATTCGTGCTTATGCCAGCCGGTGCCGTCCTCGGGCGGCATGTCGGCATTGGCCTTGACCAGATGGCAGATCACCTGCCCGCCGGTCGCGGCCGCGATGCCGAGGTCGCGATACAGGAAGAAGTCGCGCAGACCGCCTCCCGTGAACTCGGTATCGCCCGGTTTGACGTGGGAGAATTTGCCGACGACGGCGTGCTGATTCATTGAAGCCTCCAAGGTTCTCGTTCGTGAGACCGCGACCCGGCGACGAGGCGTCCAAATTTTCGGCAGCGTCGCATCGTTGCGTTCACAGCTTCATGTTGCTATGCGAAAATCGCGCCAGCGGCGTTGCGCTGCGGCGATTTCATGATCGGCGCGGCAAAGCGCCGGGATGGAGCCCGAATCCGGCTTTCCGCAATGTCGGGCGCGGGCGCGGCGGCCTCAGCATCAGACCCTTCACGTGCCGGATGGCACGTGTGTAAGCAAAACCTGCCCGTGGTTTGCGCCCTTCAAACGGGCAGCACCGCGGACCCGCTGCCTAATATTCGACCTCGAGCTCCTCGATGTCGGCCGGCTCCGCCTTGGCCGCCTCGATCCACTCCTGCATCTCCGGCATGGCCATGATGGTTTTGGCGTAGGTCATCAGTCTCGGTTCGAGCTTCACGTCATAGGTCATGAAGCGCGTCACCACGGGCGCATACATCGCGTCCGCCATGGTGCGCTCGCCAAACAGGAATGGCCCGCCGGATTCGGCAAGGCATTCGCGCCAGATAGTGCAGACCCGGTCGATATCGGCCTGGGCGCGCGACCAAATCTTGAAGCCGGGGAAATGGCCCTTCAGGTTGACCGGCAGCGAGGCGCGCAGCGTCGTGAAACCGGAATGGATTTCGCCGCAGATCGAGCGGCAATGGGCCCGCTGCACCCGGTCGGCCGGCAACAGCCCGGCGTCCGGCCTGACCTCGTTGAGATACTCGCCGATCGCCAGCGTATCCCAGACGGTGGCGCCCTCGTGCCGCAGGCAGGGCACCAGGATCGAGGCCGACAGCAAGAGAATTTCCGCCCGCGCCGACGCGTCGTCCGGTGCGGTGACGACTTCCTCGAATTCGAGCCCGGAGAATTTCGCCAGCAGCCAGCCGCGCAGCGACCATGACGAATAGTTCTTGCTGCTGATGGTGAGTGTGGTTTTCGCCATATGGCCTTTCCTTAACGCCTGAACACCTTGCGCAAAACCGGACCGAGGCGCGGGCCGCGCGCGAGCGCCCGTGGCCGGTGCCCATGCTTCGGGCATTTTCCGCAGCAAGCCACGTGCCAGTTTTGCAGGGCCGCCCTGCTCCGCTCTGGCTTCGATATTGCATGGCCATACCGGGCAAGGGCGGAAGTGAATGATGTCAATGATGTATCAGGCCTATCAGAACCATATGGACCTGACGGGGCCATGGCGGACCGGGGCTTCGGCGGCGCTAAAATACCTCAACCTCGTGCCGCAAGGGGTGTCCGACAGACTGTTCGGGCGGCTCGCCGCGGCGTTAGAGCTGATCTCGCGCTCCTCGCTCACCTATGCGCGCCCGGCCTACGGCATCGATAGCGTGATGGTGGGCAACAGGGAATTGCCGGTCACCGAAGAAGTCATCTACTCGACGCCGTTCGGGTCGCTGCTGCGCTTCAAAAAGGAAGATTCACCGGAGCAGCCGCGGCTGTTGCTGGTGGCGCCGATGTCCGGCCATTTCGCCACCCTGCTGCGCGGCACTGTCAAGACGCTGCTGCAGGACCATGACGTTTACATCACCGACTGGCACAATCCACGCGATATCCCGCGCGGCCACGGCCGGTTTGGCCTCGAGGATTACACCGAGCACTTGATCGACTTCCTCGACAAGCTCGGGCCGCGCGCCCACATGGTCGCGATCTGCCAGCCTTCGGTGTCGGCGCTCGCAGCGGCCGCCATCATGTGCGAAGACAATCACCCGGCACGCCCGGCGACGCTGATCTTGATGGCGGGTCCGATCGACACCCGCATCCAGCCCACAAAAGTCAACGAGTTCGCCAAGAGCAAGCCGATCAAATGGTTCGAGGACAATCTGATCAACTACGTGCCGGTTCAGTGCAAAGGCGCGCTTCGCCAAGTCTATCCCGGTTTCGTGCAGCTCACCGCCTTCGTCTCGATGAATCTCGAACGCCACATCAAGCAGCACATGGACCTCGCCCACCACCTCGCCAAGGGCGAGAAGGAGAAGGCCGAGACCATCAAGACCTTCTATGACGAATATTTTGCCGTGATGGATTTGCCGGCGGAGTTTTACATCGAGACGGTGCGCGACGTGTTCCAGGAACATCTGCTGCCGCAAGGCAAACTGATGCACCGCGGGCGGGCGGTGAACCCCGCCGCCATCAAGCGCATGGGCCTGATGACGGTCGAAGGCGAAAAGGACGATATCTGTTCGATCGGCCAGACGCTCGCGGCGCAGGACCTCTGCACCGGCGTGCGCGCCTATCGCAAGGTGCACCACATGCAGGCCGGCGTCGGCCACTACGGCGTGTTCTCGGGCCGGCGCTGGAACAATGAAATCTATCCGCTGCTGCGGGATTTTGTGCACGTGAATTCGTGAGGCTCGTCCGCACCTCCACGGCCTGATTTGACCTAGCCGACCTACTGTTTGCGCAGTAACCTCACCGCCATTAAGGACGACCGCCCAAGACAAGAGTCGTCCAGGGAGCAACGGTCATGCGGCTTTCAAGAAATTTCCGCGCGCTGGCGCTCGGCTTTACCGGCCTGCTCTTGCTTGTCGGCACGGCAAGTGCGGCCGAGGTCCGGGTGATGATTTCGGGCGGACTGACCGCGGCCTATAACGCGCTGGTGCCGGAGTTCGAACGCGCCACCGGGCACAAGGTCGTCACCGCCTATGGCCCGTCGATGGGCGCCACCGTCAACGCCATTCCGGTGCGGCTGGAGCGCGGCGAGCCGGCCGACGTGCTGATCATGGTTGGATACGCGCTCGACGATCTCGCCGACAAGGGCAAGGTCGTCGCCGACAGCCGCGTCGATCTCGTCAAGTCGCCGATCGGCGTCGCCGTCAAATCCGGCGCGCCGAAGCCGGATATATCCTCGGCGGAAACCCTCAAGCGCGCGCTGCAGGCGGCAAAAACAATCGCCTATTCCGACAGCGCTAGCGGCGTCTATGTCTCGACCGAAATGTTCGCAAAGCTCGGCATCGCGGACGAGATGAAGGACAAGGCCCGAAAAATTCCTGCAACTCCCGTCGGCGAGATCGTGGCGCGTGGAGAAGCCGAGATCGGCTTTCAGCAGATCAGCGAGCTGCGCCCGGTTTCCGGCATCGACATTGTCGGGCCNCTGCCGGACGAATTGCAGAAGATCACGGTGTTTTCAGCGGGCATCGCCAGCGTCTCGAAGGAACCGGAGGCCGGCAAGGCGCTGATTCAATTTCTCGCCTCGCCCGCGGCGCGTCCGACCATCGTCAACAGCGGCATGGAGCCTATTGCAGCAAGAGTGACGAACTAGCGTACCCGGCAGTCATTTGGTCTGGGTGCGGATCGGCGAGTCCTTCAGGCCGTTATTGTCATAGGCCTTGCGCAACGTGCCGTTGGTTATTGCGTCGGTCAGGAACTTGCTCGCAAAGGCAAGCGCCAGCGGATGGTTGGGCGGCACCGCCACCGCCGTCACCGTCTGCTTGAACGTTTCGTCCAGCACGCGCGTGCCCGGAATCTTTTTCGCCATCGCGTTGAGCTGGTCGCGCGACAGCGCGAACGCGTCGATCTCGCCGTTCTTCAGCAGATTGAAGATTTCGTCATAGGTCTGATACTCGATCACCTTTGCATTCTTTAGATGCGCGACCGCACCGCGCATGGTGGTGGTATTATATTCTGCGGCGACCTTGACGCCCGGCTGGTCGAGCGAAGCAAAATTCGTGATCGTCGAGCCCGCCTTGACGATGTAGGTCGCGTCGGCAACCTCATAGATCGGGCCGAACGACATCTTGGTCATCCTCACTGCGTCCTGCGGCAGGAACGCTACGTCCCAGATGCCCTTCGCCGCAGCGTCGGTGATCTGTCCGGAATTGTCGTACGCGACATATTCGACGGGAACGCCGAGCTGCGCGGCCATCTCCTTGCCGAGATCGACCGGCACGCCGGCATAGCCGCCGGATACGGTCCTGGTTGACCAGAACGCGCCGCCGGCAGTGCTGATCGCGATCGCCACCCGCAATTTTCCGGTCGGCGCGATTTCGTCCTTCAGCGCGTCGGCACGCGCCGGCATGGTCATCATGACGGAAATTCCCAGGATGAAGCCGGTGACGCGCGTCATGAATTGGCTGGACATCGGACAATCCTCCCACCGGCTCTTGTTTGATCCGAGCCTTCGCTCGCCATACTGGTCGATCGGGCGAGGCGTGAAAACCCGATTTCGATGCTGATCGACACATTTGTCAGGTCACAAAGGCGAGACAATCGGTCGGAATCAGGCAGGTACAGCGGCAATCGACCATCGCGCTTGCGCGCGCGACTATACGCCGGTTCGGCGTTTGGTTAGGCTGATGCATTATTTGAACCCTTTGGCGCCGGAACGCAGGAATGGCTAAGCGCCAAAAAACGGCGCGCAAGGCAACCAAGAAACGCAAGGCCTCGACACCGCGAAAGCGATCGGCGGATGTCGGCGCCAGGAAAGAAACGACACGGCTGAAGCGCGAGCTTGCGGAAGCGCTGCAGCGACAGGCGGCTACTGCCGACGTGCTTAAAGTCATCAGCCGTTCGACCCTGGCTTCAAAACCGGACCTCGAAGCCGTTCTAGAAACGCTGGTCGAAAGCGCCGTCCGGCTTTGCGGTGCGACGCGAGGACACGTCTTCCGGTACGATGGCAAGTTCCTGCACTTTGCCGCTGCATACGGGGCGTCGCCGGGCTTTAGCGATTGGCTGCGGGCGCACCCTTTCACGCCCGGCAGGGAGTCTGTGGCTGGGAGAGCGGCGCTCGACCTCAAGGTCAGCCAAATTACCGATGTGCTCGCGGATCCCGAATACACGGTTCTGGAACTCACGGAGCACCAAAGATTTCGTTCCGCGCTCGGGGTGCCGATGCTGGCCGAGGGTAAGCTCCTTGGCGTCATCGCGATTGTGAAGGCAAAGGTCGAACCGTTCACCGACAAGCAGATCGAGCTGGTGTCGACGTTCGCCGACCAGGCCGTCATTGCGCTCGAAAACATGCGGCTGTTCGAGGAGGTGAATGCGCGCACGGAGGATTTGCGTGAATCGCTTCAGCAGCAGACCGCGACCGCGGACGTGCTGAAAGTGATCAGCCGTTCGACCTTCGACCTGAAAACCGTGCTCGATACGCTTGTCCAATCTGCGGCACGGTTGTCGGAAGCTGGCTACTCTTTCATTTTCCGCCGCGACGGCGAGAGATACCGTCTCGCCGCCAGTCATGGCTTCTCTGCCGAATATCGCGAATGGATGGAACAACAGGCCATATCCCCAGGGCGACAAACGCTGGTCGGACGAACGGCGCTCGAGCGATGCCCAATTCATATTCCGGACGTGTTGGCAGATCCGGATTATGGCTGGAGTGAATCGATCAAGCGTGGCGGTTTTCGGACGATGCTCGGGATTCCGCTCATGCGCGAAGGGGTGCCGATCGGTGTCATTGCCGCCTGCCGCTCTACCGCGGAGCCGTTCACCACCAAGCAAGTCGAGCTGGTGACAACCTTCGCCGACCAGGCCGTGATCGCGATCGAGAATGTGCGGCTGTTCGACGAAGTGCAGGCGCGCACCGAGGACTTGCGCGAATCCCTGCAACAGCAGACTGCGACCGCCGACGTGCTGAAAGTGATCAGCCGCGCGACCTTCGATTTGCAGGCGGTGTTGAACACCTTGCTCGAATCGGCTGCTCGCCTTTGTGACGCCGACTTGGCAAACATTTGGCGGCCTGCCGGGGGCACTGGATTCCATCTTGCCGCGAGTTTCGGAATTGCAGGCAAAAACGACGAATGGCTGGAAAACAAGAACTATCTCGAACAGGTCGATCTTGAGCCAGGTCGGGGATCAATCGTTGGTCGAACTCTGCTTGAAGGAAAGGCGGTCCAGGTCCAGGACATTCAGGCCGATCCCGAATACGAGCTCAATGAACTCGTAAGAATCGGCGATTACCGATCGATGCTTGGCGTGCCGCTCTTGCGCGAAGGGACAACGGTCGGAGTATTCGTCCTGACGCGGTGCAAAGTTAAGCCTTTTACCAACAAGGAGATCGATCTGGTCACGACCTTCGCCGACCAGGCTGTGATCGCGATCGAGAATGTGCGGCTATTCGACGAAGTGCAGGCGCGCACCGAGGACTTGCGCGAATCCCTGCAACAGCAGACCGCGACCGCCGACGTGCTGAAAGTCATCAGCCGCTCCGCTTTCGACTTGCAGACCGTCTTGCATACGTTGGTCGAATCCGCGGCCCGGCTGAGCGACGCCGACAAGGCCACCATTACCCGCCAGAGAGGCAGCGAATTCTATCGCGCCGAAAGTTTCGGCTTTTCCGACGAGTTTATGAACTTCGTCCGGTCCGTTCCGGTCACGCTGGACCGCGGCTCCGCGACAGGGCGCGCGCTCCTTGAAGGTGTCGTCGTCCACATTCCCGATGTCACGGCGGACCCCGACTACACCTTCATGGAAGGCCAGAAACTGGGCGATTTCCGTACCATCCTCGGCGTCCCGATGCTGCGCGAAGGCACACCCATCGGCGTTATCGTTCTCACGCGCTCGGAGGCGCGGCCGTTCACGGACAAGCAGATCGAGCTGGTGACGACCTTCGCCGACCAGGCGGCGATCGCGATCGAGAATGTCCGGCTGTTCGAAAGCGTGGAAGCCCGCACGAAGGAACTGGCGGCTTCACTGGAGGAATTGCGCGCCGCGCAAGACCGGCTGATCCAGACCGAAAAACTTGCCTCGCTCGGCCAGCTCACCGCTGGTATCGCCCACGAGATCAAGAACCCGCTCAATTTCGTCAATAACTTCTCCGCGCTGTCGGTCGAGCTGGTCGATGAACTCGGCGAGGTACTGAAGCCCGCGCCGCTGGACAAAAAAATGCGCGCGGAAACCGACGAGCTGGCGCAGATGCTCAAAGGCAATCTCGAAAAGGTGGTGCAGCACGGCAAGCGCGCCGACTCGATCGTCAAGAACATGCTGATGCACTCGCGAGAGGGTTCCGGAGAGCGGCGAGCGGTTGACATCAACTCCCTGGTCGGGGAGAGCCTCAACCTCGCCTATCACGGCGCGCGTGCCGAAAAGCAAGGGTTCCAGATCAGGCTGGAGCAGGATTTCGATGCGGCCGCCGGCGAGGCCGAACTGTTGCCACAGGAAATCACCCGGGTGCTGCTCAACCTGATCTCGAATGGGTTTTACGCGGCAATGAAGCGCAAGGCGGACGATGGCCTCAATGGCTATGAGCCCGCGCTTACCGCCGCGACCAGAAACCTTGGCGACCGCGTCGAGATCACGATTCGCGATAACGGCTTCGGCATCTCGCCCGAGGTAAGAGACAAGATGTTCAATCCGTTCTTCACGACCAAGCCACCGGGCGAAGGTACCGGCCTTGGCCTGTCGCTAAGCTACGACATCGTCGTCAAGCAGCATTCGGGATCGATCGAGGTGGACACCCAACCCGGCGAGTTCACCGAATTCAGAATCATCCTCCCGCGGAAGGCAGCGTCCGTTATCAAGGCGGCTGCGGGCAACTAGGCCAAGCTACGAAGCCGCGGTCCGCTCAGATACCGCGACCCCAGTATCCGCACCAGCGATGCGTGCTCCATTCGATATTCTGTTCGTAGCCCTGCAGCGTCGCGTATTGCGGCAGTCGAACCTCTTTGGTGGCCGGATCGAAGCATTTGCCGGCATCCGCGGCTTTCTTAACCTCCGCGGAAAGCTCGGTCATGAAGGCCAGTTGCTGCTCCATGTCCTGCCGGGTGCCGAGCCGGCCGCCGGGCCCGGGATGACCGGGGATCTGGCGGTCCCATGGCAGCGCCAGCGTCTTCTTCAGCGATGCCTCCCACTCGACCGGATAGGAATCGTTCACGGCCAGCCGCGACGGCACCGCGCCGAGCGAATTGAAGTCGACCGCGAACAAAATCTTCTCTTTGGGCAGCAACATCACCAGCGACGAGTCGGAATGGTTGCGCCCGGTGTAGGCGAGCTCGAGCGTGGTGCCGCCGAGCTTGATGGTGCGCTTGTCGTCCACGGTCTCGTCGGGCATGACGACATCAGGATATTTCAACGCCGCCAGCCGCTCCTTGGCACGCCGGTGGGCGATCACCACGGCGCCGGCGTCCTTGAACACCTTGCCACCGGCAATATGGTCGTAATGGTGGTGGCTGTAGATCAGATACTTGATCGGCGCCGGAGTGATCTTGCGGATTTCCTCGAGATAGGTCTTTGCCGCCTGCGGCCTTCCATAGCTGATCGGATCGGTGACGATCACGCCCGCAGGTGTGACCACGAACATCGACTGATGGTTCTGATACCGGAACACGTACACGTTCTCGGTACCTTCGACCTTGGTGGTCGCAAATGTCGGCGCCGCAGCGGCGGCAGGCGGAGGCGAAGCTGCCGGAGCAGGAGCCTGAGCATGGGCGATGCCGGAGATTGCAACTGCGACGGCTGAAACGAAAAGGGTAATGGCCTTGTTGTTTTGCATGATGTGTTCCTCCCAAGCGTGATAACTCCGAAGGCCCGCCTTCATTCCCGGCGGGGCACGTCTTCCCTTGAGAAAAAGCGCCGGGCCCCGGGGGCGGCAGGCCGCATGCCGGAATGAGCCGAGAAGACACCCGGCCAGATCAGCCGCGGTCAGTTAGCCTGCGCGGCCGGCACCTTGATCTCGGTCGGCAGGATGATGGCGGCGACGATCACCAGCAGGCAGAGCGCGCCGAACGCGTGCAGCATGGTGACGAAGCCGCCCTGCTCGTACAGCCACGCGACCAGGCCGACGGATGCGCCCGCCGCGGTAAAACCGATGAAGTAGCGGATCGAATAGGCGCGCGAGCGCCATTCCTCGGCGGTGTATTTGCCGACCATGGCATCGTTGACGGTGACCTGGCCGAACGCGCCCATCACGATGCCGATCGAGGCCAGGATCAGCGGCAGGTTCGACAGCGTCGCCGCCATGTACAAAAACGGCGCCAGCATCAGCGACAGCGGCAGCGAGACGGCCTTCAGCGAATAGCGGTCGATCAACTTGCCGATGGTGTATTGCGTCATCGCGCCGAACACGTAGACGCAGGCCGCGATCACGCCAAGCAGCGCGGGGCTTTTGGTGAGGTCGGCCAGCCGCTCTGCGAACAGCTTTGGCAGCGCCACCGTCACCGCGTTGAAGGTGGTCGAGACCGCGATCACCACGATGAACAGCGCGAGGAACACCCGCCACATGTCTTTCTTGGCCACCCGCGCCTGCGCCGCCGCTTGCTTGGTGCCGGTGCGGTCTTCGTGGACCACCATCAAGGCAAACGCGACGCCGATCAGGATGGTGACGATGCCGGGAACGATGAAGGCATAACGCCAGCCGAGATATTGCCCGATCACGCCGGTGACCAGCGCCGAGGAGGCCACGCCGAGATTGCCCCAGACGCCGTTCAGCCCCATCTCGCGGCCGAGCCGCTCCGCATAGGACACGATCATCGCGGTGCCGACCGGGTGGTAGATCGAGGCGAACAGGCCGATCGACAGCAGCGCCGCGCCGAGCTGCAGGGGGCTCTCGACCAGGCCAACGGCGATCATCGAGGCGCTGATGCCGACAAAGAAGATCACCATCATGTGGCGGCGGCTCCAGCGGTCGCCGAGCCAGCCGGTCACCAGCGATCCGGCGCCGAAGGCGACAAAGCCCGGCGTCGCGTAGGGCAAGAGCTCCGAATAGGCCATGCCGAGCGCCGGCCCCATCACGATGACGGCGGCGGCGAAAATCAGCATCGAATAATGGTCGATGAAATGGGCGGCATTGACGAAGCCGATCACCCTGGCGGAGCTATTCATTTTCAAATTCCCGGGTCGAATCCTCGCTTCTCCGAGAACCGTTTATATGGTCTTGTCCTGACGGGATGTGGCCAATGACTATCGACGAAACGCCAATTGAGGGCATCAAAGGGGGCAACCACCGGGCGACCGGCGATGGCGTGCACCTGGTCGCGCGCAATTACCGCAAGGGCACCCGGCTCGACCCCCACATGCACCGCGAGGCGCAACTGGTTTACGCCGCCAAAGGCACCATGCAGGTGACCACGCCAAAGGGCCGCTGGCTGGTGCCGCCGGACCGGGCGGTATGGGTCCCTGCCCGGCTCGAACATGCAATCGACGTGCTCGCCGATATCGAGATGCGCACGCTGTATTTCGATCTGGCATGGCTTGCCCGCGAGCAACGCAGCGAAGGCCTCGCCGCGGAATTCGTGGTGCGGGTATCGCCGCTGCTGCACCAGGCGATCCTGGCGCTGTTCGACAACCGTGACGACCCTGATCGCACCG
>JGI12053J15887_10001523_pt1 | contig 10866 bp, 12 predicted proteins | sample MedBloCAOM1_O3_FD_15887 | JGI IMG/M metagenome (IMG submission 15887) | reverse complement strand
CCGGAGGAGCTTCGCGAGGCATCGCAGGCGCGCGAGCCGCCGCAGGCACAAACCCCGTCGGGGGCCGACACCCCGCAGCCGGCGACGAGCGCGCCGCCCGAGCAACCGCCGTCGCCGCCGCCGAAGCGGGAGGATCAGACGCCGAACCGCCAGCAGCCGCCGAAGCAAAAAGCCACGAAGCTGGCGGCAGCATCAACGTCTACACCGCAGGCCGCCGCGAAGGCCGCACCGGAACCACCGACGTCCGCACAGTTGCCGACGCCCGCGCAGCCGCAAGTCTGGGGCAGTTGGCTCGACTCGGCGCTGAGTTCGCCGCTGGCAGCCGCCAGCACCGGAATGGACCCCGCCGAGCAGGGCGCCAATCTCCCGCCGAGCGACATCGCGAAGTTCAAGACGCACCTGCAGGGATGCTGGAAACCGCCGGAGCGCCTCGCAGATGGCGGCAAGGCGATGGTGGTGTTGCGCGTTTCCCTGCAGCCGAACGGAGCGCTGACGAAGGAGCCCACGCTGCTCGCCGCCAGTGGATCGGAGGAGGGACTGGCGCTGATGAAGACGGCCGTGCAGGCCGTGCGCCAATGCCAGCCATACGGCTTCCTGCCCGCCGCGGGCTACAAGGAATGGAAGGTGCTCGACTTGGCGTTTTCACCGGCTGGATTGACCGGCCTTCCCCGCATTTGAAGGGGCTCATCCAAGATCAATCGAGTTGAAGCGCACCCTGCGTTCACACTCCATTATCCTGCCGCGCTCACAGCCGGCGCAGCGCTACTTCCTCGACCAGGTGGCTCCCGCCCTTCTTCAGGATGAGATCGGCACGTTGCCGCGTCGGCAGGATGTTCTCGTGAAGATTGAGCAGATTGATGCGGGTCCAGATCGACGTCGCGGTCTCGACGGCCTCCTGATCCGACAAGGTCGCATAGCGGTGGAAGTATGATTTCGGGTCCCGGAACGCGGTGCCGCGCAAGGTCAGGAACCGGTCCACGTACCAGTGGAGCAGATCGTCGTCGTCGGCATCGAGATAGACCGAGAAATCGAAGAAGTCCGACACATAGGGAATGGCCTTGCCGTCCTTCGGCGGCGAGCCGGTCTGCAACACGTTGAGGCCTTCGACGATGAGGATGTCCGGGCGATCGATCTCGACCCACTGGTTGGGCATCACGTCGTAGACCAGATGCGAGTAGATCGGCGCCCGCGCCGGACGCCGGCCGGCCTTGATGTCGGTGAGGAATCGCAGCAGCGCCGGCAGGTCGTAGCTCTCGGGAAAACCTTTCTTCTCCATCAGGCCTTCGCGCTCGAGGATGCAATTCGGGTAGAGAAAGCCGTCGGTCGTGAGCAGATCGACCTTGGGAACGTTCGGCCAGCGCGCCAGCAGCGCCTGCAGCACCCGCGCGGTCGTCGACTTCCCCACCGCCACCGAGCCGCCGACCCCGATGATGTAGGGCATCTTGGCGTCCTCGGTGCCGAGGAAGTTCTGCTGGGCGCGGAACAGGCGCTGGGTCGCCGCGACATAGAGCGAGAGCAACCGCGACAGCGGCAGGTAGATGTCCTCGACCTCTTTCATGTCGAGGCGATCGTGCAGCGAGCGCACCCGCGTCACCTCCTCGCGGGTGAGCGTCATCGGCGTGTCTTCGCGCAGCGATGCCCAATCCGCGCGCGAAAAGACGCGGTAGGGCGAAAGGCCATCGTCCGGGGTTCGCTGCTCCATCGCTCGTCCCTGTCATGCGACCCGGGCAAGCCCAGGTCGCGATTCATATCTCGCGCAAATCGGGCAGGCCCGACTTGCGATCGCGCTTGCGCGACGCCTTCTCCTGCAGCCCGGACTGCTTGCTGCGCTCGGCCAGCACTGCTTCGACCTCCGCGAGCGCGATCCCGCGGGCATGGAGCAACACCAGCAGGTGGTAGATGAGATCGGCGGCTTCCGCGGTCAATTGCTTGCGATCGTCCTCGACCGCCGCCAGGACGGTCTCGATCGCCTCCTCGCCCAGCTTCTTGGCGCAATGCTCCACCCCGCGGTCGAGCAGCTGCCGCGTATAGGAGGTATCGGCGCTCGCCTTCGCGCGCTCGCGCACGCGCTGTTCGAGGTCATAGAAGTTGAAGTTCGGCATCACTTTTGCTCCGCTTTGGCATATCACCTCCGGATGCACACGGGGAAGGGGATCGGCGTTTTCCATTCCGGACTAGTGTCCCGATTCCGAAGTTCGCAAGCACTCGCGGCACGTTCTGGTGCGAACTTCGGAATCAAAGGGACACTAGCAACTTTATGACTCTAGTGCGGTCTTGGATTTGAAGTTCCTATGACGAACTCGCCGCAAGGCTGATAGGAACTTCAAATCCACCGCACTAGCCGGGTAGCATATCCGCATGCCCTTGCTCGATTTCTGGTTCGATTTCGGCTCGACCTACTCGTATCCAGCGGCCTTGCGGATCGGCCCGCTGTCCAACGCAGCCGGCGTCCGCGTGCGCTTCCGGCCGTTTCTGCTGGGACCTATCTTCAAGGCGCAGGGCTGGACCACGTCGCCGTTCAATCTTTTCCCGGCCAAGGGCCGCCACATGTGGCGCGACCTCGAGCGGCTGTGCGCGGATTTATCCCTGCCGTTCCGGCGGCCCGAGCCGTTTCCGCAGAACGGCCTGTTGGCGGCGCGGGTCGCGCTCGCCGGATTCGAGCAAGACATTTCGAGCGAGAAATCCTGGGGCGACGATTTCTGCCGCGCGGTGTTCCGCGCGGAATTCGCCGAAGGCCGGCGCATCGACGACCCCGCCGTCATCGGCGACCTGCTGGCCGGATTGCAGGTCGATCCGCGGCCGGCGCTCGCCGCCGCCCAATCCGACGCGATCAAGGCGCGGCTGCGGGCGCAAACGGAGGAGGCGGAGCGATTGGGCTTATTCGGCGCGCCAAGCTTCACGTGCGAGGACGGCGAATTGTTCTGGGGCAACGACCGGCTAGAGCAGGCGCTGCGCTGGGCGACGAAGTTGTAGCCCGGATGGAGCGAAGCGCAATCCGCCCTACGGATCGAGCCGCATCGGCAATCCCGCACGCGCCATGTAGTCCTTGGCCGCGCGCACCGAATGCTCGCCGAAATGGAAGATCGAGGCCGCGAGCACCGCGGTGGCGTGGCCGTCGCGGATGCCCTCGACCAGGTGATCGAGCGTACCGACCCCGCCTGAGGCGATCACCGGCACCGACACGGCGTCGGCGATGGCGCGGGTGAGCGGGATGTCGAAGCCCTGCCGGGTGCCGTCGCGGTCCATGGAAGTGAGCAGGATTTCGCCGGCGCCAAGCGCCACCACCTCGCGCGCATAGTCGACGGCATCGAGCCCGGTCGGATTGCGGCCGCCATGGGTGAAGATCTCCCAGCGGTCGGGCTCTCCCAGCGTCGACACCTTCTTGGCGTCGATCGCGACCACAATGCACTGGTCGCCGAATTTTTCCGCCGCCTCCTTCACGAAGGCGCGGCGGGCGACCGCGGCGGTGTTGATCGAGACCTTGTCGGCGCCCGAGGCCAGAAGCTTGCGGATGTCCTCGACCGTGCGCACACCGCCGCCGACGGTCAATGGCATAAAACAGGCTTCCGCGGTGCGCCGCACCACGTCGAAGATGATGTCGCGGTTCTCGTGGCTCGCGGTGATGTCGAGGAAGGTGAGCTCGTCGGCGCCAGCGGCGTCGTAGGCGATCGCCGCCTCGACCGGATCGCCGGCGTCACGCAGGTCGAGGAACTTCACACCCTTGACGACGCGGCCGTCCTTGACGTCGAGGCAGGGAATGACGCGGACCTTGAACATGGCGTCACACCGCGGCCGGTGCGGAGCGCATCAGCTGCAAGGCTGCCGCCGCGTCGAGCCGCCCGTCATAAAGCGCGCGGCCGGCAATGGCGCCGGCAAGCTTGCGCGCTCGGGGATGCAAGAGTGCCTTCACGTCCTCGATCGAGGCCAGCCCGCCCGAGGCAATGACCGGAATACTGACTCGCTCGGCGAGCTCGATGGTAGCGTCGAGATTGAGGCCTTTGAGCAGGCCGTCGCGGGAAATGTCGGTGTAGATCAAGGCCGCGACGCCCGCATCCTCGAAGCGCCTCGCGATGTCGAAGGCCGTGAGCTCGGAGGTTTCCGCCCAACCCTTGACCGCGACCATACTGTCGCGGGCATCGAGCGCGACCGCGATGCGAGCGGGATAGAGGCTCGCTGCCTTGGTGACGAGCACCGGATCGCGCACCGCGGCGGTGCCGATGATGACGCGGGTGACGCCCTTCTCCAACCAAGCCTCGATCGTTGCCAGATCGCGAATGCCGCCGCCGACCTGCAGCGGAATGTTGGTGGTTTCGATGATGCGCTCGATCGCTGCGACGTTCATCGGCTTGCCGGCGAAGGCACCGTCGAGATCGACGACGTGGAGATATTCGAAGCCTTGCGCCTCGAACGCCTGCGCCTGCGCCGCCGGATCGCGGTGAAACACCGTCGCGCGCGCCATGTCGCCCTGTTCGAGCCGCACGCAGACGCCGTCCTTGACGTCGATCGCCGGAAACAGGATCACGCCAACGCCCTCGATCCAAACAATACCGAACCAAGTGCCACTACGGCTTCCACTTCAAGAAATTTCCGATCAGCTTGAGGCCCAGCCGCTGGCTCTTCTCCGGATGGAACTGGGTGCCGACGAAGGTGTCGCGGCCGACCACGGCGGTAACCGCACCGCCATAGTCCGCCTCGGCCACGAGATCGGAGCGCTCGGCGACGCTGAGGTGGAACGAGTGCACAAAATAGGCGTGCAGGCCCTGCGGTCCCACAGCGATGCCCTCAAGCAGCGGATGCGAGCGGCGCTCATTGAGCGTGTTCCAGCCCATATGGGGAATCTTCAGGCTCGGATCGGAGGGCGTGATGCGATCGACCTCGCCGGGAATCCAGCCGAGCCCCTGCACCACTTCATATTCGCGGCCGCGCTCGGCCATGAGCTGCATGCCGACGCAGATGCCGAGGAACGGCCGTCCGCGCCCCCGCACGCTTTGCTCGAGCGCGTCGACCATCCCGTCGACGGCATCGAGCCCGCGCCGACAATCGGCGAAGGCCCCGACCCCCGGCAGCACCACGCGGTCGGCACGCGCGACGGTGTCGGGATCGTTGGTCACCAGGATCGGCCGGGTCAGCCCCTCTTCGTGCGCGGCGCGCTCGAACGCTTTCGCCGCCGAGTGCAGATTGCCCGAGCCGTAGTCAACGATGGCGACCGTCACCGAGGCGCTCCGGGTTCCGGGAACAAGCCGATGACGTCGGACGCGGATGATGCGCGAGATGCTTCTTGCGGCCGCTGAAACACCGGCAGGGCGGCCGGCGACGACGCCGCGCGCGACGGGCGATGGAGCGAAGCGTTGGTCGCCCGGTCGTTCGCCGCCCAGGCATCGTAGAAGCGGCGCTCGGTCGATTCGAGATCATCGCCGACGACGATGCCGACATTGGTCCAGCGCCGGCGCGCGAGCGTAAAGCGTCGCAGCGTGGCCCCCTCGAAACCGATCAGCAGCGAGAGCAACGCGCCGACCGCGAGCATCACCCCCGCCGACGCGCCGATCAGATTGAGCGCGACCTGCAGCGCCGTCGCCACGATGACGTAGCCCAAGAACATCAGCCACAGCCGGTGCCACAGCATCCATAGCGGCGGCAGCAGGAAGGCCCAGAACGAGAAGCCGTCGCGCACGAATACGAAGCGCTCCGGGTCTGGCTGCGATTGCTCCGCTTTCATCGGCGGCTCGTGCACGGTGTAGACGGCCATCGGCGTCGGCTTTCTGCTGCGCTCGCTTGGTTGCTTCTCTCGTTACGTTGTCCCCGCGGGACGGCGGTTATCCGCCGAGCGATCCCTTTGTCGACGGAACCTCATTCGCCGCACGCGTATCGATCGCGACCGCCGCGCGCAGCGCCCGCGCCAATCCTTTGAAGCAGGATTCGGCAATATGATGGTCGTTGGTGCCGTAGAGCGTCGCCACGTGCAGCGTCACGCCGCTGTTCATGGCGAAGGCCTGGAACCACTCCTGCACCAGCTCGGTATCGAAGGTGCCGACCTTGTCGCGCACGAACTCGGCCTTGAACACCAGGAACGGCCGGCCGGAAATGTCGATTGCGACGCGGGTGAGCGCCTCGTCCATCGGCACATGGACGTCGGCATAGCGGGTGATGCCCTTCATATCGCCGAGCGCCTGCTTCACCGCCTGGCCGAGCGCGATCCCGACGTCCTCGGTGGTATGGTGATGATCGATATGCAGGTCGCCCTTGGCCTTGATCGTCAGGTCGATGCGGGAATGACGCGCCAAGAGGTCGAGCATGTGATCGAGGAAGCCAATCCCGGTCGAAATCGACGATGCGCCGGTGCCGTCGAGGCCGATCGCGACCTCCACGTCGGTCTCTTTGGTGGTGCGCTTGACCGCGCCTTTGCGCATGAAAACGGCCTTTCGGGTCCAAAGTGGTGGCCTTATGTCGCGCGCCTTTTATCAGGGGTCGCCCGCCTTCGCTACTAGAGCTGGCACCGCAATTGCGCCCCCATCCCGCAATGCTTAAATCATCGCACCATGCAGCCCGCCTCCCCCGATCTCTGGCACGGCACTACCATCCTGACTGTCCGCAAGGGCGGCAGCGTCGTCATCGGCGGCGATGGGCAGGTCTCGATCGGCCAGACCATCGTCAAGGCCAATGCCAGGAAGGTGCGGCGCCTTGGCAAGGGCGACGTGATCGGCGGCTTTGCCGGCGCCACCGCCGACGCGTTCACCTTGTTCGAGCGGCTGGAAGCCAAGCTGGAGCAGTATCCCGGCCAGCTCACCCGCGCCGCGGTCGAGCTCGCCAAGGACTGGCGCACCGATCGCTACCTGCGCCGGCTGGAAGCCATGATGTTGGTTGCCGACGCCCAGGTGTCGTTGGTGCTCACCGGCACCGGCGACGTGCTCGAGCCCGAGGCCGGCGTGATGGGGATCGGCTCCGGCGGCAACTACGCGCTCGCCGCCGCCCGCGCCATGATCGATGGGCCGCTCGATGCCGAAGCAATCGTGCGCAAGGCGATGGATATCGCCGCCGACATCTGCGTCTATACCAACCGCAACATCACGGTGGAGAAACTTTAGAAGCATTTTCCGGAAAAGTGGGAACCGATTTTCCGCAGAAAATGCGACCACCAAAGGGAGCGCCGTGATTTCGGCCAAGCGCCTTCCGCCATGGGCCTTCCTGTTGGCGGTGCCCGTGATCCTGGCCCTGCAGGCGCTCATTCTTTGGGCAATGGGCCGCGTGCCGATCTGTACCTGCGGCCATGTCAAGCTCTGGCACGGCGTGGTACATAGTTCCGAGAATTCGCAGCACCTGTTCGATTGGTATTCCTTCACCCACGTCGTTCACGGCTTCGTTCTCTACTTTCTGCTCTGGCTGGTGCTGCCGCGCGCACCGATTGCGTTGCGGCTCGCGCTCGCCGTCCTGATCGAAGGCGCATGGGAGCTCACCGAAAATAGCGACTTGATCATCGCCCGCTATCGCGCCGAGACTATTTCGTTCGACTATTTCGGCGACAGCATTGTCAACTCGATCAGCGACAACATTGCGATGATATTCGGATTTGCGCTCGCGTTCCTGCTGCCGGCGTGGGGCGTGGTCGCCCTCGCAGCGATCATCGAAATTGCGCTAGGCGTTCTGATCCACGATAATTTCACGCTCAACATTCTGATGGTGGTCCACCCGATCGAGGCAATCAAGGTGTGGCAAGCTACCGCGCCATTGCAGTAGGCCGCGGCAAGGGCCAAATACATCCGTCATGACCGACTTTTCACCCCGCGAAATCGTCTCCGAGCTCGACCGTTTCATCATCGGCCAGAACGACGCCAAACGCGCGGTCGCGATCGCGCTGCGCAACCGCTGGCGGCGGCTGAAGCTCGACGAGAAGCTGCGCGAGGAGGTGCTGCCCAAGAACATCCTGATGATCGGACCGACCGGCGTCGGCAAGACCGAGATTTCCCGTCGCCTCGCCCGGCTCGCCGGCGCGCCTTTCATCAAGATCGAGGCCACCAAGTTCACCGAGGTCGGCTATGTCGGCCGCGACGTCGAGCAGATCGTGCGCGACCTGGTCGAGATCGCAATCGCGCAGACCCGGGAGAAAAAACGCAAGGACGTGGAGGCGCGCGCCCAGCAGGCCGCCGAGGAACGGGTGGTGAACGCATTGGTCGGCGAGAACGCGAGCGCCGCCACCAAGGATGCCTTCCGCAAGAAATTGCGCGCGGGCGAGCTCAACGACAAGGAGATCGAGATCGAGGTGCAGTCGGCGGGCGGCGGCATGCCGCTGTTCGAAATCCCGGGCATGCCGGGCGCCCAGATGGGCGCGATCTCGATCGGCGACATCTTCGGCAAGATGGGCGGCGGCCGCACCAAGACGCGCCGCGTCACCGTGGCGGAATCGCACGACATCCTGATCAACGAGGAATCCGACAAGCTGCTCGACAACGATCAATTGGTGCTGGAATCGATCAAGGCGGTCGAGCAGAACGGCATCGTCTTCCTCGACGAGATCGACAAGATCGCGGGGCGCGAGGGGCGCACGGGCGCTGACGTGTCGCGCGAGGGCGTGCAGCGCGACCTGTTGCCGCTGATCGAGGGCACCACGGTCTCGACCAAGCACGGCGCCGTCAAGACCGATCATATCCTGTTCATCGCGTCGGGCGCGTTCCATCTCTCGAAGCCGTCCGACCTGCTGCCGGAGCTGCAGGGGCGGCTGCCGATCCGGGTGGAGCTTCGCCCGCTCACGCGCGACGACCTGCGGCGCATCCTCACCGAGCCGGAGGCCTCGCTGATCACGCAATACATCGCGCTGATGGCGACCGAAGGGGTGAAGCTCGAATTCACCCCCGATGCGATCGACGCTATCGCCGACGTGGCGGTGCAGGTCAATTCCAGCGTCGAGAATATCGGCGCGCGCCGCCTGCAGACGGTGATGGAGCGCGTGCTCGACGAGATATCCTTTGCCGCGCCCGACCGCGCCGGCGAAGAGGTGCAGGTGGACGCCGCCTACGTGCAGAAACACATCGGCGACCTCGCCAAGAACGCGGACTTGAGTCGGTTTATCCTATAGGCCCTGCGCGCCATCGACCCGGAGTCCGTGGGACATGCGCTAACGACATTCTTGAGCGGCCCGATCCAGGGCCCGCGAAAGTCCCCTGAGGGAATAATAGTCGGCTACCTGCACTCCCCGGGCCGACGTGCCCTTGACCACCAGCTTGCTGTCTTTGTTCATGGCTTCGATCAGGCGGGCTTCCTCAGCCGGATTCTTGATCCAGCCGCCTTGATCCCTCGTGTACATCGGAAAGCTCGACGATCCGATTTCCACGGTTGCGTCAGTGTCCGGCTTGAATGGGTAGCCGAAGATGATCGAGACCTCCTGCATGATCCCTTTGGCTGGCCGATTTGCAACCATCATGAAGGTCGGATCACGCACTACGTTGCGCGGAGTGATGTCGGAGCGGTCCGGCCGGGAGAGCGCGTAACAAACCTTGATCCCGTTCTCAGCGCCGACATACGCGCCCCATTTTTCGTATTGGGCGAGCATGGTGGGCGCGGCCGTCAGCGCGGCCTGCTGCGAGCCGGCGTTCGGCTTGGCTGGAGCGGGCGCGTTGTTGGCTGGCAGGCTGGCACGCGCAGCTTCGTCCCTCAGCGCGGCGATCCGCGCCGCCGCCTCCGGCCGCCTCGCGCTGGTCGGAAATCGATCCAGGAACCGCTGCAACTGCGCGCTATCCTTGCTGTCCTTCAGAAAGCTCCACGCGATCTCGTCGGCCGCCGGACCCGACGGCGGCGCGGGTGGGGCTGCAGCCGAGGTGCCGGCGGGCCCGCGCGCGAGCACCACGTCGGTCGTCAGCGATGCGTGCATCCAAGGCACCTGCTTGCCGCCGCTCCCGGTCTCGACTTCCGCGGTCACGCGGCGCATGACGAATGCGATGTCAAGACCAGGCGTGCGGATGTGCTTCAGCAGCGCCTGGGTGAACGGCGAATTGCGGCCGCTCCCATCGAGCGCGACCTTGTTCGGCGCGGTCGAGAACGCGATCAGCGTGCCGCGCCCGGCTTCGAGCGCGGACAATCCTGCGCCGACGCTGGACGCGCGTGTCGCGGGCAGGCCGCGCGCAAAGCTGCGCGTCAGCGGATTATCGCGGCAGGCATCGAGAAATACCAGGTTCACGCGGTTCTCGTCGGATTGCATGACCGCGACGATCTGATCGATATCGACGGTCTCGACCTGAAGGTCGGCGGCAGTCTCGAGCTTCGCGTCGACCGGAATCGCGTAATTCTTGCCGGCCACCTGGATGCCGTGACCGGCGTAGAAGAACACCGCGGTGCGAGCGGTGCGCAATGCATGCGCAAATTCGCGCAGCTTCCGATCGAATGCGCCCTTGTCGACATCGGTTGCGACGACCACCGTGAAGTCCAGCGCCCGCAAGGCGGAGGCCATGTCGGCGGCGTCATTCGATGGATTGGGCAGGCGGCTGGCGCTCTGATAGGCGCCATTGCCGATGACGAGCGCCACGCGTTCCTGCGCCTGCGCAGTGGACGCGACCAGCATCGCCAGGACGAAAAGACAGTAGCCGACCGACGCAATTCGAGGGTGCATTGCATTCCCCGAGGCCAAATGCCGCGAGCGCCAAGGAGGATAGGCCGGCTCAGCACCCGCCGCAACGTCGGGCAAGCCGTTCCCTCCACCGCCCAGCCAGTCTATCGTTGCACCGGGGTCCGGAAACAATCTCGGCCTGACGGCCTGACGTGGTGCATCACGGAGAACCCATGCGACTTGGAATGTTCATGATGCCGGTCCATCCGCCGGACCGCACGTTCTGGAGCACGCTCGAGGAAGATACGGAAAAATCGCTGCTGGCCGATCAGCTC